>Ga0224529_1002064_pt1 | contig 10505 bp, 5 predicted proteins | sample CBST50metaG_FD_179893 | JGI IMG/M metagenome (GOLD analysis project Ga0224529, IMG submission 179893) | Peat soil microbial communities from Stordalen Mire, Sweden - C.B.S.T50 | ecosystem: Environmental > Terrestrial > Soil > Wetlands > Peat | place: Sweden: Norrbotten County, Stordalen Mire... | reverse complement strand
CCGTTGGCCCAGGGGTTGTAGTGCAGCGCGAAGTTGGCGCGGTTTTTTACCGACGGGTGATTATAGGTCCAGAATTCGACAAATGCGTTGGGGCTCGGATCTTCCAGCCAGGCTTCGCCCAGGTGGTTGAATGCTGAGACGGCAGTCTTCTGCGGGTCGGCCACAATGCCGTGAATGGCTTCCTGCCCGTAGATGTCCGCCTGGTGTTCAAAATAACGGCTGAGGGTGTTGCTGGCCGGTTCCATCACGAGTCCCGCCAGGGAGAGGGCAAACATCAGCACCAGGAAGCCGGTTCTTGAGGCGAGCGGAGTTCCGCTTTCCTCGCCGCCCAACTGCCAGCGCGCGTCAAAGCGGCGTCCTAGCCAGTTGGCCAGCCAGGCGCAGCCCCAGAAGACAAAAAACAGGCCGGCGGCCATGACTGTTAGTTCCTTGGGAATGTGGCGGAGAACGTAGTGGCCGCTCTCGTGGCCGAAGATGTAGAGAACTTCGTCGTCGGGAATTCGTCCCGCTGTGGTGTCCCATACGACGATGCGCTTGGTTGAGCCAATGCCGCTTACATAAGCGTTGAGTCCATTGGTCTTGGCGCTGGCCTTCATCAAGAACATGCGGTCGGGGGCGATGTTGGTGCCGGTGCGGGCCACCACGGTTTCCAGCTTCGTCACCAGGGCTGCGTGGTCCTTGGTGAGCGGCTCAAACTTGTCGAAGAGGGGAGCTACGAGCGGCGCAACAAAGATGCTGAGCACCATAAGAGGCAGCATGGCGGTCCATAGCCCCAGCCAGTAGTGGCGTGGCCAGCGGCGCACAATCCAGTTGAAGAGCAGCAGAACAAACGAGCCGATGAGGAGCGTAAAGCCCAGCTCTTTGGCTTGATCGCCCAGCCAGCCGCCCCACCCCTGCACGCTGATGTTGTAATGGCGGCTGACCACGTGCCCAATGACATCCAGCGGCAAACTGGCCAGCGTACTGATGACAAAAAATGCGGCGAAGAAGAGCAGGCCCTGAAGCCAGCGGCGGCTGAGGACGCGCTTGGTCCAGGCCTCGAACCATGCGGCCGCGCGCGTGGACAGCAGCAGCCAGAGAACCGCCAGCCCCCAGAGCGTGTCAACAATCTCCAGCGTGAGGCGGATGTGACTCAGCATGATGGCCTTGGCCAGTTTGTCCGCCGGCAGCGAGTAGGCTTGCTCGGGTGCGGCGGGCGTTGCGGCTGTTGGCGCGGTAATGGGCGTCGGAGCCGCCGCGGGCTGGGCCTGCTGAGCCGGGCAGGGAAGTGGGGCCAGGCAAGCGAAAAGGAGGACGAAGCAGAACGCGAACCCGCAACGGCGTACAAAAGTCATCAGTTATCCCCTTGGTGGCAGCCGGTTTTGAGACAATCTTTATTACACATGCTTTTACTCGATTTAGCCGGACTTATGCCAGATTATTTTTCAGATCTCTCGAAGCGGTATCTACTGAAGCCGTGTGCCTGCGCTGCGATTGCGGCCTCGGCACTGGCGTTTCCGGCGGCTGCCGGTGCGCAGCAGGCCACGCCCGTCTTGCTGGATGCCATGACCACCGAGTTGCACCGCGCGTTTACATCGCTCGGCAAGCAGGGAACAGGCAAACAGGAATCTGACAAGCAGTTGCCGCCGTACTTTCTCAGTTACTCGGTCAGCGATGCCGGCGGCGTCTCCATCCGTGCGCAGTTCGGCGCGCTGGTGTCGAGTTCGGACAGCCACGTGCGTGTTGCCGATGTGCAGGTGCGCGTGGGCGAGCCGAAGCTCGATAACACGCACGGAACCCATCGCGCCTCGGCGGTGAACAGCCTGCAACTGCCGCTGGGCGACGACCGCGAAGCGCTGGCCCGCTCTTTGTGGCTCGCCACCAACGCGGGCTACGGCACGGCGCTCGACAACTATATGCGCGTGAAGACCGAAGCCCAGGTCCGGGCCAAAGAGGAAGATAACTCGCCGGACTTCAGCCAGGAGGCTCCGCAGGTGCATCTTGGCGCGCCGGCCCCGCCTGTGGTGGTGGACCGCGCGGCCTGGGAACGGCGCGTGCGTTCGCTCTCCAAAGTCTTCCGCGAGTATCCCGAGGTCTACCAGAACATGGTGATTCTCACGGTCCAGAACGAGACCGATTACTTCGCTTCGTCGGAAGGCTCGAGGGTTGTGACGCCGCATCTTCTGGCGCGTCTGGTGGCCGTTGCCGTCACCCGCGCTGACGACGGCATGGACCTGTTCCGTATGCAGACCTTCGAGGCGGAAACGGTGGACGGGCTGCCCCGGCAGGCGGAGCTTGAAGCGGCCATGCGCGAACTGGGCAAAAGCCTGGTGGCTCTGCGCAGGGCCCCTGTGACGGAGCCTTTTGACGGCCCGGTCATTCTCTCCGGACGCGCCTCGGCGGTCTTCTTCCACGAGGTGCTGGGCCACCGGCTGGAAGGCCAGCGCCAGCGCGGCGACGAGGAAGGCCAGACCTTCACCAAGGATGTGGGCAAACCGGTTCTGCCGGCGTTTCTCTCCGTGGCCGACGACCCCACCGTGACCACTTTCGGCAAGACCTGGCTCAGCGGCAGCTACGAGTACGACGACGAGGGCGAAAAAGCGCGCCGCGTGGACCTGATTCAAGACGGCGTGCTGAAAACATTCCTCATGTCGCGGCTGCCGATTGCGAGCTTCAGTTCCACGAACGGCCACGGACGCGCCGAAACCGGCCGCGTGCCGACCGGACGCCAGGGCAATCTGATTGTGACCTCGACCAAAAGCGTGCCGGAGACCGAGTTACGCAAGCAGTTGATCGAAGAAGCGAAGAAGCAGGGCAAGCCGTACGGCCTTTACTTCGAGGACATTTCCTCGGGCTTTGCCGTGACGCAGCGCAGTTCGCCGCAGGCCTTCCAGGTAATTCCGCTGGTGGTCTGGCGCGTGTATGTCGATGGCCGTCCGGATGAGCTGGTGCGCGGCGTCAGCATTGTCGGCACCCCGCAGGCTGCGATGAAGCGGATTCTCGTTACCGGCGACCGCAGTGAGGTTTTCAACGGCGAGTGCGGTGCGGAGTCTGGCACGATTCCGGTCAGCGCCGTGGCCCCGGCTATGCTGGTCAGCGAGATGGAAACGCAAAAGCAGGCGCAAGGCACGGCCCGTCCGCCGATATTAGCGATTCCTGGCGCGGATGCGCAGGCGCACACGACCAAGGAGGCGCAATGAATCCGATTCGTCCTATTGCACTTTTCGCCGGAGTTGAATTTCTTGCGGCTTGCCTCTGTGCCCCGTCTTTGATCGTGGCGCAACAGCAAACCCGCGCCGACGCCGAAAAAGATCCGGTGCTGAAGGCCATGCTTACCGAGATGGACCGCAGCATGAGCCAGTTGCAGTTGAAGGGTTTTGCGAAGCCGTTCTTCATCCAGTACCGCATCGAGGACTTGGACGCATATTCGACCAAGGCGGAGTTTGGCGCGAGCGAAGGCTCGCAGCGCAGCCACGGTCGCGTGGCGCGGGTCACGGTGCGGGTGGGCGACTACAAAACCGACAGCTCCGGCGGTCGCGGAGACGGCGCGCTGGAGTTTGCCGGTCTCGACGACGATCCGGTCGCCTTGCGGTCGTCGCTGTGGACGGCCACCGATCAGGCGTACAAAAACGCGCTCTCCGCCTATGCGCAGAAGCAAGCAGCACTGAAGCAAGTGCAGACGCCGCCGCAGGCCGACGACTTCAGCCATGAGAAGCCTGTGATTTCGCTGGCGGAGCCGGTCGCATTGAATCTTGACGAGGCGGCCTGGACTGATCGCGTGGCGCAGGCCAGCGGGCTATATCGGAGAGACGCCGCTGTGAAGGCGGACCCGCTCAGCGTGCAGTACGCCACCGCGGAGTTTGAGGCGCGCGTACTCACCACTTGGCTTGTGACCAGCGAAGGGACCATCGTGCGCAAGTCGGCTGCCGAGTACCAGCAGTCCTTTGGCGCGGGCACGCAGGCCAGCGACGGTATGAGGCTCGACCGCTCCTATGCTTCCACGGGAAGCTCGCTCAGCGATCTGGATTCGCCGCAGGTTTTCGAGAAACATGCGCTGGCGCTCATTGCCTCGCTTGCCGATCTGCGCAAAGCGCCGCTGGTGGAAGAGGAGTATCACGGGCCGCTGTTGCTGAGTTCCGACGCGGCTGCCGATACGCTGCGCAGCCTGCTCGGCAGCGGCGTTACGGCTACGCGTCCGCGGCTCGGCACGCAGGCTCGCACCAACGGCCCGTTTGCTTCGAGCTATCACGCGCCGGTGCTGCCTGAATTCATCGACGTGGTGGACGATCCGGGACTGAAAAACTTTGGCGGCAAGGGCCTCGTCGGCGCATACTCCGTGGACGACGATGGCGTTCCGGCGCAGGCGGTCAAGCTGGTCGCGGCGGGCCGGTTGGAAAATTATCTGCTTGGCCGCGAGGCGGTGCGCGGCTTTCCGCAATCGAACGGCCACGCCCGCGCCGGGGTTGCCGCTGCTGCGCGTCCTGCTCTCGGCGTGTTGAAAATCACCGCGCAGAATGGCCTGTCGGACGAAGCCTTGAATGCCAGGCTGCTCGACATGGTGAAGGACCGCGGGCTGCCGAGTGTCTATTCCGTGGAAACGCTGGGCGGCGAACTGACGCCCCGTCTGCTTTACCGCGTCAGTCCCGACGGCAAGCGCGAACTGGTGCGCGGCGCGGTGCTGGACGACGTGGACCAGCGTGCGCTGCGCTCCAGCGTGACGGCGGCGGGCAAGGACCTTTTTGTGGCCAACTACTATGGCGATGTGCCGCAAACCGTTCTGGCGCCTGCGCTGCTGCTGGGCGACGCCACGGTCAAGCGCGCCAACGAGAAGAACCAGAAGCTGCCCTTCTATCCGCCGCCGGCATAGCGAGTCGAAGGACCTGCATTGCTTTTTTGCCGGCTTTTCCACAAATGTCCCGTGCCCCATCTTTGCGACTTGTTTCTGTCGCAAAGGTGGGAAACCTCAACCCTCAATATCCCACCTGCAACCTCACCACGACCACGGGTGGACCCCAGGTCTGGATTTTCAAACCTGGGATAGCACAACCTTTGCTCGCAAGATACAAAATCATGGGCGAACAGAGACTATAGCTGACTAAAGCAATATTTTTCTGGCAGTGGCTCTATAAAAGATGTCCTACAATTCCAACAAGCCCTAAAGTACGTCCATTCTGACTGGAGCCATCATGAAGCCATTCAAAGCCCTTTCTTTCTTTCCCGCGGCCTTGCTTGCCGCGGCGGTTCTGTTGCCTGCCGCCGACAAGCCTAAAACTGCCCCACCGGCGCCTGTCGATCCCTATGCCGAGGTTCAGCCTTCCACCGAGCCGCTGGACCTGAACATGTATCAGCGCATTCGCGACGAGGGTCTGAACCGCTCGCACGTGATGGATTTTGCCACTGCCCTGATGGACGGCATCGGGCCGCGGCTCACCGGTTCGCCCAATCTCAAAAAAGCGAACGAGTGGACCCGCGACACACTGACCAAGCTCGGCTTGGAGAATGCGCACCTCGAAGACTGGGGCGAGTTCGGCCTCGGCTGGCAGCAGCTCAACACCTGGGCGCGCATGGCGTCGCCGGACACCGCTGTGCTGATTGTGCAGGCCATGCCTTGGTCGTCTTCTACCGCCGGCCCGGTCACTGGAGACGTGGTTTTCGTCAGCATCAAGGACGAGAGTGACTTTGCTCAATACAAGGGCAAGCTGGCCGGCAAGATTGTGCTCTTCGGCGCCATGCGCGAGGTTCCGCCTGTGGACAAGCCCCTTTTTGAGCGCGACACCGACAAGGATCTCGAAGACATTGCGGTGTTCCCGGTGAGCAACAACGCCAGTGGTCTGCCTCCGGAGATGCAGGTACGCATGCGTGAGCGCATGGAGCGCATGAAGCTGCTCGACAAGGTCGCGCAGTTCTTTGCGGACGAAAAAGTGGCCGCGGTCATCGAACCCAGCCGTGACGGCGGGAACGGTGGCGGCTCCGGCGGCACTTTTTTTGACGACAACGGCGCAGCTTTGGGCCGCACGCCTTACCTTGCCAGCAAGCGCGTAAAGGTGCCGGTTGTGGTGGCGGCCATTGAGAGTTATGGGCGTCTCTACCGGATCACGCAGGCTCACGCTCCGGTCAGTGTCCAGATTAACGTGGAAACCAAATTCACCGGCGAGCACGAGCATGGCTTCAACACCATCGCCGAAATTCCCGGCACCGACCCCAGGCTGAAGGAGCAGGTGGTGATGGTGGGCGGCCACCTGGATAGCTGGGCCTCCGGCACCGGAGCCACCGATAACGGCGCTGGAACCATTGTCTCCATGGAGGCTGTACGCATTCTGAAGGCTCTGGGCGTCAAGCCGCGCCGCACCATCCGCATTGCCCTGTGGAGCGGCGAGGAGCAGGGAATCTTCGGTTCGCTGGGCTATGCGCGACAGCACTTCGGTTCGGCCAAGCTGTCCACCGCGCCTGACCAGGCGGAGTTGCCGGAAATCCTGCGCCGCACGGAGGGACCGCTGGAAGTGAAGCCGGAGCAGAAGCTCATCTCCGCCTACTTCAACATCGATAACGGCACGGGCAAGCTCCGCGGCATTTATACGCAGGGCAATGCCGCCATCGCGCCCATCTTTGCCCAGTGGATCGCTCCGCTGAAAGACCTGGGCGTAACCACCATCTCGCTGCGCGATACCGGCGGCACCGATCACTTGAGATTCGACGCGGTGGGCATTCCGGGCTTCCAGTTCATCCAGGACACGATGGACTATGGATCGCGGACGCACCACTCAAACGCGGATACCTATGAGCGGTTGCAGCCCTCGGACCTGAAGCAGATGGCCACTGTCGAAGCCATCTTCCTCTACAACGCCGCGCAGCGCGACCAGATGCTGCCGCGCAAGCCCCTGCCGCAACCCGACCTCCAGGAGAAGAATCGCGCGCCCCTTGCGGGCATCTTCCCCGGCGCAGTTCCGCCGGCTGAGCCAGACAAGAAGTAGCGCTTCCCAGTCGTCAGTTCAAGAAAAGAGTCCGCTTCGTGCACACACTATGCACGGAGCGGACTCTTTTCTTGGTCCTGTTTTTCTATTCCCTATTCCCCAGTCCCTGCTTTTTTCTTCCAGCCGCCGACGATTGCGCCCATCACGGCCATGGCCACTAACCAGAAACCAACATTGAGGGAAAAAAGCTGGTAGGTGCGCAACTCGAAGACGCATTCGGTTGCCACGATGGGCAATACGCCGCCGAGCCACAGCCCCGCGGCGACCTTGATGCCGCGCAAGGTCGTCTGCGCTCCGGTGTATTGCGTGAAGCCGGAGATAACAGCGGCGACCAGGGCTGCCGAAAGCAGCGCTGCGCCGTATTGCAGCGCCGGGTTTATGCCGGTGCCCAGCAGCCACTCGCGAGAGCGGCCGATGCCGTTAAGCCACGGCTGCATGAAAATCGAGTACCAGCCAGCCTCCAGCAGGAAACAAGCGATGGCGGCCAAGGTGATGGCTAGATAGTTCTGGCGAATTCTCGGCTGACCCACAGACATTTAATCCTCCACAGACTGTCAGATTAGACCCTTTTTCTCTATTACAGTTATGTTGCCGCGAATATATGTATGGATTATACGAGGCGGACTACTCTTCAGCGATATCCTGTGACACAGGCAATCGGCGCCGCCAAACTCCGTTGTTGACCGGCATGAACAAGAAAACACTCGACCTATGGTGCGCATACCTCGACGATCTGCTCTGTGAGGAGGTCGCGCAATCCTGTGCCGCTCTGCTCAGCGAAGAGGAACGTGCGCGCGCCGAAAGGTTCCGGTTCAGCCGCCACCGCCGCGAAGCGCTTGCCTCCCGCGCGCTGGTGCGTATCGCGCTTTCCCACTACTATCCGCTGCCGCCGGAAGCCTGGCAGTTTACCGTGAACGCGCATGGCAAGCCCAGCGCAGACCCGGATTGCAGCCTGCGCTTCAACCTGTCCAACACTGTTGGGTTGGTGGTTTGCCTCATCGCCGAGGGCTCCGAAGTTGGTGTGGATGCCGAGCCGCACGCTCGTGCAAAAAAAATCCTGGAGCTTGCGCCGAAGGCGTTTTCCGCTTACGAGCAGGCGCAACTGGAAGATTTGCACGGAGCTGAAAAGCAGGACCGCGCCCTTTCGCTCTGGACGCTGAAAGAGGCTTACATCAAGGCGCGCGGCAATGGTTGTGAGATCGACCTGTGCCGCCGGAAGCGACCGGCAGGGCGCAATGGTTCCAGTCGAGTGTTCCACCCATTTGCCTGTCTCCACCGTTCCGGAATTTGAAAATTCCGCGGAGCTTGTGTTTGAGAAGATCGAAAAGCGGAATGTGCCCTTGTCCGCCTCCTGCTCGCGTTTTAGCTGCACGCGCAGTTTTCTGGATTCGCTCGCGTCCACCATGAAAGGAGCGAGGAAAAAGACATCCTGGAATTCGACCGCGCCCTCCAGTGATCCGTGCATGAAGGCGGAGGCCGCCATCTCCAGGTAGCCTGTGCCGGGGATCAGTGCGATGCCGTTCTTGAATCTGTGCTCGGAGAGAACCCAGCGGCTCTGCTGCGAAAATTCGCCGGAGTAGACAATCGCATCCGGCGTATCCAGCAGGAGCTTTTCCAGCCACGGGTGCTGTGATGCGGTTCGCGCGGCCATGCCGACTTCGCGCCATGCGCCCCAGTTGATCGCGGTGACCGGCCCTTTGCGGCTGAGTGCGAAGGCGTCCAGAAACGCGTTGGCCGCGGCGTAATCCACCTGTCCCGCGGGCGGAACGATGGAGCTGATCGAAGAGAACAGAACGAAGCAACTGAGCGGCGTGTCCTTGAGAGCTGCTTCCAGCGCCAGTGTGCCGCGCACTTTGGGCGCAAGGACGCGCGTTGCGCTTTCCGCGGCCTTCAGCATCAGCGGTCCGTCGTCCAGCACGCCCGCCGCATGAAAGATGGCGATGTAACTGGTAGCTAGAAGCAGACTGTGGCGCAGCACGCTTTCGCTTGGGTGGTGTCAAGCGAAGGAAACGTTTAATTTGTGGTTTTGTGTCATGCATGCAATTTTTCTTGACAAGATTCAGATTTGGGGTCCATTATGTTTCCGGTCTGGAAAACGTTTACTCGGGTTTCGTCTGAAATATATGAAATCCACAGGAATGATTTTTAGGAGGAAGAACTATGAAACAACAGTTGTTCCATCTACTGTTGGCAATGCTTATGATCGAACTATTGATCGGGTTGTCAATGCCAGCAATGGCTCAACTTAGCCAGGGATCGATTGCCGGAAACGTGAAAGACCCTTCTGGCGCTTTGATCGCCAACGTCAAAATCACAGCGACAAGTCTGGAAACAGGTACTGCATCTGCGGTTACATCCACAAGCGTTGGTACATACTACTTCACGAACCTGAACATCGGTGAATACAAGATTACCGCATTGCTGAAAGGCTTCAAATCTGCGGAAATCAGCCACGTCAACGTCTTGGTCGGGACCACCACTTCTCTTCCTATTACCATGCAGCTTGGTGATGTTTCGGAGACGGTGACGGTACGCGCTGATGCGCTTACTGTCAACACGGAATCTTCGGAAGTGGCAGGCGTCATCACAACCAAGCAGGCGCTGGACCTTCCCCTTGATCTGAATGGAAGCGTCGTGAGCGCCATGCGGTCCCCGGAGGCATTCGTGTTCCTTCTTCCTGGCACTTCGGGGCCCGGAACGGCAAACGGACAAGGCGGTACATGGGAATCAAAAATATCTGGCGGGCAGAACTACTCGACAGAGGTTCTGTTGGATGGCGCCAGCATGTACCGATCCGAAAACGGGTCGTCCTTCGATGAGACCGCACCTTCCGTAGAGGCTATCTCTGAATTCAAAGTCACCCTTTCATCCTATCCCGCAGAGGTAGGCAGAACTACAGGTGGCATTGAGAGCTTCAGCACGAAGGGCGGAACAAACGACTGGCACGGCGTGATGTATGACATCTTCAAAAACCGGGACCTCGACGCCAATAACTGGGGCTACAACTACTATCTGGATGTCTACAAGGACGATGCTACCGAAGCGCACAATTATCAGCGTCCTGCAGATGAAAAGAACGACTACGGCCTGGCCCTCGGTGGTCCTGTCCTCATCCCCAAGCTGTATAACGGGCGCAACAAAGCCTTTTTCTTCTTCTCCTGGGAGCAGTATCGTCAGAGTGTGGGTGGAACGTCCACTAGCACTGTTCCTACTGCTGCTGAGCGGAGTGGCAATTTCGCGGATCAACTGACAAGTACCGTCAGGGAAGCACAGAATCCTTGCGATCACACCCAAGCCATCTATCAGGGTGAAATTTTCGATCCCACTACGACAACCACAGGAGTAAACTCATCGAATCAAACTGTCACATGCCGTCTGCCCTACGCAAACAACGCGATTCCATCAGCAGATCTGGTTTTGAGCAACAGCAACCAGACAATCGTCAATGCCCTGAATTCTTACTATCCCCTGCCGACCATTTCAGGCAGCATTACCAACAACTATGTCGATGCCTGGACATATCCAATTCTCGATACTTCGATGACAGTGCGTGGC
>Ga0224529_1002062_pt1 | contig 10509 bp, 7 predicted proteins | sample CBST50metaG_FD_179893 | JGI IMG/M metagenome (GOLD analysis project Ga0224529, IMG submission 179893) | Peat soil microbial communities from Stordalen Mire, Sweden - C.B.S.T50 | ecosystem: Environmental > Terrestrial > Soil > Wetlands > Peat | place: Sweden: Norrbotten County, Stordalen Mire... | reverse complement strand
CATCAGTTCGAGCATCAGTTCCTCGAGAATCATACGCAAACCGCGCGCTCCCACCTTGCGCGCCAAAGCCTCGCGGGCTACGGCGGCGCAAGCTTCGGGCGTGAAGTGGAGACGCACGTTTTCATACTCGAAGAGGCGCTGATACTGCTTGAGAATGGCATTACGCGGCTTGGTCAGAATTTCGATCAGCGCGGCTTCGTCCAACTCGTCCAAAATGCCCATCACCGGCAGACGGCCGACGAACTCGGGGATCAATCCGTACTTGATCAAATCTTGAGGTTCAGTCCGGCGCAACAGCTCCGTGTCGCGATGGGAACGGCTGGTGGCCGCATCGCCCTCGGTGGCATCGATGGTCTTGAAGCCCAACGCCTTTTTGCCCACGCGGCGGCCCACCACGCGCTCCAGACCCACAAACGCCCCGCCGCAAATGAAGAGGATGTTGGTGGTGTCAACGGCGGTGAACTCCTGATGCGGGTGCTTGCGCCCGCCTTGTGGCGGAACGTTGGCGACGGTGCCTTCAAGAATCTTGAGTAGAGCCTGCTGCACGCCCTCACCCGAAACGTCACGAGTAATGGAGGGGTTCTCGTCCTTGCGGCCGATCTTGTCGATTTCGTCGATGTAGATGATGCCCTGCTGCGCACGAGTGACGTCGCCGTCCGCCGCTTGCAGGAGCTTGAGGATGATGTTTTCAACATCCTCGCCCACATAACCGGCCTCGGTTAAAGTGGTCGCATCCACAATAGCAAAAGGCACATCGAGCATCTTGGCCAAGGTATGCGCCAGCAGCGTTTTGCCGGAACCAGTGGGACCAATGAGCAGAATATTGCTCTTGGTCAGCTCGACTTCGTTGTTGCGCATGCGGTTCATCTGGATGCGCTTGTAGTGGTTGTAGACGGCCACGGCCAGCTTCTTTTTGGTTTGATCCTGGCCGATCACGAAGTCGTCGAGAAAGCTCTTAACCTCCTGCGGTTTGGGCAGGTGGCCAGCGGCGGCGGTGGGGTTAGCCTCACCGCGATCGTCCTCGAGAATCGAGTTGCAGACGGCTACGCACTCGTCGCAGATGTAAGCGCGAGGATAGTCGCTGGGCGACGAGATGAGCTTGGCCACGGCGTCCTGCGACTTGTGGCAGAACGAGCAGCGCAATGCTTCTTCGGGTCCCGTGCGCGTTTTCATGTTCTTGCTTCCTTTGGACGATGTTTGCTGGTTAGCTGGTCTCTGACCGTGTGATTTTGTGCGTTGATTTGATGCGATCCCAGGTCTCAAAATCGAGACCTGGGGCAGCTATGGATTTACTGATTACGTACGCGGCCGGTCGATGATTTCATCGACAATGCCGTATTCCTTGGCCTGCTGGGCGTTCATGATGAAGTCGCGCTCGACGTCGTGCTCGATGCGATCCAGAGGCTGGCCGGTGTGACGGGCCATCAAATTGTTGGTAATCTCGCGGATGCGCAGAATCTCACGAGCATGAATGTCAATGTCCGTGGCCTGGCCGCTCAATCCGCCCATCGAAGGCTGATGGATGAGAATGCGGGAGTTAGGCAGGGCAAAACGCTTGCCCTTGGTGCCAGCCAGCAGCAGCAAAGCGCCCATGGAAGCCGCCTGACCGATGCAATACGTCACCACGTTGTTCTTGATGAACTGCATGGTGTCATAGATGGCCAAGCCCGCGCTGATGGAGCCGCCTGGCGAGTTGATGTAAAGCTGCACATCCTTCTCCGGGTCTTCGCCGGAGAGAAAGAGCATTTGCGCGACGATGAGGTTGGCCACCTGATCGTCGATCGGCGTGCCCAGGAAAATGATATTGTCGCGCAGCAGACGGGAGTAGATGTCGTAGGCGCGCTCGCCCCGGCTCGTCTGCTCAACCACCATGGGAACCAATGCCATAAAGTCTCTTCTCGCTTTTCCGGTTTTTTCTTCTTTTTCTTTGGGGAGCCGACTACTCTCCGCACCCTGGTTGCCGCGCGGTGCCGGTGAAAGCCCGCGCGGCTACTGTAATCCGCTTACGCTGGCAGCCGCTCGTAGAGAACGCTTGCCGTCTTTTCGCGCCGCAGTTGCTCGCGAATCTTCACCAAACCACCCTCTTCGATCAAGCGCGAACGCAGCGTCTCGATGGGTTCGCGGGATTGCAGAGCAGCTAGTTGCAACTGCTCGTCCAATTCCTCGTCGCTGACCGTAACATTTTCCTCATTAGCGAGGCGATCCAGCAAAAGATTGGTTTTAGCTTCGGCCAAAGCACCGTCGCGCTGAGCAACGCGCAGGCGGGCAAAGTCCAGCTTGCGCATCTGCTCGGGGCTCATGCCCTGAGCAGCCAAGGCGCGCAGGCCGCGCTCCAAGCGCGCATCAATCTGCTCTTGCACCAGCGCTTCAGGCACCGCGAAAGTGAAACGCTCGGTGAGCGCCGCAAAAAGCCGGTCCTTGGTTTCGCCCTCGACGCTCTGCCGCTTGCGGTGAGAGAGATGCTCGCGAACGCGCTTTTCAAGCTCCGCGAAGTTCTCGTACTCGCCCAATTCCTTGGCAAAATCGTCGTTCAGCTCAGGCACGATGCGCTTCTTGATGGCCTTGACGGTCACCTCATAGGCCACGGTCTTGTTGGCCAGCTTGGGCTCGGCGTAATCGGCGGGATAGAGCACCTCGGCCTTCAGTTCCTGGCCGGGCTTGGCCCCGGTGAGAGCAGTGGTGAAAGCCTCGACCGTGTCCTTGCCGCCGATTTCAACCAGCGTGTTTTCGCCGGCGATGGGAGCCGCTTCAGGCTCGCCGTCTAGCAAGCCCTTGTAGCTAATCTCGGCCCAGTCACCTACGGCCAACGGGCGATCTTCCTCGACCGGCTCGACGGTGGCGCGGGACTCGCGCAATTGCTCAAGCTCGGCCTTGAACTCGTCCTCGGTGATTTCCACCGAAGGCTTTTCGACGACCACATCCTTGTAGCCCTCAATAGAGAACTCAGGAACAAATTCGAAGACCGCCTTGACGTGCAGCGGCGTACCGTCTTCGACCGTGAGTTCGAGAACTTGGGGCTGTCCAACGGACTTGACGCCCAAATCAACGACAGCTTTGTTAAAGCGCTCCGGCAGCAAACCCTCAATGACATCCTTACGGATTTCGGCGGTAAAGCGGCGACGAATCACCGAATCCGGCACCTTGCCAGCGCGGAAGCCGGGGATCTTGGCATACTTGCGATAATTACCGACCACGGTCTTGTAGGCCTTGGTGACATCTTCGGCAGGAATATCGAGCACCAGCTCACGGGTGCAATCGGGGTTCAGGACCGGGCCGTGCTCGTGGCCTTCGTGGTCGAGATGGTCATGGCCTTCGTGGCCTTCATGGTCGTGAACGGCCTCGGCCGCATCCGGTTGGGAGTTGTTTTCGATCTCGGTAGAGCTCAACGTTTTGCCTTCCAGGCGCATCAAGCGCCAAACAAGCTTTCAGACAGATTTGCGAACGACCCTAAAGGGTTCAAAAAGATGCCCTTGAGCCACAAGCTTCTGCCTTGGGCTGCCACGGATCGCCAAACCGGCGTCGCGCGGCCAGGGAAATACCTCATCTCATGGTAAGAGGGATTGCCGACAGGGTCAAACTGCCAGGAAGTCTTTCTTGTGCAAATGCCTATCAAATGTAAAATTCAGCCGCGATTGAGCGGTCCAAAGACGTTTCCCGCGCCAAAATGGGCCAAAAGGCCGATTTCGCTTCAGCGGGTCACCCTGCTACTGCTCGGCGAGTTGCGGCTTCCGCACATAGGGCAGAAACCGAGGGTGCGCCGCGCCGTAGCGAGCATAGTATGCGCGAGCCTCATCCAAGCTGAGGTCGCCGTTCACGGTCAGGCGAACCTCCGCCGCGTCCGTGTCGCTCTGACCGTCGTCCTCCCACCAACACACCGGGCACAAGGCCAGAGCGCCCGGCGCATCAAGTGTCTTCGATCCGCAGCACGGGCAGCGATAACGATTCTCCACGGTTTCCATTGACACGGTTTCCATTGATTAGATGGACGAAAAGCAGAACGGTCAGGTTTACAGCGGAGGCAGATAGCGGGAGTGTATGCGCCCCATCCCGACCAAACCGCAGCTTCTCGGCACTCATTTTTCACCTCTTTCCTACCCCGCTCTCCGTTTGCAATTTCTTGCCGCAGTTCTTGAATCTCTTTTTTGAGAGCCGCGAAGGCCGGCACACATCCGCAAGTGCGCGCCGTAGGAATACTTGATGGGTAACTCAATTCAACTAACTTAACTTGGGAAATCTCTGCGCAAGTTGTCAGCTTGAAGAGCACGAACTCTCGTCGTGAAAGAAATGTAAGTCACCCTGCCACTGCCCGGGAAAGCTTTCACTCACAACTGTCATAACATTTTCACACGAGAAGAAATTTTTTTGTTGACGGTCTCGTCAACTGCGCTACAATTCAGAAACTCGCAGTAACTGTGGAGAAAACCTATGTTAATGCTTCGATGTCGCGTTTGTAGTTTCCCTTCCCTGGGCCAATAGTTTCTGTCCGCACAAAGCCAGGATTTTTTGATCTTGGCGTACTTATGCACGGATAAGCAGGCTTCCCCCTGTCCCCCTAATCTGAATAACTCCAACCGGACGCGACATGATCGCGGCGGGCACAGCGCATAGCTATGCACATGAGCGGGTTCTTTCTCACTTACGGATCTTTATGGTCCGCTGGCAAGAGAGCGACGAATGCGCGTCTGTGAAAGCTCAGCCTCTGTGTGGCCGCTTGCACATGCTTCGGCCCGCAAAAAATCCTGGAGGATTTATGACGTTTAACTCTCTGTCTGCCAGAGCGTCTGTCGCCGCCCTGTCTCTGCTCGCTCTAACATCGCTTTCCGCCTTTGCGCTTCCCGCGCACAATGTAGCCAATGGCCTTGCCTCTTCCGCCGATAAGGGCCGGGTAAGTGCCAGCACCGAGCTGAATTTGACCGTCGTGCTGAAGCTCCACAACCGTGCCGAATTCGACGCGCGGGTTGCTAAACTGTACGATCCCACTTCGTCCACTTACCGCAAATGGCTCACGGACAAGGATATTGCCCAATACGCGCCTACCGAAGCCGAGTTTCAGACGGTGAAGAGTGAGTTACTCAAGCACGGATTTGAAGTGCTCTCCGCAGATCCGCAGCGGCTTACCCTTCGCGTCCATGGCACCGTGGCCAATGCGGAAGAAGCTTTCCAGACGGAACTGCACACCTTCGCCAATAACGGAAAGACCTTCCGTTCGCACGTCAGCGATGCCAAGCTGGCTGGCGAAGCAGCAGAGTTGGTTGATTCCGTTGCCGGGCTTGAACAGCATATCTCGCGCCCACAAGCCAGCTTCGTGAAGAATCCTCTCACCGGCAAGCAACTGATCAAAAAGAAGGTCACGAACGCGACCATTCTGGCCGCTTTTGTGGCTTCGCTCACCAACACGCCTCTGACGGATGCGTCGAGCGAGGCGTGGACCGACGCCTCTGGCGACTCCGAACTCTACTACGGGCTGCAATACACCGCCAATGGCCAAACCGCAGCCTTTACTCCGGCCCAATTGCAGGCGCACTACGGGCTAACCTCCCTGATCAAACAGGGCTATGACGGCACCGGTCAGACCGTCGCACTGGTCGAAGCCTATGGCTATGACAATGCAGAGGCGGATGCCAATCAGGCGGCCACGCTCTTCGGACTGCCCGCACTAACCTCCGCCAACTTCTCGGTCGTCTATCCCGAGGGCAAACCGATTAACTCTAATGCCGCGGAACTTACTGGCTGGGACACCGAGATTGCTCTGGACATTCAGTCGGCCCACGCCGTTGCTCCGGGAGCAAATATCCTGGTCGTGGCCTCCCAAGGCCAGGACAACGAGGATCAGATCGCCTCGTTGAACTACATCATCACCAACAAGCTAGCCAACTCGGTTTCCGGCAGTTGGGAAAACGACGATGAAATCATCTCCGGCTCGGCTGAAGAAGACGCCTTCAATACCGTTCTCGAACTGGGCGTAGCGAAGGGCATCTCCTTCCAATTCTCCACCGGCGACAACGGCGACCTGGGCCTGGGCACACCGGTTGGGGCGGTTGGAGTTCCCTCTAACTCTCCCTATGCAACCGCCGTCGGCGGCACCAGCATTCTCAATAACCCCTACACCAACAAGCAGTTCGTGACTGGATGGGGTACGGGCATCGCGTATCTCTATGACTACGGTGTGCTCCTTGCGCCCGAAGGGTTTAACGATGGTGGCGCGGGCGGCGGCCAGAGCCAATACTTTGCAAAGCCGAAGTGGCAGAGTTCGCTCTCGGGGAACTGGCGTCAGGTACCAGACGTGGCTGCACTCGCCGATCCCTTCACGGGCTTTCCCATTCTTATCACGCAGGATAAAACTCTCTACGCCGAAGTGTACGGTGGCACCAGTCTGGCTAGCCCCATCTTCACGGCCAACTGGGCCATCGCCAACCAGTACAACGGCGCGGCTCTCGGCCAGGCAGCCCAAGCCGTTTCCAAACTGAAAAGTGCCGCTATCACCGACGTAGCGCCTCTTCCAACCAGCATTACGCAGTACAACGCCGAGGGCTGGACAGCGAGTTCAGACGGTGTTAACGCGTTCCCTTCTGACCAGCTTCTGACAGAAAGCGGCATTGACCTCTATGGCCAAACCGGCTATCTCGATGTGATCTGGCCACTTTCCAAGAGCGTCTATGTCGCCGTCGCCTTTGGCGTTGACGAGTCTCTGATCGTGACCAAAGGTTGGGACCACGTGACCGGCTGGGGCGAACCGAATGGATTGCCGTTTATCCAGGGCGTAACCGGCAAAACCACGGGAGCCAAGCTGACGAAGAAGTAACTTCAGCGACCGGCCCAAAAACAATTGCGCGCCGAAGCAGTGACTTCGGCGCGCAATCGTTTTTATCTATCTGTCTTTGTACCGCTTATGGCACAAAGACGCGCAGACGGACGTGCCACTTGGTGCTTTGGCCGGGCTTGAGGGTAACCATGCCGGTATCGGTCGAGCCCCACTCCTTGCCGAAGGGATTGGCGAGGTTGTACTGGTGCTCGATGGCGGCAAAGCTCTTGTCGGGCGGAGCGTACATCTGGATGGCCTTGATCTCGGGCGATAGGCCTTCGATCTTGAGTCCGTAGTGTGCGGCCGGGTCGATGACTTCGACGGTAACTACGCCGCCCTTCCAGATGAGATGGTTCCAGTTGTCGTCATAGAAGTTCTTGCCCAGGGCCACGCCGTTGGGCGCGTTCAAGTCGTACTGGGTTCCGGTGACGGGCACCATCTTGCCAGAGGGAAAAACGTTGTCGTAGTTATCCACCTGAGCGGTGGTGGCGCCGGGAATGTGGATGCGGGCCTGGGTGCGATCGCCTGAAGGCAAGTTGAAATAAGGATGCCAGGCAATGGCGAAGGGTTCGACCTCGGCGCCGATGTTACGGGCCACGATGGAGGCGTCTACAGCCTCGGCGCTGAGGGTCACGGTAACCACCAGGTCGGTTTTGGAGAGCCAGTGACCGCCAAAATCGCCAGCATGAATAATGCCAGTGACCTGTTCGCCGCCGGCGATCTTCTTCACGCTGATGTCGTCAGTTTTGGCCTTGAGAATGAGGCCGTGCATAGCGTGGCGCTCGGCGGTAGGCAGCTTGCCGATGTTGTTGGCGGGCAAGGTAATGGTGTGCCCTTGCCAGGAAGTGGTGAGGGTTTTGCCGTCCGGCGAAAGCGGGCCGCGAATGCGGTTGGGGTAAGGCGCCAGGAAGGCCGCTCCCAACCGATAGCTGAGATTGCCGAAGGCGTCGTCGTCCACGTCTAGCATTTTTTTGGCGCCGGCCAAGTCGGGCGAGGCCAGCACGTCGACGTTGCCCTTGCCAGGGAAGTTGGCGGTGATTTGCAGAATCTCCATGCCGCGACCGGGAGCAAGGGTGATGCTGGTGAACTCCGGCTGGGTAGTGCTGACGGCGGCGCGGGTGAGGGTGACCACCTTCTGCCCGCCGATTTCGGTGCTGGTCTGGGCCACGGTGGCCAAGGTGAGCGAACCGGCCAATAACGCCGGCAGGGCACATGCGCAAAGCAAAGATTTCATCTCAATCCATCCCCTGAAAGTGCGTTCGGAGTATCCGGAAGCGGAAAGCGGCGGAGGAATTCCCAGCGCCAGAAAACGTTTCCGGAGGGCGAAGCCATTCTACGCCAGTCGACCCTGCCGTGGCATCCGCCTCTTTTACGCAACAAGTGGGCATGGACAAAAAGCCCATACCCACTTGATTTCAGCAAGCGCCAGAAACAATCAATAACGGTAGCTGAAGCCCATACCTACCACGTGGCGGGCTTGCAAATTGATCACCAGAGGAGCGTAGGGGTTGGCGGCGACGCCGGTGGGGACCAGGGTGGTGCCGATGTTGCCCGCCACCTGACCGACACCGATGTCGAAGCTGAAATGAGGGTGCTCAGCCTGCGTGATGCGCACGGCATAATCCATGGTGGTGGGCAAATGCGCCTTGCCTGCAATCAAATAAACGCTGGTGGTTGAAACCGGACCCAGGTTCTTGACCGTCGGCGGCTGCTGAGTGAAACCGGCAGAGGGCACAATCGCCGTCTTCCACGGGCCGGGCAGCGGGATACCAAAGCCGCCGAAGAGGCGTCCGCCAAAGCGGGGGCTCTGCCCACCGATGCCAAAGATCGAAGCGTTGGTGGCCTTCCAGCCGAAGTTAAGCATGAAAGGCACCGGCGGCTTGATGGAGAGCTTGGTGGCGGCCACGTAGACATCGCCGTTGGTATAGGTTTTGCCGTCCAGGGCGCCGGAAACAAAGTGGTCGCCGGTGCGCACCACGCCGCCCACGGCGACACCCGGCAGCCATGATTTGAACTGACCGTCCTTGATGGCCACAACTTTGCCGTGGAAGATATTCATGCCCGCGAAATCCCACAGACCGCTGAAAGCCGCGCTGTCGCCCTTAAGATGGACGCTGCGGGTATAGCCGGCCTCGGCGCGGTTGGCGAATCCCTCGGTGATGCTGACGGTCTGGATGTCGCCGATGACCTTGGATGCGCCGATAAAGTGATAGCCTACGGCGGGGTGGGAGAAGGTCTGTCCCTTGGCCGAGTAGACAACGTAGGCGGTGGGCGTTAGAAAGCCGCCAGTTTGGCCTTCGAGGGTGAGGTGTTGGGCTTGCGCCTGGGGGGTAAAGATTGCCGCGGCCAGAAGGCTGCATAAGCCAATCTTGAGCAAAGTTTTCAAATGCAAAATTACAACTCCAATGGGAAACAGTTGTCTGTCCCTGGTGAGATTCGAGCGGTTTTTCGGCCCGAGTACGCTGATCCACCGCTCCCGAATGCGCATTTCTCCTTTTTTCTGCAAAAAGGATTTAAGGATAGGCCCCTCGGCGACAGATGCTTGCCGAAAGACAGGCAAGAAGAACGCCAGCACAGAACTGTCCCAGGGAAGCGGAAGTAAGAACTTCGAGTGGATTCATTTCTTGTAACACAACCCAGGGGGCCTCGTCTTGTTCTTTGCTGGAGTGGTAGACTCAGCCCATGGCGCGCGGCTATTTCATCACTCTCGAAGGTCTGGACGGATCAGGTAAGACCACCCAAATCAATCGTTTATCAGCATGGCTCACCGAGCGCGGCCAAGCGCCGCTGGTTACCCGCCAACCGGGTGGCACGGCCACCGGCGACCGGATTCGCGCCCTGGTGTTGGACTCGCGCTCCACCGGGCTGGCGCCGCTGACCGAAATGGCTCTGATGTTTGCCGACCGCGCCCAGGCCATTGCCGAGGTCATTCAGCCAGCCCTCGATGCCGGCAAAATCGTGCTTTGCGACCGCTTTACCGACTCGACCGATGCCTATCAAGGCGGCGGCCGGGAACTGGGATCGGATCTCGTACTCAGCTTACATCGGCTTCTCTGCGCCAACCTTCAGCCAGACCTGACGCTGCTGCTACTCCCTTCGCTGAAGGCCTCGCTGGAACGGGCGCGCCGACGCAATCAACGCACCGCCCAGGTAAACGGCCCCGACGAAGACCGCTTTGAACGGGAGCAGGACGGCTTCTACCGCCGCGTCTGGGAAAAGTACAAGGAAATTGCCGCCCGCGAGCCTGGACGCGTGGTGCTGATTGAGGGCGAACTGAGCATTCAGCAGGTGCAGGAACAGATTGTGGCCGCGGTGAGTGCGCGGCTGCGCGGGTAGATCGCGCCAGATCTCCGAGCATGGGATTTTTGGGCGCGGAGTTTCTACTTTACCAGGCCCCAAAAGCGAGACCTGGGGCATCCTCGGTTGACTCCACAAACGATAAGAATTAGCTTGCCGCGCCGGCCTTGGTGGCTGCTTCCACTTCAATCAGCTTGCCGCTTTTGACATCGTAGATGTAGCCGTAAATGGGGATCGAAGACGGAACCAGGGGATGGTTTCGAATGCGCAGCACGTCGTCGAGCACAGACTGCTTCTGCTCGGGAATGGTGAGCCACTCAATGAATTCGCCAGCCCGCGAGCCCGGCCCATGGCCCACGTCGCGAAAGCCAGCGGCAGAGAGTTCGGCGGTTTCAAGACTGTTGGCGAGC
>Ga0224529_1002061_pt1 | contig 10520 bp, 6 predicted proteins | sample CBST50metaG_FD_179893 | JGI IMG/M metagenome (GOLD analysis project Ga0224529, IMG submission 179893) | Peat soil microbial communities from Stordalen Mire, Sweden - C.B.S.T50 | ecosystem: Environmental > Terrestrial > Soil > Wetlands > Peat | place: Sweden: Norrbotten County, Stordalen Mire... | reverse complement strand
CCACAAGAGCGCGCTTGCTGGCCGCTTCGGGCGAGGCCTTCGCTCAGGCGCGTTATGCGACGGACGCAGCCGCCGTAGAAGCCCTCTGCCGCGCAGCGAACGCCACGATCGTTCTCGCGCCCGGAACTTCGCGCTTCGTGCGCGTTGCGGCCAGTGTTGCGCACCGCCTCGGCGGCTTCATCGACACGCACATTACAGCTCTCGGCGGCGCGGAAGCCGTCGAAGCCTCGCGCTGGTTTTATCGCCAGCGGGTTGAAGCAGTTCTTAGCCGCGATGCGCGGCCCTGGTTTCTTTTGCTCGATCCTGGCACCCATGCAGCCTTTGCGGGTGAAGCGTCTACGGCTCAGGTCGAGCAGGTCGCCGTTCAGCTCCCGGAGATTCGCACTACGGTCAGCGGCTTCCGCGCACCCACGCAGGGCGCGCAGACCATCCGCCCCGATGCCAAGCTTCTTTTGGTCGCCGGAGCCGGATGGACCAAGAAACAGCACGACGGCCAGGTTCATGCAGCCGAGGCGGGCGAGCTGATTCTCGGCTTCCTGCATGCCACCGGCGCGTCGCTGGGCAGCAGCAAGTCGCTGGTAGACCAGGGCGGCGAGGACGAGCCGGTGCTGCCCTTCCTCACCCACATGAATCAGGTCGGCCAGACCGGCGCGACGCCACGTCATCCGAAGGGGCTCTCCACCTGCTGCCACGGCGAGGAGCCGCATGTGGTGGGCTGGCGCTTTGTCGGCGAGCGGCGCGCCATCAACATGGACCCCAACTGCGGATGGGCGCGCGGCAAGGCTGACGTTGTCTACGTCGCCGACGCCTTCCAGGTGATGGCCAAGGTCAATGCGTTGTTGGAAGCCAAGAAGGCCTGAGCAGGCCAGAACAAAGCCGGGTGCGTCAAGCCTCAAGAATCGAGGCCTGATGCACCCGGCTTTTTCATTTGGTCCGCATCCGCACTGCGAAAATGTGCGAACTCTGCTTATATATAGCATTTTCACGGACAGTGTAAGGAAGCTCCGTGCCCCATCCATTTCACGCTCTTTGTGAAATGGGTGGGAAACCACGAATTCAACCGTACAGGAACAGTGAAAATGCTCTAAATCTTCAGCTCCGCCGGAAGCGAGAGAGTGTCCATGATGTTCTGCATCACGCCCTCATCGTCTCCAATCGCCGCGAGCAGCTTCTTCTTGAGTTCATCGCGCTTGGCATAGAGGCGAAGCGGTTCCGGCGGATGATGAAGCAGTTCCTTCCCGACCAGCGCGCGAACGACGAAAGGCATGTAGGACGAATAATCGCCCTGCATGCTCACTGTCTGTGTTGTGTACGTCTCCGGATTGACCTTGCCCCACGACACCGCTTCGGCTGGCGCGCACGAGGACAAGCTGCCATCCGTCACGGGCGCTGAAACGATCTGCGCATCGTAATCATAGCCGCGAATGCTTTCAAGGAAGAAGATTTGCGAGAGCGTCGGTTCCGGCTGCAGGGAATAATTTTTGGGAACGCCGCCGCCCAGAATCAGAATGGCCATCGTTTTCGCTTCGGAGTCGAACAAACCCCAGTGATGGTAGGCGCAGGACTCAAACACGTCTTCGTGAAGATCGTAATCGAAGCCATATTTGATCTTCCCCAGCCGCGCCAGGGTCCAGAGCTTGACGGAATTCAGGAAGACGCTGCCATCGGCAGGCGCACCGATGAAAACAGGCAACTCCAGTTCGGCGCATGTGCTCATCAGCCCCGGCGCAACGCCCAGCGCTTTCTCACGCAGGCCATACTGCTTCCCGAGCAGATAGTTGCGTTCGGTGGTCGTCATCCGTTTTTGGAACTCAGGCCTTTGGAGTATCTCCGTCACTACCGCGTCCTGGTCGAAAAGCACCTGTTCGTCGAAGCCCGTATCGGTCACGCGAATCACGCCATTTTCGCGCAGTTCGGCGTCATCGCCCCAAAGATTCACCTCACGGATCGGGCGTTCATCGTGCTTCCGGAGGCAGTCGTGCCCATCGTGATAGCAGATCGCGTCGGTGACCGTGATGTACGCCGTGTTCGCCGCACGGATGAGCGGAATGAGCCACGCGCGGTGCTGGTCGGAAACCGTAATCGGTCCGGCGCAGGTCACGACAAGCGGAATGCGCTTTTCGATCACATGCTTCATCACTTCGTAAACCCGCCGCAGGTAGGCGCCGCCGAAAGCTGGGAGAGAAGCCGAAAACACCTCGTTCAAGTCCTGGCACTCAGTAACCGCTTTTCCGGTTACAGCCTTACCCATCAGTCCTTTTTTCATAGGGCATTTGCTCATATCAATAACCTCATATCAAGTGAACGTTATTCCACTGTTTTTGGATACATGCTCGGTTGCTAAATCCATCGGCGAGCAATCGATTCGCGCCGGGCGCAACTCTTTCGCAACCCCTGTCGACCGGCTTCTATGGCTTCACGCTCAAAAATGCAACTCCATAGCCGGGCAGCGTGACCGTCATGCGCGAAGCCGGCGTGACGCTCACAGCCGCCGGTCCGCCGCTGGCGCTGGTTGTTGCGTCGATAGTCAGCAGACTGGCCGATGAAAAGCTCCCCAAACTCGAAAGATCCACCACCACCGTCCGCGGATCGCCGCTCCCGTTGTTGTCTGTGCTTGAATGAACCGCGCGGTCCACAACCATGACGATTACTTCGCCACTGCTGCCTTCCGTCGCCAGCGTCTCAACGGTGGAAGTGTCTGTGGCATTCAGCGTCAGAATCTTCGGTCCCGCCGAGGCCGCTGTCGACGAATAAATACTTCCGAGCGTCTTGTCCACCCAGTAACTCAGATACGGATTCCCGTTGCCGTCAACCTCGCTGTACTGCTGGTCTGCGGTGTAGTCCCAATGGTAGATAGCCTGATTGCCCGCCTTGCCCAGCTGCGAAAACACATACGGCCGCCACGCGGCAAAGTACGCGCTGGTGCCGCGTGTGTCATCCAAGAAAACCTGACCCGGATTGCACTCGCTCATGCCGTTGTTGCTCCAGTCAGCATTGACGTTGTTCTCCGTCACCCAGACTGGCACATTAGCCAGGTCGGGGCGTGTTTGCAGTTCCTGGTAAAAGTACTTCACGTTGGCCACAAACTGCGGGATCGTGCTGAACAGTTGCCTATCAGTGTCTTTCTGGTTGCAGGTGCTATAGAAGTGGGTCGACATGACATCCACCTGCGTGCTGACTCCGCCCGCGTTTGCAGCCGCCAGAAAAGGTGGCAGATAGAGCATCGGATCCCCGCCACCTCCCGTGTCCAGCCCGTAATCGGAAAACTCGAATGCCGACAGCTTGATACTCGGATCAACAGCCAGCATGGCCGGAACTACCGCGTTATAAAGCTTCACGTAATCGGCGGCGCTCAGCCCATTGCCGTTGAATTCATTAAAGACGCCCCACCACTGAATGGGATAACTGCTTGCCGACTGGAAGTGCGTGCCATTCACGTCAAAGCCGCCTTTGTTGTAGTAGCGCACCATGTTGGCTGAAAACGCCGCAAAATCGTCCAGGTGATTGGCAATATCAAGATGCCCGTTGCTGTCGCACATCCAGGCAGGGGCCACGGCGATCTGCAACTCCGGGCTGTGGTCGGCGGTTAGCAGAACGGGTTGCAGCGTCGTATCCAGCAGCGTAAAGCTCCAGTCGCTGGCCGTACCGGTATTGGCCACCATGGGGATGGCGCCCGCAACCACCTGCACGCGAATATGCTGCGGCCCAAGCTGGGTCAGCGTGGTCTCTCGCGCCGTGGCCGCTGTTCCCGACCCGAAGTAATCGGTGGTCCATGATCCGATCTGGAATGAAGTGGACATGAACTGCTTCAGCACGCCATTGACGCCCAGCGTCGTATCCGTGGCGCTGCCCACCTTCGCCACCGGAGCGCTAATCAGCGTAAAACTCTGCGACGCCGTCTGGCCGGAGCTGCTTACTTGAACGACTGGCGAATAGCTGCCCGCCGGCGCTGAAGCGCTGCCTGTAAAAGTCAGCGTTCCGGATGGGCCGCCGCTGGTTGCCGCGAACTGCTGTGTCACGCCGGTCGGCAATCCACTGACAGTAACAGTTGCCGAACTGCTCGCCCCGGTGATGCTTACCGTCAACGGAGCCGCCGTTCCGTCTTGCGGCGCCAGGACATTCGTGCTGCCCAACGTAACAGTGATGGCTGTCTGCGTTGAATTGGAGCCGCTTCCGCCCCCGCATCCGGCCAGCGTAATGGCAAGGCCCAAGAAACTCACACCAACAACAAAACGAAGCAATCGAACCTGGAACATCATGAACAAACCTCTCCGGCAAGAACCGGTCTAATTGCAGTCGATTCAGTATAGGCTCCCGCTTTCGGCCCTACAACTCGACGGCTGATGCCTATGGCTCTGCCGCTTCAACTTCCGCGGCGAGCTTGAGAGACGTCTCGCGCGACGGCTGCCGGGCGAAGCACACACTGGAAGACAAAAGCAGCGAGAGAACAATACGTTTAGCCCGGATGGCCGGACCTCCTAAGTAATTGGCGCGCCGGGGTTGCATTGATAAAGAGCATAAATAAACAGATTGCTTCCAAGCTCTCATGCTGATCACAACACCCGCGCCAGCCATTTACCGGTGTGCGAAAGGAGATTCGTGGCGATCTGTTCGGGAGTGCCTTCCGCCACGATGCGGCCTCCGGCTTCGCCGCCTTCAGGACCAAGATCGATGACCCAGTCCGCGGACTTGATCACGTCAAGATTGTGTTCAATCACGATCAGCGAACCGCCGCCGTCGATCAGCTTGCGGAATGCCGTCAGCAGCTTGGAAACATCCTCGAAGTGCAGACCCGTGGTGGGTTCATCGAGAATGTAGAGGGTTCGGCTGGCCTGCGAGGGCCTGGCGTTGGCGTTCGCGGCGCGCACCTGGGCCAGGTGGGCGGCCAGCTTGACGCGTTGCGCCTCTCCTCCGGAAAGCGTAGTGGCCGACTGGCCAAGGCGCAGATAACCAAGTCCTATTTCGTCGAGCACGGCGAGCTTCTCCAGCAGGCGCGTCTGGCCAGAAAAGAAGCGCAGCGCCTCTCGCACAGTCATTTGCAGCACTTGATGAATGTTCTTGCCCTTGTATTCAACATTGAGGATCTTGGTCTGGTAGCGCGTGCCGTTGCAGTCCTCGCAGGGCAGTTCGATGTCGGCCAGGAACTGCATCTCGACGGTGACCGTGCCAGCGCCCTCGCAGGTATTACAGCGGCCGCCTGGAACGTTAAACGAAAAATGCCCCGGTGTGAGCGAAAGGCGCTTGGCCTCGGGTTGCGAAGCAAAGATTTCACGAATGAGATCGAAGCCTTTGATGTAGGTGATGGGGTTCGAGCGCGGCGTGCGGCCGATGGGCGTCTGGTCCACAAGCACCACGTCGCTGAGCCGCTCATAGCCGGTAAGCGATTTGTAAACGCTCGACGGGTCAGCGCCGTCGCTCTGCCCCATCTCCCGCATCAAGGCCCGATAAAGAACCTGGTGCACCAGCGTGGACTTGCCCGACCCGGAAACGCCGGTGATGCCCACCAGCATTCCCAGCGGAATTTCGACATCAAGCCCATGGAGATTGTTGGCCACGGCGCCGCGCAGCACCAGCCTTTCACGGCCTGGAGCGCGGCGGCGCGTGGGCACGGGAATGGAAACCTTGCCAGAGAGATAGCGCCCCGTGAGCGAGTCGGGGTTGGCCTCGATCTCCGCCAGAATGCCCGCGGCCAGCAACTGGCCGCCAAACTCCCCTGCGCCGGGACCCAGGTCGAGCAGGTAATCGGCAGCTCTGAGCACGTCTGCATCGTGCTCCACCACGAGAATCGTATTGCCCAGATCGCGCAGCTTTTCCAGAATGTGAATCAGCCGCACGGTATCGCGAGAGTGCAGGCCGATGGTCGGTTCATCCAGCACATAGAGAGCGCCCACCAGCCGCGAGCCTAGCGAGGTGGCCAACTGGATGCGCTGCGACTCGCCGCCGGAAAGCGTGGAAGCAAGCCGGTCAAGGGTGATGTATTCGAGGCCGACCGCATCGAGGAAATTCAGCCGCTGGCGAACCTCTTCGAGAATCTGGCCGGCGATCTCCTCTTGCATCGGCGAGAGCTTCAGATCTTCAAAAAACTTTTTCGCCTGGACGATGGTGAGCGCGGTGGCCTGGCAGATGTTCAATCCATTGACGCGCACGCTGCGGGCTTCCGGCCTCAACCGCTGGCCGCGGCACTCCGGGCATTCCGCATAGCCGCGATACTTGCTGAGCATGACGCGCACGTGCAGCTTGTACTTCTTGCGCTCCATCTGCGCAAAGAAGCCGTGGACACCGGCAAAGCTCCCCTTGCCGTTCAATACCGTCTCGCGCGCCTCTTCGGGCAGGTCGCGCCAGGGCACATCCAGAGGAACGCCCAGTTCCGCCGCGTGCTTGCGAAACTCAGCAAACCACGGCCGGTACTTCGGCGTGTTCCAGGGGGCAATGGCGCCCTCGTTGAGGTTGAGCCCCTTATCGGGAATCACCAGATTCAGGTCGAAATCGACCGTGTTGCCGAAGCCCTGGCAGCGCGGACAAGCGCCAAAGGGATTGTTGAAACTGAACAGACGCGGGTCTGGCTCACGCCCAGGGCGGTGGCAACTCGTGCACTCGTACTCCCCGGAAAAGCGATGGCGCTGGCGCGGGGCGTTCTCGTCCCGCGGGAGTTCTTCGAAGGTCACCTCGCCTGCCTCGCGATAGGCGATCTCAGCGGCGTCGACGATGCGGGCGCGCGCGTCGGCGCTCACAACAATCCTGTCCAGAAGAACGAAGACGGGCAGAGTAAAGTCCAGGTCGAGGAGCGACTCGGGAGTGGAAAACTCGAAGATGGTGCCCCGCTGGCAGAGGCGGGTGAAGCCGGTGGCCCGCAATTCAACGAGGCGCGCCTTCAGGGCTTCAGTCAGCGGCGACTCGGCCGCCGTCTTGGCTTGAGCCTTGGCGGGCTTGCCTGGGGATTTGACGGCTCTGCGGGCGGGCTTGGCTTCCGCTGCAGGCGCGGGCTCTGTCTGGCGCACAGGGAAGAGTACGTTGAGCCGTGTTCCCTCGCCCAGAGCCAGAACGGCTTCGGCAATCTCGTCGACCGAATCACGCTTGACGAGGCCATCACAGTAGACGCAGTGGACTGTTCCGCAGCGGGCGTAAAGCAGGCGCAGGTAATCGTAGACCTCGGTAGCCGTGGCCACTGTCGAGCGCGGATTCCGCGTTGTATTCCTCTGCTTGATCGCGATGGCCGGAGCAAGGCCGTCGATCAGGTCCACGTCTGGTTTTTCAATGCGCTCCAGAAACTGGCGAGCATAGGCGGAAAGCGACTCGACATAGCGGCGCTGTCCCTCGGCGTAAATCGTATCGAAGGCCAGCGACGACTTGCCCGAGCCGGAGACTCCGCTGATCACCGTCAGCTTCCCGTGGGGGATGTCGCAGGAGATGTTCTTCAGATTGTGGGTCCGCGCGCCGCGGATGATGATGGCGTCATTCAATGGGAACCACCGGGCAAGAAATCGGCTGCTCGCCTACGTCTCCTCAGAGAGGTTCACGGCGCAAACAGCCATTCTCCATTATAGGGCGCGGCTCAACCTGAAAATGTCAGCCCCAGGCACAGAACTGCTTGAAGCTGCACAGCATTCTTCAGGTTTGGAACGCTCGCGCATTCTGCCTGGTGGCAATCCTCTGCGGCCTGCGTTCAAGCGCACAGACAGAGTATTGCCGTCCCCCTTTTGAATCCAGCCATTTCCCATCCACCGCATGAATCCGAGCTTTGAAAACGGCTCGGAACTTCAGAACGGGTTCCAGCAGAATCTTAGAGGTTCACGCCGCCATTGCGCTGCAGTATGCGAGAGCCGGCTGCTGCTCAACCTCCTCTTCGCCTGTCCGGTCCAACACCACTGAAAGGGTCATAAGAACTGTGGATGCGCAAGCCGGGCACTGCTCAGCGCAGTTACCAACGCAGCTACAATCTTGGCACAAGTACGCCGAGGAGAGGGGAATGTATTGCATCGAAGCGCAAGTCATAGGTGGACCTCCATTAGTCAGACAACTTGCATTCGGTTCGTAGCATCGTTCCACCGTCCGCTTTGTCCCTTTTCGATTGGATGCAATCCCCTCCCGTGAAGATGTTATTTTCGATGAACCGCACGGCGCTAAAAACAACTTAGACATCATGGAATCAACGACATTCATCATCATCTATGCCTCTGTCGGTTTGGTCCAACAGCCCCTCCATGACTGCCGGCAAGAGCATGCGTCTTGGATATCCGAAATGTTTGTTTCAGTGCCTGATGCCTTCTTCTCGCGTCCAATGACCAGCCGCCAGCTAAACTGTTAGATGAGGTATTTCGTGCTCCGTTTCGCTCTTTTCGTTCTGCTCTTCACTTCGGTTGCCGGGTTTGGCCAGGACTCATCCTCGAATCCAGAACCACAGGCGCCGGCCGCAGCACAGGTTGTCGAGCCCCAGTCCGTCTCCGTGGAAGTGGCGGAGGCCGAAGCGGCCATCGTCAAGTCCAACTGGAAGACGGCGGGGGCCAAGCTGGACCTCTGGCTGGCGACACATCCCGGCGATGCGCGCGCTTTGTTTGATGCGGCTTATGTCGCCGACGCGCAAAACCGGCTGGACGATGCGGTCGGGCTTTACCAGCGGGCCGCCGCGGCAAATCCGACGTCGTTTGAGGCACATGTGGAGCTGGGAATGCTGCTGGCGCGGCAGGGCAAGCCAGCCGAAGCGCGGCCAGAGCTGGCTGCCGCCACACAGCTTGATCCCGGCGAGGCCGGAGCAGCCGCCAAGGCCAGGGCATGGCGCGCGCTGGCAGAGATTGACCGCGCGGACAATCCAGCCCAGGCTTCCGAGGATTTGTTGGAGGCCCTGAAGCTCTCGCCCGAGACAGAGGACGACGCGCTTCTGGCCGCGAGCCTGGCCGACCAGGCGGGTCAGTCCGAAGCCGCCGAAACCGCCTATCGCCGCATTCTGGCCAAGGACCCGAAGTCCGCTCCAGCCAACGCCGGCCTGGCCCATCTTTTGATTGCGCATAAGCAGTATCCCGAGGCGGAAACCCTTCTGCGCGCTGCCCTTGTGCAGTCGCCCGAGGACATAGCGCTGACCGCGCAACTGGCCGCGGTGCTCGCGGCGCAGGACAAGGCCGAGGCGCTGCCGCTCTTTCAGAAGCTGCACAGCGACTACCCCGGCAACCCAGCCATTACTCGCATGTTGGCCGAGGTGCTGGCCGACGCCGGAGACGCGGCCGGCTCAGATAAGCTCTTTGCCGGGCTGCTGACGGCCAGCCCCGAGGACCCTGACCTGTTGGTGGCGCATGGGCAAAACCTGATCCGCCTTCTCAAGTATGCCGAGGCTTATGCGGTCTTCGACAAAGCAACCAAGCTGGATTCTGCCAACGCCGACGGCTGGGTCGGCCTGGCCTTTGCGGCCTCGAAAACCAATCGGCCTGCGGTCACGCTCCACGCTCTTACCATGAGGTCAAAATACCTTCCGGAAGTTCCTTCCACATACTTCCTTTGGGCCACGGCTTATGATGCGCTTCACGATAAGGCGGCGGCAACAACCTACTACCATCACTTCCTGGATTCGTCTGCCGGAAAGAATCCCGATCTGGAATTGGAAGCGCGCCAGCATCTCCGGTTGCTGGAAGGCAAGAAGTGAGAAGGCGCGCAATTCGTGCGTCGCTCCCTCTGAAGGATGCCTCGCATTCAAATCTCTGGGACCGCGTTTTTTCCGCTTGCGCAGTTTCCTCAAATGCTCCTATAGTCACACTCTGGGTTATTGCCGCAGCAGGGGAGGTTCCTTATGCGGTTCGCAATTCCGGCCATTCTCGTCTTCCTCACCGTGAGCGCGCTCCCCGCCTGTGCCTCCGGAATCGAGGCAAATATCCCCGGCCAGCAGAACATTGACGCGCTGGCAGCCAAGGTCATGCAGGCGCCTCCAAGCGAGCAGTGCTTTCTTTACGCCGAACTGGTACGCCAGATGACCGAGTTCAGTGTGCGCCAATACGCCGCTGGCAACGTGGACAAGGCCACGGACATGCTCAAGCAGGTTCAGGAGTTGACCCGCAAGATTCATCTCTCAGCAGCCAACAACCACAGGCGGCTTAAAAACACAGAGATTCAGTTGCGGCACGCCGCCTTCCGCCTGGCCGGGCTGCTGCACGCCAGCAGCGTTGAGGACAGACCGCTGGTGGAGGAGACGCTGGCGCAAGTCAACCAGGTCCAGTCTGAAGCCATGATGCAAGTTTTCAGCAAATGAGCGGATACAGCGGCTTCCCGCTCGCTGAAAAAGTTCTTCGCGCCTTCGCCAGCTTGAGCAAGTGTGGTTGAATGAGAGCGTTGGGGTGCATCCGTGCGTTCAATGCGCTGTTTTGCCGTGATGATGGCCTGCCTGCTGGCTGCCGCGCCCTCCAGTGCGCAAAGGCAAAAGCGCGAGCCGCTGACCGAGGCCCAAATCGACCAGATCCGCGAAGCCGCTGTCGATCCCGGCGCGCGGGTCGCCCTCTACACGCAGTTTCTCGACGAACATGCGAAGCTCATCCAGGGAC
>Ga0224529_1002059_pt1 | contig 10526 bp, 8 predicted proteins | sample CBST50metaG_FD_179893 | JGI IMG/M metagenome (GOLD analysis project Ga0224529, IMG submission 179893) | Peat soil microbial communities from Stordalen Mire, Sweden - C.B.S.T50 | ecosystem: Environmental > Terrestrial > Soil > Wetlands > Peat | place: Sweden: Norrbotten County, Stordalen Mire... | reverse complement strand
ATGCAACCCGTAACCCCGATAATCGCATCGGGCCGGGCGTCTTTAATCTCTCTCAACTGCCCGAGCTTGGAATAGGCTTTATCCTCGGGTTTTGCCCGCACCGAGCACGTATTCAAGAGAATGACGCTCGCATCCTCAACCGACGACGGCAAATAGCCTTGATTTTCAAGCATCGAGGCCATCTGAGAGGAGTCGTCGTCGTTCATTTGGCAACCCCAGGTGACAATGGCGTATCCGCCGCGGTTTTTTAATTCTGACATGGCATCTATTATGATTGAAAATGCTGCTTAATTTCAATCTTTCGACAGTAATATCAGCATTTATTGGCTTTTACGGCCTGCTTGACACGGATCGATCGATCTGGTATTATCCCTTTGTGAGTTTATGCGCCATTAGCTCAGCGGATTAGAGCGTCTGCCTCCGGAGCAGAAGGCCACTGGTTCGAGTCCAGTATGGCGCACCATATTGGAAAAGCGAAACGCTCTAGGTCTTTCAGAGAGGCTTAGGGCGTTTTTGTTTTTTTGATGGCTAAAGTGGAGTCTGAAAATAAACAAACAGGATCATTCGGGTTTACGCCGAGGAGAAGTCATTTATCATCTAAACCACAAAGAAGAGCAACATGAGTCCAGCATACAAAATCTTCGAACGTTTCGTCAATGGCGACATTAAGGAAATAGAAAATCTTAAATCAAATAATGAGTCGGAATCCCTCTATCTAGATTTCAAGCTTTTTCGCGGTGATAATTGGAAAAACACGTATTCAAAAGCCGCAAGCGCATTCGCAAACTCCGAAGGTGGAGTTTTAGTATGGGGAGTTGATTGCAGGCAAAAAGACGGCATCGATATTGTGCAAGATGTAATACCAATAAGGAACATTACAAAAGTTAAATCTAATTTAGATAATTATACATCCTGCGCTACTGCCCCAGGAATCGTTGGAAGTGAAAACTTCGTAATAACAGCTGCTGATGATACTGGATATATAGTTTCATATATCCCGAAGCATGATGGTATGCCAATAATGGCTATGGGGAATGATCAGCATAACTTTTATTACAGAGCGTCATCGTCTTCACTCCCTATGGAACAGTACATGCTTGCTGATCGCTTTAGCAGACGTCCTCAACCAAAATTGTGCTTAGTCTTTGACGTTAACATATCTGAAAACTACCCAGGGGAAAAAACTGAAATCTCAATTCGAGTTAATCTTCATAATCTCGGTAAAGGAATTGCTCTATACTCGGCGGCATATATCAGTGCTGACGCCTATATAAGAGATCACTGGTCGTCAAATGCACTTCATTATGCGGGTGGAAACATTTACGATAATGAGATCATATGCGGCTACACTTATGAAGCAAATCCGAATTATGTCATATATCCAAATGAAAAGAGAGGGCTGGCTCAGATTAGATTTGAAATATCTGATAGTGTAGAAAATCGATTGAAATTAAACACCATAAATCAACTAAGAGGCACCGATTATACCAAAGTTGACACAAGTGATACACCAATACCAAAAGACTTTACGTTTAAATATAGTCTTTATGCTGACGGATTCGTTGGCGAAGGACAAAAAGTAATTACGTTAAATGAGATAATGTCCGTAAAACAACTGCAACTCAAATGCGATAACTACGAATAACAGACAAACATTTTTACTTGTCTGCCTCCGGAGCAGAATGCCACTGGTTCGAGTCCAGCATGGTGCACCATATCGAATTCTACTCTCGGGAGAGGACTAGAGCGTTTTTTTGCTCTAAAATTATTGTTTTCGTTGGAATAATTAAACTTATGAGTACTACTACAGAAAAACTACATTATGCTTGGGTTCAGTTCTTAATCAATTCGGATAACAAAGAAGTCGCCGCAATTGTCGTAGATGGTTCTTTAGATTTTATCGAGGTTGATCAATGGCAAATAGGTTTGTTTGCAAATATTCCAAGTGCTGCATATCCATATTGTTGCTCTACAGATATAAATGAACGTATCATAGACACCCTGCAAACAGTAGCGTATGGGCATATTTACGGTGGATACGGTAGGGCAACAGAGAAATCCGATATAAGCATTATTATTCGATCTCAATTATGTGAAGTCGACTCTGATTGGCGTGAGCGCATAAAAGAAGAAATTATACGACGCAAAGAAACTAACCAAGCTATCATTACTGAGAAAGTTTTCACAAGAGAACTTAAAAACGTTCTTTCTTACAATGAAATGAAATTTGCATCTCAGTCAGAAATTCGAATTGCTCAAGAACTAGAAAATAGAAAAGTATTATTCTTCCCTTTGCCATTAGCCGTAAGAGCAGATACCGGAAAACAATTTGAAGATCACAGAGAAGTTGATTTTATTGTATGTCATGATGGTGTTTGGGGAATTCTAGAAGTTGCATTTCATCCTGACCGATTTGAGAAAGACAAAGAAAAAGACGTTTGGTTTAAGAAGTCTGGAATATTGTGCATCGAGCACTATACGGCAGAAAAATGCTATAAGTATCCTACTGACACGGTTAAAGAGTTTCTTAACACATTGGCTAGATACAAACGTGTATAATTCAAGTTTATTGAAATATGTATTTCACGCAGTCGCCTGATCAAGGCATGTTGCCATATTATCGCCTGATCTAAAAAACGCGGGCGGGCGTTTTTCGTTTCACCATTTTATAAAGCAAAAATCATTTGTCAGTGTCACAATGTTTCTGTAGCAAGAACGTCGAATAAAGGAGCAACGAGTGATAAGCAGCAGGACGCGAAAGATATTGTGGGCAAAGTCCGGAAATCAATGCGCAATATGCAAAATTGAACTCATTCAAGCGGGACAGACAAATGGAGAAACGTCGGTGATAGGTGAAGAGTGCCATATTATCGCACGTGAAGCAAGCGGTCCGCGTGGAAACGAAGCTCTGGAGGAGAAACTACGGGACCATGCTGACAATCTTATTTTACTTTGTCCGACGCATCACAGAATGATCGATGAAAATCCTTCTACATATACATCTAAAAAACTTCGCTCGATAAAAAAAGAACACGAAACAGAAATAACCAAGCGCCTGGAGCCGCAAAAAACGACAAAAACTAATACATCGATATTTTTTGCGTATAGAATCGAGGTTGGCGTAGAATTAGCTGACGTTGCGTGTGGAGTTGATGCAGGACAATTCGAGAATGATCAGCCAAGAACTTCAGATGAAGCCGATATGTTAGCTGATTTTTTCCAAAACATTCAGGATTTAAACGATCTGTGGTCGGATATTGGTGCTTCGGGACGTATTAGAGCCCAATTTGATTTAGACGTTGCAATACAAGATCTATATGCAAAGGGCTGGTTGATCTATGCTTTTAAGCGAAAGCTATTATTAGTCAATGGAGATATTAAGAAAGGTCGGCCAGTTGAGATTGCTTATGTTTTCGCATATACTACTTCAAACCCGCTTGTTTTAAAAAATCAAGAATTAATAGAAAAATTAGGGATTCAAGGACAACAAAAAGAATCTAAGTTTGCATATTTTATTCCCAGTGTACTACCAAAGGATGGCTCAATACGTTTTATATAATTAAGAAATCAAGACTCGCTTTAAAACAGAGAGTCTTGATTTCTTAATCTCGCCTGATCGTCCAAACACGGTTGGGCGTTTTTCATTTCGCCCGCCTCCCATTTCGCCGCAACTATTTATTCACGAAGGCAACGACCCAGGATAAAAAAAACTGGAGGAAATGTCAACTCGGCTTATCCATGCATGTCGTGCATTGAGGCCATAAATATGAACAGATGCTTCACCGTTCAAAGTAAACCGAGTTTTCTTGGATCGCCGGACGCCAACCAAAGCGTTTTGTCAATGACATCAATATTGCTGACGTAGGCTCCGATTTTGCGACTGAGATCTTCGGCTGTTTGTCGTAACAGCTGTCGCTGCTGCTCGTCAGATTGCAACCAACAAGTCTGGTAGAAATCGAGTAATGCTTTGTAACCGCTGCCGCTTGTGTTCATCGTTTTATCGCACTGATATTGATTACCGCAACTAATGTCCGAAAGCGGATATGTAAAGTAACTCCATTCTTGTATTGACAAAGCAGCTTGGCTGTCGTATATGACAAACGTCAAGGGGTATCGAAAATGGAGCCATTTAGTTAGAAGCGAGTATGGTCTTTTAAGATGATCATCGGCAGCAGATCGAAGCACACTTTGGACAAAATCCGCCAAATAGCTCGTATCGACATGAGTATCATTCATAAGCATAGGCGGCTTAGAGCCTACCCATCCAAATTCATCCAGAGCATTGATAAGAATTCGTGAAAACGGAGCAATTTCGTTGCTAGCATAACGAGTATTGTAGAATGCATTTAGATCTTGAAGAGTGCCCTCCATTGTTTGCTGGTTCGGCTTGGATTCATCAGCAAAGGCGATAAATTTGTTTCTGAGCGTCGCTTCATGTGATTGTCCTGTTTTGGGCGACAAATATGTCAGGTATTCGTATGCTTCACCTTGCCGTGCGTTTTTGATTGCGTAGTCTACTATTCTGTGGATGGTCAAGATACAGTTCTCCAGACAAATGATTTCAACAGACATCTCAATTATACAGCCTAAGTAATGCGTTTTAATTTCAAATTCAAGAAATATGCTTGATGGCTGTTGAGACATTGGAATGATGCGAGAAGGCTTCGGGCCTCCACTACTTTGGCGCAGCAGCAACGCGCATCCTAAGGTTCTTTTTATGAGATAAGACTTTCGCTTCGGCCTTACGCAGCGGCGCCTCTTATTTGAGTGTTTTCTGGTCGCTTTTAGCGACAGGTTCCAGATCGCTCAGGCCGCCAGCAGCCAGCCGCGATGGCTTTTTTCTAAGCGTGAGTACCGCGTTCCGCTATCTTTTTAGCCCTTTAACAGACCCCAAAGAGAAAGTCCCTATAAGAAATTTTTCCTCCCTCCAAAAAAATCTGGCGGAAATCTCGAACGCCCGCACATGTTATGATAGGAGTAAGAAACGAATCGATGGATGACGCTCAACTGCTCAGGCAGTACGGAATTAACCATGATCTGCATACGTTCGATCAGATTGTCGAAAAATACTATCGGCTTGTTTACCGTACGGCATACACGAGAACAAACGGTTATAGCGAGAAATCTCACCATTAATCATTTTTCGGCGACTTAGAATACAACAAGAATAATAAGAGTAAGGCTCGGAATTGCTTTTAGAATGGTATAAAAATCCTGAAAGCTACTCTCTCTTCGTCTGCTCGACCGAAGACTCTTCGTCTGCTCGACCGAAGACTTCGGAAGTGCATCGACAGGAGTCGCCGAGGCCGTGGCTGAAAGAATGTTTGAGAGTGTAGGCGCCTGAACCGCCTCGCTCGGTTTCTCCCCGGATTCGTCTTTGACGGCGTTTTTAAATTCTTTCAAGCCTTCGCCCAGCGATTTTCCGAAATTGGCCAGTTTACTGCCTCCAAAAAGGAGAAGGGCTACAGCGGCAATAATAAATACGGCGGGGGTGTCTATCGCTCCAAAATTAGCAAAGATCGGCTGTGTCATTTTGTTTTCTCTTTCGTTTCGGTCAGTTCGTCATGATGAGAGTGTTCGGCGCTTTGTTCAATCGGCGCTAAAGACTTTGCATCCGGCGCGGTTGACAAAACGGGAACTGATTTAACTGCGCTGTCGATTTCCGCAGTCAAATCCGCTGCGGCATTCGTAAGCGCATCTTTAACAGGCTTCGCGCTGCCTTCGACATCATCGCGCATATGCATAATACTGTCCGTAACATCCCCCGAAATCTTTCTAAACTCTCGAAGCGCGCGCGCCATTTGACGAGCGATATCGGGCATTCGGTTCGGACCGAACAGCAACAACGCGACAATAAAAATGATGATGAGATCGCCTGGAGAGAAAAAAGCATACGGCGTCATCGCGCCCCCACTTCCTTTGCAAGCTGAAAAATCGCTATCGCTTGCTGCCTAATCTTCTATCCTGTTCTATTTACTCGCGTGAACGGAAATCAAGAAAGATACAATGTTATTCATCACTTTCTCGAAGCGCTGCAAACATGTTGAGGATGCGTTTTGACATACTCGGCCGCGATTTTATATCCGTCGCCTTCTCCGATTTTTCTATCCCATTTCAGCGATTTCTCAATCGAGCGCGTAGTTCTAAGACCTCGCGCCTCTTGAGCTTGTTCGCATTCAAATGCATCAGATAAAAAGTACAAGCAATCCTAATCTGGTCCTTGTATGACAAAGGCGCCATAGTCTCCGTTTTTGTTCGTTTGAAGCAGATCGGAGATTCCCATCGCTTTAAGATGGCCGTCGCACCAGAGAATATTGACAAGGTCGGAACCGCCGTGCACTTCCTGGATCGATCCGTTGCATCGCGATTCCCCATCGGTTTTGGTGTTCCCGCTGCCAATTCCCTGACCCGCTCCGGGATACAGGTTCTTCGGAGCAGGATTCGAGCGTTCCCAGTCCACCTGAAACGAGCCCGTGCCATCCGCCACCCAGATTGTTTCGGAAGGCTTCTTAACATCGGAGAGCTTGAAATGGTTGCCAGGGCCGCATCGAGGACACTGCGCCCAGTAGGCTGAGTTCATGGCGTAGCTGCCGTAATAATAGTCCGATGCGCTCGGAAGCTGGTTCACCGGGATATAGTTTCCGCTGGCGGACCAGCCCGTGCTGTCGGGGCAGTGAAAGACATCGACATTTTTGATATAGGGATAGATGCAGTCCATCCACTTATATTTCAAAGCCGAAGGAGCAGGATCGGAGAGGCCGAAGCCGCCTCCGCCATACCATGCTTGCACTAATTTTCCGTCATTATCTTGGCTATACTGAAATAACGCCGTTGCAATCTGTTTCAGATTGCTCGCGCATGTCGATTGACGAGCATTTTCACGTGTCCTTGCAAACAGGGGGACAAGAACTCCCGCCAGCACGGCAATAATAACGATCACAATGAGCAGTTCGGTAAGCGTAAAACCGGACAAGTCTCTTTTCTTCATAATTTTAACCTCCATGCAGCTAAGCTAATTGACGGTATCGGTGTTTCCAGGATCAAAGAAAGACGAATACTGATCTCCGTTGCCCGTCGAGCTATGATGGGTCGTGCCGGGACTTGGCCAATTGCCATTCGAATCGACAGGAATCGGAGAGTTCGCGCTGAAAGAATAGGCATGCCATTTCACATGACCATCGGTAAACAGCAGGTTGTCCCCCTGCCCGTGAATCCAGCAGTGAGCATCGGGCAGATTGCCGGAGCCCACCATGTAGTACCAAGTTTCTCCCGCTCCGTTAAAGCCGTTTGTTCCATCGCCATACATTCTTCCGGTAGGATCGTACGCGCATGTCGCATTCGGATTAGGACAGGAGAGAAATGGAAGCGACCAACATCGTCCTTCCACCGAATTATCGAAATTGCCGGACCAAAGAAGGATCACCTGAGTGGGCTGATTGATCCTGTTCTCCATGATGCTCTGCAAGTCGCCGTTATAAACGTAACTGATGGGGTCCGAACCTGTCGCAGGCCAGCCTGGCCATTGTTCGGCGCTGCCAAACATTGGCGAAACGCGCGAAGAAGGACAATTGTACACGCCATAACTTTTGACATAAGAATAGATCGCATTTGCCCAAACGCTGCAATCCACATCCTGGTTACAGGGAAACTCGTATGTATACGGGTTATAATGACCGCCGAGCTTTGAAATATTCAAGTCCGCCATCGGATAATGCTCGTCATAATCCTGAACATACTGAGATACAGCCAGCCCAAGCTGCTTGAGGTTCGACGCGCATGACGTCTGCCGCGCTTTGTCGCGCACTTTTGCAAAGACTGGGAAGAGAAGTCCCGCCAGCACAGCTATAATGGCGATAACTACGAGGAGCTCGATTAGCGTAAAACCATAGAAACTATTTTTTTTCATTTTGATTTCCATTTCTTTGCTCGTTACTGTAATCGACAGGTTTGTCGGATTATGAATATTTAATTGTTCGCCATTTATGGCTTCGCAGCGGTTGACGAAACTGTGCTTCGTGGATTTAGGAGAAACATATGACGTCGGCCAATTAAAGTAACGCCAAGGATCTGGCCGGAATCGTTGATCGAAAAAACAGTGCAAAGCCTATTCAGAGACGCTCGTTTTTCCTTACTGACCATGAGCATCGGAATCAAATCGCGCATGCCGTGAAGACTGTCCCATACGAACACGCCGCCTCCGGGACCATAGAGATCGGAACCAAAACTTAAACCGACCACCTCGCCGGAATCGTTAATCGACCAGGCTCTGGCCCGTATGTCTCCCGGAAAATTTCCGAGATCATGCATCACGCCGTTTTCCCATAGAAACGCTCCGACCGTTCCGTCTTTACGCTGCGCGTCGCCCACAACTTGGCCTCTGTTATTAATCGAAGTCGCAGCACTGACTTCTCCGCCCAGCGTTCCGATATCCTGCATATGTCCGTGCTCCCAGACCATCGCATGCATCGCTCGATCTCGCGTCAACACCCAGCCTGCAATTTGTCCTTTGTCATTGATGCCGTATGCGCGGCTCGCAATATATCCCTGAGGCACGCCTAAGTCGGTCATATGACCGTTTTGCCAAAGAAAAGCGCGAGTGGCCGTGCTTAAAATCGATCTCTCATCCGTTTCCGAACTGAATGCGTAACCGACAATCTGTCCTTTGTTGTTGATACAGCGAGCGATGTTTTGCGAATATCCGGGCAAAGCGCCAATATCGCGAATCATGCCGCGACTATCCCATATGACTGCATGCTGATTGCCATCAGCCCCATATGAAACTCCCACTGATTGGTCTTTATCGTTAATGCAAAACGGACGACTCGCACTCGCATCCAGCAGCTGTTTTAAAATGACATCTTTATCTCTGTAACATAAAAAAGGAAGATCTCCGGCGGAAATAAGCATCGTACTGACAGCTTTCCCCGATCCGTTTACAGAACCGTCATGCAGAATGCTGTAGCACTGCGGCAGACTAATTGGAAATTCATCGTAGTCATATTGCGTCGGAGCGTTTTGAGAAACTTTCGGGTATTTGTCGGAATCCGAAAACGGATCGCTAATCATCGTTTCGCGCGCAAGCAGAAAACGAGCATCGTTTTCGGAAATCGTATTCATTGGCCGCTGAAAGAAATACGATGACGCAGCATTTAGTCCCGGCGAAAGCGCGCCATAGTCGCGATAGTTCAAGTACAGCTCTTCGATTCGCGAATTTGGAGTTTGCGCGCTTAAAACACAGCCGACCATCGATCCGAAAATCTCTTTTACGCAACGCGGCGCCAGCCAGTCTGATATGAGCTGATCGCCAAACAAGCTCGCCATACTGGGCTCAACGGAAATATGAGGGCCAAAATAGTGACGCAACGTATCGTGAACTTCAGGTCCTGAGCCGTTTATCTGCCAGCCTTCGTTATTGACAACGTTCAACACTGGCGGCGGCATCTTCTCGATCGGCACAAACCACCCTGCAGCATCGAAAGAAGCGGCCGATGTCGCTCCCGATGCGATGTGATTTACAATCAGCCATAAGCCGCCCAGAATTAAGGCAATAATTCCGCCAACGGACGAAACGACTACAAGCGGTTTGTTCGTTCGTTGTATCGAGATTGCCGCTGGCGCGTTAAGATTTGCCAATGCCCTGCCCGCGATCACAAGCGCCGCTATCGACAACGCCAGATTCCAAGTCCCTGCAACCGATGACGCCAGCGCAATTGACGGCAATGTTGGGCATAAAATCAACTGAGTCAGGATCGCCGTAATCGCGCACGAACAAAGCGCATGAGCTTCCCTGCTTTCGTCGGACTGCCCTAAGGCGCTTTCACGGGAATGTTTAAGCAGCCAATAAGAGCTGTATCGAAGCGAGGCAATCAGTAGGATCGCTTTAAAAAGTACGGATAGAACGCCATCCGCGCCAATCAGAGCGGACGCGTAATTGTAACCAGTCCCAGTTGTATACAAACCGCTCCCCGTCAAACTCCAACTAGTCAACTTATCGAAGCCAACGAAAGGGATCGCGCAGAACAGCAGCCAGCAAATGTCAGAAATTACGCCAATTACGATTCCGGCGGCGTTTGACTTATTCGAAGCCTCGCGAATACATATGCAGATGATATATCCAAGCGCCAGAATCACCACTGTCGGAACCAATTTATGATAATCAAAACGGCTCGCCATAGGCGCATAGGTTGTCGATGCAAGCGTCACAGCTCCAAACAGGAATGCGCAAATATAAGCAATGAGGCGAAATAGCTGCAAAGAGAAACGCAATCGTCCGCCTTCCTTCGCAATCCCAGGCAGTGGAAAACAGAACGAGCATAATAGAATTCCAACTCCGGGCATCAAAAACCAAGCAGTGGGAAACATGCCGCGATATCGACAGCAAAGGATGCAGCCGACAACTCCCGCGAACACGACAAAATCTCGCCACGTTTTGCATTTTTGGACGACATAAGCGCCTATTCCGGCAACGACAATCGCCAGCGAAATGGCAAACGAATCGGCATAAGGGTACGTCAACGAATATGACG
>Ga0224529_1002058_pt1 | contig 10528 bp, 4 predicted proteins | sample CBST50metaG_FD_179893 | JGI IMG/M metagenome (GOLD analysis project Ga0224529, IMG submission 179893) | Peat soil microbial communities from Stordalen Mire, Sweden - C.B.S.T50 | ecosystem: Environmental > Terrestrial > Soil > Wetlands > Peat | place: Sweden: Norrbotten County, Stordalen Mire... | reverse complement strand
GAAAGGTCCAGAATCCGCTCCCTGGCTCGCGCCGGAGCCATGTGCACAAAGCCCAGCAAGTCCTGGTTCGAGTCGCGGAAGCCCAACCCCCGGCCAATCCCTGACTCAAACGATGAGGCCGAGCGCGACATGTTGAAGGTCACCATGCACTGATACGCGTTCCAGATGTTGACCATGCGGTTGGTGTGGATGTCGGGAGTGTTCACCTGGAAGACGCCCAGCATGTTATCCCAGTGCTGCCCCAGACGGGCAAAAGCGGCGTCGGCCTTCGCCGTATCGAGATACTTGGCGATAATTGGCTTAACCGTTTGAGCGTTGAGCTTTTGCGAGCCCGGCGGGTCAAACTTCTGGTCCACGGGGTTTTCATGATACCCAAGTACAAAAACGATTGTCTTGCTTTCACCGGGGGCCAAATCAAGCTTGATCTGGTGCGCGCCGATCGGCGACCAGCCGTGCGCCACGGAGTTGGTAAGCTGCCCCGCCTCGACCGCTGCGGGGCGATCCCAGCCGCGATAAGCACCCAGGAATGCCTCCCGCTGCGTGTCGAATCCCACCGTGGGCTCAGAGGCGGCAAAGTACGCGAAGTGGTTGCGGCGCTCGCGGTACTCGGTCTTGTGGTAGATCACGCCGTCTTCCACTTCCACTTCGCCGGTATTGAAGTTCCGCTGAAAGTTGGTGGCGTCGTCCTGCGCGTCCCACAGACAAAATTCGATCGAAGCAAATGTCGAGATATGTGCCGGAGTCGTGCGCCGATTGGTGACCGTAAGTTGCCAGATCTCAAGCGTTTCATCCAAAGGAACAAAGTAGCGCGTGTGCGCCTCGATCCCGTTGGCCGTCGAACCAATCACCGAGTAGCCCATCCCGTGGCGGCAGGAGTAATCTTCTAATTCGTGACGGGTTGGCTGCCACGAGGGTGACCAGAATTTGGCGGATTCGTCGTCGCGCAGGTAGATGTAGCGCCCGCCAAAGTCCGCCGGAACGTTGTTGTAACGGTAGCGGGTAAGTCGGCGTAGGCGCGCGTCACGGTAAAAGGAATAGCCGCCAGCGGTGTTCGAGATGATTCCGAAGTATGCCTGGCAGCCCAGGTAGTTGATCCATGGCAGCGGAGTGTCAGGACGCGTAATCACGTACTCGCGCTTCAGGTCGTCAAAATGTCCGTATTTCACAGTGCTTTCTCCCTCAAAGAGTTGCCGCCAACAATGCCAACTTGCGGATAAAAATCGATCAAACGTTTTTCCAGAGTATTTTTCTGTACTTTGGATAGTGAAACGTGATTATACTTGACGCGGCATACAGATGAGAAAAATCTGTATGCAAATTTCCTGGAGCATAGCCAGCGGCGGAAATCGAGGATTTTTAATGCAACTTCACGTACTGGACGTGGTCATCATCGTGGCTTACCTGTTAAGCACGGTCTTCATTGGCTACTGGGTTTCAAAACGCGCTTCGCAGAGCATGCAGAACTATTTCCTTGGCGGAAATTCCATGCCTTGGTACGTCTTGGGCATCTCCAACGCCTCGGGCATGTTCGACATCAGCGGCACCATGCTGCTGGTCTATTGGATGTTCATCTATGGTGTCAAAAGCGTCTGGATTCCCTGGCTTTGGCCCACCTTCAACCAGATTTTCCTCATGGTCTATCTCTCCTCGTGGCTCCGCCGCTCCAAGGTCATGACCGGAGCCGAGTGGATCAAGACCCGCTTTGGCACCGGACCGGGCGCGCAACTGTCGCACCTGATCGTGGTGGTCTATGCCTTCGTCAGCATCATTGGATTCTTCACCTATGGCTTCAAGGGCATCGGCAAGTTCGCCGCCACCTTTTTGCCTTGGCACCTTTCGCCCAATGTCTATGCGCTGATCCTCATCGCCATTACCGCCATCTATGTCATCAAGGGCGGCATGATCAGCGTGGTGATCACCGAAGTTGTCCAGTTCTTTATCCTCGCCATCGCCAGCTTTGCGGTGGGCGTCATCGCCATGATGAAGGTAGCGCCCGAAACCCTGCACAAGGTGGTGCCCGCCGGTTGGGACAACCTGTTTTTCGGCTGGCATCTGGGGCTAGACTGGACCACCCTGCTGCCGGCGGCTACGGCCAAAATCGCCGAAGACAAGTACGAGCTGTTCGGCTTTTTTGTCATGATGCTGCTCTTCAAAGGAGTTCTCATTTCCGCTGCGGGACCCGCGCCAAACTACGACATGCAGCGCGTTCTTTCCGCCAAAAATCCTCGCGAAGCCTCCTTGATGAGCGCCTGGGTTAACATCGTGCTTACCCCTCCGCGCTACTTTCTCATCATCGGCCTGACCGTGCTCTCGGCAGCCTTCTTTGGCCCCGATCTGCACGCCATGGGCACCAAGCTGGACTTTGAAACCGTCTTGCCCATGGCTCTGGGGCGCTTTGTCCCCGTGGGCCTGCTGGGCTTTTTGATCGCCGGGCTGCTGGCTGCCTTCATGTCCAACTTCGCGGCCACCGTTAACGCCGCCCCGCCCTACTTCGTCAACGACATTTACAAGCGCTACATCAACCCCCACGCCAAGCCCCAGACTTATGTCCGGCTGGCCTATCTGAGTTCCTTCGTCGTGGTGCTGCTGGGGGTTTTGATCGGCTGGAATGTGACCAGCGTCAACTCCGTGGTGCTGTGGATTGTCTCTGGTCTGTGGGGTGGCTACACTGCCTCCAACGTCCTCAAGTGGTACTGGTGGCGCTTCAATGGATACGGCTATTTCTGGGGAATGATTACCGGCATCACCTCTGCGCTGATTCTGGCTTGGCCGGGACTACTCGCAAATCTGCCCATCGTGCAGAGTTTTCAGGCGCGCTATCCGGTCAATCTCGAGGTCGCCATCATTTTTCCGCTGGTGCTGCTGATTTCGCTGGTTGGCTGCCTGCTCGGCACTTTCCTCACCAAGGCGGAAGACGACGCCGTGCTCATGGACTTCTATCGCCGCGTGCGCCCCTGGGGCTTCTGGGGACCGGTGCTGAAAAAGGTGCTTGCCGAAGACCCCTCCTTCAAGCGCAACAAGGACTTTTTCCGCGACATGTTCAATATCGTGGTCGGCATTGCCTGGCAAATCAGCCTGGTGGCGTTACCCATCTACGTTGTGATTCAGGAGTACGGGCGTGTCGCGATAACTTTGGCCGTGGTGCTGGGAACCTCGGCGATTTTGAAGTTTACCTGGTATGACCATCTGACCGAGCGCGAGGTGGAAACCGACAAGGCTGACGAATGGATCGCCTCCTAGTGTCCTGTTTCAGAATTTTGCAACAAAACAGTTGCGGTCATTCCCACTGAACGCTTGCTCCGCCGCAGGTGCTTTGCGGAATGGGTGGGAAAGTACGATACTTCCTCCCGCGCCTTTTTTGTGGCGCGGGCCGAGCCGAAGGCCGCCAAGCCCCACCGCAGGTGCGGCGTTTGAAAGGCATATACGTTGGATCGACTCGTACCCAACCCACTTGAACAAACACAGGCGGCTTCGCCGTCAGGGATTTCCATCGAGCGTGTCGCCTACCACGGCTGGAACGACTGTTATCGCATCGCCAATGGCTTGGCCGCAGTGGTCGTGGTCCCCGCCATCGGCCGGGTCATGCAGTTTGAGCTGGAGGGTTCCGAAGGTGTTTTTTGGGAAAATCGCACCCTGGACGGGCGATTGCACGATGCGGCGGCCAACGAGTGGATCAACTTTGGCGGCGACAAATGCTGGCCCGCGCCCCAAGCGGTCTGGACCGGGCAGCAGGGGCGCGACTGGCCTCCACCCGAGGGTTTTGACGCACGGCCTGCCAAAGCTTCGCTCATCGAGCGCGGAGTGGTGGTCACTTCGGCGGTCGATCCGGGCTTTGGCATCCAGGTTGTCCGCTGGGTGCAGTTGGATTCCAGCCAACCAATCCTGCGCATTCGCAGCGAGTATCACAAGCTGCGGGGCCGCGCCGTCAAGGTCGGCATCTGGTCCATCACCCAACTCCGCGAACCCGAGCGGGCGGGCCTTCTACTGCCCCTCCAATCGCGTTTTACCGGCGGCTACACCCGTCTCATGACCGCCGAACCAGAGCAGTTGAAAATCGCCGGACGCCTGCTCACCCTTCTCCGTCACCCTCTCCAGTGCGCCAAAATCGGCACCGATGGCGCAAGCCTCGTCTGGGTGGGCCGCGATTGCGCCCTCCGCATTGACGCCGAAACCGGCCCCGGCGAATTCCCCGACGGTGGATGTGTCACCGAAATCTACACCAATCCCGATCCCTTGAAGTATGTCGAGTTCGAGACCCTCGGCCCGCTGGCGACCCTGCACGCTGGCCAGCGCATGGCGCGCACCACGGTCTACACCCTGCGGGCTCGCACCCGGGGCGATGCCGAAACCGAAGCGCGCACCTTCCTCGCTTGATTGTGTGGCATTTGCGGTCTCCCGGCGTGGCCAAAAAATACTCCTAAAAAACTTCTTGACAACTTAAACGTTTAAGGCATTTAATGTGGCGGATCAAGTGATGCAACTTTTTTTCTCGTTCTACTTAAACGTTTGATCAGAGCGGTAAAACGTTTAATCGAAAAAGGAAGCAAAGTGGAGGGAGGACAGAAATCTTCTTCCACGGTACGGAGAAAAATTAGACCGTTCCGGCGTGTGGGCAAAAGTTTTCCATCGTCGAGCGAACGATCTGGAAGCAAGGAATTTGTAGGTGTATAGCCACTTCATTGGACGAGAGAGAAACGAACGAAAAACGAACACCAACAACTGTCAGCAATAGGAGGCTTCATGAACAAGCAAGTGCAACAAAATCGACGCGACACCAGCCAGTGCGGTTACGTCTACCGGTTGGTAGGGCAACTGGCTGTCCTGTTTGCGTTTCTGATCTGCGGCTCCTGGGTGGCCAACGCCCAGCTGTCGACAGCGGATATCGTTGGAACCGTGACCGACGCCACGGGGGCAGTGGTTTCCAAAGCAACCGTCACGATCGTGAATCTTGATACCCACGACCAACGTGTAGCGACATCCAACGATAGTGGAGATTTCCACTTCACCCTGCTTCCCGCCGGCCACTATTCGGTGACGGTGAAGTCGAAGGGCTTCAAGACCTCAACCACCACGAATCTAGCCATTGAAGCTGGTGATCGCGCCCGCGCCGACGCTCGTTTGGAAGCCGGCGGCACCACTGAGACCGTAACCGTCGAGGCCACCACGCCTCTGCTCCAGGCCGATAACGCTACCGTCAGTTCGACGGTCACTGAACAGTCCGTGCAGGATTTGCCGCTGAACGGGCGCAACTTTGTCCAACTGGTTCAACTTGTTCCCGGAGCCAATGAAGGGCCTGGCAATGGTCTGACTAGCGGCGGCCGTCCCGATGATCGCCGCACCACCAACGGATTTTCCGTCAACGGGCAAGACGACATTCTGAACAACTACATCGTTGACGGCATCGACGACAACGAGCGCATCATCGGCACCATTGGTGTCAAGCCTTCGGTGGAAGGCATTCAAGAGATTTCGGTTCAAACCAACAGCTACGCTCCCGAGGCAGGGCGCACCGCCGGTGGCGTTGTCAACCTGGTCACCAAATCGGGTGGCAACAAATTCCACGGGTCTGCGTACGAGTTTCTCCGCAACGACAAGTTAGACAGCAGGGATTTTTTCTTTACTCCTGCACAAGGCAAAAAGCCCGAATTGCGCCAGAACCAGTTTGGCGGCAGCATCGGCGGTCCCATCTTCAAAGACAAGACCTTCTTCTTTGGCGACTATGAAGGCCTTCGTTTGGTGAAGGGCATGAATCCCTACAGCAGCTCGGTTCCGGATGATGCAGAATACGCTGCGATCAACGGCACAAATGCAACCGCAGGGGGGCTGATCAGGAACGTTTTCCCGGGGCTTTTTCCCACAGCCAATGCGCCCAGCACCAACGGTATTCCCTACGACCAGACAATCGATCCCGTGACCTTGAATTATCTGAAGCTGTATCCAAAGGCCAACAAGGGCGCGAGTAGCCCGAATACCTATTTGACCGCCCCGAACAAAACGCAGTTCGGCCATACAGCCGACGTTCGCGTCGACCACGCCATCAATCAGAGTAACCACCTCTTCTTCCGTTTCAACTACAACAAGGTCAGCGGCGAAATTCCGGCGCCCATCGGGGCGGGCGCAAATCCGCTTGCAACGGGGGCTTTGGCGACGATCGTCCCGACCGGCAATTATTGGGACTACACCGGCCCGGCGACCGATAAGGCGTATCAGTATGCCCTCGGATACACGCGCGTCTTCTCGCAGAATCTGGTTGTGGATTTGCGCGCGGCCTATACCCGCGTCAACAACTTCTCGCAGCCCAACAACTACAACTCGAACGCCGATCAGACATTCGGTCTTCCCCCAAATGGCTCGTTGACCACGGCCCTTACGCCTACCGGCGTTGGCCACTGGACATTCAGCCCACTCGGTGATGGTGCCTATGTTCCCCTGCAGGACATCGACAACACCTTCCAATACTCAGGCACTGTCAGTTACACCATTCGCAGCCACAACTTGAAGCTGGGCGCGGGCTTGATCCGCCGCCAGGCGCGGAACCTGCAAAGCGCGTTTCCGTATGGCGATTTTGAGTTCGGTCTTGCCGCGGATTCCACGCACGACGAAATTCTCGCCTCCACGCTGGCTGGAGCCTTCGACTCCACCAGTTACAACGTGGATTACGGCGCGGGCGGAGTTGTGAATACGCCGGACTACCGCACCTGGGAGCCCAGCTTCTTTGCTCAGGACAACTGGAAGATCAGCCCGAAACTGACCGTGACCTATGGCATTCGCTACGACGTGTACACGCCGTTCACCGAAGCGCATAACAAAATCTCGAACTTCGACTTCAACACGGCGGTCAAGGCCACAACATCGGCGGATGCGGGAAATGCCCTGAAGGTTGCGGGTGTCAGCGGCGTCTCCGACACGGCTGGAATTCAAACCGACTACGCGGGCGTTGGACCGCGCGTCGGCTTCTCTTACTCTGTTCTTCCCACCATGGTTCTGCGCGGCGGTTACGGAATCAGCTACTTCCCGGGCAACTACACCGCCAATGCCGATCTGAAGAATGCTCCGTTCACCACCACTTACGGACCCAATTGCGTCTCCGATCTTGGCGCGACGTTTTACGCAAATTACAAAGCCGCAAATCCGACTACCAAACTTGCTCAGAATCCAGGCTGCAGCACATTGGGCTCCGCGGCCACTTACCAGGCGGTCTTCGATAACGGGCTTCCCACGCCTTCCGGGCAAAACATCCACAGCGCGGCTCTAGGCGCGATGTTCGCCGAAGATCCTAAACTGAAGTCATCCATGATTCAGCAGTTCAACCTGCAGGTGGAACGGCAGTTTGGACCCAATGTGCTCACCATTGGTTATGTTGGCAACATTGGCGAGCATCTGCCCGAGCTTTTCAACGACATCAACGTTCCTACGCCGGCTCAGGTTTACGCTACCAGGAACGACGCGACACCCTATGACGCGCCGCGGCCGTTGAATGCGACTCTTCCCAACGTTGGTCAGATCAAATGGCTGGCCAGCGAAGGTGTCTCCAACTACAGCGCACTGCAATCATCGTTCCAGCGCCGTTTTGCCAAAGGCCTTGCCTTCGACGCCAACTACACATGGGGACACGCGCTGAGCGATATCGTCGGCTTCTCTCAGGAAGGCTATCAGGGATGGGGCGACGCCGACCCGACTGAAGTCCGCAAGATCGAGTACGGCAACGCGGAAAACGACATTCGCAGCCGCTTCGCTCTTTCCATCGACTACCAATTGCCTTTCAAGAACTTCAGCAACAAGGCAGAGAAGGAAGTGCTCGGCGGTTGGGAAGTCAACTCGATTGTTGCCTGGCAAACCGGCAAACCCGCCTCAATCACCAACACTGGCAACAATAACGACTTTGCTGATCCGTTACACGGTGGTGGCTCCGACCGCCCGAATCAGATCAGCGATCCTTTCAAGGCCGGCAACGTTGCGGCGAATCCAACCTGCATAGGTCCGACCAGTCTCAAGCATGGTGGCAACGGCTACTGGTTCAACCCATGCGCCTTCATGGCTCAGGAAGTGGGCACGGTCGGCAGCACGGGCCGCAACTCAGTTTATGGGCCGCACTTCCGCCACATCGACTTCTCTCTCTTCAAGGATTTCCCAATCGCCGAAGGGCTGAAGTTGCAGTTCCGGGCCGAGGCGTACAACATCACGAACACGCCTAATTTCTTCTTGAACAACAACGTCAACGACAGCAGTTCCGGAGTGTTGCTGGGTGACGGTAGCTTCGGTCAGCTCAATGAGAGCGATCCGAACAATGTTCCGCGCACTTTGCAGTTTGCTTTAAAGCTGCAGTTCTAACCTAACCCAGCAAACGGGTAAACACCACGAATTGCCGATCCGGCCAGCAACAGAGCCGGATCGGCAATTCGTTTTTTTGCTGCTTTGTTGACACCAGCAACCAAAAGCTCAACAAGGCCAGCAGATCAAATAGCCGATCGGCAGTGCACTGCTAGTTGGATTGCGCGACGGTCAAACGCTCCGTGAAAATCGATTGACAAGGGAATCAAGCTTCAAAAATACCGGGATTTGATGCCGTTTCTTGCTGAAGGGTGTTACAACAAAGACAGCATGGCCAAACGAACGAAAACGGGGGCCACTCCTCCGCCAGGACAGCCAGTTGGGCTGCGCACACTGGGCGAATATCTGAACCTTTCGCCTGCCACTATCTCGCTGGTGCTCAATAATGCTCCCGGAGTGCGCTCCATTCCGCAGGAAACCCGTGAGCGGGTGCGCGAGGCCGCCGCCAAATTCGACTACCGGCCCAGCTTTTATGCGCGCTCCCTGCGCAAAAAACAAACCTACTCGGTGGGCGTGCTGGTGCCGGATCTCAACGACAACTATGTGGCGCAGGTTCTCACCGGCGTGGAAGAACTGCTGATCGAGGAAGGGTATTTTTATCTCACCGCCAGTCATCGCCGCAAGCCTGACCTGATCGAGGAGTACCCGCGCCTGCTGATGGACCGCAGCGTCGAGGGCTTCATCCTCATCGACACTGTTCTAGAGCACAGCATGAAGTTGCCGGTGGTGGCTGTGGCCGGGCATCACGCGGTTGAGGGCGTCACCAGCGTGGTGCTGGACCAGCGGCGTGCGGCGGAATTGGAACTGCGTCACTTGCAAGATCTGGGGCATCGCAGAATCGCTTTCATGCGCGGAGGCAGCCATAGCTCCGACGCCGACGACCGTTGGGAGTGCCTGATGGCGGTGGCTAAGGAGCTGAATATCGAAACTCCTCCCGAACTGATGGTGCAGATTCAGACGCGGGTTTCCACCCCCGAGATGGGTTTTTGGCCGGCCAATGAACTGGTCAATCGCGGGGTGCCGTTCACCGCCCTGATTTGCTACAACGACGTTGCGGCGATTGGCGCCATTCGCGCGCTCATGGACCACGGCATGCGCGTTCCCAAGGATGTTTCCGTCGTTGGCTTCGATGATATTCAGAACGCGGCCTACCACAACCCCAGCCTCACCACGATTCGCCAGCCCATGCAACACATGGGCACAGTAGCCGCGCGCATCCTGCTCCAGCGCATTCGCGGTACCGAGGCTTTTCCCGACGCCGTCCCGATTCTGCCGGAGTTGGTGATTCGCGAATCCACCGGACTGCCTCCGGCCCATCCGGCGAAGAAAAAGAGCTAGAAGAACTACTGCCGCAGTTCGACCAGCGTCGCGCCCTGTCCGCCTTCGTTTTGCGGAGGTTCGGTAATGGTAGCCACGTGCGGATGGCCTTTCAAAAACTCGCGTACTCCGCGGCGCAAAATGCCGGCCCCGTGCCCGTGAATAATGCGCACCCGCGGCAGACCAGCCAAAAACGCGCGGTCCAAATACGTCTCCAGTTCCTGCGTCGCCTCGTCCACGGTCCGCCCAATCAGGTTGATCTCCATCCGCATGTCGTCGGTGTTGGCGCTGGTCACGGTCACATGAACGCCCTTCTGCCTGCGCGCTGCCGCCAGCGGGTCATACTTCTCTTGTGCCGATGAGGCCTCTGAACGCGAAACCTCGGAGAGGTCGTCGCGCTTGGCCCGCATTTTGATGGGGCCAAGCGCAACTTCAAACAGATCCTTCTCCACTTCGCGCACCACTGTGGCAATCTTGTTCAGGGACTTGAGCAGCACCTGATCGCCAATGGCAATGTGCTTCAACAGATGCGGCTGCGCGTCCGGGTCGCCCTGGTCGGCCCCGCTTCGGTGCGCCACCACCGTCTGGTTGAAGCTCTCCTGAAACTCATGCCGCAGGCGCAGAATGCGCCGCTCGGCCTCTTTCGATAGCTTCTGCTGCCCCACTCTGTCTTCAATCGCCTTGACCGTCTCGCGCATCTGAAACTCAAAGTCTTTCAGCAGCGATGCCAGCTTGGTCTCCAGTTCGCGGGTGCGCTTGCGTAACTCCACGTCGCCCTCGCGTGCCAGCTTGGCCCGTTCCTGATTCAGCGCGTACTGCTGCTCGCGGGCGGCCTTCCGGTCAACATCGAGCTGGGTCAAATCGTTGTGCAGCTTGTCCA
>Ga0224529_1002056_pt1 | contig 10535 bp, 9 predicted proteins | sample CBST50metaG_FD_179893 | JGI IMG/M metagenome (GOLD analysis project Ga0224529, IMG submission 179893) | Peat soil microbial communities from Stordalen Mire, Sweden - C.B.S.T50 | ecosystem: Environmental > Terrestrial > Soil > Wetlands > Peat | place: Sweden: Norrbotten County, Stordalen Mire... | reverse complement strand
TACCTACATCGATAACGTGGTCCGCGCCAACCTGCTGGCCGCCGCTGCTCCAGCGGAAAAGGCCTCGGGGCGGACGATGAATATCGCTACCGGCAAGCGCATTACGCTGAACAAGACCTTCGAGATTCTGCGGGAGTTGACCGGCTACAGCGGCCAGCCTGCGTACGGTCCAGCGCGCGCCGGCGACGTTCACGATTCGCTGGCCGATATCAGCCTGGCCGGGGAACTGCTCGGCTACACGCCCACGGTCGACTTCCGGGAAGGGCTGAGCCACACCGTCGAGTGGTACCGGGGCGGTGGCGGAGTCAACTGAACCCCTGTCACTGCGCGGGTTTTTCTTGCCCCGGGCAATCATGAGTGATGGCATCTATTGACGAATTGATTCCAATCGAGCAAACTGACGAGGATTTCCTCCGCAGCTTTTTTCGCTTAGAATTCCGGGAGAGCCCTGCCGGAGGGACTTTGGGATAGAGGTTCCTCATACCGTGCAGGAAGCAAGCGCCACTCCATACGATTCGCCCCAAGTGCCCGATGCGCGGCCCATTCCAGGCTCGCGCAAATCAACCCAGTCGCTGCGAGAGCTTTACGAGGTGCTGGTTCGCCGCCGGCGCTTTGTCGGCTCGGTCGTGGGCGGATTGTTGCTGTTGTGCCTTCTCTATTGCCTCATCGCTCCCAATCAATACGAAGCCACCGCGCGTGTGTCGTTGAGCTCCTCGCAGGCCTCCGCCCTCAGTCTGGGAGGGGCGGAGTCGCTTGGCACGGCTTCGGTTCTTTCCGCGCCGGTGCAGCAGGAAACCTTGGCCAATGTTTTTCGCAGTGACCAACTGGCCTGGAAGGTAGTTACCGATCTCAAGCTCTACCAGGCTCCTGGTTTCATGGGCCATTTTGACCGCCGCTTTCCTGGTTTTCATCCGGAGTCGCCCGCCCCCGACGCCAGGGCCTGGTTGCTGGAGAGGTTTTCCCGGCGGCTTCGCGTGCAGACGCTGACGCGCACGCTGCTGGTTCAGATTCGTTTCCGGTCGAGAGACGCTGCCCTTTCGGCCAATGTGGTGAACGCCCTGATTCGCGCTTATGGCCAGCAAGACAGTGATTCGCGGGTCCAGGCCACATTGCAGGCCTCGGATTGGCTGGAAAGCCAACTCAAGGATTTGAAGGCCCGGGCTGACGGGGATGAGCAGCGGCTGGCAGCCTTCCAGCGCGAACATGGTCTGTTGACGACTCCCGAGACGCTGGCCAACGGCCAACCGAGCGAGACCCAGCACACCTCGGCCTTGGTGGAGATCGATGAGTTGGGCCGCCAGTTGGTAGCGGCGTCCACTGATCGAATCTTGCGCGAAGCCCAGTATCGTGCGGCCTCAAAAGGCGATCCGGAGCTGGTCATTGCCTCTGATCCGCGCCTCCAGACTGACAGCCGCGACTTTGCCACAGCCCTGCTCCAGCAGATTCACGCTCACCACAGCGAACTGGAACAGGAACAGGCCCAGCTCAGCGCCGAGCATGGCCCCAACTTTCCGCGCATCGTCGAAATCCGCCATCAGTTGCAGGATTTGGATCAGCAAAAACAAGCCGAGGACGCCAAATTGGTCGAGCGATTCCGCAGCACATGGCAAATGGCTGTCGACCGTGAGCAATTGGTGCGCAAGAACCTCGATGTGCTGACCGGCGAAGGCATGAAGGCCAATGAAGCAACCACCGAATACGCCGCGATGCGCGAGGAGGCCAACGCCAACCATGAGCTTTATGTGCGGATGCTGGAGAAGGTGGAAGAAGCGGGTCTGGCTGCCGGAATTCAGGGCTCCAACATTTCGGTTGTGGATTATGCCAGTCAGCCAGTGAGGCCGGTGGCGCCCGACCTGCCGCTTTATATGGCCATTACACTTTTTGTCAGCCTCTGGCTGGCCATAGGAGGTGCGCTCTTGCTGGAGTCGATTCGTCCCTTGTCTCCTTCGTCGGCGGCACGCGCGGTTGTGGCGCTCTTCGCCGTGCTTATCGCTGGCGCGGTGGTCCAAGCGCAGGCGCCCATACCGAATACGGCTGGCCTGCCGACGGGCGCGGTTCGCCTTCCCGCCTCGCCGCAGCATACCTCGAATCAACCCAATCCAAGGGAAGCGCCCGCCGTGTGGAATAGCGCGGCCCAGACCAGCCTTCCGCCAGCGGCGGTTACGCAGCCGGCCTCTCCCATGCCTGCTCCCATCGCTCCTGGGGATTATCTCGATGTCAGCGAGTATCACACCCCGGAGTTCCATTCCGTGGTGCGCGTCTCTCCATCGGGTACGGTCGCGCTGCCCATGATCCGCGACCTGCAAATCGGCGGGCTGGACGAGCAAGCCGCCGCCCGCGCCATCGAGGCCGCGCTGGTTGCCCAGGGAATGCTTCTGCATCCGCAGGTCTCCGTGCTGGTCACGGTCTATGCCGGCCAGGACGTGAGCGTGTTGGGCGAGGTGGTGCGCCCCGGCGTCTACCCCTTCACCCTGCACCATCGGCTTCTGGACCTGATCTCCGCCGCCTCTGGTCTTTCCCCCAATGCCGGTCGGCTGGTCAACATCTTCCATCGCAACGACGCCAATACGCCGCATCCGGTGGTGCTCGACCCCAGCGGAACCGACACCGCCGCTGATCACAATCCGGAGCTTGCCCCAGGCGATACCGTCCAGGTCAGCCGCTCGGGTCTGGTTTACGTGGTCGGCGATGTGCAGCGCCCCGGCGGTTTTGCCGTCGATCCGGCGCAGGGGTTGACGGCCGTCCAGGCGCTTTCGCTGGCCTGGGGCCCGACGCAGAACGCAGCCATGGCCAAGGCCATTCTGATTCGCGAGCAAAAGGGCGGCCGTACTCTCACCACGCTCAATCTCAAGCGCATGTTGCACGGACAGGAGCCGGACATTCCCGTCCACGACCGCGACATTCTCTACGTGCCGGACTCGATGGCCAAGAACCTCTGGAACAAGGCGCTGGAGGCGGCGGTTCAATCGGCGGTTGGCGACACCATCTATGGCGGGCTGATCTATTCCCAATGGCACTCAACGAAGACCACCTCAACCTCCGTCAGCAGTACATCCAGCAACACCACCGGTACCAGCACCGGTACCAGCACGAGTTCTGGCTCCAGCAGTAGTACGGGTACCAGCACCAGTACCAGCACAAGCACAGGCGCAAGCGCTGGGAGCAGTACGAGCACAGGTACCAGCACGAGTTCCGGCTCCAGCACCGGTACCAGCACAAGCACAGGCACAAGCACTGGGATCAGTACGAGCACCGGTACCAGCACGAGCTCCGGCTCCAGCAGCAGTACAGGCACAAGCACCGGCGCAAGCACTGGGAGCAGCACGGGCACGACAACCACGACAACGACCACCACAACCAATTAGGCCAGGACTGCCTGACCTTTATCCGGCGCCGAGGGGACGCTTATGCACGGGCATTGAATGCGCATTCTGATCCATGCCAATTGCGTCCTTTCAGTCTTCGCCGCCGTTCGAGCCAGGAGGAATCGGTTTTCCGCCGTCGCAGGCCGCTTGGCTGATTCCCGCTGTCCGGATGCCACGGAAATCCATTCGCACAAAATGATCTTCCACCGGAAGGGCTGGGCCCGATGCGCCGCATAGCCTGGATTTTGCTGCTTCTGTTCGCCTTTGCGATTCCGTGGGAATACTCCCTGGATCTGGGCGAACCACTGGGCAACATTGCCCGCATTGTTGGCATTTTGCTGCTTCTGGTGGCAATTCCCGCTGTTCTGCAATCCCGCCGCGTGCGCACGCCCGGTCCGATGCAGTGGCTGGCGCTGGCTCTCTTTCTCTGGCTTTGCTGCACTTACTTTTGGACCATCGAGACTCAGACGACGCTGGACTCGCTGCGCGGCTACCTTCAGACAATGATGATCGTTTGGCTGGTCTGGGAGTTCGCCGAACGTCCTGGCGATCTGCGCGCGCTGTTGCGGGCAACCATCGCAGGCAGTTGGGTGCTCGCTGTGCTTACCCTGGCCAATCTCGCCTCCGCGGATGCGATCGCCAACGGCCAGATTCGTTTTGCCGCTACCGGGCAGGATCCGAACGATGTGGCCCGCTTTCTCGATCTGGGCTTTCCACTGGCAGCCCTGCTTTTGCATAGCGAGGGGCGATGGCCGTGGCGTTTGCTGGCTGCCGGTTACCTGCCGCTGGGCTTCGTCGCCGTTCTGCTCACGGCATCCCGCGGAGGCTTTCTGGCAGCCGTGGTTGCTCTTGCAGGCAGCATAGTCCTGTTGGGTTATGGTCACCCGCGCAGAGTGCTTGCCGGAACCGTGGCCCTGCCGCCGCTTGCCGCCATCGTTTGGTTGGCCGTTCCTCGCGAAACCTTCGAGCGGCTGGGCACCATCTCAGAGCAGCTTCACGGCGGCGACCTGAATCAGCGCATGAACATCTGGGTGGCCGGCTGGCACGCCTTTGTGCAGGCCCCTTTTTTCGGAACAGGGGCGGGCTCGTTTGTCTCGGCTGCCGGTTTGGCGCCCCTGGATACGGCGCACAATACGGCGCTTTCAATTACCGTTTCCGGCGGGCTTTGCGCACTCTTCCTCGCGGTGGCCATCGTCGCTGCCGCGATAGGGTCCACACTGCAAACCCGCGGCCCGTTGCGCTGGGTGCTTGCCACGGCGCTCGTGGTTTGGCTCATCACTTCGCTGGTCGCCACCGTAGAAGAGAACCGCACCACGTGGCTTCTGCTGGCCCTGATTGCGCTCGCCAGGCGGCTGGCCGTCGAACAACCTGACGAACTGGCCGCCTGTTTCCCAGCCTCCAGCCAAACTCCAGCAGTAGAGCCAATTTCGGTGAATCCATGATTCAAAGGCAACCTGCAAATCGCAAGAGCATTGTTGCAGTCGAAGCGGGTCTTGCGAAAGCGTAAAATGGCTAGTTAGGTTCCGGCTGTGACGAGAGTTCCATGAGAGTGTTCGACCTGCGCCGGATGGCGCATCAGGAGGTCAACCAGCATGAATGAGATCATCTTTGAGGTCACACACGATGCTGATGGCGGGTTTACCGCTGAATCCCTCGGCGAAAGCATCTTTACCCAGGCCGATAATTGGGACGAGTTAAAAGCCAACGTCAGAGAGGCTGTCCAAGCCTTTTATTTCGACTCGGTTCCGCCAGCTTCCATTCGTTTGCATCTGGTTCGCGACGAGGTGCTGGCCGTCGCATGAAACTGCCACGCGATCTGAGCGGAGAAGAGTTGGTCAAGCACCTCTGCAAGTGCTGGGGATACGAGAGAATTCACCAAGTCGGCAGTCACGTTATTCTGCAAACTCAGCAACCAACTCCCCATCGTATTGCTGTTCCGGCGCATACGCATCTCAGGATCGGGACGCTGAATGGAATCCTTTCTGTCATTGCTGCGCACAAGAATGTGTCCAAGGAGGCCATTCTCAAGGACCTCCAGCGTTCCACTCGGTAATGAGCCGACAGCTCCGCTCCGATCCTGTAAACTGGCGTGAACCTCCGCCATCATGTTTTCCGCTCTCCAAATCCCGCGGCTCTTTCAGGGCGAAAGCGTCAACCGCCGTATCTTCCGCGCCGCCGCCTCTGTTACGGCCGCGGGAATTCTGGTCAAGCTCGTCGCCACGTTCAAAGAATTCACAGTCGCCGGAGTCTATGGCCGCTCCGACGCCATGGACGCCTTTCTCGCGGCCTTCCTGATTCCCAATCTGCTCATCAACCTCATCTCCGAATCGATGAATCAGGCCATGGTGCCCACGCTGGTCCGGGTGAGGGAACAGGAGGGCCAAGACCGCGCCCAGCAGCTTCTTTCGAGTTCCATGCTCTGGGTTTGCCTGCTGCTGACTGCGGCCTCGGTCGTTATGGCTTTCGCTGCTCACAGCTTTTTTCCGCTGATCGCCTCGCATTTTCCCCCGGACAAACTCGCGCTCTCGATCCGGCTTTTCTACGCTCTGCTTCCCGTCGTGCTCATCACCGGCATCGCCACCAACTGCACCGCCGTTCTGAACACCTTCGACCGTTTCGCGCTGCCCGCGTTGGCCCCGATGGCGACTCCGGCAGCCATCATCCTGGGAGCGCTGCTACTGAGCAGCCGCTTCGGCATCTGGGCGATGGTCTACTCGACTTTGGCCGGCGCTCTCATCCATGCCGGAGTGGTGGCGTGGATGATGGATTCGCGCGGCTACCGCTTTCGCCTTTACTGGCACGGAACCACCGAAGCCACGCGCGAAGTGGCGCGCCAGTATGGTCCGGTGCTGCTGAGTGGCGTGGTGGCTTCCGGTGGCCTGCTGGTGGATCAGTCGATGGCCGCCATGTTGCCGGCCGGAAGCGTCTCCGCGCTGGCCTACGCCAACCGCTTTGTCAGCGTCGTGATAACTCTCTTGGCAGGGGCGGTTTCCTCGGCCGTGGTGCCGCATTTTTCGCGCATGATCGCCCACTGCGACTGGACCGGATGCCGCCATACCCTGCGCACCTGGGTTCGTCTCACATTGCTGATTTCCACGCCCATAGCCTTGGCCCTGATCGCCGGTTCGCACCTGCTGATTCGCCTCGCCTTCCAGCACGGTGTCTTTGGCGCGCGCGACACGGCTCTGGTCACGCCGGTGCTCGCCATGTACGCCATCCAGATTCCGTTCTTTGTCTCCAGCCGGGTCTTCTACCGTTTCTTGGTTGCCATGCGGCGTACCGACCTGATTTTCTACTGCGGCGCGCTGAATCTGGTTCTGGATGTTATTTTGAATCTGGTTCTCATGCGGTGGTTTGGTGTGGCGGGAATCGCGCTCGCTACTTCGCTCTGGACTGTGAGCACCTTCGTTTTCCTCTGGTATTGGGCCTGGAAGCTCCTTCCTCAAGCGTCTGCGGATCGATCATAAGACCGTAACCGGCTGAACGATGGAAGTTGGCAGGTTTTTGCCGATAAGGAAAAGAGCATCATGGGGACAACAGCATGATTCCCACTCCGGCGCAATACCTTCTTCGTTTCGACGATCTTTGTCCCACCGTAGCCCATTCCCGGTGGCAGCGCTTCCTTCCAATGATTGAGAAGTTCGGCATTCAGCCGATTCTGGCTGTGGTTCCCGCCAATCAGGACAACGATCTGAGTCTCTCGCCCCCGGACCCGGAGTTCTGGGCGCAGATGCGCGCGCTGCAGGCGGCTGGAGCCACGATTGGACTGCACGGTTACAGTCACCTTTGCACCAGCCGGGGCTCAAGTTTGCTGAAGCTGCATCGCCATTCCGAGTTTGCCGGCGTTCCGGAACAGACCCAGCGCGAGTGGATTCGCCAGGGACTTGGGATTCTCCGCGCCGAGGGGCTCAACCCGACCATTTTTGTCGCCCCACGCCACGGTTTTGACCGCGGCACCCTCCGTGTGCTCCGCAACGAGGGAATCCTATCGCTCTCGGACGGTTTTGCTCGCGTTCCCTATACCCGCGGCGGTCTCACCTGGATTCCGCAGCAGCTTTGGGAACCGGTGAGCAAGAACAAGGGTCTATGGACTATCTGTATTCACAGCAACTTTGCCGGCGCATCCCTGGTCGAGCGGCTTGATGCCTTCCTTCGCGCACACGCCCGCCAGTTCACTTCCGTGGACCGCGTGCTGGCCGAAATGCAACCCGCCAGCCTTGGCCTGACCGAACGGATCTATGAATCCTGCGCGCTTTGGCGAATCCAGGCCCGTCGCGCCCGAAAGCGGCGGAAGAGCCTCTCCCGCGCCTAACGCAACGGCTAGGCCTCGTCGCTCCTCGCCGATGTCTGGAGCGTCGCGTCGATGAGTTTCTCATACGCCCCGATTGCGCGGTCGATGCTGAACTCTTCGACAAAGGAATGGGCAAATCTCTCTTTTGGCTGCAAGCTCCCAAGGGCGGCAAGCAGGGAAGCAGCCAGCGCTTCGGCCGAGATCTCCAGAGCAAGCCACACTCCAGGCTGACCGCGCAACACTTCCACCACACCTTCTGAAGCCGGCAATGCCACGATGGGTAGTCCAGCGGCTGCCGCCTCCAGCAGAGAATTGGGCAGTCCTTCATGCCGCGACGAAAGCACAAACAGAGTTGCCTCCGCCAGGTACGGCCAGGGTTGCGCCAGGTGGCCCGCAAAGCGCACCGCGGAGTCGAGCCCCAGCGCGTGGCGCTCGGCCTTCAGCGCCTCTTCTTCCGGACCAACTCCGGCAATCAGCAAGCTGGCGTCGGGAAGATCTTTCTGCACCTGAACCAAAGCCTGTAATAGCAAATCGAATCCCTTTTCCCGCGAAAGCCGCCCCATGGCCAGCAGATGCGGACCGGGGCCGGTCCACTCGCGCCGCTCCCGGCGAATGGAATTGCGAATCTCTTCCACATCCACCGGGTTGGGCAGCACCACCAGCCGGTTCGCCGCTAGCCCCAGTTCACTCGCAAGGTCTGCGGCCATCGCCCGCGTCTGGCAGATCACCCGGTCGGCGCGGCGGTAGAGCAGCCGGTAGAGCGGGCGCGTGTACCAGGGCAGTCCGCCAAAGGCCAGCGCAGACGACAGAGTCCCGTTCTGGCGTATCAGAATGCGTGTCCTCGATGGGAAGAAGGGGCGCAGCAGCAGCACCAGAAAGTTCAGGTGAAACATCCCGGACAGAATCAAATCTGGCCTCAGTTGGTGAATCAGATGTAGCAGCCGAAACGCTCCGGCGCGCACCCTCGGCGCGCCGAAAGCATGAAGGTGAACCCAGGAAGGCACCCCCACCCCGTCGGCCTTTGTTTGCGTGATTACTCCCAGATGCAGATCGTACTTTTCAGCGGAAAGTCCCCTGGCCAGCAGCGCCGTCACATGCTCCGCCCCTCCGCCGCCTAGATGCGGAATCAGCAATAGAATCCGTGGACGGATAGACGTTGGCATGACGGAGACCTCAGAGGTTTCAACGAGTATAGAGCAACTGCCTTTATTCATCTGCAATTAATGCGCGCTTTTCCTATGCAATATTTCCTATTGACAAACTTAAGCAATCTGATGTTTCCTTTGGGTACTGTATCCACTGCTCTCCAGGGGAAGCCTGTCTATCTCAGGTCTCTTCTGCGTTGTCACGAGGGAAGCAGCTGAAACGGGGAACGGGAATGGACGCGCCGAGGCAGATGTTTGCTGAGGATATTGTCCGGGCCAGCGGAGGATCCCGAAACCGTTAAGCATCTTCCCAAACGCGTCTCCGGTTCCGGTTTAGTACCGGTGCGCGAAGTCCCTTCTTTGGGGAGGCACTCGTGTTCAATCGCAGCAGAGACATTGCGGCTCCTGGTTTTCTGCCCTCATCTTGTGGCTTGCGCCAGCGTCATTCATCGCCATATCCGGTTCTGGCCCGGTCCTCTCGTCCCTCGCAAAAACCGCACATTGTCGTCGGCATTACGAATCCACAGACCTGCCTGGTTCTTGGCGGCCGCCTGCGCACACTGCGCGAGGAGGGTTTTCGCGTAACGCTGGTTTCAAGCCCCGGCGAATTGCTCACCCGCACGGCCGCTCAGGAGGGAGTCGAGTCGATTGCCATTCCCATGCACCGGCAGATTTCGCCCGCCGCGGATCTTCTCTCGCTGGCCCGCCTATGGTGGCTGCTTTTCCGTCTCAAGCCGGAGATGACGGAATTCAGCACGCCCAAGGCAGGGCTGCTAGGCTCGATTGCCGCCATGCTCTGCGGTGTGCCGGCCCGTGTCTATTTTCTGCGTGGCCTCAAGCTCGAAACCTGCACCGGCCTCAAGCGCCGCATCCTGCTGGCCGCCGAGAGAGCGGCTTCCGCCTGCTCTCATGCCGTGCTCTGCAACAGTGATAGCCTGCGCAACGAAGCTCTTGCTTTGGGCGTGGCGCCTGCTGCAAAACTGCGTCTGCTCGCCGGGACCGTGCGGCCTTCGCCGGCGGCTCGAAATTCCCGCGGACGCTCCCGTGGTCGGCTTTGTTGGCCGCATGACTCGCGACAAGGGCTTGCCGGAACTGGTCGAGGCCTTTGACTCCATCCTGGCCGCGAGGCCGGATGTGCACCTGCTGCTTGTGGGCTGGTTTGACGCCTCGGAAGATGCTCTTGGCTACGATCTGCGCTCCAGAATCATGAAACACCCGCGCATTCATTCCACCGGGTACGTCGCCGATACCGCGCCCTATTACCGCGCCATGGATGTTATGGTCCTGCCGACCTGGCGGGAGGGTTTTCCGAACGTCGTTCTGGAGGCGGCGGCCTCCGGGATTCCTGTCATCACGACCTTGGCCACGGGCTCTCGCGACGCCGTAGTGCCAGAGGTTACCGGGCTGCTCATTCCCCCCGGCTACCCGGCTGCCATTCGCGAGTCCGTGCTTCAATTGATCGATAATCCGGAGCGCTGCCGCCGCATGGGCGTGGCCGCGCGCGCCTGGGTCCTGGGCCATTATGTCAATGGCCGGGTCCTCGGCCGTACCGTGCGATTTTACAAGAGCCTTCTTGACAGGAATCTTCCGAGAGTTTCACGCAAGAAGCCTGTCTCCGGAGGTTCCGTGCTCAATCCGATTTAGAGCATTTTCACAGTTAGTGTGATGTACCCTGTCCGAGTCTGAACCATGCGACGGCGTTTTCTGGTGTGATCTCAGGCAGTAGTTCCGAAA
>Ga0224529_1002055_pt1 | contig 10549 bp, 10 predicted proteins | sample CBST50metaG_FD_179893 | JGI IMG/M metagenome (GOLD analysis project Ga0224529, IMG submission 179893) | Peat soil microbial communities from Stordalen Mire, Sweden - C.B.S.T50 | ecosystem: Environmental > Terrestrial > Soil > Wetlands > Peat | place: Sweden: Norrbotten County, Stordalen Mire... | reverse complement strand
CTTTTATCTCGTGGGCTACACCATCAACCGTGTCACTCTGTTTGCCTTGATCTTCAGTATCGGCATTCTTGTCGACGACGCAATTGTGGTCGTCGAGAACATGGTGCGCCACTTCCGACTGCCGGAAAACCACGGCCGCCCGATGAGTGAAGTCGCGGTTGAAGCAGTCGCCGAGGTTGGCAATCCAACAATTCTGGCCACATTTGCTGTCATCGCCGCTGTGCTGCCGATGGCCTTTGTGAGCGGCTTGATGGGGCCATATATGCGACCCATTCCCGTCGGCGCTTCGGCGGCCATGCTCTTCTCGCTGATGGTGGCCTTTGTGGTTTCTCCCTGGGCCGCGCTGCGGCTCCTCGGCAAGCATCTCCAAAAGTCCAAGATGCTTGAACCGGAGGCTGAGAATTGGCGAACAAGACTCTATCGCCAGATCATGACGCCGCTCATTCAATCCAAGCGCAATCGCATTCTGTTTTTTGTCGGAGTGGCTGTCCTGTTTTGTGTCTCGGTGGCGCTGGTGCCTCTGGGACTGGTGCGCGTCAAGATGCTGCCCTTCGACAACAAGAGCGAACTCCAGGTTGTCATCAATATGCCGGATGGTACACCGCTGGAACAAACAACTCGCGTTGCCCAGGCTTTAGGCAGCGAACTGGGGCGGCAACCAGACGTGCTTAACTACCAGGTTTATGCGGGCACATCTGGCCCCTATAACTTCAACGGGCTGGTGCGCCACTACTATATGCGCAGTCAGCCGAATCAAGCCGACATTCAGGTAAATCTGCTTCCTGCCAAAGAGCGCAGCGACCAGAGCCACACAATTGCCAAGCGGCTGCGTCCGCTGCTTCTTGCTATCGGCAACCAGTATGGCGCACGCATTCAGGTCAGTGAGGTTCCGCCCGGACCGCCGGTCGTGCAGACTCTTGTAGCCGAGGTTTACGGCCCCGACCTCGGGGGTCAAACACAGGTTGCGCAACGGATCAAGTCGATCTTCCAAAACACTCCCGGCGTTGTCGACACCGACTGGTACGTCGAAGATCCTCAGCCGAGGCTGGTGATGCGCGTGGATGAAGTCAAGGCTGCGCAGCATGGCATTGCGGTCTCTGACGTAGCTCATGCGCTGGCGCTTGCTCTCTCGGGGACTCAGGTTGGCTTGCTCCACGATCAGTCAACGCGGGAGCCTGTGCCTGCAATTGTCGAAGTGGATCGCGCTGACCGCTCTTCCGAACAGGGTCTGGAGAATATACGCCTTCCTGGCGCCGATGGCGGTATGGTCTCTCTGCGCGAATTGGTGATCGTCGAACACAAGACGATTGAGCCGAGCATCTATCACAAGAATCTGCATCGCGTTGTATACGTAACAGGAGACGTGGCTGGAGCGGAAGAGAGTCCGGTCTATGCGATTCTCAAGATGAACAAGGATCTCGACCACCTTACGTTGCCTGCTGGATACACTCTGGCTCGCTACAATGCGTCGATGCCGGAATCCACGAACCACTACTCGATGAAGTGGGACGGCGAATGGCATATCACGATCGAAGTCTTTCGAGATATGGGCTTGGCATTCGCTGCGGTGCTTATTCTCATCTACGTTCTTGTGGTCGGCTGGTTCCGCTCCTTCATCGTACCGCTGATCATCATGGCGCCGATTCCGCTTACCCTGGTAGGCATTATGCCGGCACACGCGATACTGGGCGCATTTTTCACCGCTACTTCGATGATCGGCTTTATTGCCGGAGCCGGAATCATCGTGCGTAATTCGATCATTCTCGTCGATTTCATCGAACTGCGCATACGCCAGGGAATGCCCTTGGCCGAAGCGGTAATCGATGCTGGGGCGACTCGCTTCCGCCCCATGCTGCTGACTGCGGCTGCAGTGGTTGTCGGCGCCAGCGTGATTCTCTCAGACCCCATCTTTCAGGGACTAGCTGTGTCGCTGATTGCCGGAGCCGTCGCCTCGACATTTCTATCCTGGCCGACTATTCCCGTGCTTTATTACATGGTTCACTCTGGGCACAAATCAGAGCCTGAACCCGAAACCAATTCTGAAAACGATTTAGGAAAGGCCCTATGAACGTTGAACGCGCAGTACGACTCATGGCAGGATTGATAATTCTGCTCTCACTTGCGCTCGCCCACTTCTTTTCGCCGAATTGGCTATGGCTGACGACCTTCGTTGGATTAAATCTGTTCCAGTCGGCATTCACCAACTGGTGCCCTGCCATGGCCATCTTTTGTGCTTTGGGACTGAAGGATGCTGGCTGCTGTGGTGGCAAGTGTGAATGATATGAATGGTCGACTCTTCAATGCATCGACGGCGCAACGGCTCGACGATCCAGAGCGTTTGATCTGGCTTCCACCAGCGATAGTGATTGGCGCTCTGGAAGTTCAACCCGGTGATTCGATTGCGGACATCGGTGCCGGAACAGGATACTTCTCGCTGCCCATGGCTCAAGCGGCAGGTTCGCTTGGTCAGGTGTACGCGGTCGATTCCCAGGCTGAAATGCTTGGACACCTCCAGTTCAAGCTGGATAAGGGAAGCATATCCAACATCCGCATGATCAATGCAGTTGCGGATTCAACTGGGTTGCCAAACGCATCTTGCGATCTTGTTTTCATGGCAAATGTGTGGCATGAGTTTGCTGACCGCCCTGCTGTTCTGCGAGAAGCCAGGCGCGTTCTAAATTCCAAAGGAAGAATTGCTGTTCTCGATTGGCGGCCGGACGTGGAAGCCGTGCATGGGCCGCCACTTCATCACCGAATCAGTGCTTCAGATGCCTTGGATGATCTGCAGTCGGCAGGTTTCGCGGAGGTCAAGCAGAGCAATGTCGGAATATACTCCTGGCTCATTCAGGGACTCATGCCACGGGAGATAGAACAATGACTCCGCGCAAGAGCACAGCCAAGACCACAGGCTCCCCATCAAGACGGTATGAACACCTCAAAGATGAGGTCTATCGTCAAATGTATCGGCTGGAAGCAAGCCGTCCAGGAGCCGAGTTGGCCCTCGCAATTGCCTTGCTGCGTGCTTGGATTACTTCGGACACCGAAGCAGAGATGCCGAATTCACGCGAGTGGCTGATGAAGATCTGTCCAATCTGCCTCCCCATGATCGAAGCCGCGCAGAAAGTGCACGAAGTTGAAAGGCAATGTATTCAATGAAATCGCCCGTTTTCCCGGACAGCCAAACTCTTTGCATGAGCACAGCCTCACGGCAATCTGTGCACTGGTTTCGCACGTCAAAAGAATATACTGATCTTGTTCTTGAGAGACCGAATCCATGCGCCCTGAACTGACTCAAGCAGCCGATCTCTTGCGCCTCAATACGCCTGAAGCTATCGAAGAAGCAATCGGCTTGCTCCAGAACACGGTCTATTCCTTCAGCATGAAAGTCTGTGGACACCCAGAAGACGCAGAGGATACGACACAGGAGGTTCTCTTCAGTTCGCTGGAACATCTGGCCAGGATTCAGGACCCACAGGCTCTCGCGGTCTGGCTCTATACCGTGACTAGAAATCGCTGCTGGAAAATGCGCCGAAAACCGGCGCATGCCCCAAAGCATATTCTCTCACTGGATGAACTGATCCCGGACGAGGTGGAACTGGAGCGATTGCTGCGGGATGCCGCAGAGACCCCTGAACGCAATCTTCTGTACGCTGAGCAGCACCACCTGATCCATCAGGCAGTCTTACGTATTCCAGTGCAACTGCGCATTGTTCTTGTGCTCCACGACATGGAGGAACTGACAACTGAGCAAGTTGCGCAGATTCTCGGCCTGCAACCGGGTACGATTCGGGTTAGGCTTCACCGGGCACGCCTTTCTGTACGCAAAGAGATGAATCAGCTGATTGATTCTGTTCCTGATAAAGTGCCGAATCGCAGCCTCGCCAGAAAGAAGTCCAGTGGCATTCGCGCCAAAGCCAAAGAACGCTCTGCTGATTGCCGCGCACTGTTCTCGAATCTCTCGGAGTATCTGGATGGTCGCGTAGAACCAATCTCCTGTGAAGCGATGCGCAAACACATCGAAGCCTGCCCTGCTTGCCTCGCATTCGTCCAGCACCTGCGCGAAGCCATCGATCGCTGTCGTTCGCTGGAGATTCCATGCAATCCCTCTGTTGCTCCTCGTCTGCGTTCAATCCTTACCCAGGAATACCTGCGTTTACGGGGTATGCCTGGCACAGAACAGGCTTCCGACGCGCTGTAAAAGCAAATACGCCGGTCGGCTTCCATTTCAACAAGAAATGGAAGCAGTGGTTGTCATTTTGAAAATCGGCTTATTTGGTGGTCACAATCTGTTCCGCTCTACTGTAGGAACCAAGATTAAAGACATTAACATATCCCATATCACTCAATAATTTCGTCGCTTTGGCGCTTCGCATTCCACCCTGGCAATGCAGCAGCAATACCTGTTTCTTATTCGTCAGCGGTAAAGGCGCTCCAGATTCAATCTGTTGAAGCGGAATGTTCCTCGCATTCGGCAGATGGCCCGCGTTGAATTCGGCGGGAGTGCGCACGTCGATCACCAGCGCACCTTTTTTGAGATACGCCTGCGCGGCCTCAGGTGAAATTTGGCTGGATTGGCCCCGCAAAAGCGCGCCACCCGCTATTACCAATACCGCCAAAGCTATGATCAGACTCATTGTTCCAGCTTTGATCCAATTCATTGTGTTAATCCTCCTTTGTTAGATCTTTACGAACACACCTGAGCGCCGCCAAACCACCTCGAACGACAAAACTTCGACTCAGAAAACAAAACCTATGTACAGACACTCTCGTCCCATGAGTAACAATCCGGCTAACGACTCTACAGTTAAGCGCATTCTTCGGCAACGCCATCCCACTACGATTGGATGTTTCCCGAATACTTCAACGCGAGGAAGGTTGCCCATGCATGTGCTAGTTCAGTTCCATCGCATAAGGTCAGCACCGCTTCGGTCTTCGTCACGCGTTTGTTTTGGCCGTCAATCCATCCCCGAACACGGATCGTTCTCCCTGAAGCTACTTGCTGTCGAAAGCGAACACGGAGTTCGGCCGTGAGCGCTTTAGCTCCTGATTCGGCTACTACTTTTGACATGGCTTCATCCAGGACAGTGCTGACGATTCCTCCATGAACGATGCCCTGAAAGCCTTCAAGTTCAGGTTCTGGAATCCATTCGGCAACCATTTCTCCAGCTTTGCTTTTCTGAAAGTTCAGATGCAGCCCACGGGGATTGTCTGGCCCGCAAGCGAAGCACGACGATTGTGAGCGAGCGCCAAGGCGTATCTCCTGCTCGCTGCTGACTAGTGTTTGAAGCATGACTCTCCTCAACTCTGAACTAGTGTTGCAAACATGGCCAACCGATTCGGTGGTCATGGCCATTCTGAACCTACTGGCATCAAACCTAATGGAGAATCAGAGCCATCACGGATGCCAAACACGATACGTGCTATATCCCCCCGATAGATTGCGTGCGTGCAAACCATGCTGAGAAAGGATACGGCAAGCATAGTAGGCGCGCTGTCCAACTCCGCAGTTGATCCATATCTCTCTGTCCGTCGGCAACTCACTCAGATGCGACCGCAGTTGTCCCAGCGGAATATTGGCCGATCCCGGAATCGATCCAGCTTCAAACTCGTTCGGCTGACGCACGTCCAGGAGAAACGCTTCCGTTGAGTCCAATTGATCCCAGGGCGCAATCTGCGCATCGCCGCGCACTACATTGGCCGCGATCATCCCCGCCATGTTTACTGGATCTTTCGCTGCACCGTATTGGGGCGCATAGCAGAGTTCAGCTTTTTCGAGATCGAAGACGGTAGCCTTCATCTGTATTGCCGTTGCGATCACGTCGATCCGTCGTGCGACACCTTCTTCACCCACGGCCTGTGCGCCCAGCACCAAGCCATCCGATTTGCGGAAGAGCAGCTTTAGATGAATGGCTTGCGCACCCGGATAATAGCCGACGTGATTGCCAGGATGCAGATAGATACTCTCGAAGCCGTCCAGCCCGGCTCGACGCAGAGACTTTTCTGTCGCGCCTGTTAACGCCACGGTCAAATCGAAGAAGCCGCAAACCGCAGTTGCCTGAACGCCATCAAAATGCGCACCGCGGCCGGATATCGTATCTGCAGCCACACGCCCCTGGCGATTGGCCGGCCCAGCCAAAGGGATCAATTCCCATTGGCCAGTGACTCGATTCCTGACTTCAACAGCATCGCCAACAGCCCAAATGCGCGGATCACTGGTGCGCATTTGACTATCTACATGGATGCCTCCCCGTTCGCTCAATTCCAGACCAGCGTTTCGCGCAAGCGTTGTCTCTGGACGCACTCCAATGGCCAGCACAACGAGGTCCGCTTCGTAAGCCTTGCCACTTTGTGTATGGACACTCAAGCAGCCATTACTGCCCTGTCCAAACTCGGTTACAGCGTCGGCCAAAGCAAGAACGATCCCGCGCGACTCCAGGCGCTGTTTAGCATACTCGGCCACCTCTGGATCAAGCGGAGGCATCACTTGATTAGCCAACTCAACAATCGTCACTGCGATTCCACGATGTGCAAGGTTTTCCGCCATCTCAAGACCGATGAATCCGCCGCCTACGACAACTGCGTTGTGTGGTTTTTTCTCATCGATCCAGTGCCGGATCTCCGTGCTATCCGGAATCGTGCGCAACGTAAAGATACCTGGCAGATTGATTCCCGGCCACGGCGGACGGATAGGAGTTGCCCCCGGAGACAGAACCAGTGCATCATAGGGTTCGCTGTACTCGCGCCCTGTTTCCAGATCACGGACAGAAACAGTAGACGCGGTCCGGTCAATCGCAAGGACTTCGTTCCGCGTGCGCACTTTGATGTTGAATCGTTCGCGGAACAACGCCGGCGAAGCCAGCAAGAGCCTGGACTCTTCCTGAATCACATTGCCAACATAGTACGGCAAACCACAATTGGCAAAAGAGACGTAGGAGCCGCGCTCCAATATAACGATCTCCGCTTCTTCGTCAAGTCTCCGAAGACGTGCCGCGCAGGTTGCCCCGCCCGCCACGCCTCCAACGATTACAACCCGCTTCTTCGCCATGCTCGCTCCCTGAACCCTATGCCAAATCGGAAGACCTGGTGATTGCAAACATGTTCACAGAGGCGCTCGACCGAACACCCGCCTTCTTGTCCATTTCGAGCGCCGCGGCCTTACAGGTGCGAACTACACCTATATATTATCGGTACTACCACTGGACGGCAAGAGGCCAGCGATGTTGCCAGGTGCATTTCACATCTATTTTTATTTGTGATAGGGTGAAGCCGTTGGCCTGCGCAAACGCAAAGCCATTTGGAGGATCGGAGTGCCACGAAAGATATGTGCGCGTCACGGCAAGGATTTTCCTTGTTCCTGCGGCATGGGAAACCTTTATCGTTTTGTCGAGCCGCTCGTCCTGCTCCTTCTGAAGAAGAAGGGCCATGCCTATGGCTACGATCTCTGCGCAGAAATGCAGGAGCATGCCCTCACCGATACAACAATTGAGAAGGCTGCTCTCTACAGGACACTTCGGCAGTTGGAGACAAACGGAAATGTCAAGTCCGAATGGGAGACGAACAAGGCCGGTCCAGCACGCCGAGTATACAGAATCACGAAGCAGGGCGAACGGCACCTGGAGGAATGGGCTGCGGTGCTGGAACACCTTTCTAAATCCATGACCCGCTTTGTTTGCGAGGTCCATGAGACCCTGATCAAGCCGGCAACGAAGAGAATCAAGCCCTCATGACGAAATGCCTAACGCAGTAAGAGATTCGCACTAGATCAAACAAACGACAGACGAGACGGAAATTCATTCTAAATGACGCTCTCTCTGAAATGAGCGAACGGGCAGAATCGCCATCGGGTTCCTTTTCCTCCATGCGGCGGTGTTCTAATCGATCTATGGCAAGTCTAGAAAACTTCCGTGTGGTTGTTTTTCGGGCAGTAGCGGAGCATCTCAGCTTTCGTAAAGCCGCAGAAGAGCTATACCTCACTCAACCTGCGGTGAGCCTTCAGATCAAGGCGCTTGAGGAGGAACTTGGCGTTCAAGTCTTTGATCGCTCGGGTGCGCATATCACGCTGACGCCGGCTGGCAAGGTGCTTCTCCGGTACGCAAAGCACGTTAATTCGCTTTTCGTTCAGGCAGAGCGCGATATTTTAGTCCTCGCCGGCGATCACGCTGGACGACTTTCCCTTGGAGCTTCCACGACCATCGCTCAGTATGTGCTGCCGCGTCTTCTGGGCGAGTTCTGCAAGGAATATCCACGCGTTCATCCGACACTAATCAGTGGCAACACAGAGCACATCGTCGAAGCTGTCGAAAAACAGAAGATTGAGTTGGGTTTAATTGAAGGTCCGACACGTAGCCGCACGATCAAATCAGAGCCATTTTTAGAGGATGAGCTGCTCTTGATCGTTCCTGCCGCGCATGAATGGGCTGAGCTTAAGTCGATCTCCTGTGCCGAAATAGGCAGTGCCCCATTACTCATGCGCGAGCGCGGATCCGGCACACGCAGGGTAGTTGAGATGGCGTTGGAACGGCAGGGCCTTAAACATAATTCCTTGGGCATCGTGATGGAACTTGATTCGACCGAAGCCATCAAGTCTGCGGTTGAGGCCGGACTTGGAGTAGGCTTCGTTTCGCGCTGGGCGATGGCGAAGGATCTGCGGCTTGGCACACATTTCAAGATTGTCGAAGTCACTGGACTGCGCATCAAACGAGACTTCTCTATTGCCTATGCGTCCGCCGTGGAGCCCCATGGGCTGGCCGATGAATTTCGCAGATTTCTGTTTGCGAGTGCAGGCTTGCAAAGAGCACTGATTCAGCCTCTGAAAGCAAGCACTTCGGCCGGTCATAAAAAATGCTAATAGGACATCAGTACTTCTGCTTGGACGTGGTCTTCCGTTTTGGAAATACTGTGATTCATGTCTAAGAACATCCTTTTGCCCGGCGTCGACTCAGCGAGGGGCCTCATACGAGAGGTGAAGTCGTGACGAAACAATTGCCCACTATTCACTGACTCGGAACTAGCAACCAAGAAGATACACACTGGAGGAGATTCATGGGCTTGTCATTCGAACGCGCTCAGGAAATGGTCGCGCGCGCCGCGAAAGAAGCGATGATGCGTTACCAGAGGCCGATTTGCGTAGCAATCTATGATCGACAAGGCGCACTGGTTGCCTTTGCACGCATGGACGATGCACCGGAACGCAGCGTCAAGATCGCTCAATGCAAGGGTTATACATCTGCCCGTATGCGCATGGACACGGTAGATTTCGATGTTCTGCTCCGCGAGAAAAACACGCCTGTCGCCTACTATTGCGACCCTCAATTTACAGGAATACCAGGTGGTTGCGTGCTAAAGACCGCCGATGGCGAAGTGATCGGTGGCGTTGGTATCAGTGGGCTTGCCGCGACTGAAGACGCAGCGATCTCGGCGATCGTGGCGAAGTTTCTCGCCTGAGAGCCTGCGCCACATTGGTTGCGGCAGAGCCGAGTTCCGCGACGAATTCATTCGGCCCGGCATTCCGGTGAAACCCACCGATATGTCTGGCGGATTCTGTTCGCCAACGCTGGCTCGCAAAGAACATTGATTTAACCTCTGAAAGCAAGCACTTCGGCTGGTCATAAAAAATGTAAATAGGACATCAGTACTTCTACTTGGACGTGGCCTTTTATTTCGGAGATACTTAACTTATGTCCAAGAACATATTTTTTATCGGGTTGATTATCGCGGCCAGCGGCCTCATATCTCCGCCTGTGGCACTGGCTGTTGGTCTCGTCTACGGATTCTCGTTTCTTCATCCATTCCATGTAGAGGCGAGGAAACTGTCCAAAATTCTCCTCCAGGCATCCGTAGTCGGACTTGGGTTTGGTATGGATTTGCAGCAGGTTATGCAAGCCGGGCGCTCTGGGTTCATCTATACCGCCGGCAGCATCAGCTTCGCCTTGCTCTTGGGCTGGGGGTTGGGAAAGCTCTTTCGAGTGAAGCAAAGAATCTCTTATCTTATCTCGGCCGGTACGGCCATTTGCGGCGGAAGCGCCATTGCCGCAATTGCCCCCATCACCAATGCGAGCCAGGAAGAGATTGCCGTCTCGCTCGGAACTGTTTTTGTGCTGAACTCGGTTGCATTGCTCACATTCCCAGCAATCGGGACAGCGCTGCATATGACCCAGTCACAGTTTGGTCTTTGGGCGGCTCTCGCCATTCATGATGTAAGTTCTGTTGTCGGCGCAACGGCAAAATACGGAGCGGTGGCTCTTACCGTTGGCACAACCGTCAAGCTGGCCCGCGCTCTATGGATCGTACCGGTTTCGGTCGGAACCGCTCTGGCAAACAAGAGCAAGGCGCGCATTCAATGGCCATGGTTCATTCTCTTCTTCTGTCTCGCGGCTGTTTTCAATACCTACGTCCATTATTTCCAGCCCGTCTATCCAGTGCTCAAGCATCTTGGAAGCATCGGCCTGACCGTCACGCTCTTTCTGATTGGAACGGGACTCTCCATGAAGACTCTCCGAGATGTCGGCGTTCGACCGTTCCTTCAGGGAATCCTTCTATGGATCTTCGT
>Ga0224529_1002051_pt1 | contig 10560 bp, 11 predicted proteins | sample CBST50metaG_FD_179893 | JGI IMG/M metagenome (GOLD analysis project Ga0224529, IMG submission 179893) | Peat soil microbial communities from Stordalen Mire, Sweden - C.B.S.T50 | ecosystem: Environmental > Terrestrial > Soil > Wetlands > Peat | place: Sweden: Norrbotten County, Stordalen Mire... | reverse complement strand
ATGAAAGAGCGTGGCACACTCGCCTGATTGAACGATGTATTCGTCGAACGAAGAAGAACTCGTCAAGCAGTTACTCAGGCCAAAATTCTTAGATGCGTCAGCGCCGGGGTAGGGCTTGCCCCTGCGCAAGTCGGCATCAATAAGCAGGACGCGGGCATCTTGCAGTGCGAATGCTGTGGCAATGTTGAGGCACGTGGTGGATTTGCCCTCACCAGGCGATCCGCTAGTGATCAAAATACACTTAGGCGGGTGCTCTGGCTGGCTTAAGAGGATGGCCGTGCGAAATGTTCTGTAGGCTTCAGAAACCTGAGAGTTGGGAGCGCCAATCAAACAGGAACTGGCATTCGATGCTGGCGTAGGACGCTTAAAGATAGGGATCACTCCAATAACCCTAGAAGTGATCGATTCCAAATCGTCCGGAGTGACGATCGAGTCATCAAAATAATTCTGCAGAAAGGCTACAAAAAGTCCGAAGAAGAGGCCGACCAAGCCACCAAGGACACAATCCATGAACGGCTTGGGCGACGACGCAACGGTAGATACGCGCGCGGGATCAATGAGCGTGATATTCGATGCGTGGATACCCGCAGCTACGTTCGCTTCTTCGAGCTTGGTGTAGAGATCGTCGTAAAGTGACCGGTCAGCCACAGCTTCTTCCTGCAACAAAAGGAGCTGATCTGCCTTTGTGCTAACCTTATTGACTTCCTGTTCTTGGACCTGAACACGTTGGCGAATACCGTCTTCTGCTAGTTTGGCGAGGTCCAGATCATTCTTGGTTCTGGCGCGAATGCGGCCGAGTTCTTCATGAATCTGCCCGTCAAGAGCGCTGGCTTGGTTACGCAATTGGATGATGGCCGGATTCTTAGCGCCGTATTTGGTAGTATCGGCAGCGAGTTGGAGCTTCAATTTACCCTGCTGCTTCCTGAGATCTTCTAGGAGCGTGAGATCCGCACTCCCTGGAGAGACCGGCGACCCGGCACCGATTCCAGCCGCCAAAGCACTCGATCCAACCCCTAACACCACGTCTGGGTCTTGAGTCTCAGCCAATCGATAGATTGCCTCTTTTGAGATCCTCGCCACTTCTGCATTGGTAAGATCTTCGTTCAACGCGACCAATCGGTTTAGTGGCGTATTGTCAGACGAAGTGGACGGCGCGGTCGAGCCCATCTTACTCCCTGCGGAGATAGATACGCCCATGCCGACAAGCCCGGTCTCCCTCTGGTAGTCTTCGACCGCCTTCTGACTCTTTGCCACCTTTGCCTTAAGATCGCCAAGTTGATCCTGTAGCCACTCTGACGCCTTTGTGGATGCCTGGTAACGCGACCGGGTATACAGATCGATGTATCCATCAACGATTGAGTTCGCAATCAGGGAGGCCCGGCTCGGGTCACTGTCGGTGTAGTCAACCTTGAGAAGTCGCGTATTCTTTATCAGAGTGACCTTCAAGTTCCGTCCCATGATTCCCAGCAGGCGAGCCCGCTCGAATGGAGATTTATCGATAGGTAGCCCTACCTCGCTGCCTAACGGCGTAGCTTTGCCCCTTTCGCTCGCTGGAATCGCATAGGGCGGAGTGTCATAGAGCTTCAGGCGATCTGCCACGATGAGCAGCGTTGAGCCACTCTCTATGATCGATTTTTGGGTCATCAGGCTGGTGTTGAGCTCATCCCCTCCGCCGAGACCGCCAGAGAGGCCGGTCAGGTCATCCAGACCCAATGCACTTCCTGACTCCTTATTTACTTCAATGACGGCCGAGGAAGTGTATTTTTTGTGAGAGTTAGCGACCAAAAGCACACCTATCAGCAGTCCGATGACTGTAGCGATCAAGACCGTGAATTTTCTGCGCCTGAGGATCAAAATGACATCGCGCAATTGTAGTTCAGGATCTTGCAGCAAATCGCTCCTGAGGGAGCTGAACCGGGTAGTTCCAGGCTTAGATTCTGACGCAGGACTAAGTAGCATTACCTAGCGTTTCCTTTCGCTTTCTAAACTAGTTACCGATGGGGACATTGTACAGATCCGGGCAATTATCCTGACTCAGGGCGATAAAGTTCACGCGTGAGCAAAACATGTTGCCTGTATTTACAGGCAGACACTAATGTGCGTTTCTTGTCCACTCCCGACAGCATTCTTCTCTCGCAGCTGAAACTCCTCCAACATCCAAGGGGTGCACTTTCCAGACCGAACAGAAGAGAAATACTCGCGTTTCATCGAGTGTACTACCTACTCTATGCATGAATGAAATACCTCATCTTGAACGGAGGAACCCCATACACAAAGCAATCGACAGCTTGGAAATGGAAAAACTCTACCTATCCACGTGAAGGCGGAGGGTTACCGGAACACAAGGGCGTTGTCGCAAGGCGTGGTCTGAAGAATGCATAGAACAAAGGTACAAACTGACAAACAAAAAACGACTATTTGGCATGCGTCACCTGACGAAACGTGTATGACGACGAAGTCCATATCAATTCAAGGACGCAGCTTGTAAATCCGACAGTCACGCCTCAAGGAGGTCAGGCTGATCTCGGAAGGTCCGTTACATGTCCTGGAACCAGGACTGAGAGCGAAGTCGCCCATTCTGACCTGCCGGATTCATGTCGAACGGACACCGCATCCTGTCGAGTTCGTCCATCACATTCCAGCAGAGATTCCCTTGAAGAGCACCTTCACATAAGGCGATACAAAGTATAGCGGCCAGCGCCACCCATAGTGTCTGCTCGTATATAGCAGCCATTCGCGCGGATCTGACCCTCGCGGAGACATCAGATTCTTCCATCTTGCTGAGAGCGGAATGGTTCCGTCCCTCCATGTCCTCGCGCTCGAGTTAACCTTACACCGCCCCAGATAGCCTGTAGCCATCACAACGGGAAAACCAGCCCTGACGGCACGCTGGCCATAATCGAAGTCAGCAAGCCGATGCATGAAGCCCGGCTCCATATTGCCAACCGTCTTCGCGATCACGCTCGGGATGAGAACAATGTTTCCGTTCATGGTGTCCACCCGCACCGGTCTATCGTATCTCGGCTCCACAGCAACAAAGTCGACATGCAAACCGGACCGGCGTTTGTAGTAGCCTCCATACGTCCGCTTGCCCGTCTCTGGATCGCAAGTGCTTCCGACAATGATGGCCGGCCCTAGTTCAAGCTCTACTTCTTTCGCGCATTCCACGAGCCGGTACAGCGTGTCGTCCATCAATTCCGTATCGTCGTTCCACCAGACGTATGCGTCAAAACCTTCGGCCATGGCAGCAGAGAACGCCATGCGCATAGCGCCAACCCACCAAAGCGATCCATTCCCATGCAGTAGCCGTACTGCCGGAAAACGCTCTGCAACGGCGGCTGCCGTTCCATCAGTGCTGGCATCGTCAACCAAAAACACTGTGATGCCTAGAGCCTCCACCTTCTTCTGTCCGGCGAGTGATCCCAAGCCCGCAAGCGTTGTCGCCTTCCGATTAAAGCATGATGCCAATACCGCTATACGATTGATAGCAAAAGCCATAGCCCCTCCCCTCTTTGTCACAACCAGCAGACAAAATGCCCCGTTGAGTTCCGCGTCGATTACAACATCTTCGATGGAGCGGCTTATGCCCCGCGTCGACACAGCTTCTTTAACACCTGTAGCTCCGACTTCTGACAAATCTCTTCACACAAGCACTCCGTCACCGCCGCCAGAGTCAACATATAAGACCTCTAACTGACCAGTACATCTAGACCACAGGCTCCAGTTCCTTTCCGTTTACTTCTACGGCGACACTTTGCATGATCAAATCCAAAGTAAGGACAACACGGAAGCTGTTTTCCTTGCGCTCCACAACCCCCTCCAACCCCGCAAAGGCTCCCGATCTGATGCGAACCCGTTGACCCACATTCAATAAAGGATGCGGCTCAACCTGTCGCAGATGAAGACCTTGTCGAAACGCCTCGACCTCGGCATCCGGCAGAGATGCCATTTCACCCGCAGCGCCGCACACTAAAAACAGCACTCCCGGAACTTCCAGCACTCGTACGCGCTCTGCTCTTTGGATACGCACAAAGACGTAGCCCGGAAAGAGCGGAAGATCCAGAACTACCCTAAGACCATTGCGCCACTTACGCGGCGAACGATATAGAGGAAGAAAGTGTTCGACATCCCTCTGGAGCATGTGTTGCTCCACACTCTTCTCATGGCGCGAAAACGTGCGCACGGCAAACCACTCTGGCATAGCTCTCATATCCGTAGGACAGTTCGGCACGGAGCCATTCGCAAGCGCACCCTTGCGCATGCTTTTGGACAAAGCTTCGCCCTCCTCACTTAGATGAAGTCTTCCATACACTTATTACGAAGTCCAGCAAACTTGCCTTAAAGCTGTCTCAAGACCTGATCTTGAAAGGGGACAGCTTAGGCGGTACCGCTAGCAGAGAACAAAATCAAGGCTTTAGCTACCAAAGGGGAACCAGAAAAACACTCAACGAGCAATGAAGCAGATTCCTGATCATTTCTCGTAGACCTCAGCGCCTAACGAAAGCGTGCCTTCGTGCTCAGGATGCATTGCGAGCGCTATAGACTGCACGGCTATTATACCTCAACTTCGGGGAGAAACTGAGTAATGTAGAGCCCAGGGAATCAAAGGCAACCGCATTTGAAACCAGAGCGAACCATTATGGAGACTTCCGCAAATATGGAGACTTCCGCAAAGCGCCACCGTGGGAGAAGTTGATCCAAGGGGGGGATGGATCACTATGAGTCGAGCGGAAGTTGAAACTCTGGAACAATTTGCATCGTGCTGGGAGGGGCCTGCCCCCCCCCCGCCAGGGCAATGCACGGTTGGTGCTCGGTCAAATCGCTACCGATACCAAGTGGAACGAGATCACTGCGGTGCCCAAGTTGTTACGGATGCTGACGCTGAAAGGCACCATCGTCACCGCCGACGCACTGAACTGCCAGTGTGCGATTGTTGCGCAGATCGTGGAGCAGGAGGGAGCTACGCGCTGGCGCTGAAGCCAATCAGGAAGCCTGTACGACGACGTGGTGCTGCTGCTCAACGATCCGATCCGGAAGCAAGCCAGAGCACGATGCTGCAGATGGTCGAAGCCGATCATGGACGGATCGAAATGCGCACAGCTACCGTCTCCACCGAGGTGCAGTGACTCAACGAGCAGCATCAATAGCCAAGCCTGAAGTCTGTTGGTAAGGTGCTCCGGGTGCGGGAGACAGCCGAGAAGGTGAGCAGAGAAACCGCCTATTACCTAAGCAGTAAGGCTCTTTCGCCGAAACGCCTACGATGTGGCCCGCCAGCACTGGACGTGAAAAACTGCCCGCACTGGCGACTGGATGTAGTCATGAACGAGGACCAGGACCGGACTCGCATCGGCCACGGCTCAGAGAATTTGGCTGTGCTGAGTCATATGGCCATTAACGCCATGCAAAAGGAAGGATCAAATGGCTCCCTGCGCGGAAAGTTCAAACGCCCTGGCTGGGATAACGACTTTCTCTACCAGCTTGACGGGCGACAAATAAAACTCCCGAGGGGAAAGATTAGTTGACGTCAGACACAGAGTACAGTTTGCGCCGGGGTACGAGGCGCTGGAGGAGTTTGCGGCTATTCACAGCGATGGAAGAGTGGAAATCGCAAACCACGCGATTTCCACTCTTCCACAGCCCCCGACTACGACGGGATTATCCCCTCTCCCATGCGCATAATGGGTACGCATTCTGAGGACAAGGTCTACTCTCATAACTACTGGTACTGAAATCGGGGCACGGATTCTGCCAGCGAAGCCTGTATACCCGAAAGCCTAACGTTAAACTTTTGTTCAATGTTGGGTTTTCCTTCGCTCCCCTTAAATCCTCTTTGATAAGCATCAACCATCGTGTCAACCACATTCAGCAAGAGTCCAGAATTAGACAACCTGCTGAGACACCTTTCAAAACCTGAAATCGCCAAGGATGATTTCCAATCGTCAGGCAACCTCTGAACTTGGCGCCATAATTTCTCCACATTCAAAGATTCTGCAGTTTTGAGCAAATTCCTTTGATGTTCCGGCGATATATCTTGATAGACTCTGCAATCAAGATAACGCGATGCAGAAAAGTGTGACCTCCGTTTTCCTTGGGGACCACCAAAAAGATGTCCATGGTCGATAAAAAAAGCTCTTAGGAACCTTTGGCCATCTTCCAGGAAGATGGCTTGCCTGTTGTCTGTATGTTCCGCGCAAATGTCAATCATCCAAGCCAGCCAGAAACTTTCGAAATTACGGATGCGCTGGAAACTGCTCTGTGGAAGAATCTCCAAAAGCCGTCCCCCGTCTTCTCCGAGGAAGCGTGATCCAAAGCACAACCCTGATTTTGGACGCAAAGGTCCAATATCAGTTTGCATCCAGCAATTTGGATTCTGATCGATAAATTGATCAGTGAGAAGAAGTCGTTTCCAGGGCGGAACAGACAAACCGCATGCCTTGTAAAGTTCCGTGCCTATGCATTCGTTAAAGGGCAAATGAGCGCCCTGGAGATTGTTCGTGAACTTCACGACATATAGAAGTCCGTCACTAGCTTGGGCCAAAATGGGCTGAGAGCCACCACGAAAATTCCGCACAAACTTCACTACAAGAGCTAAGTCTTGTCCAAGAACACGCACTTTTCCCCCTCGCTATTTCCACTTATTACCAACAGATAGCTCAAACGATATTTTCTGGGGGCCAAGCACGACTCGCTTGCCAAGATTAACCAAAGCCAATGAAAAAACAAAGTTTAGATCTTCCATTTCTGAATTTCAAAACGGGAAATCAAACATACGCTCCTAACCTGGGCGTTGAATTAGCATCAACGAAAGGAATTTGTTTCGCCTTTTCCACAGGGTTATGTGGATAACATATATTCCTGAATTTCTACCGTCAAGAGCAAAAAACCACAATTATAGCCGTTTTAATAAAAAAGCTGTTGAAATGTTACTTTCGCCACATACGGATAGGCTTTGCACCTAATAAACATCCTCACGCCTCCATTGGAATGAGGGTTAGCTCTAGCCGAATTGTCTTGCTTGGTGGCGGACAGGAGTCTCGTTGCGCTATCTGTTTTGCGCCTCTTGCTGCGCGAAGACAGTTTCGCCGCAGTAGAAATGTCCCGTGGTGAGCTGACAATACACAATACCTGCCAGCTTATGCGCGGTTGTGGAAATGGCTTTGGGCCAGTTTGGTGCGGTAGTACTGGCCCAGTCAACTGTGACTGCGTGAGAACGCCCGAGTGGCCATGCGCAACGTCTTGGCCACGCGATTATTCAGCCCGCGGGGTGCGCGCGGAGAGATTTTCCGCCTATGACCCGGTAATCTGGACACAGCCCTATTAAGGAGGTGAAGGCCGAGTCATTGGCGAACTTTGGCAGATCTCGACCCACTTCGGCGATCAAAGTGTAGGTTGTCAGGATGTTGATGCCCGGAACCTCGTTCAGGTCGATGGCAAAGATGCGGGGTAGCTGTGTGCGAAGATCGAAGCTATTTCGTTGCGCCGGGAGTTGCGCTTCAGATCTTCCTGTGACTTTGGCATCCCTTCGGCCCCGGAGCCGTCGCCGGAGGAAAACTCCTTGAGCAACGACTCGATCTCCACGTCGCAGTCGGCGATCAACTGGTTATTCTGACGGAATCCGGTCAGCGCCTGGCACAGTGTGAACAGGCGTGAGCGACGATAGTCGCCCGCCAACAACTTGACGAAGTCTGTTCGCTGGCTTTGGTGCGTGGATCGCACAATGCGGCTAGTGGACGCGGGTCACGCTTTCCAGCGAAAATTGCACCGATGATCGACATGCTCGTCTTGCGGCCCAGATCGTCAGAGATCACATGGTGCAACTGTAGGTTCATCTGGTCCAGCGATTCTTGGCATATGCGGCAGGTGCATCGCCGACAACTGCACCAGACTGTCGCGATAGCGCATTCGCGAACGGACTGCGCAACCGACCGTTCGGGGCGAAAACTCGGGCGCAACAACCCCGCTGAGTGGAAATGCTGCAGCCACTGGCAATCGCGCACGTCGGACTTCCGTCCCGGCACGTTCTTCGCATGACGGGTATTGACCAGCCAGACCTTCATGCCGCACACTTCCAGAATCTGAAACAACGAGATCCAGTTGACCCCGGTGCCTCTATCGCCACCGTCTTGATCTCACACTTCTGGAGCCAGTCTGCGGCGGCGATCATGTCTTCGGTAAATGAAGCAAACCAGCGCCCCGGGTGCGGGTCGCGGTCGACATTGGCACGGCGAAATAGATCTCCGCCGCGCCAATGTCGATGCCTGCTGCGTTGGGGTCATTGATATGCGTCGACGGAGACAGCAACGGGCCAGGGCTTCTTCTGTCTAGCTGGCATCGAATCCTCTCCTGCTCCATGCCAAGCGGTCCAAACCGCGCAGAAAAAGCACTCTCCTAAACGGGATCGACTAGCAGCCCCCAAGGCCGCCACAGTCACATCGAGCTCCAGCACAGGGCTCGGAACCATACTCAAACAGGCTCCATGAAGAAGCACCTGTGAAATGGACGGCCTACTTGCTACCTGCTATCTTCTATGCAACCGTAGCCACCACTTCGGCGAGTGAATCCTCCGGAGTGGTGCCGAATGCCAGTCTTACAACCTGACTGTTTGCACGGTGTTTGGTTTCCATCATGTCCCGCCCGTAGGCGTTCATCGTCGTCTGGATTGAGGCGTTTCGTACTGCTCAACCGTGGTCTCTATTATAGAAGATTAATGTTAGGCTTCGCGCATAAATAAACTGTGCGATAAGCGGGTCATTGGGGCAGAACAGAGTAGTTCCAATCTCCATGGAAAGCATCTGGTTTCAGGTTGAGCTTGCTCATCTCCGCAGCGGAGATTTCGACTCCTGTGGGATAGGCTCTTGGTGCCAGCTTTGCCTTGATCTTGAGCCCCGCCGTGGTCTTGGTATTGGCGATCAAATCGATGATGGTTTGGTAGCTGATCAACGGTCTTGCCCGCCAGTTTTGCGTGATGAAGGAAAACATGCGGTGTTCGATCTTGTTCCACTTGCTGGTTCCGGGCGGAAAATGCGATACCTAAATATGCAGGCCGGTGAGATTTGCCAGACGCTGTAACCCGACCTTCCACAACCGCGAACGGCTGGCATTGCTGCCGCCCTCGTCGGCCATGATCAGCAGCTTCCTCGCCTGGGGATAGACCTTGCGCCCCATATACTTCCACCAAGCCAGAATGCTGTCGATGGCGAATTCGGCCGTGTCGTGATCGATGCCCACGCTCACCCAGCCCTCATTGCGTCCCAGGTCGTAAATCCCGTAGGGAATCGCCTTGCCCAGTTCCTTGTCCGGGAAATCATGGACCAAGGTCTTCTGCGGTTCTCCTTGCGGGTGCCATTCCTGGCCGCGGTTGCTGTAGTTTCCCACCAACTTCTTCTTCTTGGTATCGACGGAAATGACCGGCAGGCCTTGCTCCAGAAACTCCTTGACCTGCGCGTGGACGTGCTCAAACTTAGCGTTACGGTCCGGGTGTTGTCTGCCTTCCAGAGTCTTGGCGTTGGCCTGCAGACTATATCCCATTTGATGGAGTAGTTCGGCCACCTTGCGGTCGCTGATGCTATAACCCTGACGCTTGAGTTCTGCGGCCAGTTTGCGTGTGCTCTTCGCGGTCCAGCGCAGGAACGACTCCGGGTCTCCCCGCGCCACAGGCTCCACCAGTTGCTCCAATGCCTTGAGCAAATCGGGATGATGAAAGGTGAGCGGCTTCCGACCCCCACCAGCTCGGCGGCTTCGTCCTGTCGCCAGCGGTCTCACTTTGCGCTGCTGCAATTCTCGGATGCCGGCATGAATTGTCGTTCGCGACAGGCCGGTAGCTTGAGCCACCAGCGAAACACCGCCGCGTGGCAAGGAGTTTGCCTCCGCGGCTGCCCACACGCGCCGTCCACGTTCGTCCAGAAGCTCACGCAGTGCCCGATACTTCTTCCGCACAGAGGACAACGCAGTTCCCATGCAAACAGCGTACGCCGTGTCATCTATTTGTTCAAGTTATTTATGCGCGAATCCTTAGGTCTCCTCTATCAAGATGACGCCAACCAGAAACGTTGGGTGCTGAAGTTTAACGACGCAAAGACAATTGCCCAAATCGACGCAGTCTTCGTCACCGTCGAACCTGAAGGTGGCAGCACAAAGCCGAGCGGAAAACCACTCCTGTTCACCTACCTTCGTCTTGATCCCAATCACCCATAAAACGTAGTCAATCGAGTTCCGACGTCTCGCTGATAAGATCCGTCGGCAGATCGCGCCCGGGAGAGCCGGTACGAGCAATCCACAATACCGCTTCGAGAAAGAAATGAGCACTCCCGCCGGTTTGGCCCGGATCCCTACGCTTGCCAAGACAATGGGGCGCGATGGCGTCCCATTGCGCGTCCGTCAAAACCAATCGATTCAAATCCATAACTCAAATCTATCGCAGAAATCAAATTGAACGTCAACAGGCCCTAGGAACTTGTTGAAAAAGGTCGGATTGTCCGAGACAGGTCTGCAAGCTGATTCGTCTAACAGACATGCGTGGAGATGAGCGAGTACAAGATGAGATGTTCAGCTATGTTTCTT
>Ga0224529_1002049_pt1 | contig 10582 bp, 5 predicted proteins | sample CBST50metaG_FD_179893 | JGI IMG/M metagenome (GOLD analysis project Ga0224529, IMG submission 179893) | Peat soil microbial communities from Stordalen Mire, Sweden - C.B.S.T50 | ecosystem: Environmental > Terrestrial > Soil > Wetlands > Peat | place: Sweden: Norrbotten County, Stordalen Mire... | reverse complement strand
GCCCGATGCCCAGATCGTCCAGGGAGACACCCTGGCTGTAGAGCATGCGGAAGACATAGTGATCGGGCTGCACGAACAGGGTCGCAGGATCGGGGAACGGCTCATTCGTGGCAAACCAGGCTGCCTGTGTGTGCCCATGGGGGCTCACGATGGGCAGGTTGCGCACATGCGCATACAGGTCCCGGGCGATCTTGCGCGTCCCGGCTTCGGAGGGGAACAGACGGTCTTCGTGGATCAGCATGGCTGCAATTTTACCTCGTGGTTGTGTTACGTTGTGATTTGGTCCAATTGAGGTCAGACCACCAGTCAGTATACACACGATTGAGTCAAGCGTGAATTTCACAGGGCGGGCAAGTTTTTAGACGGATGCTCGATTTCAGTGTTAAGCTCATTTTTTGTCAGTATTTCCATCACAGGTAGAAGGTGCCTGCTTTTTATGCCCCATACGAAGCAAGATGAGCCACCCATCCATCGCACCATGCGCGTGGTCAACCACATCCGCTCGCTGATAGAGAACGGCACTCTGCAGCCCGGCGACAAAATTCCTCCGGAGCGCGAGTTTGCGCGTTCCCTGAAGATTAGCCGCGCCAGTCTTCGTACCGGCATCGGCTACTTGGCGGCCATGGGAGTCATGAAAGTCCGGCACGGGGTGGGAACCTTTGTGGCCGATGGGCCGGCGGAATTCGGTAAGGGGTCTTTGAGCTTCATGGGGGCGCTGCACGGCTTCCAGACCTGGCAGATGTTTGAGACCCGCATCATTCTGGAAAGCAATCTGGCTGCGCTGGCGGCCGAGCGCGGCAAGGAAGAACACCACGCCTTGCTGGCCGAAGAGGTCGCCGAGATGTTCGCCGCGATGAACAGCCCTGCGGATTACCTGATTCACGACATGCTCTTTCACCGCATCATTTCGCAGGCTTCTGGCAATCCGATTATGGCGGCCGTCATAGAGACCATCACGTCAGCACTTTATGACAAGCGCCGCAAGACCGTGGAGCGCTCGACCGATATGCGGGAGTCGGCGGAGATGCATCGCGAAATCTACCGCGCCATTCGATCGCACAACCCGGACGAGGCGCGAAAGCTGATGGAACAGCACCTGCGCCTATCCAAAACCGCCCAGGGGATGGAGCGCCCCACGGAGCGCAAGACCAAGACATTGGCAGACGCACCCAAAAGCAGGCAGTCGCGGGTTGTAACGGCGAACTGACAGCGAAGGACGCAGCCGGAAGTTACCCCCTGCCGACTGCGTCATACCAGACATTCCTGCTCCAACAAACGCCCCGTTTCCAAGGTCAGACCTTTCGCGGCGTGCAGAGGCGCACCACACCATCCCATAGCGCTAATTCAGAATTCCAGCCATACGAAATTGATGCGGAAAGCGTGCATTCTTCAGAATGTGCGGAGCCACGCCGATGGCCTGGATTCTCCTGATAGGGGCCTACCGCGGTAGTTCTTCAATGCTGTGCGTGAAGGGATGAAATCGAGCCTATATCTGTGGCAATGCCAGTTTTTCCAAAACCCAAAGCCATGAAAACTCCGTTCCAAAATAAGAAAACCTGAAAATACCAGTTGACAATCGTTTACCAGGTATTAGAGACTACTGGCGGTCTAAAAAGTGGTCAGACCACCGTCAACAAGGCTGCCGGAAACTTTGGTAGGGACTGAACGTAGCGCAAGCGAAAGAACAACACTGTGGAGGCAACAATGAGGCAAATGGCCTTAGAAAGACAAACAGATCGGACCAGTGTGGTCCGTCATCGCACCATCGGCCATCACGACCAACTGGAAGAGATGCCGAAAACGCTCACTGGCACATGGCGGGCAGTCACAGGTTTGTTTGCTCTGTTGATTTGCAGCCTGCTCTTACTTCCGTCCAGCGCGAAGGCGCAGGAGTTCCGTGCAACGATCAGCGGCACTGTCCTCGATCAGTCCGGAGCCGTTGTGCCGGGAGCCAGCGTGGAAGTGCGGGAATCGCACACCGGAACCATTAACCGTACGATCAGCGATAAGGCCGGACAATATGTGGTGCCCTTCCTTGCGCCCGGTGACTATGCGATTACGGTAAAGAAGTCCGAATTTGAAACCCTGACGCGCAGCGGCATCACGCTGCAGGCGCAGGAGCACCCGATCATCAACCTGACCCTGACAGTGGGCAGTGCGAACCAGACAGTGACGGTGACTGCCGAAGAGCCGCTGGTGGATCAAGCCAATTCCTCTGTCGGCCAGGTCATCTCCACCCAATCCGTTGAGGATCTTCCTCTGAACGGCCGCACCCCTGCCGTGCTCGCATCCCTCTCGGTCGGCATCGTCACCACCTCGGCTCCTGGAATCACTCACCCCTTCGACAACAATGCGGCCAACTCCTGGTCCGTCGGCGGAACGCCCAAACAGGTCAGCGAGGTACTGCTCGACGGCTCTCCCGACCTTACCCTCCTCGGCGCACAGGCTTACAGCCCCACCCAGGATTCCGTCCAGGAAGTTTCCGTTCGCCCCTTCGACACCGATGCCTCCTTCGGTCACACCATCGGCGGCGTCATTAATCAGATCACCAAGGGCGGCACCAACGGCTTCCACGGCACCATGTACGAGTTCAACCAGATTCCGAATCTGGATGCTAACCTCTACTTCAACTCGGCGGTGCGCAACAGTGGCACGGAAACACCGACTCCTGTTTTCCACTTCAATCAGTACGGCCTCACCGCAGGCGGACCGGTAATTATTCCCAAAGTTATCAACGGCAAGGACAAGCTGTTCTTCTTCTTTGCGTGGGAAGGACTGAGGGACAAGACCCCGGCATCGCAATTAACCACGGTGCCTACCGACGACGAGAAGAATGGCGATTTCCACGCACTGCTGGCCAACTCCAGCTCCAACCAACTTTATCTTCCGGGCAGCGGCACACTGGCCAGCGGAAAGTTTACCCGCACCGCCATCCCCCACAACTGCCTGACCAACACCACGACTTATTGCGCAACCAACGGCAGCGCAGGTCTTACCGAAAGCGCCATCGGCAAGGCGTTCCTGGCCCTCTATCCGGAATCGAACGCCACGGGATCGACCAGTGGAACGAACAACTACAACAGCAACGCGCCCAGCCAGGACAACTACACCAACGAATTCGGGCGTCTCGACTACAACCTGAACACGCGCAGTCACCTGTTCTTCGACTTCCGCCACAACCACGAGTATCAGATCAAGAACAACTATTTCAGCAACAACACCACTGGTACCACGTTGATGCGCGAGAATTTCGGCACCACGCTGGACGATGTGATTACCATCAACCCAACCACCATCTTCGACGCACGCCTCAGCTGGACCTACTTCGACGAGATTCATGGAGCGAATTCGCAGGTCTACAGTCCGACCACCTTCGGTCTGCCCAGCAGCCTGGAGTCGAACAGCACCGAAGTCCAACTGCCTTTCATCTCCATGGGCACCTGCGGCAGTTTCACCAGCTTCCAGTGCCTGGGCGATACCAGCTCCACTAAGCAGCCCACGTCCCACTATCAGGTCTTCGCCGATCTAGTGAAATTGATAAACAAGCACACGATGAAAATCGGCTTCGACGGACGCAGATATCTTCTCCGGGTCAATGCCACAGGCGACTCCTCGGGCCTCTTTACCTTTGCCAATAGCTGGGTCAACAACGGAACCGGAGGCACTGGCGCGTCGGTTGGCGGCGATCTGGCCGACCTTTTCCTCGGTCTGCCCACCGCCGGCGAGTACGATGTGAATACCAATTCCGACTATCGCTCCTACTACATCGGAACCTTCATCCAGGACGACTGGCGTATCAACAGTCAGCTGACGGTCAACCTAGGCCTGCGCTTCGACATCGACACGCCATACGGCGAGAAGTTTGGGCGCACGGCCAGCGGCTTTGATCCAACTGCGACCAACACAGCGTCTACGGCGGCAGCGTCGGCTTTCAACGCAGCCACTTCGACTGCGACCTCTAACAGTACCACCGTAACCGTGAGCAGCATCAACACACTGGGCGGTTTGACCTTCCCGAGTTCGGACCACGGCGCGCCTTACCAGATACAGAACAGCGGTTTCTGGAGTCCGCGCGTCGGCTTCTCCTATAATCCGTCGTTTTTCAAAAGCAAGATGGTGGTCCGCGGAGGCTTCGGCCTCTTCGTACAGCCGGAGACAATGTCCGCCCTGTCGGCGACCGGTTCCTACTCCTCCAGTGCCATCAACAACCAGGAGGGCTTCAACGCAGCCACCTCCTATTCGGCATCGCTCAACAGCTTCTACAATCAGACCGGCGCCAGCACCTGGAGCAATCCATTCCCGACCTACGCGACGGCGACAGGCTCGACGCTGGGCGCCAGTACCTTCCTGGGTTCGCCTTCGTCGATCACTTTCCTGGCTCCCGTGCAGCACGATCCCTACTCGGAGCGCTGGAATCTGGGCATCCAGCATTCGATCACCAACAGCACCTTGCTGGAAGTAATTTATGTGGGCAACCACGCCGTGCATCTTCCGGTGGCATCGCAGAACATCAACGCCACGAAACGTCAATATATGACAACAAATCCTTACACGGATTTCGACCTGAACACGGCAATGGGCACCTCCGTTAAGAATCCGTTCTCGGGATTGCTGCCGAATGGCACCAGCAAATACAATGCATCCACACAGGCCTTGAGCGGCTTGGCTGTTCCCTACCCGCAGTTTGGCAGTGCGTCCGTCTCCGAGCAGAATCAGACCATCGGCCAGTCCTTCTTCCACAGCGGCATGATTCATATCCAGCACCGTGCCAAGCACGGTCTGACCCTGACGGCGAACTACAGCTTCTCCAAAATGATGGAGAAGGATTCCTTCCTCAACGACGAGGACACATCTCTGACCCGTCGCATCTCACCCTTTGACCACAGCCACCACTTTACCGTCGGCGGCACCTACAACCTGCCTTTCGGACGCGGCAAGCTGATCAGCTTTGGCAACAGCAAGCTCGCGGATGAGATCCTTGGCGGTTTCGTCATCAACGGCATCTACCAGTTCCAGACCGGCGCTCCCATCTACTTCTCAAGTGACCTTGCCCTGCTGCCGGGTAAGACTCTCAAAGACATCAAGAGCGCCCCGCGCAGCACGAGTATTACGGGGGCAGGTAATTCAGCGCTGGTCAACGCATCCAGCATTTTTGTCGAAGGCGCCAACAAATGCACGACGGGATATACATGCGATGGATCGGTATATAACTCCGCCATCCCCAACGCGAACTTCTACTTTCACTACCGGACTTTCCCGCAGACCATGGGCTGGGTGCGGATGGACGGCTTCAACAACATGGACGCCTCGATCCTGAAGGACTTCAAGTTCACGGAGAGCGCTAGACTGCAACTGCGCTTCGAGACCTTCAATACCCTCAACCACGCGGTCTTTGCTTCACCCAACGTTTCTAGCGCAACCTCCGGCACTTCGGGTGCTTTCGGCTATATCACCGGCGTGCCTTCCACTTCTCAACCGCGTCAGATACAGCTCGGCGGACGTATCGTCTTCTAAGCTGTTCCACACGGAAAACGAAAGACGGCGCGAGGCCAACCGGCCTCGCGCCGTCTTTCGTTTTCCGTGACCTCATTTCCGCGCTGCGGGTTGTCCGCGGAGCGCCGGAATGGATACAGTTGTTTCAGCGCAGCACTGCAGTACGCCCTGAGCCGCTTCAAAAAAAGTGGAGCCACGAACACCCGGAGTTAAAATGAAAAGCTTTCGTTTCCTTGTCGGAATTATCGTGCTTGCCGCAACGGCGAGCAGTGTTTTTGCGGCTGTGAACAAGAATGAGTTGCCGTGGTCGCAGCGCGCGGCCAATGCGGCGATTGCGCGCTGGCCGGATGGACGCTTTGTGCCCGCAGGCGCCAAGTGGGTGTGGAATTACACGCTGGGCACGTTGCTGGAGGGAATGGATGGGGTGTGGTTGAACACGGCCGATCCGCGCTACTTCAACTACATCAAAAGCTCGGTGGATCAGTTCGTCGAGGCGGACGGCTCCATCCCTACCTACAAGGCGGAGGAGAACCAGCTCGACAGTATTCTGCTTGGCCGCCAGCTTCTGCTTTTGTATGGCGTGACGCAGGACAAACGCTATCTGACAGCCGCAACGACGCTTTACCGGCAGCTTGCGCAGCAGCCGCGCACTGCTTCCGGCGGCTTCTGGCACAAGCAAATCTATCCGAATCAGATGTGGCTCGACGGCCTGTATATGGCGGAGCCATTCTATGCAGAGTACGCTGCCATCTCTCACCATCCCGAAGCGTTTACTGACATTACGCACCAGTTTGTGCTGATGGAAGAGCACGCGCGCGATGCAAAGACCGGCCTGCTCTATCACGGATGGGATGAGTCAAAAGAGCAGCGCTGGGCCAACAAGCAAACCGGCCTCTCGCCCGAGTTCTGGGGCCGCGCCATGGGCTGGTACATGATGGCGCTGGTCGACACGCTCGACTTTTATCCTGAGGGCGACCCAGCGCGTAAGCAACTGATAGCGATTCTGGAGCGGGAAGCCGCAGCCGTTGCGCGCTATCAGGATGCGTCCAGCGGACTCTGGTACCAGGTGATGGACAAGCCCAGCGCCAAGGGCAACTATCTGGAGTCATCCGCCTCCTGCATGTTTGTTTATGCGATGGCCAAGGGGGTGCGGAGCGGTTATCTGCCCGCGCGCTATCTGGCGAACGCCGAGCGCGGCTACCGCGGTATCCTTACGCACTTCATCAAGACCGGTCCTGGAGAGAACGTGTCATTAACCAGCACCGTGAAGGGTGCGGGGCTGGGCGGCGATCCGTATCGCGACGGAAGCTATGCCTATTACATCGGCGAGAAGGTGGGAACCGACGATCCTAAGGGCGTAGGCGTATTTCTGATGGCAAGCACGGAGATGGAAAACGTGCAGAACGCCAAGCTGGGACGTGGCGACACGGTTCTGATGGACGGCTGGTTCAACTCGCAACAGCACCTGGACGCGTTCGGCAAGCAGGTTTACTTCCACTACAAATGGGATTTCCAGAGCGAGGCCGGTTACTCTCTTGTCGGTCATATCTTCCGCAACTTCGGCGCGAAGACAAAGGAACTTGACGCGGAGCCGACCGCCGCGAATCTCAGCAAGGCTAAGGTCTACGTTGTAGTTTCACCGGACATCCCGGTCAAGAATCCGAACCCGCATTATGCAACGCCGGAAGACGCGGCGCAGATTGCGGAGTGGGTCAAGGCGGGAGGCGTGCTGGTGATCATGGAGAACGATACTGCCAACGCAGATTTGGACCACTTCAATGCAGTCGCGGAGAAGTTTGGCATCCACTTCAACAGCGTGCTGCGCAAGCATGTAATTGGTACGAACTGGGATCAGGGCAAAGTCGCGGTCAGCGGCGCAGGACCCATCTTTCACAATCCGCACACCATCTATGTCAAGGATGTGTGCACCATTTCGGTGAAGTCTCCCGCCGTCTCCGTGCTGAAGGAAGGCGACGATATCTTCATGGCCAAGGCGAAGTACGGCAAGGGAACCGTTTTTGCCGCTGTCGATCCGTGGCTTTACAACGAGTATGCCGACGGGCGGAAACTGCCTGCAGAGTATGACAACTACGCTGCGGGCACGGAACTGGTGCGCTGGATTCTGGAGCAGGTGCCGCATGCACAGCCTACTCCGCACAAGTAATTCAATGTTGCCGCTCTAATTCGCTTCCGGTGCCGGCGCGCCTTTGATGTCTGGGCCGAGTTCGATGCAGAGCTTGGCCAGATTATCGGCCACCATGCGTGCAAACACCGCTGCGCCGGTGGGGTTCAGGTGTGTGCGATCCGGGCACTTGCTCGTTGCGTCGGGATGCGTGGCCGCGTCGAATGTGTCGGCCTGCTCCTGTGTCATGGTTTTCAGCAGCTTGACGCTTTCGGCGTTCAGGTCGATAAGCGGAACATGTTCCTCGCCGGCAACGCGCTTGGCGGCGCTGGCGTAGGCCGTCAGATCTTCGACCAGCTTGCCGTCCTTGTAGTTGCGGCGCGAAAGGGAAGTGACAATCACGGGCTGCGCTCCGGCGGCGCGCGCTTCCTGGATATAGCGCCGCATGTTAGCGGCATAAGTCGTCTCCGGGTCGGTTTCGCGCTCGGGTCCTTTGCCGGGCATGTCGTTGTGTCCGAACTGGATCAGGATGTAGTTCGCGTGCTGAGCGACGGCATTTTTCCAGAGTCCTTCGTCGTAGAAGCTCTTTGAACTGCGGCCGTTTTTGGCAAGATCGAGGCACTCAATGTTGGGAGTAAGCAGGGTGCAGAAGGCCGCTCCCCAACCTCCGCCGATGGCTACCGTCGAATCACCCACAAGCACGACCTTGATTTTTGCTGGCGCGGGTGGTCCATTCTGCGCGGTTTGCTGGGCGCTTGCGGCACCACACAACACACTGACGAGAAGAGCGAACAAGGCCTTTTTCATGACGGGATTCCAGCTTCGATGCGGATTGGATTCAGGACACTGTGGCATTGCTGATTGTAGTGCAGCGGAACCGAAGGAAGTCGATCGCATGCAGTTGTAGAGCCTGACAATCGATAACACGGATAACTGGCCTCTCTGCAGCTTCCAAAGCAGTAAAATGAGTATGGGTTTCGTCAGGGATGACGGGCTGAGAACCGCTTTAGTGTTGAAAGCCTCGCCTTGAACGAAGGAAATGGATGGGAGAAACGATGAAGACGGTTGTGATGGCTGACCCTGTGCGCTATCCGCGCATGACGACCCAGGAAATTCGTGAAACATTCCTGCTCAACAATCTCTATGAACCGGGCAAGATCAATCTGAACTATGTGGATCTGGAGCGGGCCGTGGTTGGCTGGGCGGCTCCGGTGGAGAGTGCGCTGACCCTGCCCACCTATCCGGAATTGCGGGCGGATTACTTCCTGGAGCGCCGCGAACTGGGCATACTGAATATTGGCGGCGCCGGCATCGTTCGCGTCGGGGGCAAGAGCTACAACCTGAACAATCTGGACGTGCTCTATGTTGGTCGTGGCAATGCCGAAGTGAGCTTTGCCTCGAAGGATAAGGCCAAGCCAGCCATCTTTTACCTGCTCAGCTATCCGGCCCACGCTACTTATCCGACGGCGCTGGTGCGCAAGGAAGACGCCAACCCCACCGAGATGGGAAGCCAGGAGACCTGCAACAAACGCACCATCTGTAAGTACATCCATCTGGAAGGCGCCAAGAGCTGCCAACTCGTCATGGGTGTCACGCATCTGCATCCCGGTAATGTGTGGAACTCGATGCCGCCGCATACGCACATGCGCCGCTCGGAGATTTACATGTACTTCAATCTCCCCGAGGGCGAGCGGATGTTCCATTTGATGGGCCAGCCGCAGGAGACGCGCCACATTGTCATGGTGGACAAGGACGTGGTGGTTTCTCCCCTGTGGTCGATTCACGCCGGCGCGGCAACACATGCGTACAGCTTCTGCTGGGGCATGGGCGGCGAGAATCAGGTCTACAGCGACATGGACCCGGCTCCTGTTGCGGGATTGCTCTAAGTCGCAGGCTTCCAGCAAGTCAGAATCGCATTACGCAAAAATGGCGTTCGCTTCGGCGAACGCCATTTTTGCAGCAATCGAAATTACTGACGTTTTAGATCTTCAGCTCTTTCGGAAGCGAGAGGGTCGCCATGAGTTTCTCCATGACTCCCTCGTCGTTCGCGACCGCTGCAAGCAGATTCTTCTTGAGCTCATCGCGCTTGGCATAGAGGCGAAGCGGCTCCGGCGGGTTGTGAAGCAGATTCTTTCCGACCAGCGCGCGCACGATGAACGGCATGTACGACGAGTAATCGCCCTGCATGCTGACCGTCTGCGTCGTGTAGGTTTCCGGATTAATCTTGCCCCAGGAAACAGCTTCGGCTGGTGCGCACGAAGACAGGCTGCCATCCGTCACAGGCGACGAAACAATCTGCGCATCGAAATCGTAGCCGCGAATGTTGTCAAGGAAGAAAATCTGCGACAGAGCCGGTTCCGGTTGCAGGGAATAATTCTTTGAAACGCCGCCGCCCAGAATCAGAATGGCAATCGACTTTGCTTCGGAGTCGAACAGCCCCCAGCGATGGTAGGCGCAGGACTCGAATACGTCTTCATGCAGATCGTAATCGAAGCCGTACTTGATCTTCCCCAGCCGCGCCAGCGTCCATAGCTTCACGGAATTCAGGAACACGCTGCCGTCGGCGGGCGCTCCGATGAAAACCGGCAAATCCATTTCGGCGCAGGTGCTCAGCAGGCCGGGCGCAACGCCGAGCGCTTTTTCCCGCTCGGCATATTGCTTGCCGAGCAGATAGTTGCGTTCTGTCGTTGTCATCCGCTTCTGGAACTCGGGCCGTTGCAAGATTTCGGTCACAACGGCGTCCTGGTCGAAGAGCACCTGCTCGTCGAAACCGGTGTCAGTCACGCGAATCACGCCGTTTTCGCGAAGCACGGCATCGTCGCCCCACAAATCCACTTCCCGGATCTGCCGCTCCGCAGTTTTGCGCAGGCAGTCGTGTCCGTCGTGGTAGCAGATTGCGTCGGTGACCGTGATGTACGCTGTGTTGGCAGCCTGGATCAGCGGAATCAGCCACGCGCGGTGCTGATC
>Ga0224529_1002040_pt1 | contig 10630 bp, 11 predicted proteins | sample CBST50metaG_FD_179893 | JGI IMG/M metagenome (GOLD analysis project Ga0224529, IMG submission 179893) | Peat soil microbial communities from Stordalen Mire, Sweden - C.B.S.T50 | ecosystem: Environmental > Terrestrial > Soil > Wetlands > Peat | place: Sweden: Norrbotten County, Stordalen Mire... | reverse complement strand
AGGTTTGCCAGGTATTGCCTTCGTTAGCGGCGCTGGTATCATTGGCCGCGCGCTGCTGCTGGACAAAGACCGCGGTATTGAGGTCTTCAACAGCGGCATTGCGCCGTTCCATGTTGGCAACGGTCATCTGCCCGGCAAGGCAGGTATGAAGCGTTCCCTGAGCCTGCATCTCGCTCAGCTTCTGCGCCTCGGATGCGTTAAGAAGGTTGAGCTGTTGGACTTCGCTGTTGGTGCTGTCCGTGATGTCGAATTGATCCGAGATCAGCGTAGTGTTGGCCGTGGCATTTTCGGTTCGATTGCTCCGGTACTGGCCTACGGCAGTAAGGCAATCGGGAGAGATCGAGTCCGCGGTTTCGATCATGGCGAGCTGCGACATGCGGGAACTGCCGAGAGACTGTCCTTGCAGGTAGCTGCTTGCGCCGCTGTTCATCGAAACCGTGGCCGTCTTCCATGCCGTTGTCGATGTAGAAGGTGAGTTGGTATTGAGCGCAATCCTGATGCCCGCCGTCTCGCCAAACATGTTGGCGACATTCACGTTTTCAAGCGTGTGAAGCGTCGTCTGCCACTGCTGTTTGAGCGAAAAATGGGCGATGTTGTTTTTGAGCATCTTGTATTGCGTCTCCAGAGTGGTGAGCTGGGAGACAAGACTGGCGTAGCTAGTGGGGTCAAAAACGATGTCCCCCATGCCGAACAGGGCGAAGCTAGGCGGCGCAGTCAAAAGCACGGTAGCGCCGACAATGAGCCACTTACGATGTTTCTTGAGTTTGAGCGGCATAATGCCTCCTTGGGTTTGATCGAGCGGTTACAAACACTGCGGGCAGGTTGGGTCCAGCCTGTCCAGGTTGAAACACTTGCTGTGGTCCACGATCCAACACGGCAGCCGCAAAATCTTCGATCCAACTTCGGCGACGCGCACCAGTGAGACAAGAACCACAGCACGCCCGGTGGGCGTGGCGAGCGTGGCAGTCGCCAGTGCGCATACAGCAATTCCGGTAGCGAGCTTGCGGCGGGTCACAGGGACCTCCAATCAAGGTTCATAGAGTTGGGTCCATGCGATGTTCTGCGTAGGACGGGATCAGGATGTCGCGGCCCACGTAGACGCGGGCGCGCGAACCTTCCTTGAGCGTGATGATGGGCAAACGATTGAGGAAGTGATTCAATACCTGCTCACCCTCCGCCGCCGTCTGTTCGGAGATGCCGTTGCGAATCTGCGTCGATGGATCGAGTACGCTGCTGTTGTTGCCGATCTGGGCGAGACCTCCCAAACCACCAATGGCCGCCGCCGCGCCAAAAGCCATCAGATACCCGTGATCGACTTTGGTGGCGAGCCCCGTTGTGCCCAACGGGTCGAGGCCGATGTACTTGTCAAAGTCCAACGAAAAGCCATCGGGGCAGACGGCGCGATGAAAGGTGACGAACATTTTGCGTTGCTGGGCATTGCCCACGCTCTGCACTGTTCCGATAAGGCGCGTACCCTGAGGCATGAGCAACTGTTGATGATCCCAATCCAGCCGGCGCCCCATCCCAGCACGCCTGCACCGAAGAGCGCGCCAAAGAGGCCCGGAATCGCATCCGCAAAGCGACCACTCATCATCCGGATTCCGGCGAAGATCAGGCCGCCGAAACAGATGACCGCGCCCGCGTAAATGGCGAAGGTTTTGAAGGTTGTCATCAGCGTGGTCGCTCCGGAGAAGTCCATCGTCCCTTGGGCATGGGCCACGCAAGCAAAGGAGAGCGCAAGAAGGGTAGGAGCCATCGCGCGGATGGCCGAGAGAAGCGAGGTTTTGAGGGTGTATCCCAGTTGCCGATTAGCGAACGAGATAGGCGGCCGATTGCGACTGGTATCGAATCGGAGGAGACGGCGGAATCGATTCACTTTGCACCTCCGCTGACTTGCATGTCAGCTATGGCGCAAAGTTATGGCGGAATCGGTTCCACGTCCAATGATTTTTATGAAGTCCGTTATGCGTTTTTGACATAACGGAGGCTTGCAGACGGTAGATTTTTCTACAATTCGTAGGCGCGGATGATTTCCGGCGTCCCGACGCCACCTTTATATAAGGAGGCTTCCACATTCGGACGGACCGAGACATAGCAGGTGAAGCTGGTTCCATCCGTCAACTCGATCTGGACACTGGGTCCGTCACCTGCGTTTCGATGGATACGGAGCAGTTGGATCGTTTTGCCCGCCATCTCCGGGCAGTCAATGTAATCTTCTGGCATGAATTCGTCTCCCCCTCCCAACCTTTAATCATTAGAATCGCATCCGGCTTATCCCGTTGTCAGATCAATTTTGATGAATTTTCTCAGTTTCACAGGCCCGTTACCCAGAGCCAGTGAAGCGGATAAGCCAAATCAGGACAATCTCTTTCCAGACAATATCACACTCATAATGTGTAGACTCATTATGGTTGAGCTTCGAGCATGGGAATGTGGCCCCACGTTCCGTTAAGTCTCGATTTGGCTCCAGGTTGCGGCAATTCCGCGAAGAGCGGGGCTATTCCCAGGAAGAACTGGCCGAACGGGCGGGACTGCACCGGAATTACGTTGGCGGGGTTGAACGCGGAGAACGGAATGTAGCCCTGGAAAATATCGTCAAGCTGGCGAAGGCGCTCTCCGTCAAGCCGGGCGATCTATTTGTAGACTTTCCTGGAAAGTGATCTGTAGCGCAATTTCCTCTTAGGCCCCAATCGTTCCATTTCTCTTATAATTCTCATGATATTATTTATTTTCATATACATACATTCAAAATGAGCGTTTATTCTTAAATGAGAATATTGTCATACGGGAATTATTTCCTTTACAGTTGCATTCCTGATTGAGAAAATACCACTATGGAAGGCACGTCCACAATCGAGAGCACGATCGCTGGGGCACTGCGCAACCAGATCCCCGTGAGGGCGCTACCAGGAGTGTCGATAGCCAATGTCCAGGAACAACTTGAGCAGCCATTCGATATCAGCTTTGACCTTCTTTCCGGCCCCAACCGGATTCGAGTGCTGGGAGAAGTTAGGTCATCTTTCTCACCGCGTGTACTCGAAGAAATCAGTCCCTGGATACGAAGACTCAAGTCGTTGCGCACGGATGTCTCTGTTGCTGTGATTGCACCACAACTGTCGTCTCAGGCACAGACGTTCTGCATTGAGAATGGGATTGATTTTCTGGATTTGGCCGGGAATGTCTTTATCAACGTTCCTGGCAAGTTCACGCTGCAACGGAATGGTATGCGCGCGAGCGGAGAATTCGCAGTGCCCTCTCAAAGTGCGCGTACCGTCAACGTCTTCTCTGGACGTTTCTCCCGTGTCCTACGAGTCCTCCTGCAGCAGCCTCGACCATGGAGCATCAGTGAAATTGCAAGGGAACTTGAGAAAGAGAGCGTGCAGTTTCGAGAACGATTTCCGGGTACGGAAGTCGATTTCACAATCAGTCAAGGATCTGTATCCAAGGCAATCGCGGGTCTCGAAGAACAACTCGGAGTTCGCCGGCGAGGAACTGCCATAGTTGTGCCCGAACCAGCCCGCCTTCTTCAGCAATGGGCGGACAAGTATAAGGAACGATACCGCTGGCGGTTGCGAAGTTCATTTCAAACCGGCAACCCTTTTGGCAGTGACTTGACGAAGATCGCAGACGGAACCGGCCCTCTGCTTCAAGGGGCATATGCGTTCACCGGAGCGATTGCGGCCACCAAGGATGCTCCGTTTATTGACATCGATATTGTGGATGTCTTCGCGGCGAGCGGTGCGGCGGACGCAATGGGCTTGCGTGATCTGAAATCACAGGCGAGCAGCGGTCCCCCCATAAGGGTTATTACGCCCTATGATGCAGGTGTGTTCATGTACTCGAACCTGCTCGGAAGGGCGGTGGTCGTCTCGCCGGTGCAAGCGTATTTGGACCTCTACGCCCGCGGAGGGCGTGATCTGAAGCAGGCGGAATACCTGCTCGATAATGTTATTCAGCGGCAATGGAGAAATGTGTGATCCCGGAACCTCAGAGAACATATATGCTGGAGCTACTACATGCGCTGGGGCCAGCATCCGGCGATTTCGTAGTTGCCGGCGCGCAGGCGATGAAATTCATGGTAGAGCGGGCACGCGCGACCAAGGACATTGATTTTGTCCTGGATGTGGTGAAACTTCGTGGCGAGCCACTGCAACTGAGTCCCCGATTGCAACAACTGGGCTATCAGGTCGTCAAAGGCTCTCGCAATTTCCAGTTTGAGAAGCCGATTCCAAATAGCCGAGAGACGATGCGAATTGAGTTTATGGCACCCGACGAATTCAAGCGCCAGAAGGATTTTCGCGTCGAAATACAAAATGGCATTCATGCTCGCGCGTGCACAGGCGGAGCGATTGCCATCGCCGAATCAGAATTGCATCAACTCGTGGGCAGGCTGCCAGACGACTCAGAATTCACGGCGTCGCTCCGGGTGACCAAGCCACATGCGCTGGTCATGCTGAAGCTCTTGGCGCTTGATGACCGTTATCGCAACATTCGGGGTCCGGCAGAAGCACGGCATGATCGAGAAGAGGCACAAACCCATGCAGCAGACATCGTAGCGATTGTATCGGCTCAGTTGGACCTTGCAGCGTTCAGAAAAGCATTTCAGCACCAGTTCAATCTCGACCCCGACCTTGGCAAGCGGGTATTGGGAATTCTCAGCGAGTATTTCCGAGAGAATGTCTCCCCCGGTTTGTTGGTGTACGAAGAATTCCTTGTGGCAGACAGGCCGTCTGATCGTGATACTCGGCAAGAAGTGGCAGACGAACTGGAACGAGCACATGGGCTGATGGGAACTTTACTGATCGAATAGAGAGGTGCCAGCAAGGATGCCGCCGCATGAGGCTCATGCCCAATGCACATTAACAGCACAAATGTTATCGTGCGTTTCCGGCGTTATTTTGGAATCAGATGAATCATGGAAGAGGATTGGGCCGGTCCCACACAGCCAGCCCCTTGACCCGTCGTTGAAAAAGTTTGTCGCATTTTTGTCGCAAATACCGCCCAGAGGGCCGTTTTTGCCGGTTGTGCCGGTTCGTAAGCACTGTGCCGTCTATAATTTGCGATTTCCTTTACTTCATGGCATGGAAGAGGTCGTCGGTTCGATCCCGACCAGGTCCACCAATTAAATCAATTACTTAGAGACGGTCCAGCATCCTAGCTTGGTAGCATTTTGGTAGCAAATTCCAAAACCTTGCCGCGAACGGGATGCGTAATTGCTGCGTTCTTCCTCTCCGAAGAAGCTATTTGCTCGTTCCCTCCTTTCGATGTTGCTTCCCCTGCCGAAAAGTTTTTGCCCCCTTGCCCGACCCTGTTCCCGGCCGGGTGTTGGCCCGTGGTGCCGGTCGCCATCAGCTCTTCATGGATCGAGGTCACCGTCGAGCGCACACCGTCCTCCATTGTCTGCATATAGACATCGGTCGTGGTGGCCACACGCGAATGGCGCAGCATCCCTTGAATGTCCTTGACATGCCCCTTGTCCTTGGCCAGCGTCGCGATGGTGCGCCGGATGACCTGGAAGGTCAGCTTGGGAAGCCCCAACTGCACGGCTAGTTTGTGCAGCACTCTTTTCCGGTAGTTGCTCGGGTCCATGAAGTTTCCGCTACGGCCAGCGAAGATGAAGTCGTCGGGCACAGCATATTTCGAGATGCGCCGCCACTCCTCCAACTCCTCGACCTGCTCCCCGGTGACCGGGATCGCTGTAAGGCTCCCCTTTGTCTTGCCCCAGGGACGGATCTTCCCCTTGTAGATGGTCTCTCGGATGTCGAGCTTGTTGTGCTCTTCATCGAGAGAAGACCACCGGAACGCGAACAGCTCTCCCGGACGGAGAGCATTGGTCATATCAAGTTTCAGTAGAATCCGGTTCCAGAGTTCGAGTTCGGCCAGCGCGGCGCGCAATTGATCCCACGTCAGCACCGTCTTGTCGGTCTCCCGGAGGTTGACCGGTGTCTTGAGCTTGCGCGCGGGATCTTTGGGGAGGAAGTCCTGATCGACCGCCTCGGCAAAGATCGAACGAATGTAAGCTCGGCACTGCAAGACTCTATCCTTGGACCGGGTTTTTGCCAGCTTGTTGAGGTGGGCCTGGAGAACGAGCTTGTCGAAGCGTTCCAGCCGGATTTCTCCAAACTCGGCGAGCAGGTCAGCCTCGATCAGGTGCGTCTTGACCTTGGCTGTCTCCTCTTTCCAGTCCGCCTCTTTGAGCGGCAGGTAGCGGTTATGGACAAACCAGCGCAGAGTGACGCTGCCATTTCTGACAATTCCCTCTTCGGTGGTGTGCCCCGTCAGCCGGGCGATCTCCCATTCCAGCTTCTCGCGCGCTTCGAACTTGGTCATCTCTGACTTCAGTCCGAGCACGACCGGCGTGATCATCGGTTTGGGCTCGTTTGCAGCCGGGTCGAGAACGGTGCGGCGGAAATAGCCATACCACTTCTTCCCCCGAACCATCACCCAGCCCTTCTGGTGCGATGTACCCATGTGTTTCTCGATTTCTGTGGGGAAAAACAGTGGGCGTCCCCATTTTACCGTGGTTTTCTACGTAAAATTGAGAGTCTTTCCCGCTCGCGGACAAACTCTTCGACCTGGCTTTGGCGATACCGTAAAACCCCATCGCCAATGCGAATAACGGGCAGCAATGGAGCTCGGCGCGAGGAATGATCCCAGACCCAATCCGTGCTGACGTTGAGGCGATGCGCCACATTTTCGGCAGTGAGCAACGGGTCTGTCTCAGGCATTTGAGGGGAAACAACGGCCAGCGGCATAGGACATAACTCCGAAAGCAAGCTGGGCATCAGAAGGTGCCGGATACCATAGCCTGTCCCGCTGGGAAAAGATCGTCCAATACTTTGTATTTATCAGGTGATAAATGGGAGTTATAGGGATACCCTCTATCCTCGCTGTAATTAATAGTAGTTATTGAGGTTATTGCGCCGACGCTGGATCCGCCAAAGTTGGCGATCGAGTCAAGAAAAATCGGCTGGATGCCTTGATCGGGAGATCTGACAACGGCTTGGCTTCGCCCCAGATACAGGAAGTAGTCAAAGGCTTATAGGCATTGCGCGGCATCACGCAGATTTCGGCGGTGACCATTGCGGCGGAGTTGGGCAATATCTCTGGTAAGGATCGCAGTTGCAATCCGTGTTTATGGGTATAAATACTTTTTCGTTAAAATCCTTTGCGTCCAGTCAGTGTAGTTATGGTGTCGATTGCTGCGTTGTTGGCTGCTGTATAAATTCTTCGGGATAGTCGCTTCATGGGTGAAGAATGGAATCCTCTAGCCACTCTACACAGTGTGGTCCGCAGATTGATGTCAAATGTTAGGTTTAGAAACTACCCACCGCAAACAATACAACATGGCGACGCCAAGTTCAGTTCTTCGCGAGATAACCTTTATAGCGATTCCTCAGTAGACGTTGGAACGAATGGTAAGAAGCTCTTTTGCCTCTGCGGCATGAACTCCTTGAGGCTGAAGTGCAAGGTATCGCTCAAGATTGCTTTTTGACGCTGTTCCGTCTCCCAAGGCAAATTCGACTGAGACAAGCTTATAGACGGATTCCGCTTCTCCTGATGTGTCTTTTGCGCTTTGATAATGAGCAATGGCCTTTGTCAAAGAATCTTTAGCATCCTGAATATTGCCGAGTTTGATGCTTGCGTCAGCGGAGAAAACCATGAGATCGGCAGCTATAGTGAACTGCCCCGCAGCAATCGAGTACCCAGACGCAGCGATATATTTAGGAATAGCCGCGGAACGGTTTCCCTTCGCAAGATCAATGCTGGCAGCAATGAAAAGGGCTGTTGATTTGTCTTTTGCGGGGAGTATCGTGAGATGCGCAAGCACCTTTGTGGAGAGTGATTGGGCAGCGTCTATCGAGCCAACGGCTAGTTGTATGCGTGTCGATAGCATTGCGGTTCTGTAGGTGCCCAACGCATCGTTGGCCGCCGCGTAGGAACCAGTAGCAACCTTCACGTGGTTCTCTGCAGAAAGAAAGCGGCCTTGAGCAATTTCCCGCTCTGCAACCTGAATGCTTGCATCTCCCAGCGTTTTCGGATCGACGAGCGGGGACCACTCACGTCCCGACAGATCAATCGACTTTGTATCCTGGTGATAGAGTGGATTTGCTGCCGCTTGTTTCAGGGACGCAGAAACCACAAACGTCTCAAACCCTCGCTGCGAGAGGGCATGCATGGAGCATTGAATCAGTTTATGCGCGCGGTCCGTCGCGTACTCATCAAGGTTAGCGTAGACGTGCCGGGCCCAGGTATAAAGCTCAAGATTGGTGGGATTCCGTGAACTCTTTACCAATTGACCTTGAAGGGCGGCCTCAGTAATTGATCCTGACTTAATCTTCCGGTCAATGTCCATCATGCGCTTTGACATCGGCACGAGAGCCAGCAGAGCTTCCCCGTCAATCATCCGCGTATATCTAGCCACGGTATTGCCAGTTCCGAGCTCTTCGCGGCATGTCCCGACAACACTCCCACTACGGTCCATCAGCGGTGCCCCGCTGTGGCCCCCAAAGATTGCTTGCGTTACTTCAATACTCCCGTCGGATGGATTGGACATGAACTTGACGGACGCCACTCTGAAAGGAGGATCTATCTCTTCGGGATAGGGCATTTCATATCCCATTGTGAATAGCTCCTCATCGCTGTAAGGAGATCGGAGGCTTATATCCACAGAGCGAAGATCCCTGACCAGAATAGGATTCTTAAGCTGCAATATTGCCACGTCAGGACCGCTCATGGTGCCATCAGCATTTATAGTTCGCAGGGACTTGACGACCGTCGCTGCGAGCTTGACATTAGCAAGCGTTGCATCCGGGCTGGTAACTTCGATAGAGGTGCCCGGGGGAGCGGACGCAACCACATGAGACGCGGTGATTACATACCCATTTGTTGAGTCGATCAGATAACCAGTTCCAGAGCCCCCAGCTTCAGGCGCTTTAAGGCGCAGGACTGCACCTTTGAACTCGCTGGTCAATGCGACTTCGCTCGATGTTCCCGGCTCAAAGTTGGTTTTTATGCACTCTGTCTGGCTAAACAGCGGGAGTGAAGCCACGAAGAATAAAACAAGTGCGCGCATGGCATTCTCCTTATTTCGGAGGCGCTGGTTCCGCAAAGCTCACGGTTAGCGTTTGAATCGCAGTCTTGGAAAGGTCCCCTGAGAAGTCCGCAGTAATGGGTAAAATCGTGATTGCAGCCCCGCCATTCACGTCGCCCTTCACAGTAAAACCGATCTGGATATCGAGGTTTGACACTTTCAGCGGAACCGGCCCAGTGCTGGCGTTCTTGACGCCTTCCGCCGTGGTCACGATGGCATCCTCCAACTCTTGGGTGATTGAAGCGGAACTCACGACCCTTGGCGCACCTGGGGCGGGTGGAACAAGAACGATATCGATCTGTTGTGTCTTGTCTTTCTCATATGTTGTGCCGATGTTGATGACCCAGAGCTTGAGTACGAACCCACCCTTCTTTGTGGCCGTCGTCTGGAGAGATAGCTTCACCTGTTTCAAGGGGGGAAGTTTGCTGTTGGCCAGCGTAGTCTGCACATCCGCGAGTGCCTGTTTCACCTGGAGGACAACAGCGTCTATAGAAGATACCTGGGCGGAAGTTGGGCTCGGCGCGGTTGCTGGGGCTTGTGCTCGACCTGTGGACAATGCCGGACTGATCAAACAGAAGAAGGCAAGGAAAAGGGAAGTTTGGCTCGAACGCATATTAGGCACCTCATATGTAAGTATCCACCGGCAGAGCCGGTGGCTTTACGGTTGCTGGCCCCTCAAAGGGGCCTTTTCGCAACCGTCCGAAGCAAAAGCAAGAACAAAAGCAAAAGCCTGATCATCTTGCTACTTGCAAGGGCATCGACAAGAGCCGACTTAAAAGCCGACTCCCGTAAATGTCAAACGGCTACTGCCACCCCGCCAGAGGCGGGGGATCTCCTTACGCTTTAGGCGAAAGCGATTCGAACCCTATATAACGCGACATAAATAAAGAGTCAAGTGATTTTTCGATGTCGGACAGCATTCCTGGTGTGTCCGGCGACTTTGGCCTTCGATAAGACAAAGGCCTTGTCATGGGGAACTTCGAGGAAGATCAAGAACTAAGTCAAAATAATTTGAGCATTTTCAGTGACTTGGCAACAACGGGCAGGATTTATCCCGGTAAATCGCCTTTCCGCAAGTTTTCCTTGGTCACGGTGCAGATCGGGGCGATTGACAGCAACTCGTCCCTGACACCTTCGGGGATTGACCGGTCGCCATGGCCGCACTTGGCGGCGTTCGCTGTTTTGCTCCATATGCTCTGGCTGAGGTAGTCGCCGCCAGACATAAAGGCCCTGATGTTGATAGCCTCGGGGCCTTTATGCGTGTGTGAGTGGGTTACTTTGCTGCGGGACGGCCAAAGCTGCTTTAGCCGCCTTAGCTACCTTGTTCTTTTCGCGCTTAACCTAGGCCCAGCGCTTTTGTTGAGCAGCGGCGATTTTGGCTCGCCCCTCATCGCTCATGCCACCCTTAGCAGCCCGTGGTTAAAGTCGGGGTTTGATGCGATACAAGCATGGGTTCAAAACGTCTAACAAGTATGGCGATGGGCAGGCGTGAAGATCAGCAAAAGCAAGAACCGTTATGGATTGCGCATACGGAAT
>Ga0224529_1002038_pt1 | contig 10633 bp, 12 predicted proteins | sample CBST50metaG_FD_179893 | JGI IMG/M metagenome (GOLD analysis project Ga0224529, IMG submission 179893) | Peat soil microbial communities from Stordalen Mire, Sweden - C.B.S.T50 | ecosystem: Environmental > Terrestrial > Soil > Wetlands > Peat | place: Sweden: Norrbotten County, Stordalen Mire... | reverse complement strand
CCCCCGGCAAGATTGAGTCTCTCCGAGGAAACGCGGTTTTAGCTTCATTCACAGCTTGAACCCAAGCCTTAGTTGAAATATGCCTGGTTTTTCTCCGCAAAGTGCGCCTTGTCAGCCGGTAGTTCGTCGGCAGCGAAAACCGCGCCTTGTGCGCAAACCGACGCACAATTGCCGCAGTCGATGCACTCGTCCGGGTTGATGTACACCTGCGATACGGTTCCCGCAGCCGCGTCTTCTTCCATCGGCGCAATGGCGGCCGTGGCACATTCCGTTACGCAAACAAAGTCCTTGGTACAGGCATCAGTCACTACATAAGCCATTCAAATTGCTCCTCAGACGCTCTCGGACGGTCCCCTCGGAAATCCGCCCTGCTTCGTTAGGCTATCGAGACACGCGCCTTCACCTCCGTGATTCAAATCACACCGCGAGACCGTTCCATCGGTCACCCTTGATTTTTCGCACTCCGCAGTCCCTTCCCGGAGCGACAATACCCACGCGTGCATTTCGACTTATTCCGTTCTCAACGCCCGCATCGGGTCAACCTTCATCGCCGCATACGCGGGAATCAGAGTCGCCACCAGCTCCATCCGCACCCCAATCTCCTGCGCCCGCTGCGTGACGATAAATGCAATCACCGCCATCAGCAATCCGCAAAACGCGAAGAAGCTCAACCGTGCCGTCTCAAAACGTGGCCGGTCTGCCAGCTTGCTCATCGTGTGGGAGAGCGGCGAATCATATCCCCGCCTTCTATGGGAATGCAATATGTATATGGAAGGACCTTTCGTCACGACACAATTCTGCCGTCCTTGAAATAGATTTCCACACGCCTGCGTCACAAATCCGCCGTCGGAACAGTCATTACCTGCGTGGTATCAAGCACCCGTCGAAAACCTTGATACTGCGTAAAGTAATAACTTTTCTTCCGGACCAGGGAGACTTATGTAGAGTCTCCCTAGATTCACTGCCGCCAAGATAAACAAGAATAGTCTTGATAACCGCGTTAGTAACTGACGAAATGCTGTCAACCAAGTAGTGCAAGATCCCATCAGTTCTATCCACAAAGCGTAATGGATAGCTCGGTCAATTATGAGCAGAACAAGGGCGACTCATTGTTTTAAAACGGGATAGTAACTGCAAGGTTATTTTAGCCAAGAACTAAAATCCGTTCGGTGCATCTACCTCTGAAAGGTTGTTTTTATGGCGGCATTGTCAATATTGGTCTTGAACAGCGGATCCTCTTCGATCAAGTTCTCGGTATATGAAGCGGGTAAAGGCAAGCCGCAAAAACTCCACGAAGGCGCGGTGGATGGCATCGGCACCGATCAGGGTGAGTTCTGGATCAAGGACGCTAAGGGCAAGAAACTGGTCGATGAGTCCCCGTCTCTGCCTACGCGCGCCGTAGCCTTCAAACTGGTGGCAGACGCACTGAACTCCGATGACTTTCCGTCGCCGACCGCCATCGGTCATCGTATGGTATCGGGCGGACCAACAGTTCATACAAACCAGCGCATCACCCTTGCGCTGATGGATGAGATGGATCACTACAAGGCCTTTGCTCCGCTTCATACGCCCATTGCGGTTTACATCATGCGTGAGTCCGTCCGTCTGTTTCCTGGCATACCAAACTTTGTTTGTTTGGACACTTGCTTCCATCGTCACATGCCGGAAGTCGCCACTCGATTGCCGATTCCCAGCGAATATGCGGCATTGGGAGTGCGTCGCTACGGCGCTCATGGGCTTTCCTACGAATCAATTATGTATCAGTTAGCGCCAGTTGTGCCGCCAAGGCTCATTGTTGCGCACCTTGGAAATGGGGCGTCCATAGTGGCTATCCAAAAAGGTCAAAGTTTGGACACTTCGATGGGTCTTACGCCTCTTGGCGGCATCATTAGCGGAACACGCACTGGTGACGTCGATCCTGGTGTGCTCCTGTTTATCCTGCGCAAGATCGCGGAGACCGCCAAGGATTCGACTAAGGCAGCCGACCTATTGGAGACCGTGATAGACAAAAAGTCCGGCCTGCTGGGCGTAAGTGAATTCTCCAGCGACATGCGCGATCTGCGCAACGCCATCGCCCACGGCAATCTGAAAGCACGGCTTGCCGTCGCAGAGTTTACTCGAACCATTGCTAAGTGGGTTGCTTTCTATACTACAGAGTTAGGTGGTCTTGACATGCTGGTCTTTACTGGCGGAATCGGAGAAAACGACAGCGCTACCCGTGCTGAAGTCTGCACAGCGCTGAGCATACTGGGCATCAAGATCGATGCGGCGCGCAACAACGTTCATGGTGCGGACGTGATCTCCGCAAAGGATTCTTCTGTTGTTGTACGTGTTATTCCTCCCGCCGAAGATCTGATGATCGTCAACCATGTAGTACGCCTGCTCGCAGAGTAATTATTGATCCGGAACGAAAGGACTGCGTCTATGCGGCATAGTTCACATCCGGGTACAGGAAACCCTTGCAGGCTGTTTCTGAATACTCGCAAGGCCTTGGATGCGGTCTTGACGAGATGAATCTTCGTTTTTGCCGGCGCGGCGGCGGCGCTCGTTCAGTACTGCTTCGTTTCGTTTAGCTTCCTGCTGTCTGTTGCATCCATGCAAATTTAGACGCATTAAAGCTGAAATGCGGCATTCGTTTAGTACCGGATCAATAGAACGCGATTCGCACTCATCGTCAGTTACTGAATTGAGTGATTCTGCTACCACCATTCCATCGAGCGGCTTGAAGGCGTTTTTAGATCCGGATCAGACTTCGAGGAGCGAAGAAGCAAGAGCGGGCACTGCACAAGCTTGACAACCTTTTCGGCAATTGAACCGAAGATTAGTGGATGCCAGCCTGATATTCCGTGCGTTGAGATTACGACTAAGTCAACATACTCACGGTCCACCACTTCCATGATGTTTCCGGCTACGTCGTTTCCAACTTCGACACTGGTTGTTGCCATAATTCCTCTTTCATTCAGAGCCGCATGGCACTTCGCTAAATTTCGTTCCGCTCGAATCTTTGCCTCTTTTATGAACGACTCTTCCGGAACAAAATCAGGAAAGGTTGTGGTTGGAAAGAATGGAATGACATTCACCAAAGATAGCTTGGCATTAAAGTGCTGCGCAAGATCCGCCGCAACATCTAAAGCTGCCTGGGATGATGAGCTGAAATCAATGGGCAACAGAATCGTTGTTGGAATGGAAGGGTAGACGCGGACATTAGGCATAATGCACTCCTCTGACAGTCAATGTAGATTTTATTGTCGGTTTCCATAACCGAGAGGGCTGTGCTGTTTTGAGCACCTGCGCTTGTTCTCAATTGCTCAATAGCGAAAACCGGAGTGAAAGAATCACTCTGGAAGTGGTTTGACGAATCGCCATTTATTTGTGCAATCGGGATGATTCAAAATCACGAGGATGCGATGAAGCAACATGAACGACCATGGGTAACTTGAAAATTCATAATAGCTGCCCGGAACTCAATATTGTAAAACCAGATAATGCCGCCAAGCTTATTCTGCATCGAGTGACAACTCTTGATTGTGGTTGTTCTTCGATCTTCCAACACTGATTTGTAAATGGATAGCTGGCTGAGATCACCGCAGATTTGGTAGATGGGATTGCCCGCCACGAGTATCTGCTGAAATGTTATGGCTCTGATGTGCGCGTACGAGCGCAGACGCCTGTGCAATGACGTCTATGTGTCGCGCAAATGTTCTATTCCACCAAGTGTTGAACCCGTCGGCGGAAAGATCAAGATTTGAAGGAAGCTGTTTATCGCTTGGCCGTTTCCGCCCTGCGAAAAGCGCATGGTCAGGTTGGCCGAAACTTTGATAGGTCATCAATACTCCCGTTCCTATTCCGTTGTGGCTAAACATATCGTGTCGGTGAAGTTTGTTGCGGGTAGTCTCCCTGCGCAAGTGCAAGCCGAAAGATTAGTCGAAAACAGAATACCCCGGCCCGATTCCAAAAGGTAAGATCAATTTGTCAACATGGGCTGGCATTGAAGATGGGTGTCGCCTGCACCGGGACCGCCAAGAATCAATTGGGCGTGATAGACAGTGTCTTGTGCACCATGAACGATCAGCAAATACTTGTCGGTCTTCAGGGCAACTTCGTACTTGATAACGCTGTCTTTGGGAATGCCGATGCTCACGAGCCCTGCCCCCAAAGCGCTGATTCCGCCAACAACAACTGCGCCCTCAAGACCAGCGATGACCCAGCTAACCAACGGACCGGCTACGAGGATCGGACCCAGCCCCGGTATGGCGAATGCAGCTGAACCAAACAATAGTCCCCAGAATCCGCCCCAACATGCCCCGACAGATCCCCAATACTTCATGCGGTCGCCAGCGTTGTAATAGCCGACGACGTGTTCATCGGTATGCGTGTTTCTGCCTGCGATGGAAAGACTCTTCATGTCGACACCGGCCTCTTGAAGCGCCATGATCGCTTTTTCCGCTTGCTCGTGCGTGTCGTATACGGCGACAACTGAATTTGTTGCGAACATCGTCTTCTCCATCATTCTCATAGTCAGTAAGACGGGCCGTTAACCGAAGGAGCCACCGAGTCAGAATCACGACAAGGGCTTCGTCGTCTATCTCTTGAACTTGCGCACAAGGTCGGAATTTAATTCATGAACCTTTACTGCGCGTTTGACATGATCCTGGCATCGTGAACTGCAAACCATCTGTTCAATTGGATACAGTCCTCTCAGTTGGAGGAATTGACAATCACTTTGAACTACAGAAGCGGTTTGCGGATTTGGTTCTTGAATGAATGGGACAGGACGCGTTGGTTTCGGAGATCGGTTTCTCGTCGCACACTCTACGGCATGTTCCCGCTACAAGTCATCTTGGTGGCTCGGTTTAGGCGACTCCCGGCGCAGCATTGCCCGCATAACCAGAATATCCATTAAAGCGGACCGCCGCCCATTTCGCATTGCGCGAAGACAATACATCAATAAAATTGCGACTCTCTGTTTAACAAATTTGCTTTTGGAAGAGTGATGTATGTTCCTAATACGTGAGCAATAAGGACCAGAAGATGATTACTGCAAGTAGTTCAATCACAAAGACGCTTTGCTCGTGTTGAGCTTGAAGAATCAAGGTGCTTGCCGCTGAAACTGATTGATCTTAGCTGACAAAGTACCACCAACCAAAACATCGATATTGTAGAGGACACACTTCATGCCTTCACTCTTAGACCCCATTCAAATCGGCGACATCACTCTGCCGAATCGTGTGATTATGTCTCCCCTCACTCGGCTGCGCGGCACGCTCGACCACGTTTCCACTGAGCTGATGGCCGAATACTACGCACAGCGCGCCAGTGCCGGCCTGATTACCTCCGAAGGAATTCCGGTTGTACCGCAGGGCGTAGGTTACGCGAATGTTCCTGGTATATGGTCGTCTCAGCAGACCGCGGCTTGGAAACCAATGACGGATTCCGTACACCGGGTAGGAGGCCGCATCTCTGATCCTCGCCTTCTGGATGGTAGTCTTCCCGTTGCGCCAAGCGCCATTCGACCTGCCGGTCATGTCAGTCTTGTCCGTCCCATTACGGACTGTGTAACGCCCCGCGCGCTGTCAGAACAAGTTATTCAGGATGGTGAGGCGGATCATGACAATTTATTCTCTGGATTTCTTCGAGGATAACAATGACTTTAACTCAGTTGAACGAAGATGCATCTGGTTCTTGCCTGCAGGCCGCGGTTGTTGTCGCCCATCCAGATGACGAGGTTCTATGGTGTGGCGGCTACCTGCTTACCCACCCGGAATATCATTGGCGGATTGTGACTCTTTCGAGATCTCAGGATGAAGATCGGGCTCCAAGATTTCGCCGCGTTCTGGAGCATTTAAAGGCGGAAGGCGAGATGGCAGATCTTGATGATGGACCCGAGCAAACGCCTCTACCGCCCGACATGATAGAAGCAACAATCACCAGTCTCCTCGCAGGTCATAGCTATGACCTACTTTTAACCCATGGCCCAAAAGGCGAGTACACACGACACCGCCGTCATGAGGAGTGCAGCCAGAGCGTCGTCGATCTTTGGCGCTCGAGTGGAATCGACACGAAGCGACTGTGGCTTTTTGCTTACGAAGATGGTGCCCGGGCGTACTTGCCTAAAGCCCGCAAAAATGCCGATCGGCGAGACATGCTGACTGAGGATGTTTGGCTTGAAAAGCGGCGGCTCATCACGAATATTTACGGCTATGGGGCTGACAGTTGGGAAGCGCAAACCGCACCACGAGAAGAAGGATTCTGGTGTTTTGATTCACCTCAAGAAGCGTTCAATCGCACAGCAGCAATGGAGACAAAACAGTGAAAGTACTTGTGCTAACAGAATACCCGGCTCCCGCGGCCGGCTTGGCGCTGCAGGGCGAGTTATTGTGCCGTGGCCTTAGCGAGATGGGTGTGGATGTTCATCCCGTGCATTTGGAATCTGCCTTGGAAAAAGAATGGTACTACCGCTGGTTCAAGCCGGACATTGTTGTGGGCGTGGGTTTTTGGGGCCACCTTCCTAACTTGGTTATACACCCGCAACGGTTTGGGATGAGGGCAGTTCCATGGCTCGTGGCCGATGGTTACATTGCTGAACACCGTGATGTGCTGAATGCGCTGCCGCTGATTCTGGTCACTTCCAACTGGGTAAAGGAAGTCTACGTAAGGGATGGTATTCAAGGCGATAACATCGTGGTGTTACCGGTCGGTTGTGACACGGACCGATATGCACCGCACAGCCAAGACGATTTGAAAGTTCAGTCGATCCGCGAGGAGTTTGGCGTCGCGGAAAACCAGTTGATGATTCTCACCGCTGGCGGCGATGGTGCGTCAAAAGGCGCACAGGAAGTCATGCAGGCGCTGGCCATGATTGATGCCGAAGCTCCGGACTGGAGATATGTCTGCAAGGTATGGCCTCAAGCTCGCACGGAACAACAAAACCTGATCGACCTAAAAATGGCGTCGGATCTGGGCATTGGCAAGAAGGTTGTCTTCTCGACCAATGTGGTCTCGCAGAATTTTATGCCCTACTTGTTATCCGCCTGCGATATTTACGCAGCGCCTTCGCGGCTGGAAGGGTTCGGCATGATTCAAGTCGAAGCAAACGCCTGCGGAAAGCCAGTGATTGCAATCAACGCAATGGCATTTCGCGACACCATGATTCACGGCGAAACGGCTTTTCTGGCCGCGGTGGCCGAGGAAACCAAGATCACTGAGGCGTTCTATGGCGAGGGTCACGACTACGAAACCGGTCATCGCATCGTGTTTCCAAATCCGCGAACGGCTGAATACCGAGCGAGTGTGCCCGATATCGCTGAACATCTTTTGCGCCTGATGAAAGACCGCGCGCTGCGACAACGTATGGGTGCGGCAGGACGTAAACATGTGGTTGAGTTATTCGATTATCGCCAGGTTGCCCAGCAATTCGTCAAGGTCGTTTCCAGCCGATTGGGAATTCACTAGAGAGCTTGTAGGTGCGCGTGCTCACCTCCCAAATCAGCACGCCAACGAGGCTTCCATGTCTTTCGATGAAAAGTCACGAATCTCTATCGAGCAAGCTAAAGAAGCTGCTCTCAACATCCTGCTGCATAACGCGCAAGGGCCCTATCAAGGACTACCCCGAACCGCTGGATGGGGATATCCGGAACCCTACACACGGGATCTGATGATTTCATCTCTCGGCTTTTTGGTCAGCGGAAACGCGCAGCTTGCGGACGCTTTGGAGCGCACACTGGTCGCACTTGCGCACAATCAGTCACCGCATGGCCACATTCCATCCCTCGCGCACGACACAGCAAACCGCGGCTCCAGCGATTCGACGCCTCTCTTTCTCTTTGGGCTGGCTCTTTATAGAATCTCCAGCAACCAGCCGGATTTTCTAAAGGAGGAAGCAAACAAGGCGCTGCGCTGGATGCAGTACCAGAGTCCCGATGATCGGGTTATGGTTTCACAGTTGCCCACCAGCGACTGGCGCGATGAGCAGTATGTGATGGGCTATGGGCTGTACGTGAATATGGTCGTCTATGCGTATCTTCGTCTTTATGGAGAACATGAATCCGCCGATCAGTTACGCGGTTTGATGAGCCGTCTTGAGGTCAATTGCGAAGAAAAGAAGGATTATGAGCAGGAAGCTATCGTCGAGCCTTGCGCGCCTTACTATGAGCTTTATGCATACAAAATCATGCACAGCGACCGCTTCGATCTGCTTGGTAATAGTCTGGCAATTTTGACTGGGGTTGCTTCTGCTGGCGTAGCGGCGAAAATGCTGGCTTGGGTTGAAGCCGAGTGCGAAGCGATGCGGGAGCGCGGTGAGCTTGCCGTGGATTTGCCGCCCTGTTTGTTTCCTTTCATTCTTCCTCATCATGCGGATTGGCTGCCGCGCTACGAGCGCTACAACCGGCCTGGAGATTACCACAACGGAGGCGTGTGGCCCTTCATTTGTGGTTTCTATGTCGCGGCGTGCGTAGCGGCAGGACAGATAGATCTGGCGGAGCGCAAATTGTTAGCGCTGACGGAGTTGGTCAAGCCATGGCATGAAGACGCGGCTGAGTGGGGTTTCAACGAGTGGATTCATGCGCAGACGGGAAAACCCAGTGGCCGGGACTGGCAGACGTGGTCGGCAGCTATGTACCTCTACGCGGCAGAATGCGTAGAGCTAAATCGAACCCCATACTTTGACCTGATGCGCACAGGGATCCCGACTTAACCGCCAGTCACTGTACGCCGTTGGAATGACGCGCGTAGATCCGATCCGTCAATGCTGCTAACCTTTAAATAGATGGCAGCAGTAAAGGAGCAGGGTTTGCAACGGATTTGCGTAGACATGGACGAAGTAATGGCCGACACGCTGGCCGAGCATCTGCGTCGTTACAATCAGGCCTTTGACGAGGCTGTAACCGCGGAGGATGTGGCGGGTAAAGGGCTATGGGAGATCACCCCCCTGGACCGGCAGGAGCAGTTGCGCGCGTTTCTCGATGCGGAGGATTTTTTTGAGGATCTGCCCCTGATGCCGGGGGCGCAGGAAGTGCTGATGGCGCTGGTGCCGCGCTTTGAAATCTTCATTGCCACTCAGGCCATGACGGTGCCCAATTCGCTGGGCCCAAAGTATCGCTGGCTGCAGCGACACTTTCCCTTCATACCCTGCACCCATTACGTTTTCTGCGGCAACAAATCCATTTTGCGCGCCGACTTTTTGATCGACGACCAGCCTCGCAACCTGCTGCGCTTCGAAGGGCAGGGGCTGCTCTATTCGGCACCGCACAACCTGGCGGTTACCGGCTTTACGCGCGTAAATAATTGGAACGAAGTGGCCCAGTACTTTGCCGTACAGCCAGAATAACTACCGCGAATCGGGTTATTTTCCGCTTTCCGGCTTGGCAGTTTTGCCGGGCGTCGCGGAGCTGGCGGCGCGCTGCGGCATCGATTGGTGCGCCCCATACGGTTGTTGCATGGTGACAATGATCGCATTCGCCGCCTTGCCGCCCAAACACTGATAGGAGTGTGGCGTGCTGGAGTCAAAATAGACCGAGTCGCCAGCTTCAAGCACGCACGTTTGGTCGCCATGCCGTAGGCTCAGTTCGCCCTCGATTAGATATAAAAATTCCGCTCCTGGATGAATGTGGGCCTTGGCTTCCTGATCTTCTCCAAGAGGAACGAACTCAGCAAAATAGGGGTCCATTTCGCGATCGGGAACCAGATAGCCGAGGCTCTCAAAGTAATAGCTGGGCGGAACTGCGCCGGTTTGCGGTATCCGCACCCGTTCGTTGCGACGATGAATGCGGAAGATGGATTGGGGCTCGGACTCGAAAAAGTAGGACAGATCCTTCGAGAAAACCATGGCGATGCGCGCCAGATTGCGCAGCGTCGGCACCACCCGGCCGGTTTCGAGTTGAGAAAGGAAGCTGGCGGAAAGTCCGGTATGCTTGCCCAGTTCGACCAGCCCCATGGACTTTTTTAGGCGCAAGCGTTTGATGCGAATACCGAGGCGCTTTTCAGCAATGACGCGCTCGGTGGTATCGGCGTCGATCTGGGATTTTTGCGTTTCATCGCTTTCAGCCACAGCCGACTTGCTCATTGATCCTCCAGCCAGTGCGTCCATGGGCGTCCGAGAGGGGAATATTGAGCCCACCAAAAACTATTCTCATGGTACTAAAGCCAGATTGGCGTCGCAATCAGATTTTTGACATCTACACTCGTCTACCTAATGAATAGGATGATTCTGTCTCTATGAGTCCTTTCGCTTCCACCATTCCACGGATTTTGCTCTCTGGCGCTTCAGGAATGCTGGGTGCGGCCCTGCGTCAGGCGTTTGTCGATCGCCACGAATCGGTTTTGCAACTGGTGCGCCGGTCGGCGGCAGCCAATCAACTGCAATGGAACCCGGCAAGTCGCCCGGCGTTTGCGCAAGCTGAAGCTCTGGAAGGCCTTTTGGCCGCCATTCATCTTTCCGGCGCCAACGTGGCGGCGCGGCGCTGGAGCCCAGCATACAAGCGGGAGATGACGACGAGCCGGGTGACGTCGACGCAGGCTTTGGCGGAGACGCTGGCGGCTTTGACTCACCCTCCGAAAGTCCTGTTGGTGGCTTCGGCAACCGGATTCTACGGAGACCGCGGCGAAGAGCTTCTGGACGAGACTTCGGCGGCGG
>Ga0224529_1002027_pt1 | contig 10690 bp, 5 predicted proteins | sample CBST50metaG_FD_179893 | JGI IMG/M metagenome (GOLD analysis project Ga0224529, IMG submission 179893) | Peat soil microbial communities from Stordalen Mire, Sweden - C.B.S.T50 | ecosystem: Environmental > Terrestrial > Soil > Wetlands > Peat | place: Sweden: Norrbotten County, Stordalen Mire... | reverse complement strand
AAACACCTTCAGCTGTCTCCACCCCTTCATCCATCCAAGCCCTCCGTGGCCGCATGGCAGCCACAAGTCGAGCTTGAATCCTGAACAACACCAAAACAAGGCGGCCAGAAAATGACGCTTACCTGTGTTCGTCATGTTGTGCCTCTTTTCCTTGAAGTGACCCCAACGGCGGGGCAAGAGGGGCACAAAATGCTGCCGAGCAAAGCGCAGCAGTCATAGCTTTTTGGGGGGACCGTGACCGCAGGGCATGGGGGAGCCAAAACAGCGTCATTGACGGCAAGCGGCGGCAGCTAAAGTGCCATCCGCCCGCCGTTCATTGGGTCACAGAAAAGAGGCCATTTTAAACACAGCAATCAACGGCAAGAACAAGGACCTATGACTATCGCTCTGATGCCGTCCGAGCGGTACTGAACTGCGCTGATCTACACGATGCACTATACGCCCGTAGCGTCAACGACTACGGCAAACGGAACATCCAGCGCCTTGAAGTGTTGCTGCCCACAGCGTACCTTGTCCGCTTCAGTCGTCCTCAATTTCAAGAAGTCTTTCGTGCTCTTCGTCTCTCTCACGAGGTACAGAGTTTCGTCATCATGCTTCACAATTGCCCAGTCAGGGTTGTATTTGCCAACAGGAGTGTCAATCTCGAATCCTCCGGGCAGCTTGAGAAACAGCCTAATGTCCTTACGTTCATTCAGTCGCTCAGCAAATTTCCGCTCTATGTCGGACTCATAGACAACATACTCGTAAACAGAGTTCTGCACCTGAACTGCGCTCAGATAGTTGATGAGTTCTTCCTGTTTGAATAGCTCCATCTGCCATTCAAAATCAGGATCAGCGTTGGAAATTCGTTCATACTTGATGCCGTCCACAATAAGGCGATGCAGTTCCGCCTTGAGGGTTGCGGCAACTGCATCCATAAACCGCTGAGGATTGAGAAAGAATTCCGGCAGGCGGCCAGAGCTCTTGAGAATTCTTACCAGTGTGGAACGGGTCAATTCTGTCTGGCTTTGCAGGTATCCGAGCAGGTCTGGCAGCGCCCCTTGATACGCGATCCGCTCCGTGCTTTCTGCGCGGGCTTCAGCCTTAACACCGGCTTTCGTCACCTGCAATTCTGCCGTTGCGAAGTGCACTTCGATCTGCTCAATCTTTGGCATCTTGCGCAATGCCGCAACGGAAAGCACCACGAGTTCATCTGTGCCGAACTCGACCTTGTAGGTCGTCCGCGGTTTAATTCGCTTCCAGAGTTCCTGGAATTCCGGGCTGGCAACAACCTCTTTCCGCAGCACATTCCTGCGCTCATCCTGCTCCTTTTTAATATGCCGCTCCAGTTGGTAAGAGGCCAAGACATCAATCACCGCCGCCTCATGTTCCTGGTACTCCTCCGGTAAATTCAAGGTGAAGCCTGACCGTTTATGGTCAAAGCTCGGCTGAATTCTGCCATCATCAGCAAGGAACCCTCTCTGGATCAGTACATCCCAGATCGCCTTGGATTCATCCTTGCCAAGCGGCTTCTCTTGCTCATCCACGACTGTCGCAATCTTTGCAAAAGCCTGTATCGGAACCTTTCCAAAAGTTACGCCACAGTCATCCTCGTACTCCTCTTGCAGAGCACGGGCAAAATCCTCGTAGCTCTCGTTCGCCACGACGTACAGCTTGTTCACTGCATCATCAAAGATGCGTTGCCCATCCTGATTCACAGGTAAACGCAAACCGCGCCCAATCTCTTGTCGCTTTTTCGTCACGCTCTGGGTTTCGTTGAGCGTGCAAATCTGGAAGACGTTGGGATTATCCCAGCCTTCGCGCAAAGCAGAGTGGCTGAACAAAAAGCGCAGTGGCTCATTCAACGACAGCAACTGTTCTTTGTCTTTCATAATCAGGTTGTAGGTGTCGTCATCTGCCTGAGTTGAGCCACTCGTATCCTTGAAAACGTGCTTCTTGTCCTCAGAGAAATACCCTTTGTGGATCTGATCCGGCGGCAGCTTCAGCCACTCCAGTGATTTGTACTTCGGTTCAGCGGCCAGTTCAGCCAGCGCCTTTTCAAAGGCAACGGCAAACTTTCCCTTTACCGCTGTATTGCCGTCATAGCTGCGATAGTTTGCAACACGGTCAATGAAGAAAAGGCTCAGAACCTTCAGTCCAAGCGACCGGACCTGAAGTTCCTTGTCCAGATGCTTCTTTACTGTCTTGCGGATCTGAGACTGCCAGATTTCATCGCGAACGCCGCCCTGCTCTTGGCCCAGCCCCAGCACTATCCCGCTATTGAAGCGGACAAATTCGGCTCCGGGCGTGGCGTCTATCTCACTCACGATGTAGCCGTCCTTGTACGCAGCCCGGCCTTCGCTCAAAACATACAGGTCGCTGTTGTTCTTGACGGTAAGGGATTTTTCCTTTGGCCCTTTCGGAGTTTGTACCTGAAAGCGCAGCTTTGCCTTGATGCCGTTCTTGTATTCGATCTTTTCCACGCGCAAATACGCATTGTTCTGGCTGCCTGGCGTCGTGGCGCTGTCAACCACGATTTGTTTTACCAGCCGCAGCTCATACGCACGGATCGGGTCCAAACGATACACAAGATTGTAGAGACTTCGATGTGTTGCTGAGTATCGCAATGTACATAACGGATTGAGAGCCTTGATCGCTTCCTGGGACTTCGGTGTGCTGTCGATGCTCTGTGGCTCATCCAGAATCACGATTGGATTGGTCGCCTGCACAAACTCAATCGGCTGCCGTCCACTGAGTTTGTCGATCTCCTTGTAGATCACATTGGACTTCCGCTCATCCTCGCTGTCCGAGAAGTTTTTGCGGAAGGCGTCAATGTTGATGATGAGAATCTCAACGTTGTTGCTGGTGGCAAACGGCCGCAATCGTTCCGGGCGCTTGCCATCGTAGACAAATGACTGCGGCTCCAGGTTGTAAAGAGCTTTGAAGTGCTCTTTGGTGATCTCAATATTCTTCAGGACGCCTTCACGAATGGCAACGCTCGGCACGACGATGATGAACTTGCGAAAGCCATACCGCGTAGCCAGCTCATAAATCGTGCGCAGATATACATAGGTTTTGCCTGTGCCGGTCTCCATCTCCACGGAAAAATGTGGGCATAGCCTTCCTGCGATTTCCCATGCTCCAAGCGGGTCGTTCCCTGCAACCTCAATTTCGTTGCGCTCCTGGATGGCGCGGGTGTTCTTCCGCAAGGTGTCATCACTCAGCAACAATTGATTTCCAACTCCAACCTCTGTCTGCACCTGCCCAGCGAATAATCCGCTATCGCCTTGCTGGTACACGACGGAGTATTCCGGCTGCTGCAACGGCTGCCCGTCGAAAAGGTCCACCACTGCGGCCACGGCATCGAGTTGGTACTGCTGCTGCGCATCAAACTGAATCTTCATTGCTTACGCTTCCCACTTTGCTTCTGTCTCACTGAACTATCCGGAGTTTCCGGATGGTTGCCTTCAAGCCCGCAATCGAACTATTCGAAAATATCGAATAGTTCGATTGGACTCAGATGGTCTGAAACTTGGTTACGCCCTTGGACTTCATAATGAGCACGGCGTTGGTCTTCAACTGGTCATTGCCGGCGAAGCCTTCATCCAGACAGACCACATGGTTTGGCTTGCGCTCGGCAATTGCTTTAATCGCTTCGTGCGTCAGTTGCCGCTCCAGGCAGATCAGCATTCCATAGCCGGTCACGCTGTAGACCTTTTTTCCTTCCACCGTCAGCGTCTCGATCGGTGTAGTAGGCGGGAAGCCTGCTTTGAGCAGAATCTCGAAGAGTAAGTCCTCGCTGGTGCGTTCCTGCTGAATATGATTGATCTGCAATTCAAGCTGCTTGGCAAGCGCATCGGGGGTAGTGGTATCCGTGGCGGCATTCCATATTTTGAAATTGGAAGTTGCCAGCTTCAGAACACGGAATCCGGTCTTGGTCTCAGAGGACGTGACGAGTTTGGTTTCTGTCTTCCGACCATCTCGCTGAATCACGCGACGCACTCGTTCCATAGTAATGTCTGAAATGGTGTTGAAATCTTCCCGTTCAGTCGGCTCAGGAAGTTGAATGAGAATAAACTTCCGATTACCTCCGTCTGTACGATTGAGATCTAGCACAGCATGTGCAGTGGTTCCGCTTCCGGCGAAGAAGTCTAGAACGTAGTCGTTCGAGGACAAATTGGCTATGGCAGCAAGATGTTTAATCAATCGAACTGGCTTCGGCGTATATTTCAGATCTGGAATAAGCTGTCGCAGTTCTTTTGTTGCTTCATCTGTGTTGCCAACTGCACTCTGTTTAAGCAGGGTCATCGGCATCATGCCTTGCCGTATGTCAGAAAGAAAATTCTTGAGCGCAGGCACCTTCGCCTTACCGTCGCGTCCCCACCATATGCGCTTTTCACTCACATTGCTCAAATGCACATCATGCGAAAATGCCCACACCCTTGTATCTTTAGGCAAGACATGACTTTTTGTATTCGGATTGGTGATCTCATAATACAAATTGGGCCGTTCATCCTTGGTGTATCTGCATGTATAATCCATTGGCTTCCAAGGACCGCGCGGGTCATTGTCAGGATTCTTATACCGATCCTGTTGATCCTGCGTAGTCGGCAAGAGACCCATCCTATAACTGTCTGATTTGCGGTAGAGAAGAATGTTCTCATGAACGTAGCCAACATCTTTTGTGTCCGGAGGTGGCGAATAACGCTTTTCCCATGTAAACGTGCAAATAAAGTTGCTTTCCCCGAACACTTCGTCGCAAATTCGTCGCAGGTTGTGCGATTCGTGATCGTCAATGCTCACAAACATGACACCATCTTCTGTTAGAAGATTTCTAGCAAGAAAGATGCGAGGATACATCATATTGAGCCACTTAGAATGGAAGCGGCCATCGGTTTCGGTGTTGTTCGAAAACCTATGCCCCCCACTGTCTACTTGTCCGGTGTATTCAAGATAGGTCTGCAAATTCTCTGAGTAGTTATCTGGATAGATGAAGTCATTGCCGGTGTTGTAGGGCGGGTCAATGTAGATCATCTTGATCTTTCCCTGGTACGACTTCTGTAAGAGCTTCAGAACTTCCAGGTTGTCGCCTTCGATAATCAGGCTCTCCGTTTTATCGAAGTTGACGCTCTCTGCGTGGACAGGCAGCAGCGTACCAAGGCTGGGCCGCTGGATGGCCTTGAAGCAGTCGGCCTTGCCTGGCCAGTTCATGAAGTAGCGTTCCTTGCCGAAATCCACTTGTTCGCCCAAAACCAACCGCAGCCTGTCAAAATCAATCTTGTTTCCTTCTGAGCGAACTTCAGGGAAAAGTTTCAACAACTCGCACCGCCGCTGCTTGGCGATCTCTTCAGTACTCAAATCGAAGCTCTCTGGCTTGCTCACTGTTCATCCTTCCTCTCTTACACAGTAGACCGAAATGGAATACGCATTAACGGCTATAGATCATCTTCTTCAGAAGTATCGTATTCTTCGATGGGCTTCAGGCTAGAGAGATATTCTGCAATTTCACCTGATAGGCTTTCAAGAATGTCAAAGCTGTTAGATCTCGACGGCTTGAGTTTTCCGGTTCGCGCAATTGCAAGCTTCCAGAGCAATTCATAGAGCTGAAGTGGCATTGGCTGTTTTGCTCGGATAGATCGCGCCAAAAGTCCTGCTGCCGCTTGACTGCTGAGCGTGTCACTAACGTCAGAATCAAGAAAATCACAAAGATTATCGGCGAGTGGATATTCTCTATGTCCGATAGACCAGATAAATCCGTTGTCATACAGCCCAGATTCTGTCATAACGCCAAATGCCGTCCTTAAGCCGTCTGAAGCCGCTGCGCTTGTGACCGCTTCGACTACAAAGTGCCCCATCGGACGTGGAACCGCGTTTCCAGCCATACGCAGAAGTGTTGACTCTGAGATGCCTGGATGTTGCCGATTCAAATTATCAAACCCCTGCAAGCGCAAGCATTCGTGTGAGTTTAGCTTACGAATCTGAGACCCGATCATGATTGCAACTGGCGCACGTCCCTTGTTATCTGTGGCTCCAATTTTCAATGCTGGAGCATAACCTCGAGAGAAACAAATAGACCGCTTTCCTCCCGTCCAATAAAATGCACAAACATCACAGGAAGCAGCTCTAGTTTCACGAGAAGGAATGGGCGCGTGCAGTGACTCCGCACGCTCTTGGTAGCGCGAGGCAACGATGAAAAGTCTTCGGCGTTGTTGAGGTAAACCAAAATGGCGAGCGTTAAGGATTCTCCAAGAGATGTGCGGATATCCTGCTTCTGTAAGAGTCTCAAGAACTACCTGAAAATCATTACCTTCATTGATGGTCAGTAGGTTCGGAACATTCTCACCAATTAGAGTATGTGCACCAGCCGCGACAGCGGCTCTGAGCATGTCAAAGTAGAGTCCGGATCGCTCTGCATGGATGCCCCCGAGCTTTCCAGCCTGGCTAATATCTTGGCAAGGCCAGCCTCCAACTACGAAATCTGCTGGTGGTGGTGCTTGAAGAGAACGAATGTCACCAACAATTGGGACTTCTGGATGCGCGATTTGCAGGACATGTTGGCAAGAACTGTCTTTTTCGCAAAATAGCAGCGGCGGGTAGCTAGGGTGCTCTAAGCCACCGATACCACTAAAGAAACTGAGATATGTTTGTGCCATGCGTCCTGAAGAAGCCTTTCTGCAATGTGAAAATGAGTTCGAAAGCATTTTGTTACGTGAGTTACATGAGTTTCCAACGGATCAGGAACAAGTCCTGCCGTTCTGCCTGTTGTTGCAATCGCTTGCTTGTCTCATCCAGCAGTGTATCTTTGCGGGCGTCAATGGTGGCACATGCCTCCTTGTATGCCAGCAAAGCCTCGGTGTGGCGCGCTTCTTGTTGGCGCACCCTCTGCTGTATTTGCAGTTTCTCTGGCAGATTTGGGGCCATCCGCGCCTCCCGCTTGCCTGCACGGATGCCTTCTTCCAAGTCTTCCACGACGGCCTTCAAGGACTTTCGTTGATCGTCTGCCCAGCGGTCGAGCTTTTCCATCTCCACATCGAACCACTTTCCGTTGGTTACGGAGAGGTGCTCAGTAATGGTCTGTTGCTCCAGATCGAGTTGCACCCGCAAATCCACCTCGGCTACCGGCAATACTCGCTGGCGAACCGTGGCTGGCAGGTCAAAAAGCCGCTTGCAGGCATCAGAATCCATCGCCGCGCCGTTTTCCAGAATCCCTGCATAAAGCAAATGGTCTTCTGCTTCAAAGGTCTTGATGGTGAGCTTGGCGCACAAGAGCCACCCTTGCCGGCCAATCAAGTCGTCCAGGATAGCAATTCGCTTGCCGCTTCCAGTGTAGTCAAAATGGACCTCCGCCGGGGGAGTATCAGCCTGTTTGCAATGCTCAAGAATGCGCTGTGCCAGTGGATGGCCGACGCGATAAGTGTTCACGTCCTCCACTTTTTTACCCATGCGATAGGAGCCTGGGTTGATCGGCTCATCCGCAAAGGGGTTGCGCTGAAGCGTGAAGGCATGGCCTGTGGGTTCAAAACGCGCAAAAGGCTCAAGGAAGAATTGCGTTGTTTTCCAGAGCCATGCTTCAAAGCGATTGAGCGAGTCCGCACTGGCAATGCGTACTCGCTCGATCACTTCCTGATCGAAGTTGTTTAGCAGTTGTTCCCGCGCCTCTGTGCGCTTCTCGCCGATTTCACTTTCCAATTCCTGTTGGAGTTGGTCGAACTCGAAAGAGATTTGCTGGGGAGTACGGCAACGCTGGTAAATGCCGATAATGCGCTTTTCAAAATCGACACCCGATTCAATCGCTCCCAGAACTTCATCGCTCGCGCCAAAGATGCCATTGAACAACCTGAATTTTTCATCGAGCAACTGATATACACGCTGGTCTGCCGCATTATTGCGGTTCAGGAAGTTGACCACGACGACATCGAACTTTTGGCCATAGCGATGGCAGCGTCCGATGCGTTGTTCAATCCTCTGTGGGTTCCATGGAAGATCGTAGTTGACTACGAGGTTGCAAAATTGCAGGTTGATGCCCTCGGCGGCGGCCTCCGTGGCAATCATGATGGCGGCTTCATCCCTGAAATAATCAACCAGCGCTGCACGCTTGTCTGCTGTTGGGGAGCCGGTAATCCGGTCTGTTCCGGCGTGGCGCTCGATCCAATCTCGATAGATCTGCTGTGATTTTGGATCAGTATTGGAGCCGTTGAAAAGCACGACCTTACCCGCGAATTGTGTCTGCTCAAGAATCTCAAAGAGGTACTCCTGAGTCCGGCGGGATTCAGTGAAGATAAGCGCCTTCTGCTGGAGCGCTCCACTGGGCGCTGCACTGCTTTGGCCCTTTTGCGCGTTCACTGCGGCCGCAAAACCCTTGCGCAGAGCCGTGAGCAGGACTTCTCCTTTGGAGTTTTTTTGAATGCTACGGGCAAGGGCGTGGAACTCCCGCAATGTATCCATCTCCTGCTTCATTTCCTGAAGCTGCTGCGGGCTGAGTCTGGCAGTGACGGTTTGCTCTGCTTCCTCGCTCGCCTCGTCCTCTTCTGCCCACTCGTCCTCGACCTCTGGAAGCATCTCAAAGTTATCGCCAATCTCGTCTGGAGGCGTTTGAATAGGCTCGGCTGCATCACTCGCCGCCTGGAGCTTGTTGGCAAGGCCTTGCAGGGTGTCTGAGATTGCATAGGTCGAAGAGGCCAGGAGCTTGCGTAGAATCAGCGTCATGAGCTGCCGCTGGCTAGCTGGCAGAGCATACAGGGTTGGACGCTGTAGATAGTCTGAAACCAGATCGTAGAGCCGCTGCTCATCGGCGCTGGGCATAAACTCCTGCACGATGGCATACCGAGTGGTATAGGGAACGTATTCGAGCACCTGCTTGCGAAGTGTGCGCTGGCAGATGGGCTGAAGGCGCTGCTTTAATTCATCAAAATCCCCACCGTTCGCGAGCCGTGTGAATTGCGAACGAAAGCTCTTCAAATCACCAAACGTATATTCGTCAATGATGCTTACCAGACCATACAACTCCAGCAATGAATTCTGGAGCGGGGTTGCCGTGAGCAGTACTTTCTGGAAGGGCGCAACGGCCTGCTTGATCGCCTGGGCAACCTTGTTGGTCTGCTTGTAGACATTCCGCAGCCGGTGAGCTTCATCTATCACGATCAGTTCCCACCCCGTTTGCCGCACATAAGGCTCTTTGGAGCGAGCAAACTGAAATGAGCAGATAACGACGGCATCCTGCTGAAATGGGTTGAGGTTGCCGCGTTTGATGGCCTCGTTGAAGGTCCGACTCTCAAGAATCACAGAAGGGAGATAAAACTTATCAGCGAGTTCCTGACTCCACTGCTTGCGCAAGTTTGCTGGACAGATGACCAGCAAACAGCGGCGGCGTTCTGCCCAGCGCTGTGCAAGCAAAATGCCAGCCTCAATTGTTTTTCCGAGACCAACCTCATCGGCGAGGATTGCTCCTTTGGAGAGCGGCGAGCGAAAAGCAAAAAGGGCAGCTTCAATCTGGTGGGGATTTAAGTCCACCTGGGCATCAGAGAGCGCAGACGCAAGCTTGTCCACGCTATCTGAACTGGAGCGTTTCGTCAGTTCATGCGCGTAGAGCTTCGCGTGATAAGCGGTCAGACCCATTTGATTGTATCTGTCTCCATACGTTGATTTTCGAGCACGGATCTTTGTTGAAACTTTTGTTTCCTGGCACCTCGGGCAACCGCGTCGAGGGTTGTAGCAGTTCATCCGTTCTTGAAATGATTACAAACTGTATCGCAGCGCTCGCGTATCTGCTCAGTCAGCGCTTCAGCAATAGGGTGTTCGATCCCAGTCTTGCCCAGATTCAAGAGAACCGCTTCAGCCAGTTCCGGCACTCGGCGGCGGACAAGCGGCTTGGCAAGCCCGGCGTCTTCCGCCAGTTGCTCGAAGTTTGTTTTCGTCAACCGGTCAGATGAATACTCACCACCAATCTTCATTGCCAGCTCGCGGGTCAACTCTGGGTAATAGCGTGTGCTGACGACATCGTAGAGAGGCGCAAGCCGAGTCTCGATATTTGCTGTACCCACGCCGCGATAGAGCAGCGAAAAGTTCTTGCCATGCGCGTCGTTGTTGCCGACCAGGTAATTGAAGATCACGGCATCCAGCAGACGTGCCAAGTCAAGGACCGGCGCGCTGGAGACCTCGCGCAGCAGGGCAAAACACTGCTTGAGCGACGGGCCGCCTTCCTTCTGATACTTGTTTTCTGAGACGATGCCCAGTGCTTGGCATAAGTCTTCTTGGTGCAAGCGTTCCAACACTGGCGTGCCCTCAGAACCCAACTGGTGCGTCCGGTCGTAACGCTCAACCAGTAGGTATTCAACGTCTTCCACGCGTCGGATTTCCGTCTTGGCCACGGGCAGACCCACTGCCGCCGCTAGCTTCATGCAGTAGGCTTCATTGAAGACAACCCCGGCAAATCGCTCCACGGCTGGCTTCAAGATGTGCGTGCTGGGCGCGCCGTCCAAAGGAAGCGAGACGGCATCCCCCTCCACGCGCACGGCGATCTTGTCCTGAGCGCCAGCCAGCGAAAGTCGTATTCCGGTTTCACCGGCCAATAGCGGACGGCGCGGCAGTTCCCGTAGAATCCCGGCCAGTTCAGGCGAGGAGAGCGCCCGATAATGGTCGTCGCGGGCGGGCAGGGCTTCGCCAGCCGAGAGGAACGTGACCGCACCCGCGCACTCCCCGCCGATCCGCTCCA
>Ga0224529_1002025_pt1 | contig 10697 bp, 5 predicted proteins | sample CBST50metaG_FD_179893 | JGI IMG/M metagenome (GOLD analysis project Ga0224529, IMG submission 179893) | Peat soil microbial communities from Stordalen Mire, Sweden - C.B.S.T50 | ecosystem: Environmental > Terrestrial > Soil > Wetlands > Peat | place: Sweden: Norrbotten County, Stordalen Mire... | reverse complement strand
GAGTTCATGATTGAAGTTATCGATGTCAATCTTGATGCGATAGACGAGCGTGACTCGCTCCTTGTAAGTCTGCACGCTCTTGGGAGTGAACTCCGCTGTAGATGAGATAAACGAAATGCGCCCGTGGTACTGCTTGCCGGGATACGTGTCGGTGGTGATGGTCGCTTCCTGGCCCCAATGAATGCGGCCTAAATCTGTCTCCGCGATGTAAGCGCGCAGCCAGATGTGGTCGAGATCAGAGAGCGTAATCACTGGAGAACCGGGCGCAACCACCTCTCCCAACTCCGACTGGCGCACGGTCACCACGCCAGCCGAAGGAGCACGCAGCACCGTGTAACTCAGATTCACCTGCGAAAGACCGAGATTGGCGCTGGCTTCGTTGAGATTGGCATGCGCGATGGCAATGTCTTCCTTGCGGCTACCTTCGACGGCCTCGTTGTAGCGCTGCTGCGAGGCCTTGAAAATCGCTTCGGCACGCTTGAGCGCAGTTGCCGCCTGGTCACGCTCTTGCGCCGAGACTTCATCCTTTGCAAAGAGTTTCCGGGCACGCTCGTTGTCGATCTTTTTCTCGTCCAGATCGGCTTGGGCATCGATCATGGTTTGCTGCGCCGCCTTCACTTCCTGATGGCGTGTTCCAGCCAGCGTGAGAGCTAGGCCGGATTCGCGCACGCGCACGCTGGCTTCGTCGATTCGAACTCGCTGCTTGAAATCTGCGTCGTCCAGACGGGCCAACAAGGCGCCCTGCGCGACTTGTTGGCCCTCCTCAACCGGCAGTTCGACGATACGTCCCTGCACCTTGAAGCCAACCAGGCTTTCGTGCGCTTCAATGTTGCCGGAGAGCGTGAGTTGGGTCGCGGGCACAGGCTTTTTTGCCAGGCGTATGTAGTAGTAGACGCCCGCAGTGACGGCCACGATCAGCAGAATCACAATTGGAATTACTTTTTTCATTGCTTGAAACCTCAGGGGGTGAAGCCCCTTGTTTTTCCGGCTTCTTACGGCACGACTCAAGTCGCGCCCTGACACAAATCAGTTGATTAAACGACGTTCTATGGATTTCCCATGAACGCGAGGATGTTCTTCTCCGTATCGCCCATGGCGCGGGCGAGGGCAAACTTTGCGTCCATGTGGCTGCTGACGGCGAGAATGTAGTTTTCTTCGGCGCGCGCCAACTCGTCTTGTGCGGTAACCACTTCGACATTGTTTGCCGTTCCCTGTTGAAAACGATCCTGCGCCAATTCCAACTCGCGCCGCGCCAAGTCCTGCCCTTCACGGGCTACGGTCACCTGCTCGGCGGCGGAATCGAGATTCAATAGCGCTTCGCGGAGATCCTCATCGATGCCGCGGCGCAGATCGGCAATCTGATCGTCAATGCGCTTCACACGGCTGGCAAGCTCCTGCGCTTCACCATTGCGATCGCGATCGAAGAGGGTGAAATCGATCTGACCCTGTACCAGGCCCGTGCTCCGGACGCCACCGATGCTGCGCCCAATCTCTCCGAAGTTTCCATTGACGCTGAGCTTCGGATAGGAGCGTGCCCGGTTGGCGCTCTGCTGCTCGATCAGCCCCTGACGCTGGCTCGCGAGCGAAAGATAATCTGCGCGGGCAAGCAGCGCGGCGGGGGCAAGGCTTTCGATCTCCGGCTGATTCAAAGGCCGGAAGCCAAGCGGCTCGGCCAGTTCCAACGGTACACCCGGAGTCATGCCCATATTGCGCTGGAGTTCCAACAGCGACTGCTTCAACTGGTTCTGAGCGATAAGGAGCGCTTGCTTGTCATTGGCAAGCTGCACCTGTGCGCGGAGCACATCCACGCCCGTTGCGGTCCCGGCATCGTGCTTGTCTTTGGCCAGCTTGTACAACGTGCTTGAATCGGTCACACGCGATTGTGCTGCCTCAGCGCGCGCCGCGGCCGACTGCGCATTCAGATAGAGTGCCGCAATGGCGCGCACGATCAGGTCGCGTGCATCCCGATCATCCATCTTGCCGGCATCGAGAGCGCGCTCGCTGGCCTTGAACTGACGATAGCTTTGTAGATCGACAATATTCTGCTGCGCATAGACACGAAAATCATAGTTGGAAAACGGCCCGACAACTTCAGGCATTCCCGGCAAGGAAATCCCAAAGGCGCGCAGATCGCGATTCTGGACATTGGCGTAGGTCTGTGCATTGACACGCGGAAGCAGCGCGGTTGAGAGGCGGCGCAGCCGCGTGCCTTCTGCCTCATCGACCTTTGTGCCAGCAAGCAGCACACCCAGGTTAGCTTGCAGGGCCTTCTGAATTGCGTCCTGCAACGTGAGGCGATACGGCACCGGTTGAGCCACGCCTGATAGGCACGCGAAGTAACTTGCCATGAAAAGTAGGGCGATCATGCGAAGATTTGATTTCATAGTCCCTGCTTGTGTGTGGAGGCTGCAATGGCTTTCCAGAAGTGCTGAAAACTATCCTCGATCCTTGCTTTGAGCCCCGACGTTCCATCCAGCGACCAGAGCAAGACTGTTCCCATGCAAGTTTGCTGAAGTTGAATCGCAACCTTGTCCTTTTTCAGGCGCGGATCGATCTCGCCGCGCTCTTGCCCAGCCGCCACAACCTCCGCAATCATTTCGCGACCCTCTTGCATCGTGCGCGCGATGATGGCTCGAACGCTCTCACTAGCCAGGAATGAGGAGATAAAGGCTCGCGCAAGGCTGGGGCTGCGACCCGGTTCCTCGGCAAGGCGTTGCACCAAGTGATGCAGCACGGAGTGAATCGCCTGCTTGCCCTGCCCGCTGGCCGAAATGGCTTCTCTCACCTTGGCAAGCTGGACCTCTGCCATTACGCCGAGCACATGATCTTTGCTTTCGAAATAATTGAAGAATGTGCCCTTACCTACGTCCGCGGCTTCAGTGATGTCCTCAATCGTTACGGAAGGAAAACCGCGCTCGGCAAATAGCTGCAAGGCGCACCGAAAGAGGCGCAGGCGCGTCTCCGCAGCGCGGCGCTGGCGGCGGCCGGTTCCGAGCGGATGAAGCAAGCCACCGGCCGCCTGGGCGAGCGGAACGGAACGATTATTCTGACTCAGGATCATATTCGAATCATGGGCGTTTATGACTATGAGTCATATATAACGCGAGAAACGCGGGCTGTCAAGAATAATTATTTTGCCGGAAATCATCTTTGGTGGGCGCAATTTCCGTCAGAACCTGCCGATTGCATGGCTGAACATCCCTCGGACCAAAGCGCCATTCTTGGTGTATGCTCTTCTCCGCCGCTTCGGCCATGTGCCGTTTCCAGCTTGCGGACGTTAAGACTCCTTCAGGCCACTCCATGGAATGGTAGTAGAAACGAAGCCGCTAGAGATATAGCAGCCTGCTATTTTTGTCCGGAGGATCGCAGGCGCGACCCGACTGACCATCTAAGAACCTGTCCAGGAACTCTGATGGTATGTCGAAAATGAGACAGAAGAACGTTCCTCAGGGGGATAAAACCCGACTCATTCTGCTGGGTTTACGTGCGGGGTGAAACCCCATGAGCTATCTTGAACAAACTCCGTCGCGGCTCTTCCTTGATCCTGTCTTGAGCACAACTGCTCAGATTCCTGATCAATCCGAGACGATACTGATTCGGAGAGTTTCAACCACTGGTCCGACTGATTGCCCTGCCGCCAGGCCGTGGGGTGAATTGTTTGCGGCCAACCAGATTTGCAGGGGTAAGTGTGCAATATGACGATCGATTCGAAGGCATACCATGTGGCGCCAGGCAAGAAGCTCGACCTGAACGAGTGGCCGACGTCCGGGCCGGCACTGACCAAATCAAAAAAGCACTTTCAAAATCTTCTCGAAGAGCACGTAAAGGAACTCAGCGCGTTGCAGCAACTTCATTACGCATCCAACCGCCATGCTCTTCTACTCATCTTCCAAGGCATGGACGCAGCGGGCAAGGACGGCGCCATCCGTCACGTCATGTCCGGGATCAATCCGCAAGGATGCGAGGTTTTCAGCTTCAAGCAACCCAGCGCTGAAGAGCTTGAACATGATTTTCTATGGCGCACCACCTGCCGCCTCCCGGAGCGCGGCCGCATTGGCATCTTTAATCGGTCTTACTACGAAGAGGTGCTGATCGTTCGCGTTCATCCAGAGCTGCTCCGCAACGAAGGACTCTCAAAACAGCTACTTGACGATAAGTCGAAATGGGAAGATAGGTATCGCTCCATTGTGGATTTCGAGAAGCATCTTGACCGTAACGACACGCGCATCGTAAAGGTGTTCCTGCACCTCTCGAAGGATGAGCAGCGCAAGCGGTTTCTGGCGCGTATTGATGATCCGGGAAAGAACTGGAAGTTGAGTCTAGCAGACATTCACGAGAGAAAGTTTTGGAAGCAATACATGAAGGCTTACGAGGAGTGCATCAGCGCGACCAGCACGCATCACGCTCCCTGGTACGTTGTCCCTGCCGACAATAAGGATGACGCCCGCCTGATCGTCTCTCAAATCGTTCTTGATGCGCTGAAGGGATTGAATATGTCGTATCCGGTGTCCAGTGCAAAGCACCGGGCCGAACTGAAATCAATACGCAAGTTGCTTACCAAGTGAAGCGGGATCGCATCACGGGAAAAGCTGAATAATCTGAAGTCTGAAAACCACTGCCAGGATGTGAGCAGTTGCGGAGATAGAGAAAGGATGCGTTACGATGGCTACCACCGAACACCTTGTCAAAGTTGAGAATAAAACTACGTCTCAACCCTTCAGCAAGAACTTCGATCAGTTTGGCAATTCATCGGGGTTCATCTTCGACGTGAACCTGTCAACCGCAGTTGCGGCCGACGGCAAAAACGAAGAGAGAGCCCCCAAGCCAAAAGGACCGCTCTCGCCTGAGATGCTGGACAAGATGAATTGCTACTGGCGCGCGGCAAACTATCTTTGCATCGGCCAGATCTACCTGTGTGACAATCCCCTGCTCCGCGAGCCGCTCAAGGCGGAGCATATCAAGCCAAGGTTGCTTGGTCACTGGGGAACCTCTCCTGGACAGAACTTCATCTACATTCATTTGAACCGGCTCATCAAGGAGCACGATGCGGACATCATTTACATTTCCGGTCCGGGACATGGGGGGCCTTCGCTGAATGCCTGTTCTTATCTGGAGGGTTCGTACACCGAAGTCCACCCTGAGATAACACACGACGAAGACGGCCTGCGGCTTATGTTCCGCAAGTTCTCGACGCCGGGCGGCGTGCCCAGCCACTGCGGGCCACACGTCCCGAACTCGATGCACGAGGGTGGAGAGCTTGGCTATTCTCTAATGCACGCATTCGGCGCGGCCTTCGACAATCCGGACCTGATTGTCGCCTGCGTCATCGGCGATGGTGAGTCAGAAACCTGCCCACTGGAAGGAAGCTGGAAGTCGGTCAACTTCGTAAATCCGGTGCGCGACGGTGCTGTCTTGCCGATCCTTCATCTCAATGGATACAAAATCTCCGGGCCAACGGCTCAGGGACGCACGAGTGATGCCGACTTGAAGGCTCTTTATGCAGGACGGGGTTACAAGCCCTACTTTGTCGAGGGTGACGACCCGGAGGTCGTGCATCAACTATTGGCTCAAACACTTGAGGATTGTTATGCCGAGATTCGAAGGATTCAGCAAGAGGCTCGCAAGAACGGATTCAAGAAGCAGCCCGTCTGGCCTATGATTATTTTCCGCACCCCCAAGGGATGGACCTGCCCGAAGGAAGTGGATGGAATCCCCATCGAAGGCACATTCCGCGCGCACCAGGTTCCGCTGGCAACCGTCCGTGAAAACCCAGAGCATCTCAAGATTCTTGAAGCCTGGATGAGAAGCTACAAGCCAGAGGAACTCTTTGATGCGAACGGCACATTCATGAAAGAATTGGCAGCCCTATCGCCTGAGGGGAATCGGCGCATGGGAGGCAATCCGCGTGTGAATGGCGGACGCGAGTTAATCACCCTGGCGCTGCCCGACTTCACCGATTACGCGCTCGAGATTCCTGGGCCAGGTCAGGTTCTTGCCGAGGCTCCGCGCAAACTTGGCGATTTCTTCCGCGACATCTTCAGAATGAACCCGACAAACTTCCGCATGTTCTGCCCCGATGAATCAAACTCCAATCGCCTGAATTCCATTTTCGAAGCCACCAAGCGGTGTTCGATGGCCGAAATTGTCTCCATCGACGATCAACTAGGTCCGGACGGCCGCGTCATGGAAGTGTTGAGCGAACATCTCTGCCAGGGATGGCTCGAAGGCTACCTGCTTACAGGGCGCCATGGCATGTGGTCTTCTTACGAGGCTTTCGCGCAAGTGGTTGATTCAATGACCACCCAACACGCCAAGTGGCTTGAGCAATGCCGCGACTATCCCTGGCGCAGGCCACTCGCATCTCTCAATGTTCTGCTTACAAGTCATGCCTGGCGCAACGATCACAATGGCTTCAGTCATCAGGCAACCGGATACGTAGACAATGCGCTGGCGCGAAGGAGTGAAGTAATCCGCGTGTATTATCCACCTGACTCCAACTGTCTGCTGAGCGTCTTTGATCATTGCCTGCGCAGCCGCAATTACGTGAATGTCGTCACCTGCGGAAAACAACCGCAGCTCCAATGGCTGAACATGGACGAGGCTCTCGAACACTGTTCGCGCGGCGCATCCACATGGAAGTTTGCAACCAACGATGGGGGCGGAGAGCCCGATGTCGTACTGGCCTGCGCCGGTGATGTGCCAACGATAGAGACCTGCGCGGCCTCGTGGCTGCTGCAGAAATACGTGCCGGGCATCAGGGTGCGCGTCGTCAACGTTGTGGACCTGATGACGCTTATGTTTCCAGACAAACATACGCACGGGATGGACGAAATGTCGTTCAATGCGCTGTTTACCAAGACGGCGCCGGTGATCTTCGCCTTCCACAACAATCGATGGCTCATTCATACTCTGGTACATGGACGCTCCAATGAAGCGCGCTTCCATGTGCACGGTTATATTGATCAGGGAACAACCACCACGCCTTTCGACATGGTGGTGCTGAATGAAATGAGCCGCTTCCACCTTGCGCTCGACGCATTGAAGCATATCCCGCGTCTTCGTCTGCAAGCTGAGAATGCAATCAACTTCTTCAATCAGGAATTGCAACGCCACCACGACTATATCCGTGAGCATCTGGAGGATATGCCGGAGATCCAGAATTGGCAGTGGACGAAGGACTTCAGCGAATCAACTGCGCCCGCTCCACTGGCAAAGGGACATCCGCAGAAGGCGATGTTCACCGACAGCTAAGCGAAAGCCAATTGAAATCGAAGCGGAGGCAAGCTATTGCAAGAGGTTTGCTATAACGGCCTCTGCTTTCTGGACTCTGGCACACAAGCGGGGAAGATATTGAACGATCCGAAGGCACCATCCGATTGGTTAAAGGTAGATGGCATCGATGCGCTGGTTGAGTTAGCGCTCAATCTCTACTGGTCCTGGAACCATGCCGCGGACGAGTTGTGGAAAACGCTTGACAAGGAACTCTGGGAAACGACGCAAAATCCATGGGTTATCTTGCGGACGGTTTCTCATGAAAAGATCAAAGCTGCATTGGGCAATGTGGAGTTTCGCCATCGTCTCGACACTCTGCTTCAGAAGAATAGAGAATCCTATCAGGAAGACGCATGGTTCCAACAGAAACATCCCAACGCCGCACTGTCCACGATCGCATATTTCAGCATGGAGTTCATGCTGAGCGAAGCGCTGCCCATCTATTCAGGCGGACTTGGCAATGTAGCCGGCGACCAGATGAAGGCTGCCAGCGACCTGGGTGTTCCAGTCGTGGGAGTTGGCCTGCTCTATGGGCAGGGATATTTCCGACAGGACTTCGATGCGGAAGGCCGGCAGCAAGCACTCTATCCAGTCAACGATCCGGGGCAGTTGCCCATCCGGCCGCTGCGCCAACCAAATGGCGAGTGGTTGCGTTTGCAAATTCAACTTCCCGGCTCAAAGATATGGCTTCGCTGTTGGGAGGTGTCAGTGGGACGAGCAAAGCTGTACCTACTCGACACTAACGATTTTGCCAATACCGCGGCTCACCGCGGAATCACCAGTGAGCTTTATGGCGGCGACGCAGAGATGCGCCTGAAGCAGGAAATCGTCCTAGGCATTGGCGGATGGCGTCTGTTGCGAGCGTTGGGTCTCACGCCTGAGGTCTGTCACCTCAACGAAGGGCACGCAGCGTTTGCCGTGCTCGAACGAGCCCGATTCTACATGGAGGATCACAAGAAGCCATTCGATCTTGCCATGACTCTCACGCGAGCCGGAAATGTATTCACCACGCATACCGCCGTGAGTGCTGGCTTTGACCGCTTCGATCCTGCGCTCATTCGCACTTATCTGAGCCACTATGCAGTGGATGAACTCGGTGTCTCCGTGGATGATCTGCTCACCATGGGAAGACAAAATCCGGAAGACAATTCTGAGGCCTTCAACATGGCTTATCTCGCGGTCCGCGGCAGCGGCCAGATCAATGGCGTGAGCAAGCTCCATGGAAAAGTAAGCAAACAGATATTCCAGACTTTGTTTCCTCACTGGCCGCAAGAGGATGTTCCGATAGGATCCGTAACCAACGGCATCCATGTGCCAACCTGGGATTCTGCAGAGGCCGACGCGCTATGGACCTCAGCCTGCGGCCAGAAACGTTGGCATGGGGACCGTCCAGCCGAAGAGGACATCCGCCGCATTCCCTATGAGCAACTGTGGAGATTGCGTACAGCAGGGCGAAAAGGCCTGATCGAGAAGATGCGTAAGCGATACGAGTGCCAACTCGCCGCGGAAGGCGCGAATCCGTCGCTTGCCGCCGGCATTTTCGATGAGAACGTGCTGACCGTCGGTTTTGCGCGCCGCTTTGCCACTTATAAACGCCCCAATCTTCTTTTGTATGATAGCGAGCGGCTTGTGCGTCTACTCACCAATCCACGATGCCCCGTTCAGTTAATCCTCGCCGGAAAAGCTCATCCTCAGGATATTCCTGGACAAGACCTTATCAGGCAGTGGAAGAATTTCATCAAGCGCCCCGAAGTGCAGGGACGCGTGGTCTTCCTCAACGACTACGACATGATGCTGGCCCAGGAGTTGGTCCTGGGAATCGATCTTTGGATCAACACGCCTCGGCGTCCGTGGGAGGCCTGCGGAACCAGTGGCATGAAGGTCCTCGTCAATGGCGGGCTCAATCTCTCCGAGTTGGACGGCTGGTGGGCGGAGGCTTATTCGCCCGAGGTCGGTTGGGCCATTGGGGACGGCCAGGAACATGGCGATGACCCGGCATGGGATGCCAAAGAGGCAGACGCTCTGTATGCCCTGCTCGAGTCTGAGGTGATTCCGAAGTTCTACGATCGCGATCAATCCGGGATGCCATGTAAATGGCTTGAACGCATCCGCGAGAGCATGGCGAGGCTCACGCCGGAGTTTTCCGCGACGCGCGCCATCCGCGAATATACCGAGAGTCATTATCTGCCAGCTGCTTCTGGCTATCGCGATCGCGCAACCGACGATGGCGCGCTCGGCTTGAACCTGCTCCATTGGAAGCAGGACCTTGAACGGCATTGGAGCACGGTGCATTTCGTCAAGGTGCAAATTGACACCCACGATGGGCAGCATTTCTTTCAGGCCGAGGTTGCGCCCGGATCCCTCACTCCGGATCACCTGAGAGTTGAGCTCTATGCGGATTCAGCTCACGTGCAGGGCGTTTGTTGCGAAGCGATGAAGGCAATTGGACCGAGCGCAGATACGCCAGGCGCGTTCAACTATTTAGCACAGGTCTCCGCAACGCGCCCCGCCAGCGACTACACTGCGCGTGTTGTCCCCTATCACTTGAATGCAGCCGTGCCGCTCGAAGCGAGCCAGATTGTCTGGCAACACTGATAACCTTCCATCAGTCTATTTGAAGGGGAATTCTTTAAGTTTTCATCACTCAATAACCCGCGATTTATACCTTTGCCTCCGGCGCGTCGGCGGCTCCCTCCGCCGGCAACTTCTCCGGCAAGTCAAGGCGCGCCACGCCGATCCGGTTGTCCGCCATCCCGTAGTAGACGTCGAAGCGATCTGGAGTTCCAAGATCGTCGCGCCGGTCGATGCCCGTGGGAAACACAACATTGTCAACCTTCCCATCGCGTTCCTGCGGAAGCAGCGGCGTTAACACCGGATCCGCCGAACGGTAGCTAATCACAAGCGGATGCTCCTTGGAAAAGATCATTACTCCCGCCGAATAGCGCAACATGTGCTTGTCTGAGTCAGGCTCTTCAATTTCGCTGACACCGTGGTAGACGATCAGCCATCCGTACCGAGTCAAGATGGGTGGAGTGCCGCCGCCGATCTTGAGCCGTTCCCAAGGCGAGACTGGAGATGCCAGGCGATGATGAAAGGTAAACTTGCCGGCGTGGAAGGGCTTACGATCAAGTGTCATTTGGCAGTAAGAAATCCAGATGCTCTCCCGATCGATATCCACATCACGGGTCGCAGGGCTGCAGGCGGTTTCCTCAGGGCGGGTGCCTGGAAAAAGCGGCCGGTGGAGCAAGGCCAACTCCGGCTGCCCAGATGGATCGGGAATCACGGCCGGGAAAAGGCTGGCATCTTTGTCGTCTACGTTGCCGAATTCGATGCCGTCTGCCGAGGCAAAGGTAGCGAGCCCAAGGCGTCTCCAGTGAAAGATATCTTCCGATACCGCCAGTGCAATCCGCGGGCCATGGGACGAC
>Ga0224529_1002022_pt1 | contig 10729 bp, 5 predicted proteins | sample CBST50metaG_FD_179893 | JGI IMG/M metagenome (GOLD analysis project Ga0224529, IMG submission 179893) | Peat soil microbial communities from Stordalen Mire, Sweden - C.B.S.T50 | ecosystem: Environmental > Terrestrial > Soil > Wetlands > Peat | place: Sweden: Norrbotten County, Stordalen Mire... | reverse complement strand
GTGCCGGTACCAAATCGATGCGGATTTTGTCGGCGCTGCATTGAGGCTTGCCCGACCGGGGCGTTGCTGGCACCTTATCAGATGGATGCCGCGCGCTGCATCGCTTACTTGACCATCGAGCATCGCGGCGCGATCACTCCCGAATTGATGGGCGGAATGGGACGGCAGGTTTTTGGCTGCGATATCTGCCAGGATGTTTGCCCGTGGAATAACAAGGCGGTGATCGGTCTGGACCCGGAGTTAGAGGCGCGGGCGGAGTTAGTGAATCCGACGCTTGATTGGTTGGCGGGGATGGATGAAGCGGAGTTTGAGAGGAACTTCAACGGCTCTCCGGTGCGGCGGACGGGTTTTTGGGGGCTGAAGCGTAACGTGGCCATCGCCATAGGCAACAGCGGATTGAATCGCTTTGCGCCGCGGCTGGAGGCGTGGAGCAAAGCCGCCGACGAGGGGTTGCGCAAGGCCGCGGAGTGGGCGCTGGGAAGGCTCTAAAAGTGTCCAGAAATGAGGCATTTCGCGCGCTCAGTTTGTCGCGGCACAAAGCCTCCGAAGAGGCTATTCTTGAGGAACGAATCCCGCTACGGTTGCCCTCGAAGTGTGAGTGAGGCGTGGCGGCGGTTCGGCTTCAGACGAGGAGTTGTGCGTGGAAACGGTCTCAAATTCTGGTGCGCAGGGAAGAGCGACGGTCGAGGCTCCACGAGCCACGGAAGTGGTGGAACCGGTTGTTTTCTCCAAGTGGTATCGCTGGCGCAAGGACGGCACGGCGCTGGTGAGCTATCTGCTGGACAGTGAGGTGCATACGTTTGCCTTCAGCGTGGCGGCCAACGCGATTCTGTCGTTCATTCCGTTTATTGTGTTGCTGTATACGCTGGCGTTGCGGGTCTTTGATTCGCCTGTGATGAAAAAAGTGGTCGACGAGATGGTGCAGTATTTTATGCCCTCGAACCAGCCTTTCTGGGCAAGAACTCTGGCCCATGTGGCTGAACGGCAAGGATTGCAGGTGTTCTCGTTGATTATGATCATCGTGGCATGCACGGGCATCTTTCTGCCGCTGGAAGTGGCGTTGAATCAGGCCTGGGGCGTGACCAAGAGCCGTAACTACATTCAAAATCAGATCATCGCTTTCGGGTTGGCGATTGTGATGGTCTTGTTGGGCATGGCGAGCATCATCTTGACCACCGGGGCGCGAATGTTTATGGCGACGCTCTTTCTTCAGCACACAGATGAGGGTATTCTGGGCTTCATCTTTCATTGGATCAATTTTGTGACCATGGCGGTTTCGACTGGCATCGCTGCCATTCTGTTCTTCTTCTTCATTTATTGGCTGCTGCCCAATCGCAAGGTACCGTGGCGGCCGGTGATGCGCACGGCGATTATCACCGGCTTGATCTGGCTGGCAGCGAAATATTTCTTTGTGGAAATGCTGCTGCCGCACTTGCATCTGTTCGATCTATATGGCGGATTCGACGTCTCGGTTGGGTTGATTTTTTGGGCGTATACTTCGGGGCTGATCCTGTTTGCTGGCGCGCAGTTCAGTGTGGCGCGGATGGGGGAGAAGAAGTAAATTTGCGGCGGACACCACGAGGCCCTCGCTTCGAATCAGCTATTTAGATAAGTTGGTGCGGGAGAAGGGACTCGAACCCCCACGGATTTCTCCGCTTGGACCTAAACCAAGTGCGTCTGCCATTTCGCCACTCCCGCTAAACTTCTCCTTGTGGTTCTTGTCTGGCGTCGGTTTCCCTATCCAGGCGAGACACCTCTTCGTGCTGATGATCTGCCGCCAGATGAGCAGAGCCCATCGTCATCTGAAACGTTCGATGGCCGAGAAGTTCACCAACCGTGCGGAGATCGATGCCGTTCATGATCAGTCTACTGGCAATAGTGTGTCTGTTGCAATGCCAGGTAGAATCCGGAAGCCCTGTAGGGCTCGTCGAGTGCCCGTAAATGATCCGGTATGGACTGGTGGAGTTGCAGCCGCCGTTGATCGACGCAAGGTAATAGTAATGCTGTGTACCGTTGATCGCTTGCGGATAGATAAACAGCCCTACGCCTTCACCGGCCCCGTCGATTCGCGCACCGCCAGCGTCGGTTCCACCACAATCTCCTCGCGCGGCGTTTCCGTGCCGTGGATGCGGTTCAGCAGGCTCTGCGTGGCGATGCGCCCTATCTCCGCCAGCGGTTGGTTGATCGTCGTCAGCCGCGGCAGCGTATAAGCGGCTGCCTTGATGTCGTCAAAGCCAATCACCGAAACATCTCTCGGAACCCTCAGCCCAACATCCTCCAGCGCCCGAATCGCACCCATCGCTGAAAAGTCGTTGAAGGCTACCAGCGCCGTGAAAGGCTGTTGGCTGGCCAGCAGTTGCTGCACCACCGGGTAGCCCAACTCCGGCGACGACATGTCGCGGTTCAGGCTAACCACCAACTCCGGCTTGATCTCCAGCCCCAGCCGTGCCGCCACCGCAACCAGACTCTTCCACCGCTCATCCGAGTCCGAACTGAACGGCTGCCCACGCATGAACGCGATTTTCCTGTGCCCCAGCGCGTGCAAATGCGTCAGCGTAAGCTCCGCCGCCCGCGCGTGATTCAGCACCACGTTGGTCACGCCCTCCACATGCCGATGCCCGGCCACTGCTACCATCGGCACCGAACTACCGTGCTCCAGCAGCGTGTCCACGGCGATGATTCCCTGCGCCCCGCGCCCAATGAACATCCGCATGTACTCTTCCACCAGGCTCTTCTGGTGGCGATGGTGCGCGGTGAAATAAAAATACCCCGCCTTGATCAGCAGGTCGCCGATCCCGCTCATCACTTGGGTGTGATACCCGTCGCCCAACTCCGGCACCAGAATGCCGATCGTCAGCGTCCGCCGGTTGCGCAGCGAGCGCGCCAGCAGGCTCGGGTGATAGTTCAACTCCTTGGCCGCCGCCTTGATCCGGTCCCGCGTCCGTTGCGGAATCGACCGCCCCGGCACGTCGTTCAGCACCACCGACACCGTCGCCGGATTCAGCCCCAAATGCGCCGCCAATTGCTTCAAACTCACCGGCGGCTGCATTGCCAATGCCGTGGTTTGTCTATCCTGCTCATCGCTAGAAGAGTCTTTCATGAATGCTTCTCGCTCACTTTTGCTATTGCTATGCGCTCTTTTGTAAATTCTACCCTTGCAAAATAACCCATAAAGCGGGAGAGGCGACCATTGGCCGCCTCTCCTGTCAAGCCGGAATCATCTCCGGGTTAGAAGGTCAGGTGAGCTCCTAGCTGAACATTACGTCCACCCTGGGTAATCGTTGTAATCTGGGCCGTGCTGCCATTGACTCCAGTGTAGTTTGTGCCCGCACCGTTCGCTCCCGATAGCACTCCGTTTGGCACGCCAAAGCTGGGATGGTTGAAAGCGTTGGTGGTGTCGATACGGAACTGTAGCTTGACCTCATGGCTCCATGCCTGTGCTAGCGCAAATTCCTTGTGGGCCGAGAGGCCGACGACATTAAGCCCCGGACCATACAGAACGTTTCTGCCCACATTGCCAAAGGTGCCGTCCGCCGGTTTCTTGAAGGCCTCGGGATTGTACCAAGTGGTGTTGTTCTTGTGCTGCACATGCGTACTGATGCCGCTCCAATTTGGATAGGCACCGCCGCCGTTGGCCTTGGTGTCCTGGTCGCCGGTTAAGCTAAATGGATTGCCGGTGGAAAGAATGATGGTACCTGAAGCCTGCCACCCGCCGACAATTTCGTCCAGCAAAGCGCTGTGGCTCAAAAACGGCTTACCTTTGCCGAAGGGCAATTGGTAGACGACATATCCCTTGAAGGCATTGCGCACATCAAAGTTAGAGGCTCCGTAGTTGGCACTCGGCTTGTAGGCATTTTGATACTGCGTTGGCCCAGCATGACTGCCCCATCCAGAGGAGTCCATGCTGTCCAGCATGTGTGACCAGACGTAGTTGAAGTTGAAACTCACGCCGTTGGCGTAGCGCCGCGTAATCTGCGCCTGCAGCGAGTTGTAGTTGGAGACGGCATTGTTGGTGTACCCAGGAATAGCGTTTTGGCCGTAGTTCGCATAGTAGGGAATCGCGGCGGTATTCACCGTGGTAGGCAAAAGTTGACTTTCCGGTATCTGGTTGAGAGTTACCTCGCCGAAGACCAGATCGAAGGCGTGGCTGGCTACATAAGAGATTTCACCGACTAGGTTGGGAACTAGCTCACGCTGGATGGCCACGTTCCATTGCATAATCCGCGGAACCGGGGTGTGATAGGCAGTGTAGTTGACCTGCTGGTTGTTGTATCCATCTGCGGCCGTGGTGGCGGAGATATAGGGCAGTGCCGCGCCCGTCACAAAGTTAGTTCCCGTGCCATCGAGTTGGGTAACGGGAGTAATACCGTTGGTGGAGTCAATGGCGTTGCCGGTGGACCCGAAGGCCGCGCCGATGCCGTTGCCGTAGTTATCCGTACTCCAGTTATAGGCATACATGCCAAAGCCGCCGCGCAGGGTGGTCTTGGGGTTGGTCAGCCATGAGAAGCCCACGCGCGGAAGAACCGTGTCAAACACATTGGCTTCCAGCGACGAACGGCCATTGGCCTTGGTGCTGCCAAACCACATAGCGCCCTTGGTATTGGTTGCTGGATTGATCACTGTCGGATCGAAGCTATCCACGTTGTTGTGAACTTCATTCCATCCATGGTTGATCTGGTAACGAATTCCAAGATTCAGCGTCAGGTTAGGACGGATTTTGTAATCATCCTGGAAGAACAATTGCGGAGATTTCAGGCGCGATCCATATTCTGGAGTGACAGCGGCATTCCAACTTGCCGCATAGCCCAAAAGAAAGTCGGCGAAGGACCAGCCGTTGGCATTGGTCGGCGTAGCCGGATCAATTGTGGCGACGCCATTCACTAACGACCAATGAGCGGTGTAGTTATGATTGACGCCGGCATAGTTGTAAGCGCCAAAGCTGAATGATCCCGATTGATGCGAGGCTCCATAGACAGTCGAATTGTTCCGGTAGGCTTGCAACTCACCGCCAAAGTGAAGAATGTGCTTGCCTGCAATGAAGGTCACCACATCGGAGGGATCCCAAACCTGTTCCTTGTAGAAGTAAGTGGTCTGCTTGTTGATCCACGCGAAATTCCAGTCGCCATCTTCAAAATCGATATCTGGAAAGTCGTTTTCCTTGGCGAACTTCCATCCCAGCTTTGACGGATAATTAGCGCCGCGGCTGGAGCTGGCAAAGTCGTTGAGCTGATAGGTGAAACCCATGCGGGCTTCGTTCACCACGCGCGAGCTGATTGTCCACACATCGGAAATCTGTGAATTGTTGTTTTCAATGTCGTAGCGCTGGCAGCCGACTGGACATTCTGATACGCCACTGTAATTAGCAGCGCCTGGGTTGTCGGTCTCCAAGTCCGTAATCGTCAGCCGGTGTTTCGACGTAACGTCATAGTCAAGCCGCCCGAAATACTTGGCAATACGCTTCGGAGTTGATATATCCGAGGCAAAATTGTGCAGTGGTTCTCCATGTGGCCCGGTGCCGTCTGGAGTTACAAACTTTCCTTCACGGATATGGTTCGTTGGCGTCGGGTAAAACTGGGCAAACTTTGCCGCTACGCCGTCCAGGTTGGGAATCGCGTTGCTGCCGTATTCGCTCTCAAAGGATTTGCGGATAGGGTATGGATTGCCCTGTGAATCCTTGGCGATAATCTGCGTGGTCGGATCATAGAGCGTAGTTTTACCTGCAATCGAGGTAAAATCGCCTGTCAGCATATCCGCAGTGGGAATCGTGTAGTGGTTTACGCTGTCTGCGCCATTGTTGATGATACGGTCGTAATTGAAGTAAAAGAAAACCTTCTTCAACTTCGCTACCGGACCGCTCAGCGATCCGCCAAAGTTGTTATAGTGAAGCGGCGGAACGAGCCCGCTTCCAAAACTATAAGGAGCGGCATTCAGATAATTGTTCTGAAAGTAGTCATAGGCCGCGCCATGATAAGATTTGGTTCCGCTCTTGGTGATCTGGTTGAAGATGACGCCGCCGGTGCCGTACTGCGCAGAGAAGGCTGAGGTGTTGACCTGCAGCTCCGCCACATCCTCAAAGGTCGTAGTTTGGGTATTCAGGCTCTGGCTCAGCGTGGTCGAAGCGCCATCGGAGAGGAAGCTGCTATAGGGAAGGTTTCCATTTATTGCGGCGGTCTGGCCAGGACTCGAGCTGCTCACACTGGCAGTTCCCGACGCGCCGGGTAGAAGAATTACAAAGTTTTCCCAGGTCTGGGTTACCTGCGGCAGTTCGGCCATCGACTTGGCGTCCATGACTGTGGATTGCTCGCCGGTTTCGGTGCTTAAAAGTGGCACATCACTAGTGACGGTTACCTGCTCTTTGGTCGAGCCCACTTTCAACTCAGCGTTGACCGTGGTGAAGCCAACCTCCAGCGTGATGGGGCCGCGCACAAACTGCTCATAACCTTCGTGCGTGAAGGTCAGCGTGTAGTGACCCGGCACAATGGAATTGGTGTCGAACAGTCCCACATGGTTGGTGGTGAATTCCTTCGCTACTCCGGTATCCACATTCAACACCGTGACCGTCACATTGGGCACCAACGCGCCCGAGGGATCGGTTACACTGCCGCGAATATCGCCAGAGTTTATGCTCTGTGCAAGACCTGCCCCGCTTCCGGTAAGAACCAGAATGAGGGGAAGAATCCAACGCAACATATTCTTCATGTACTGCCTCCTAAGTTGTTGTGCTACTCCATCTTGCTTGCGTATCAATTCAAGACAACCGCTTGTTTTAAGGGAAAATGTTTTTCTTTACGTCCGCTGTGGATTAGAGCACGTGCTCAAATCCACTGTCAAGGATGATCCTGAGATTCTCAATCGCGCTCTTTCAAGAATTGGAACGCACTACGTAGAATCAATAACTTGCAAATCGGCAAACCATGCAAATACTTGATTGCAAAAGAATAAGTATTTCTGGAAATCTATTCCTAGACAATCGCTTTGTGCGCTGCTAGATTGGTCCAGTGGCGCGGTACCCTCCGCGCTGCCTCGGGCGATTCCCGCAAAAATATACCTGCGGAGTCCAAATTTGAAAAACCGTTTGTCTTAGCGGATTCCCTGTCTTGGCAGGACCGTTCAGAAAGCCAGGTGTGCAACCGATGAAAACCAACACTCGACGTCTCTTCTTGCGTCAGGCCGCCACGCTTGCCGCTTCCGTGGCCTGCGCAAACGCTTTGCCTTCATGGGCTTTGGCGGCCCAGCCCGCTTCTCGCCCGCGCGCCTGGATCACCGCCGGCCACGAGCGCTTCCAACCCCTCGCCCTCCAGCCCTGGCAGGCAGCCTCCTCTTCTCCCGACGTCGAAATCGACCCCAGCCAGCGTTTCCAGAGCATTCTCGGCTTCGGCGCCGCCTTCACCGACGCCTCTTGCTACCTCTTCAGCCGCATGGAGCCCGCCGCGCGCCAGCAGTTGATGGAAGAGTTCTTTGGCCCCAGTGGCCTACGCCTCTCTATCGGCCGCACCTGCATCGGCTCTAGTGACTACTCCCGCAACGCCTACAGCTTCGACGATTCGCTCACCCCCGACCCCGAGCTCAAAAACTTCTCCATCGCCCACGATCAGGCCTACATTCTGCCCGTGCTTCGCGAGGCCGCCAAGGTCAATCCCGAGCTCTTCCTCTTCTCCGCACCCTGGAGCCCGCCCGGCTGGATGAAGAGCGGCGGTTCCATGTTGGGCGGCAGCATGAGCAAGAAGTACTTTGCCGCCTACGCTCAATACTTCGTCAAGTTCCTCCAGGCTTACAAGGCTGAGGGCGTCAACATCCAGGCCATTACTACCCAAAACGAAGTCGACACCGACCAGGACGGCCGCATGCCCGCCGCTCTCTGGGGGCAGGAGTACGAACTCGGCTTCATCAAACAGTTCCTCGGCCCCGCCCTGCGCGCGGCTTCGCTCGACACCAAAATCTGGATTCTCGACCATAACTACAACCTCTGGGGTCGCGTCCTCGACCAGCTCAGCGACCCCGACTTTGCTCAATATGTCGAGGGCGTCGCTTGGCACGGCTATGTCGGCGCACCCGACGCCATGACCAAGGTCCACAACGCCTTTCCTGCTAAAAATGCCTACTGGACTGAAGGCGGACCGGATTACACCGATCCGGATTATGCCTCCGACTGGACCAAGTGGTCGAGCACTTACGCTGGCATTCTCAAAAATTGGGCCCGCTCCATCGTTGGCTGGAATTTCGTGCTCGACGAAAAGGGCTCACCAAACATCGGCCCCTTCAATTGCGGTGGCATGGTGACCCTCGACTCCAAGACCCGGCAGATCTCCCGCAGCGGCCAATATTGGGCCTTTGCCCACTACTCCAAGGTTGTGCGCCGCGGCGCCCAGGTTGTCGCCACCAAGTCCAATCTACCCGGCGTCGAGCACGTCGCCTTTGTCAATCCCGAAGGCGACAGCGTGCTGGTGCTCACCAATCAGGGCGCATCGCAAACGGTGGTTTGCCGCTGCGCTGGCCAGCAGTTAAGCCTTGACATGCCAAAAGGCTCCATCATCACACTGCAATGGAGCTAGGCGTTTTTCTAGATGGTGTAGAGTTCAGCGTGGACCAGGAGGTCCACGCTACAGCCGGCCGGGAGGCCAGCGCTACAGGCGAACCGCTCTAGTCGTTTCCCCAGACTCAATTCTTTCCTCAGACTGACAACAAAAGGACCGCTCGTGAGCGGTCCTTTTGTGTCAGTCTGCGAATTCGCAGAATACTTACTGCACCGCCGGCGTCTTCAAGCCCAGCGCACCCAGGTAGCCGCTGTTGGCCCGGCAATGCCGCAACTGAATCTTCACCAACAGGTCGTCGAGCGCTGCCCGCGAGTGCTCCAATGAGGGCCGAGCCGCAATCTGCTTTTCCGCGTTGCCGGTCCCAGTGCGCGTCTTGGCAAAGGCCACAACCTCATTCCAATAGAGCGGCTTTTCCCAGGCGACAAAGCTCGATGTCGCGTCCATCTTCTTGTATGGCCAGTACGACCAACTGATCTCGTCCTTCTCGATCACCGCGGTAAATTTGCGCACCCACTCGTCCGTGTTCTCGCCCGATTCGCCCAGCCACAGCGGCACGTTATACCGCGCCTGGTAATCCAGGTAAGGCTTGATCACATCCTCAGTCGGGTCGGTCCAATACTTGTGGAAGGTGTACATCGCATTCTTGTCGAACGGCGGACCAAAGACGTCAAAGTTGCTGTCCCACTGCGCCCCGCCAAAAATCACCACATGGTTCTTGTCCACCTGCCGCACCGCTGCCGTAATCCGCTTGTAGAGCGGCTCCAGCGCCGCGTTGTATTTGTGCAACTGCGGAAAGTGGGGAATTGGCTCATTCAGCAGGTCATAGCCCAGCACCGTCGGGTTGTCGTGGTAATGCGCGGCGATGCGCTTCCAGATGTCGATGGTCAACTGCTGATCCTCGGCTGACTCATACAGCCACGGGTAGCCCCAACTGTCGTCGATATTGGTGCCCGTCTGCCCGCCCGGCGCGCAGTGCATGTCCAGAATCACATACAGCCCATACTTGTGCGCCCAGCCAATCACCTTGTCCAGCCGCGCCAGCCCCTCTTCGTTGCCCGCCAGGAAAAGCTTGTAGTGGAACGGAATCCGGATGGAGTTCGACCCCGTATCCCGCAGAAACTTGATGTCTTCCTCGGTCACATACGCGTCGCGATAGCGTTGCCAGAACCTGGTTGCCTCTTCTGGCCCAATCAGTTCGTTGAACAGCTCCTCAATCTCCCGTGGCGATTGCGGTCCGCCCTCAAAGCCAAACATATAGCCTTCCGGCTCCAGCCAATTGCCCAGGTTGGTGCCGCGCAGCGTCAGATGCTTGCCGTCAGGCGTCACCAGATACTTGCCTTCGGCCCGCACAAACCGGGATTGGGCAGCCAGCGCGGTCGAAGCCGCCAACACCACTAGAACAACGATCCATTTGCATCTCATCACGAAACCAGCCTTTTGAGGAGTTTGAATCAACCGGAGTATGACACCCCCATGTGAACAAGTCAATCGCTTGTTTAATGAAGATAAAGGCATATCTCGGGACCAATTCTGGCTCCGGATTGCTCCTTTTTAGCGAGGTTTAAAAAATATGAATGGTATCGTTTCCAACTGTATCTCCTCCCGCGTATAATTCGCTGAGACGTTGCGACTCGGGCCTCCGTTCTCCTTTCCGCTTGCCTCGATCGCACCGAAGCCAAGCAGGAGTGATCGTATGAAGATTGCAGCAGACACTGGGAAAATCCGGGGCGCATTCCACATCAGCGTCCTGGTGGCGGCCCTCGCCATCGGGCTTGTCGGCCAACATGTGGCCGTGGCGCAAAGCGCCGAGCAGGCGGCGACAGTCGTCAAATCCCTTCAGGCAAAATCCCAAACCGTGGTCGCGCGCTTGTCTCAACTCGACAAGCTGCCCGCCGACGAATGGCGCTACCACGCCGGAGACCTGGCCCATGGTGAGTCGCCCGAACTCAACGATTCCTCTTGGCAAACCATCAAGGGACGCACCGAAACCTCTCCCGAAGCAGTCTGGTTCCGCCGCACCGTCGAGGTGCCCCGCAGCTTCCACGGATACGATCTGACCGGCGCCCGCATCTGGTTCAAGCTCAACGTCGACGCCAACGATCCCGTGCCTGAGATCATCTATTTCAACGGCCGCCGCGTGGCCCTTGGCGAAGACCTCGAGCCCATTGTCCTCTTCGACCAAGCCAAGCCCGGCG
>Ga0224529_1002021_pt1 | contig 10736 bp, 12 predicted proteins | sample CBST50metaG_FD_179893 | JGI IMG/M metagenome (GOLD analysis project Ga0224529, IMG submission 179893) | Peat soil microbial communities from Stordalen Mire, Sweden - C.B.S.T50 | ecosystem: Environmental > Terrestrial > Soil > Wetlands > Peat | place: Sweden: Norrbotten County, Stordalen Mire... | reverse complement strand
CTCAATCGTGCATTCTTATGAATGTCCATTTGATTCCCTCCAAAAAAACTAATTGCTCGACACAATCAGCTTCTCCGGTTTGAATCAAATGGACAACCTCTTGAAACTTCACAGGTGCCCCATCCTTTCTCTGATTTCCCCCCCCTCAAAAAGTGACAAGAACGCGCTTAAATCGACGAGAAACGCCGTTTTTGCACCCATTTTTCTTCAGTTCTGGTGTACTTATAAGTCCACGCATCCATGCCCGCGCGTACTCATTTGAGCAGGGAATCGACGAAGGCGGCAGGGGAGAACTCCAGCAGGTCGGACATCTGCTCGCCGACGCCGGCGAAAAGGACGGGCAGGTTGAGTTCCTGCGCGATGGCGACGGCGATGCCGCCCTTGGCCGTGCCGTCCAGCTTGGTGAGGATAATGCCGGTGGCCCCGGCGGCCTGTGTAAACTGGCGTGCCTGGTTGAGGCCGTTCTGGCCGGTGGTGGCGTCCATCACCAGCAGAACCTCGTGCGGCGCGCCGGGAATCAGTTTGGCGGCCGTGCGGCGCATCTTGTCCAACTCGTCCATCAGGCCGGACTTGGTGTGCAGCCGTCCGGCGGTGTCCACAATCAACTCGTTGATTCCGTGCGCCTTGGCGGCGGTCGCTGCGTCGTAAAGCACGGCCGAGGGGTCGCCGCCTTGGCGCGTTTTGATGATCTGGACGCCGGAGCGCGTGGCCCAGACTTCAAGCTGTTCGATGGCTGCGGCACGGAAGGTGTCGGCGGCGCAGAGCAGAACGGTGCGGTCCTGGGCGCGATACCAGGCGGCCAGCTTGCCGGCCGAGGTGGTTTTGCCCGCGCCGTTGACGCCCACCAGGAAGGTCACGCGCGGGCTGCCTTCGGGCGGCGCGGCGCTGGCCCGGTGGGCGATGGGAGCTTCCAGAAGGTCACGAATCTGGGCCTTGAGCAGCGCGCGCAGCTCGTCGCCGCTTTCAATGGCCTCATGGCGCGCGCGGTCACGCAATGCATCCAGAATGGCGGTTGTGGTCTGCACGCCTAAGTCGCTGGTAATCAGCACCGTTTCAAGCTCTTGCAGGGTATTCTCGTCCACCGTCCGGGTGCGGGCGACAAGGTCTTCGATGCGGGTCGAGAGCGACTCGCGGGTGCGCGCGACGGCCTGCTTCATGCGGCTGAAAAGGCCGGACTTCGCGGACTCGGGCGCGCCGGAATCAGGCGCGTCCGAGGGGGGCGCTGCAATGTCTTTTTTGCCGCCAAAGAATTTCATCATAAGAAGGGTCCAACTCTAAGTTTAACTTCAATCTATCAGGGGACTAGGCCTCCTGCCAGACGGAGCGGCTGACGCGGCCGCTGGAGATGTAGCCCATATCCGCGGAAATCGAGCGCACGCACTGTAGCAGGTGGGTGGCAATCCCCGGTAGCTTCTGCGCCGTGACGCGAAACGACGGTCCGGAGATGCTGACCGCTGCCACCGGCTGCTTCTGCGCGTCCAGCACGGGCACGGCGATGCAGCGCAGTCCCTCTTCCAGCTCCTCGTCGTCAACCGCGTAGCCGCGGCGGCGGGTCTTCTCGATCTCCGCGCGCAAAGCGTCGGCCGTGGCGATGGTGCGATGCGTAAACCGTTCATAGCGGGTGTGGCGCAGAATATCGGTGACGCGATCCTCGGGCAGGTACGAGAGAATCGCCTTGCCCACCGAGGTGCAATGCACCGGGTTACTGGCGCCGACGCGGGTAATCATGCGCACCGCGCGGGCCGGTTCAAGCTTGTCAATGTAAATGACGCGCGCGCCTTCCAGAACACACAGATGCGCCGTTTCCTCGGTTTCGTTCACCAACTTGCGCAGGTGGGGCCGCGCGCGGTCGCGCAAGTCATACTGATCAATGGCGCGGTTGCCCAGGTCAAACAGCTTCAGCCCCAAACGGAACTTGCCGCTGGCCGTGCGTTCCACCATTCGGTGTTGTTCTAGCACCATCAAAAAGCGGTGCGCGGTGCTTTTGTGCAGTTGCAGCGCCGCCGCCACCTGCCCCAGCCCCAGCGCCGTATCGCTCTCTCCCAGCAGATACAGGATGGAGAATGCCCGGTCCAAAGCCTGAACCTTATAGGTGCCTTGTGGCGCAGCGTCTCGCATAGTGGTCCTCCGTTTCACAAAATACTGTAATTAGTCTCTTGAGATTGGAACGGCATGTCAAGTGGTGATACGCGAGTTCTGTGTGTGGGATGCATCGCCGGGCAAAGCCTGTTGCTTCCAGCAAGACGATTCTTCGATGTGCGAGCATCATCGCAGATTCCCGGCAGCGCACACCGCAGCGCGCATTTTACTACCATTTAGTCGCGCACAGTGTGCAATAGCGTACCATTAGTAAGGAGCATAATTTTTCCATGTCACCCTCTGCCCAGATTTCCGATGTGCTTGCTCTCGGCGCGGGACCCTTGTCCATCGCGGTCGTTAGCTCCGACGACAAGCGCCGCGGCGACGCGGTCAGCGCTCTCGGCGAATATCCCGGTGCCCGAATCCAGGAGTTCTTTTCCTGTCCTAGCGCCGATGATTTGGCGCAGATGCTGGGCCATAGCTTCGACGTGGTGATTATTGACCTGGACAGTGATCCGGAACGCGCCCTTGATCTGGTGGAGGCCATCAGCGTTCAAGGTCTGGCGACCGCGATGGTCTATTCGGCGCACACGGACCAGGAGATGCTGCTGCGGTGTATGCGCGCGGGCGCCCGCGAATTCTTTACCCTGCCCTTCACCCCTGGCACCGTCGTTGAAGCTCTGGTCCGCGCCACCGCCATTGGTTCCGCGGAACACGCGCCGAAGAAGGCAAACGGAAAGCTGCTGGTTTTTCTCAGCGCCAAAGGCGGATCCGGAGTCACCACCGTGGCCTGCAATTATGCAGTGGCGCTGGCCCAGGATTCCGGACAGAAAACGCTGCTGATCGATCTCAATCTGCCGCTCGGGGATGCGGCCATGTACCTGGGAATCAAGTCCCAGTATTCGACGCTGAACGCGCTCGAAAATCCCAGCCGGCTGGACGCAAATTTTCTGGCCGACCTGCTCGTCCAGCACCGTTCCGGGCTTTTTGTGCTGGCAGCCCCCAGTGAATTGCAAACCATGCAGGCCTCTGACGACGCCATTGACAAGCTGCTGGAAGTTGCCGGCCAGGAGTTCGATTATGTCGTGGTCGATGCCGGATCGCGGCTCGAGTTGCAGCATACGCGCCTCTTCGATGATTCGGCCTATATCTATCTGGTCACGCAAATCGGCGTTCCCGAACTGCGCAACTCCAATCGCTTGATTGCGAGGCTTTCCGCCGCAGGCGGTCCAAAATTTACCATTGTGATCAACCGATACGACTCACGCATCCACGAAATCGCCGAAGAGGACATTCAGAAGGCTCTCACCAAACCGGCGGAGTGGAAAATTCCCAACAACTATGCCGCCGTGCGCAGGATGCAGAACACGGCTGTCCCGCTCACCGAGGAAGACACGGAGATTGCGCGCGCAATCCGCCAGATGAGCCGTTCCATGTGCGGTCAGCCCGCCCTTCAGGAGAAGAAAAAGGGATTCAGCTTTTTCCGCTGATGAAAAAGAGCTGATTGGCTTTTTCAGAAAATACCGCTGAAAATGCGTACTCGGCACTCCATCGCGGCCTTGACATGGTCCTGGTAGACCTGGATAGAGCACCCATTGCGCTATCATTGCGTCTATAGGGTGAGTGGCTCGTCTTTCCATAGGGCCGCCCCGGTGGTGTGCGTGACTCGAGCCTTTCAGCGATTTGTGTTCGTTCTTTCCTCGGCGATCTTCGCCGCCCTTGGCCTGGGGCTAGTTCTGGGCGAGTTCGGCCTGCTTGGCGTTCATGCCGGCAGCCAGCAGGATGGCGCCTACCGCCAGATGAGCGTCTACGCCGAGGTGCTCAAGAAGGTCCAGACCGACTACGTAACCGAGCCCAACATCAATGACGTGACCGCCGGCGCACTGCACGGCCTGCTGGAGTCGCTTGACGCCGATTCCAGCTATCTGGCTCCCGCCGAGTACAAAATCTATCGCGAGCATCCGGCGGTCGGCGTGGCGCAAGTCGGCCTCACCGTCTCCAAACGCTTCGGTTACGCTGTTGTGGTCAGCGTGCTGCCCGGCTCCGCCGCGGACAAGAATCACGTTTCCGATGGCGATGTGATCGAATCGATCGGCGGGCAATCCACGCGCGAACTCTCGCTGGCGGTCATCCGCCTGATGCTGGAAGGCAAGCCGGGAACCGCGGTGACGCTTTCTCTGGTGCGCCCGCAGAAGTCCGATCCCGACAAGTTGACGCTGATCCGTTCCATCCTGGCCGAGCCTGCCCTGGCCGAGCAGCAGTATGAAAACGGAAGCATTCTCTATCTGAAACCCGGCGCGCTGACCGCCGCCCGCGTGGACGAGATCGCCGCCAAGCTCAATGCAGCAGGCCGCGGTCGCAAGCTGCTGCTCGACCTGCGTGACTCTTCCAGTGGCGACGCCCAGCAAGGGCTGCGGCTGGCCAACTTTTTTATCCGGCAGGGTACGCTGGCCACGCTCGAAGGCCAGAAGTTTCCCCGCCAGACCTTTTCCGCCGATCCGGCGAAGTTCTTGACCAGCGCGCCCTTGGCCGTGCTGGTGAATCGCGGTACAGCGGGTCCGGCGGAGCTGACGGCTGCCGCTATCGAGGACTCCAAACGCGGCGACGTGGTGGGCGAACGGACCTTCGGGGAAGGCTCAGTGCAGAAGACGATCGAGCTGCCCGACGGCGCGGCGCTTATTTTGACCGTGGCCAAGTACCAAACCCCCGGTGGCAAGAAAATTCAGGATGAGGCAGTCACGCCCACCGTGGCCGTCGGTAAGGCCATCAGTGAAGACGATGAAGAGAACGAAGAACAGCCTTCTGCCAAGGGCGACGAACCCCTCGCCAAAGCGCTCGAACTGCTGAAAGCCAAAAACGGCTGAGTATGCCCATCAGGCGACAGAAGATTTTTTCAGTATGCTCGTTCAACGGACAGCACCATGAGGGGGTCAGTTCCGAAGCTGGTCAGTCGACGACCAGATCGGATCGCTCACTTCCAGCGAATGCATCGCTCGGGCTACGTCCGATGTGCTGGCGCCGTAGGGAGCAGGAATCGGGGAAAGGAGCGGCATCTATAACCTGACCAGCAGCGGCGAGACATCCTGGTTTGGCTTTGCCAAGGCAATTCTGAGCGAGGCCGCAGCCCGCTTCCTAATCTGGTTTCTATCCACACGGCGGATTACCCAGTTCCCGCCAAACGCCCGGCTAACTCGCGTCTGTCATACCAACGCCTGGAGCAGACCTTCGGGGTGACTTTTGCCTCATTGGGAATACGCGCTTTCCCTGGTCTTGGATACACTCACTGAAGGATATTCACAGGTCAGTTCCAAGGTGTGAACCTTGTTGCGAAATCTCGCGGCCGGAAATCTAAAACCCCGGCACAGGTTTGGCGCTTTCCACCCACGCGGTATAAATCATGTCGCGCAACATTCCGGCGCCGGCCCCCAGCCGTTCGGCGGTAAACTCCCGTGACGCGGCGTTCCCTTTACCCACGAAGCCTCCCGCCTGCTCCAACTGATAAACCCGTTCCACATACGTCTTTGTGTGTCGCAGATAGGCCACATAAGCGTCGAAAATGTCGCCCTCGATCGTATCGAGTGGCGGCATTTTTTTGCGCACATCGGGCTCGCGCAAGTTGGCATCCACGAACGGTCCCTCGAACTGCCAATGAATCTTGTGTCCCGTGGTATAGCCATTGGGATTCGGCCCCACCCAGCCGTTGTATTGAATCGTGGTGTGCAGCGGTTGCGCGCCGTCGCCCACGTAGTGGCCCAACCAGCCGGCATAGAAGATCGCAGCCTGTTCGACGGGGCGCGTGTCCTGGTGGCTGGCCGCCAACTCGCGGTAGGCGCGCAGCGCGGCCTTCAGCCGTTCCCAGACTTCGACCGTCTCCCAGGGCTGTAGGCCGATCTTTTCCGGTCTTTGGCCCGTGGCGAAAAGCTTGGCCTCAAAGTCCAGGCGTTGATGCGGCAAAGGCCCTAGCGCGTCGGCCAGTTCGAGGTCAATGAAGTGCTCCGGCGCCTGGGCGGCATTCAACTCCGGTTCGGCGGCCGAGCGCCAGCGGTCCGGCTCAGGGCCCAGGTACTCGATCTCGTTTACTGCCTCCGGTGAGCGCAGAAAAGCCGGCACATCGGCTGGTAGAGTGCTGGCCGCCAGCCGGTTTACCAGCCGATGGCCCCCATTGCCCCAGCCATAAGCCGAGGGCGGTTGAACCAGCACGCAAGCCAGCCCGGCAGCAGCCAGACTAAATCGCAACCGACTAGACGATGTAGAAAAAGCAAGCATGGGGCAAGTATAAGTCCGCTCAACATATTGCCATTTGAAAATTCTGCATCATTTTTCATCACGGTCATCCTTATCTTCCCTGAGCGACCGGAGCGCAGTGTGCGCTTTTGAGCAGCCTTGACGCCGCAGACTGCGTCAAGCTGATCCAAGTTCGCGGAGAACGCGATAAGACACAAGAGCCTGCAAGCAGGGTTTCGTTGAAATAGCCCAAGAACTACAACCCGCAGTGAAAGGAAATCAAAGATGCTCATCGTACTGATTATTATTTTGGTGCTCGTGTTCGGCGGCGGAGGCGGATACTACGGCTACGGCCGGTGGGGTGCAGGCGGAGGAGCGGGCATCGGACTTGGCACCGTCCTGGTGATTCTCCTCTTGTGCTATCTGTTTGGAGCTTTCAGATAGAGCGGTCTTGCTGGCTGGAGTGGGGTTCCATCAATTCTCATCGCTGAAGATGGCCTCGATCGTGCTTCCAAACAGGCGCGCCAGTTTGAAGGCCAGTGGAAGGCTGGGATCGTACTTGCCGGTCTCGATGGCGTTCACCGACTGGCGCGAAACCTCCAGCCGCTCGGCCAGATCGGCCTGCGACCACTTCCGCTCCGCGCGCAGCACACGCAGACGGTTTTTCATTTGTACCTCGCCAGGAGCACGGAGAGCGAGATGCCGAAGAAAAGCCAGAAAATGGGAAGAATCAGGATCAATTGCAGATGCGGGACATGGACGAAGTTTTCCAGAAAACCCCATGCGGTCGTCACCGTCAAAGTTCCTCCGATGCCCCAGAGCATTGCCTGTACCCCGATGAAACGCTGAAACTCATCCTTTTCTTCGACCAAGTAGAGCCCAAAGACGGCTAGCATCCCGATGCAGGGGATTGCCGGAAGAACGGCCAGCGCGTATGCAAGCGGCCCGGTTGGTCGGAAGTGGACAAAGACCCAAACGGCCAAAACAATAAACAAAGCGTAGAGCAACATCGTGACGGAAAAACGGTGCATATAGCGCCGTGCGGCAGGATTGATGGTTTTGCATTCCATGGTTGGCATCCTTTACATACTGACAATATTACTTTACATATCGTATCAAGTTATGTCAAGCACCATTGACAATTAAAGTCCGGGATTTGTCCTCTTCACTGCGAACAGACCGCTCATGCACTAAACTCAACACGTGGGCTTTCAGGATTTTCTCGGCAATTCGGCCACCGTCACGCACCTGCGCGAGAGCATTGCGGCAGAGCGTTTTCCGCAGTCGCTCGTCTTGGCCGGACCGCGCGGCGCGGGCAAATACACGCTGGCGCTGATGCTGGCGCAGGCCGTCAACTGCCTCCACCCGACCGAATCGGACGGCCTGCCCGACTTCTGCGGCGTCTGCACAAACTGCACCAGCATCGGCGACTCGGCCAACCTGGAAGAGCGCGTGGCCGAGGCGGTGGAAGCCCGCGAGCAGTTGCGTGAGACCGACAAGCGCGAGACCCGCATCCTGATCCAGACCCATCCGGACGTGCTCGTCGTCCCGCCCGATCCGCCGCAGTTGCTCATCAAGCTGGGCCAGGTCCGCCAGGCGATTCACATGGCCTACTACCGCCCTCCCGCCTCCGCCCGCCGCGCCTTTACCATCTTTACAGCCTCGGCTTTTATGAAGGAGGCGGCCAATTCCTTGCTCAAGCTGCTTGAAGAGCCACCCGAGCGCACCTCTCTGATTCTGCTCACCGAGAATCCGCAGGAACTGCTGCCCACCATCCGCTCCCGCGCCGTGGTTTACCGGCTGGGCGCGATTCCCGCCGCCGATCTGGAAGCGCTGCTCGCCCAGCGCCGCCCTGAACTAAACCCGCGAGATCGCGCACTGGCCGCGCGGCTGGCCGAGGGTGCCGTCGGCCGCGCCCTTTCGCTCGATCTCGGCGTCTATCTCGCCAGCCGCCAGGATGCGCTAATCCTGCTGCGCACGGCGCTGCGTGAGCCAGACTATTCCGCGCTCTTCCATGCCACCGAGAGTTATCGCGCCGGCGCTGACGGCCAGCAGAAGACCGTCAACCTGCTCCGCGCTCTGGGCAGCCTCGTCGAAGACCTGCTGCTGATCGTCGCCGGCTCTCCGCAACTGATCCGCAACCTGGACCTTGAGGCCGAACTGATCCGCATGGCTCAGGGCCTCAACATTGATTGGATCGAGGCGGCTGCCCGCGCCCTCGATCAAGTCGAGCAGGGGCTGCGCCGCAACCTGCTTCGGTCCCTTTCGCTTGACGCTATGGCCGTCAGCCTCGGCCGCGAATAGAGGCCGTTCCGGGGGTTATGGTGGCTTCTCGGCTTACGCTTCAGGGGGACTCGCGGAACCGGGGGTACAATAAAAAGACGGAGGCGATCAAGATGGCCAAGAATCTTCTCAAGTCGACCGAAAAGGGAGCCGCGCCGAAGCTGGATATGCAGAGCGAGAATTACGCCCGCGATTTCAAGCGCGCGGCCAGAGCCTTCACCAAGAAGGCCACGCAGTCGCCTGAGCACGCCTTGGCTGTTTTGGTCGAGATGGGAATTTATACGCCCACCGGTCGGTTGACGAAGAACTATCGATAGATTGTGCATCATCTCTCCACCAGTTTCGTGCTTGCCTATCATGGTTGCGACCGTGACTTAGGGGAAGGTCTGCTTTCCGGCTCCGAATCGTTCAAACCCAACAACAATGATTATGATTGGCTCGGACCCGGCGTCTATTTCTGGGAATCGAATCCGTATCGAGCGTTGGAGTTTGCGAGCGAAAAGCTCAAGCGTGGCGAGGAAGTTCGCCATCCATTTGTCGTGGTCGCAGTGATTGATCTGGGTTTGTGCCTTGACCTGACGACCAAGGATTCTCTTGAGAATTTGAGGGATGCGCATCAAAGTTTGCTGGGAACCATTCCAGCGGGCGGGCCGCTTCCCATAAATGGACCAGAGAGCTGGAGGCGGCGTTTGGACTGCGCCGTCATCCGGTGCCTTCATCAGATTCGCCAGAATTCTGGAGCCGAGCAGATTGACACCGTGCGTGGCATTTTCACCGAAGGCAAGCCCATCTACGCCGGTTCCGCATTTCTTGAAAAGACTCATGTGCAGATCGCTGTAACAAATCTGCTATGCATCAAGGCAGTATTTCGTGTACCCAAAACGGTGATTAGGTAATAGGTAAACAATGACAAAAAAACTGCGAGTTGGAATTCTATTTGGCGGACGGAGCGGCGAGCACGAGGTTTCGCTGCAATCGGCGGCTTCGGTTTTGAAGGCGATTGACCGGCGGAAGTTCGACGTGGTGCGGATCGGCATCAACAAGGCCGGGCACTGGCTGATAGCGGATGCAGCGGAGGCGCTGCTGAAAAGCGCCGGAGCGGCCGCGGCACAGAATGAGGCAGAGGCGGTCGAGAGCAGCGTCGCGCTGCGTGGCTTGGACGTGGTTTTCCCGGTGCTGCACGGAACCTTTGGCGAGGATGGAACCATCCAGGGGCTGCTGGAGCTGGCGGGAATCGCTTATGTCGGCTCGGGCGTGCTGGGCTCGTCGGCGGGCATGGACAAGGACGTGATGAAGCGGCTTTTTACCCAGGCCAAATTGCCGCAGGTCCGCTCCGTGACGCTGTTGAGGACCGACTGGGAACAGTCGCCGCGCAAGGCCGTGGCGCGGGTTGAGGCGGCGCTCAAGTATCCGGTCTTTGTGAAGCCGGCGAACATGGGCTCGTCGGTGGGCATTTCCAAGGCGCATGACCGCAGGGAACTGACGAAGGCGCTGGCGCTGGCTGCCCGGTACGACCGCAAGCTGGTGGTCGAGCTGGGCGTGGGCGGCAAGACGGCCAAGGCGCGCGAGTTTGAAGTGGGCGTTCTCGGCAACGATGCGCCAGAAGCCAGCGTGGTGGGCGAGATTGTCCCCGGCAAGGAGTTTTACGACTACGAGGCCAAGTACATTTCCGATGATTCCGTTCCGGTGATTCCGGCCAAGCTGAGCAAGGCCGAGTCGAAGCAGATTCGGGAGATGGCCGTCGAGGCCTTCCGCGCCTGTGATCTCACAGGCCTCGCGCGGGTGGATTTTCTGATGGAGCCGGACGGCAAGCGGCGAATCTACCTGAACGAAGTGAATACCATGCCGGGATTCACCCGCATCAGTATGTATCCCAAGCTGTGGGAGGCCACCGGCGTCAGCTACAAAGAGCTGATTACGCGGCTGATTGAACTGGCCCTGGAACGCCATGCGGAGAAGAGCCGGACGGTCTACAGCAGGGAATAGAGAAGAAGCAGGGAAGAGGAAACAGTGGATTTATTGAAGGGTGCCTGTAGAAGGTCAAGAGGTTGTTCCATTTTCGGAGCGGCTGATGGGCGGCTTGTAGTTGAGGCTACCATGAGGCCGTTGGTAATTGTAGAAGTTAGTCCAAGGCTTGAGGTAAGCGTCTC
>Ga0224529_1002014_pt1 | contig 10756 bp, 8 predicted proteins | sample CBST50metaG_FD_179893 | JGI IMG/M metagenome (GOLD analysis project Ga0224529, IMG submission 179893) | Peat soil microbial communities from Stordalen Mire, Sweden - C.B.S.T50 | ecosystem: Environmental > Terrestrial > Soil > Wetlands > Peat | place: Sweden: Norrbotten County, Stordalen Mire... | reverse complement strand
CACCGAGATAGGAAGTGGTCCTCAAGATCCGCGCCGTCGATACTACTTAATCAGCGAGTGACAAGGGGAGAGATCAGTGAGTTCTGACGTAACGCCAAGACAGATGGAAGAATTGCTGTCCTGGGAAAAAAGCTTCCTACGTTTGATCCGCGGGACGATACGATTCAGATCGGGTTCAAGCAATGTCGTAGTTCCTCTCCTTTGTATGAATGATTAGGTTTCACTAGAGATGAATGCCGAGTTCCTCAATGACGGTCTCTGCGAGTGAATGCGCCGAGACGCCGCGATTGGCCGTGTCGGCAAGAGATTTTGATAGCGTTTCAGCCGCGGCTGGACTTTGCGCTAGCTCTACCTTGAGTGCCTGAGACGCATCGGACGTGTAGACGGAAAGCTCGCGGATGCTGGGATTGAAACGCGCCAGATCGTTTTCGAGACCGGCGAGTTGTGGAGCCTCGCCTGTCAGAATCACACGATCAGCGGCAGCATTTCCAGCCGTCTCGACGGCATAGCCATAATCGATGTGTTGAGCGGTTTCCGCGTCAAGTTCGACTGTCTTGCCATTGTCGAGCCGAACAGAAAGATCAGGCTCGATACGCTCTACGGTGGCGAATTCGCCAGTACGAATGTGATTGTCTTTCTCTGACGCGGTAAACCGAATGCGCTCCCCTACAGCCATCTCCCGTGTCTCTTCCCGGTAGACCTTACTTTGATTGGTCTGGCTCCGGAGTTGAGCGGGATTATAGGTGACCTGCCCGCCGTCCGCAGTCTCGATGGTCAGCGCGTTCCTACTTGCATCGACTTCGAGAACTCGGGCCACGCTGTTATGCGGAATTCCTTCGAGCGCAGGGCTACCCGTGCGAAAGTATATCTCGTCACCGGGCAGGTAGTTCCCAGTGAAGCGCGGATTGGGGAACTTCTGTTCCACCAATACCGAAACAGAATGCTCGTCGGAGCTAAGCCGTCCATTGCTGCGCAGATCGGCACGAATCAACTGCGTCAGTTCCCGTCGCTCCGCCGCATCGGGAGCGACAACAACAGTTTTATCCGGCTGCGCCGCGTAATCCAGAGCAACCGCCGCGAGGCGGTGATCCGGGCTCTGGTACTCATGAATTCTGCCTTGCTGCTGAAGCCGCTCGGTCGCCGTGGCCGGTTGATGCTCACGGAAGAGCTGGACAGCCTCCCTCGTTTGTTCGGTCGCACTAGGCGGACGAAAGTCCACTGCGGCTGTCTTCGAGATGTCTGCGGCAAGCCGCTGGCCCAGCGTTTCGGCGTTGTTGGTGTAGATACGGGCGTCTTCCGAAGCGCGGGAGACGGCGACGTAGGCCAGACGAGTGTTGATGAGCAACCGGCTCGATTCGGTGTCGATGTTGGCAAGCACGCGGCCTGCCGTCAATCCCTGGGAACTGTGACTGGTGACCGCATAGCCGTGATCGAACTGACGAAATTGGGAGGGATCGAAGGTGATCTCGTGCGGTTGCTTGCCATCCAAGCGCACGTTCATCTGCCCATTGTCGATTGCAGTGATCGTGCCGAGATCCCGGTTGGCGACGCCGAGAGTCTTATTGGATTCAGTAAACTGAATCCGGTCGCCGGTCGAGAACTCGCGCGTGCTCTCTGTGAAGACGTTGACGCCGCGCAGCCGACGCGGATCATATGTGACAGAGGCTCCATTTTCGAGTTCGACGGTGAGCGTGTTGGCGCGGGCATCGACCTCACGGACACGGGCGTAGCTGTTGCGCTCGATGCTTTCGGTTTTACTGCCGGTGTTGTAATGCAGCACGTCGCCCACGTCGTACCGCGCCGCCCAGGTGCGGTCAGCTCCGGTCATGTCGGAGCGATGATCGAGAACGCGCAACTCGTGGACGTCGTCGACCAACATTCCATTCCGCCGTAACTTGGCGCGCACGGCTTCATTGATCTGGCGGCGGCTGCGATTGTCGGGAGAGACGATGATCGTGTTTTCGGGCTGCGCCGCATAGTCTCTGGCAATCGCGGCGATGCGTTCATTGGTGCCCGCGATTTCTGTCACTCGCCCCTGCTCGGCGAGTAGCGCAACGCCTTTTTCCGTCTCGTTATTGGCGAGAAGCTCAACCGCGCGGCGCAACTCCGGGTCTTTCTGGCGCATAATCCGGTCAAGTTGCGAGGTCCGCATCCCCGCCTGCTGCATCTGCTCAAAAGGCCGCCCCGCATCGACCGCTTGGTGCTGGCTGGTATCGCCGATGAGGAGTACCCGGTCCTGGGGTTCCAGCTTTTCAAGAAAGGCGCGCATCTGCCGTGTGCTCGCCAAACTGGATTCGTCCAACATATAAAGATGGCGCAGCTCCGGATTCGCGCTGGGATGGTTTTCTCCGCGGGCGAGGAAACTTTGCAGCGTGTTGGCGTCGATGCCGGCCTCGCGGAGTTGGGCCGCAGCGCGAGAGGTTGGCGCAAACCCTTCGACTGTATATCCGATCTTTTCCGCACCTTCCCGGATGCTCTGGAGCACAGTGGTTTTTCCCGTACCGGCCCGGCCTTGCAGGCCGTGAATGCGGTCGGTGGAATTGAGCGTTTCCTCGATGACTCGGTGCTGCGCTTCATTCAAAAAGTCGCGCGAGCGCGCCTGTTCCTGTGCCTGCTCGGCGCTCAGGATTGGCTCAACGGCATTGCGGCCGCTGAGCATAAACTCGACATTGGCGCGCTCTGCGGCGATGGTCTCCGGCGTGGTGAATCTGCGGCCAGAACTATATTTTGGAGTTTCTACAGCCCTGAATTCACCCGCCACACGCCGGGACTCGAACTCCGCGCGGATCTCCTTATAGGTCGTCTCACCCATCCCACGGCGCATGGCGTCGCGCAGGATTCTGCGCTCATCGACGACAGCCTCCCGCTCGAAGACACTTTGACGGGCGAAGGTCATGGCTTCTTTGGCATGGGCGTTACTCTCTTGCCGGACTTGCTGCTGCCGGGCGCGCTCCCGCGCGGCGGCAACGACATTTTCAGGCTGATTGCCGAACTCGGCGGCCATCTTCCGGTGGGCGTCGAGAACCTGTGCAACAGTGAGATTCTGCTTGCGGTCGCGGGTCGAGTGCGCTGCAATTTCGGCAGCCTCCGCCCCGGCGCGACCCGTCTTTTCGAGTTGTTCTCGTATCTGCCGCGAGCGGGGACTCGAAGCGTCCAGATATTCCTGGGTGTAACCTCTGATTTCGGGCGCTCCGCTCTTGCCACGCTCGATCTCGTAACCGAGATTGCGGAGCCGGTACGTCAACTCCGACTGGTAGACGGCGGTGGCGAACTGCTGCGACTCAAAGAAGCCGCGCTCCTGAAGGGCGCGCGTAGTGCCGTCCGCGCGCTCGGTAACATTGAAGATGACGGCATGGGTGTGAAGTTGCGGCGCGGCGTAGCCTGCGACAGGCCGCGCCGTGTCGTGTTCGAATTTGGCGGCGATGAACTTGCCGGTCGTCTCGGCCGGATGATTGCCGCCGATCCGCGCCTGGGTGTACCGCTCCAGTTCGCTCAGTGCTTCGCTGACCGCGACGCGATGCGCCTCTTGAACCCGGTCATCGCCACCGACAAGCGCCGTAAGCGAAACCGATTTCGAGGCCGAAAAAGTCGCATCCCACCCGGCGCGGTGTTCGACGGTTTTGACCGTTTCGCCATCGGCATTTTTGTACTCGAAGGCGGCGCGGGAGCGGACCATGGGCTGCTCCGTCGCTGGGTGTAGCCCTTCGGAGAGCCGCTGAAATTCGAGCGGTGAAACCGCCCCCGAAAGGCCGAACCGCGCGGTAAGCTGACCCTGCCACTCGCCTTCGACGGCGTTACCCTGGCGGTAATAGCTCTGCGTTTCGGAAGCGAAGTCCTGCTTGTGGTAGGTCTGCGCCTGGCTGGCGCTAAGCGATTTGGAAATGGTCAGCATGGTTACAATGACCTCAGATCAAAAGAAATCTGTTCGTCTTCCCAATGTTCCTGCGTGTCGGGAGAATCTGGAATGGCAGATGTATTAGCGACTTCCTGAACGGGCGTAGATGGATTTTCAGGAACGATCTCGGTCTGCTCCATCGCTTGCTGCACCGGCCAGGTGATCTGGCGCGGCGACTTTTCCTGGACAATGGGAGCATCACCGGAAACGGTCGCTACGGGTTCGGAACCTTTGATTTCCTGTACCTCCTCGTCTTCCGATGGAATCGGCTTGAGCGTATCTGGATCGAACCCCAATCCACCGTCGGCCATCTTCCGCGGAATGAAACTATCCGTGGGCGTAGGCAGGTCGAGGTAGTCGAAAGCGAAGCGGGCGACCTTGTTACCGAGCTTCAAGTAAGCATGCCGGTCGTCGAGACCGGAGATTTCCGAACCCATCACCAAAGGCTCGATCTGCCGTTCCACGGTGAAGTTTTTGCCCGAGCGTGTGCCGTCGAACTTCGTTTCCTTCAACCGCTCGATTTCGACCTTGCCAATCATCTCTGAGATCCACTCGGCCGCCTTCGGTTCGGAGGTCTTCATGAAGATTTTCGTAGCCGGCTGCGAGAGCATGACCTCGGCGAGATGGCCGTAAGTGACTTCAAGTTGCGCCTTGCCCTGGAAGCCGAGCACGAGCGGATTCTTGCTCTTTCTGTTTTCTGTAATGGCCGTGTGGAGTTGCGGCAACTTCTGCAAACTCGCCAGTTCATCGATCACAAACCACACCGGGCGCTGGCCGGGCTGCGGCGCAGTCAGCAGCCGCATAACGAGAAGATCGATCCAGAGGGACTGCAAGGGCCGCAGAGCATCCCGCACCTCTGTCTGCGAAGTGATGAAGATCCATCCCTGGCGTGTTTTCGCCCATGTGCGGGCCGTCCAGAGGGGCCGATTTTCGTCTTTCTCCGGCAGCAGCCGGAAACCCTTAGCGACGAGGCCGAGAGAAGATAGGACACCTGCACGCTGCGGCCCGGCCTTTCTATCTATATAGAAGGCCATCTCGGTTCCTTGTACGCGCTTCAGTAGTTCCGTATCGCTTGCCATCCATGTGGCAAGCTGGTGTGGCGTCGGCCCCAGCTTCAGCAGGTGTGCGAAAATCTGAGCAGGCGTGTCGTGAAAGAATTCGTCGATCACGTCTGTCTTTCGCTGATAGAGCGAGGCCGCAATGGCGTCGGCCTCGGCATTCGATTCCATTTCCTGCGCCGGTCCCCAGTACGGGCAGCGGTCGTCGAGCGGGTTAAGAATAATGTCGCCGCGCTTCTGATCGAAGAATCGCTGGATGTACTCGCAGGCCGGATCGTAGACAATCGCCGACTCTTTCCGGTCCCTGATCTGGCGCAAGATCTGCATGATGAGCTGCGACTTTCCAACCCCAGTGTCGCCCATGATCTGGAAGTGCTGCGACTCTTTACGCCGCGGAATCCGCATCATCCGGCGTGATTCGGTGGTCACGAAACCTACGCCCTCACCTTTGGTGGTGCGGTTATACTGACGGGGTGTGAGCATGACCGGACCGCGCAGGACACGACCGTATTTCATCTGCCGGAAGCGCATAATGTCCGCTGGAACGGCCCATGCAAGTAGACCAACGAGAATGACGCCGCCGACAATCAACCTCACAGTGAATACTGCAAGAATGCTTTTACGTTCAAAGACAGCATCGTGGAGCCAACGGTACATGGAGGCGTCGATGTATTTCCGCGCGGGAGCGCGAAATGGGAACTTGTACCCTTCAGACCGCGCTAGCTCCGACAGCGTAAAGGGCGCAATCTTGCCGCTCGGCAGCGTCATCTTGCCCTGCATGAAGTCGAACGGAAAAGCCAACCGCGGCTTGGCTTTTCCGCCACCCAGGTAAACAAGCTGGTAGCTGCCGTTCAGATGAAATGCCGCTCCTGCGCGGGCGCGCACATAGTCCCCGATGTATGCCTGTTCGAGCGGCGGCATGGCAAAGCGGACCTGCTGCCAGAGCAGAAGGCAAGTGAACAAGAGCGCTCCCGCGATAGCTGAATAGCTCATCAACGGAACATGCGGCGGCCAGATGATTGTTTCTTTACGTCCCCAGTGTGTAGTCATTATCGATCTCCTTTCGCGTCGTCCGCGTACTGTTGCAGAACCTCCTGTGCTGCCCGGCGCTTCTCACGGCGCACGGCGGTCATGACCTCGGTGATCCACTGCGACGTGACTGGTTTGCCGAGAATGAGCGGCTTGATGAGGTTGACCAGGAGCATCCGCGTGGCGACGATCTCGGTGAATACTGCATCGTGGTCGGAGCGGCGGGTTTCGCGCAACAAAACTTCGCGCGTCCACTCACTGAGATTCTTTCGGTCACGCTGCGCTGCCAATGAGAGTTCCTTTTCTTCGGGTGCAGTCACTCGTGTCCCAACCGTATTTGTGCGGCGCATCTCAGTTCTGAGACGATGATCGAGTTTTTCTACAAAATCGAGTGTTGGTTTCATCCTGTTCCTCACAATCAAGAACGTTGTTCACCGTTGTGAACTGCGTGTTCACCTCCGTGAACCGAGGGTTCTCAAACCATGGAGCCACTTCATGTTCACTACAGTGAACTGAAGTGGTTCGACACACCACCCTTTGAGGGATGGAGTGTCTAAATTCTTCCGGTGCGTAGCACCGTAGTGGCTTTGCCACCCTTGTAGGCGCGGGATCATGCCTTCGATCCCGCCGCGACTGCTGCCGTTTGGGACGCCGATTGTGCCACCGAAACCGGCTTCCTTCGAAAGGTTTCAGCTGGCTCATTGGCGGATGGCCGTCGCACACGTAACGCGGGCGTAATGCGCTGGGCTTCCGGAGTGCGAAGGAACTCCTGGAAGTCGCGGTCCTTCGAGAAGACATAGGCAAGTGCCTGGTCGATTACTTCATCGGCTGATGCATGGATGAATGCGGCGTACTGATCGAGCTGCGATGCGGTGATCTCCGTTAACCGAATGGACGCGCTGACGTAGTGGGTTTGGACGACTTCAAGCAATGGCATATGGTTCTCCTTGACGTGTGAAATCAGGCCGTCTTCCGACGGGCAATCATGCGTTGGGCGGTCGTAGTAATCTCCCGCGCACGAGCGGAGCAAAGTGCGGCGGGAATCTCGAAGCGGCGACGAACTTCGAGCATGGTGATAACGTCGTCGATGGGAATGGCCTCGGTGAGCCAAAGGCAGGCTGAGGCGACATCGACAGTGCGCTGGGCATAATACACAGGATCGGCCTTATCGGAACGGCGAACGATCAGTTCATGAGTCAGCTTTCTGGCGTCTTGACCATGGGTAAGCCGTGCGCAAACCCAGCCCCAATCTGCCTCCGAATGGGAGTGCTTCTGCGCTGGCGATTTCCGTGCGTTCCCGCGTAGCGGCAGCACGGAAGAGCCGGCAAGTTCATCGAGCCGAAAGTCGGCGGGACCGTAGGTCGCGTCGGCAGGGTATTCGACCGCGACACGGTGCGCGGGAGAATACTTCCGGTTGTAGAAACCGGGGATGCGCAACACCCGGTTGCAATCGGTGCAGGCGGGATCGCCGCCGAAGGCTTGGACGACGAGCTTGAGCGTCTGTTCCTGCTGCTCGAAGTCGAAGCCCGCAACGCGCCAGAGCGCCTGATATTTGCCAGGCGATGTCGAGACAATCGCGGTTGGAGTAGGAACAGCATCCGACGCCCGCAGCGCAGCAAGACGGGCGTCGCCGTCGTCGTCAATATCGATATAAAGATGCCGGACGAAAGCGATGCATCCTTTGGTGCGTTTTCTACTGCCCGCACGAAGCGGGTTGGCAGAGACGTAGATGTTTGCTCCGTTGTCATTCTCAAAGGTGAGCCATGCCATATAGCGCGGCGCGAGAACTTGTTCGAGCGTGACCACGCGCTGCTGTGGCCGGGGAGCATCTCCCCGGCGCAGCAAGAGCGCAATCGTTTCGCTGGAAGCGAAACAACGGGTAAGGAAGTTGGCGGCAATCTGGTTCATGGTATACCTCGTTTGAACGCAATTTCACGGGACGTTTCCAGTGAGAAAGCCCAGCGTTTGCTGGGCTCTCACCGTGAAAGGGTGCGGCCTATGCGGCCGCGTCTTCGAAGGGAATCTCCTGCTCTACTTCCTGCTCTTCCGCAGCGGCCTTTTCCGCGCGGTCGAGCTTGAGGATGGAGTTGACGCGAATGCTGTCGGTACGCACCGGCTTCTTGGCCTTCTTGGGCGTGTACTCTGTGTGGCGAATCTCGCCCTCGACCTGCACGTGCGCGCCCTTCTTGAGAGTGGCCGCGAACTCGCCGAACTTGCCGAAGACGATGCAGCGATGCCATTCGGTGTGCGAGATGTATTCGCCGGACTCTTTGTCCTTGTAAGAGGTCTTGGTAGCGATGGAGAAGGTGGTGAACTTCTGGTTGTTCTTGCCGGTGCGGACTTCGGCGTCGCCGCCCAGGTAGCCAATGAGAGTTGCACGATTCAGAAACATTTTGAGTCTCCTGATTTGAATTCCCGATCTGCTCGGGTCACACCTGGCGAAGCTATGCGAGTGGGCGCGACTCCCAAGCGCCAAGCCGTGCATTCTGGAGCAGGGGCCCAGACTTGCTCTGGGAGAGGAGTCCAGAAAGCAGAACGGCGCAGTGCCGCAGGGCGTCGCAAAAGCCCCGAAGCAGTGACCGAGCAAGTGAGGAATTGGACCGGGGAGACTCGCATCTGAACGATGCAAACTCCCTGCATCCTGGCGATGCCATCGATCCAATGACCGGCAACACCAGATCCATATTCCTCGCCGCCGGACCTCGGGACAAAGACCGCGATATAAGGCACCGCATCTCGTCTCCGCATTCGCGCGTCTTGAAGTTCGGCGCGGTCACGCTCAAAAGTGCACAACAAGAGCGAGATTTCGTTAGCTACTCCGTGCCCAAGAAGGCTTTTCATAGCCGTGCCTCCGTACGCCAATTCCATCCGCTCGGTCCGCATCGAAATTCACGCTGCCACCGTGGAGGAAGCCCGGTAGATTTCCTCCGTCTCGAAGGACTGGTCCGCGTGGCTGTATCCCTTCACGGTGATTAGCTCGCGTACCCGGCGTCGGCCCGTGGAATTGCGTTCACAGTAGAGGACATAGTCCACTGCCTTTCCGGTCTGCGACCGGATGAATTGCTGGTTGAGATTTGTCCTGGCGCTGAGCGCCATATCCGCCAGTCTGTCCAGTGCGTCAAGAGCGGAATCGGCGTGCAATGTCGAGAGTGTTCCGCCGTGGCCGGTGTTCATCGCTTGCAAGAGGTCGTAACCGCATTCATCGCGGATTTCACCCATGATGATGCGGTCAGGGCGATGCCGGAGAGCCGCTGCTACCAATTGACTCGGAGTCACGGCAACTTGACCAGGAATCGCCGCAACTGCCTCCCAGCGAACGGCATTCGGATGTGCGATTTTCAACTCCGCCGGTTGCTCGATCACAATGAGCCGCTCTTGCATGGGAACGTGGTCGAGCAGCGCTTTCATCAGGGTCGTTTTTCCCGATCCCGTTCCGCCGGCAATAATGCCGTTCTTCTGTGCTCCAATCAGGCGCACAACAGTATCCCGAACATTGGCGGGAAGACTGCCCGATGCAACCAGTTCATCCGAGGTAAACCAGCGGTTGAATTTGCGCACGGTAAAGGTTGGACCGTTGATCGACGATGGCTGACCGACAACGGCTACGCGCGAGCCGTCCGGCAAGCGCGTATTGAGAATCGGATTCTGCCCTGTAAGGTCTTGCCCAAGAATGCGTGCCACGCGCTCAATCGCCGCCTGCAGGCGCTCATTCGTGTATGGCTTTTTGAGTTGGATTTGCTCGACGACACCGTTCCGGTCGGCGAACACACCTGTCGTTCCGTTAATCATCAGATCGGAGATCGACGGGTCGAGCAAAAGCTCGCGCAGCTCCTCGGGAAAGAACGGCAGAATCAGTTCGTAACTCATTTTTCCGCTCCTGCCGTCGCATCCGGTTTAATGGGATCGACGGAGATGCGGTTTTCGTGGAACTCCGTGATGGTCAATCCCAGCGGGTTGATGAACTCGTATTGGGGATAAATCCTGGACTGGTCGCTGACCTGTTTGGGATTGAGATAGTAAGTGATGCTGAGCATCCAATGCTCTGTCCGGGGCTCGCGCGAACTCTGCGCCGAATAGAACCTATCCGCAGTCATCAGGGCCGTGCCGCGAGCGATGCGCGTGCCCTGGACCATCTCTTCGGACATCGACGTGATGGTCACGTTCTGAACCGCTACATCGCTCGATTCGATCTGCCCGGCTGTGACCTGAGAGACGAGATGATTCTGGTTGTCGTCGGTCATCAACTTGGAGGCGACGGCCTGCGAGAGGAAGTAGTAATTGAGCGGGTACTTCTTGGCAATTACGTCCCGGTTGACCGTATAGCGGTAGTTGATCCAGTCGGTCAGATAGGTGCGTACTTCACCCTCGCGCGGGCTGTAGTTGAGGTCGGTATACTGGATTGCTTGCGCGCGGCCCATCTCGTCGATGCGGATGTAGCGATTGGCAATGGGACGGCGAGCAAGTGCAAGATTCATGCCGAGCGATCCGAGCAGTACGACCGTGCCGCAGACGAGGATCAGGCGGTAGGCTTTTCGCTCGGCATAGTGCGCGGCATAGACCTCGTTGCCGATGCGGTCAACGAGCAGTGATTGCTCGGGCGTGAGTGGCACTTCAATAGATGCTGTACGTGGCGGCATAGGGAGCACTTGTCCTTGTGCGCCGGTAAAACCGGCGAGGTGTAGTGAATGAAAGTTTCATACAGTGAAGGAATAGCGAACCACACTGGCCCCGAGTCATGCGGAGACGCTCGTGAGGGCGTCTGCGAAGCGTTGAC
>Ga0224529_1002008_pt1 | contig 10768 bp, 10 predicted proteins | sample CBST50metaG_FD_179893 | JGI IMG/M metagenome (GOLD analysis project Ga0224529, IMG submission 179893) | Peat soil microbial communities from Stordalen Mire, Sweden - C.B.S.T50 | ecosystem: Environmental > Terrestrial > Soil > Wetlands > Peat | place: Sweden: Norrbotten County, Stordalen Mire... | reverse complement strand
GCCTCGAGCATGGAATCGGCTTCGAGTTCCCCACACCAATAGCCTTCGGGATGCTGCTGGGAGAGCAGGAAGTCCCGGGAGCGGCCAATCGCGGATTCCACATCCGCCAAATCCGCATCCAGCCGCCCAAACCTGGGTGCCGCGGTTTGCGTCATTCCCTGCTTTGCTTTCATGCGCTTTGAAATGCCTCAGTTTCTGTCCGGAGATCCCGGATCAAAGGCCCGTTGCACCAACCCGTATTGGGTCGTGACGGAGCCGAGCCCACCCCAGCTATCCAGCAACTCTAATCGAACAGCTGGGAGTACGGGCCTGGTTTTTTTGACGCCTGGCGCCCCTGCCGGTAACCGCACAGCATGGGCGCGGATTCCGGACTACCCTACGTGCACAGCGTCTCCGCCACCTGCGCTGCCGATGGCCTGAACAATCTCCGGCGGCAGCCCAAAACGCACGTTTTCCGGCATGACTTCAACCTCTTCGACGCTTCCGAAACCGTTAAGTCGCAAATAATTTACGACATCCTCGACCAGTACTTCGGGAGCCGAGGCACCGGCCGTCACAGCGACCGTGTTTACATCCTTGAGCCATGCAGGATCGATGGCTTGGGAGTTGTCGATCAGGTAGCCAATCGTCCCCAGATTGCGGGAGACTTCCACCAGGCGGTTGGAGTTGGAGCTGTTGGTCGAGCCCACCACCAGCACCAGTTCTGCATTGTGCGCCACATTTCTTACAGCAACCTGCCTGTTTTCAGTGGCGTAGCAAATGTCCTGGGAGTGCGGGCCGACGATATTGGGGAACTTTTCCTTGAGCGCATGAATAATGTCCCGCGCCTCGGCCAGCGAAAGCGTGGTCTGCGTCAGGTAAGCCACCCGGTTCGGGTCTGGAATTTGAAGCTCTGCCACTTCCGCCACATTCGAAACCACTTGCGTCACATCCGGGCATTCGCCCAGCGTGCCTTCGATCTCGTCGTGGTCGCGGTGGCCGATCAGCACCAGCGAGTAGCCCTGCTTGGCAAACTTGACGGCCTCAATGTGAACCTTGGTCACCAGCGGACAGGTGGCGTCGATCACCTTCAGGTTGCGCCCCTTGCTCACCTCGCGGACCGCGGGCGAGACGCCGTGGGCCGAGTAGATCACGCGCTGGCCGTCGGGCACATCGTCAATCTCATGGACAAAGATCGCGCCCTTCTCCGCCAATTCATTGACAACATAGCGGTTATGGACAATTTCCCGGCGCACGTAGATGGGCGCGCCGAAGGTTTCAAGGGCGATCTTCACAATATCGATCGCGCGCACCACTCCGGCGCAAAAGCCTCTCGGCTTCAGCAACAACACCCTCTTCTGACTGGGGGAAGTCCCGGCGGGAGTACCGTTCGAGGAGGAATCGAGGACAGTTGTGGTCACTCGTTCAGTATACCAAGTACTTGGTTCAGAGGTGGGGAATCGCGCACCTGGCCAGTACTACAGTTGTACTTCGGAAAACACGGAGGGAGCAGGGGGCTTCAGCCCCCTGAATCAGCCGCTCTTTGAGGGGGCCTTCAGGCCCGGGCAGTTCAGGAAACCCCGCCAATCAGGGATCTACAACTGAAGTACAAGGGCCCTTGGATGAACATCTCCTATTGCTCCAACTGATCCCGTTCCCCTCCAAACGGAGGATTGACCGCAACAGAGGACCAATCGCGGTCTTCCCGTAGGGAAGAAATGAAAATAGCCCGGGGTGGAGCGTAGCGCAACCCCGGGACAGCATCACAATCATGTTTTTCGCGCCCCGTAGGGCCGCGCAGCGACCTTTCTTCGGCGCTGCACCAACCTTGATGCAATTGCCCTACGCAACGCACGGACCGCCGAAGACAGTTGGCGCCACCGCCGTTGCTTGCAGATCATTAAGGGCAGCGCGCGCACAATAAAAATATGCCTCTCCCTCCCGGTACCGACCTGGAGGGAACGGAGGGACAGAAGAGGTACCCTACCCCCCGGGGGTCGTTCCCTTTTTGTTCGCTTTTAAAGATTAAACACACCTATATCTACTTTATTTTGTGCTTTTTGCAGCGCGCAAAAAAACCACACCGCCAGCAAAAGCCCTTCACGTGACTTTATAAGTCCAATGGAATCAACGCGAGCACTTGAGAAAATCGGCGGAATTTCGAGCATTTTGCCGAAAATCGCGCCATTTTCACCCATTTTCAAGCCTCATTTTCCTTGGAGAAAACGGAATTCGCCAGCCTCCAAGGCCACAGCAGAGGACTCTCCGTCAGCCTCGTTCGCAAAGCTTGTTCGCCTCGCGAGTCTCCTCGAAACCTCAATCCGCAATTCGATCCGGATCAGTGCGCTTGCTTCGACCCAAGAAGAACCGGCTGAGCCACAAGTTCTTCAAAAAGCGTCCGATAGTGGATCATCGCCTGGCGCAGCTCTTCCGTGGTGGCCTGGCCTTTCGTCTGCAGCAGCGCGATCCTGTGGGCGGAACGGTAGTTCGCCGTGACCTGCGGATGATCCACGGAGATGTCGGCGGCGCGCTGTTCAAAGTCGCTCACCGGGTAGCCGCGAGCCGTCATCACATCGCGTAGCAACTGGTCGGCCTCGGTCACCGCACTGGCGGGACCGTCCACAAAGTGAGCCTGCACTTTTTCCCAGGCTGCCAGAAAGCGGTCATGATCGCCGGGGGCCAGCGGGCGCACATGGAGCGCTTCGACGCGATCCACGCGCTCTTCAAGTTTGGCCTCGGCACTCCGCCGGCCGCCGCCATCTTTCATGGCGCGCTCGTACTCAGTGGCGCCGAACTGTGCGCGCAAATGCGCCGTCCGCCGTTTTTGCAGCACAATCACCGTCGCGATCACGGCAATCACAAGCACCACGCCACTGATGATTGCGGCCCATTGCAAATTGCTCAGGTCCGGAAGTTCCATCACTGACCTCCAATTCAGGCTTCACTCGCTCTCCCGCGTGGGGAAAAAAGGGTCGAGAGTCACCTCACTGAAGTGGATGATAGGGCGCTCGCAGGGTGTCATGGCTGGTCAGTCTTGCTCATCTCCGCACCAATTCACGACCGCAACCAGCCGGGCGAAGTAACGCCGCCGTCAGCGCGAGAAATATCTCTTGGCGGTTACAGTCCTAGCGGCTGCTCGCAATCATCTGCGCGGCGTGTTGCAGGCTGGTTTCGGTCACTTTGGCGCCGGATAACATGCGTGCCACTTCATGGGTCCGCGCGCGGTCGTCCAGCAGGCTGACTTTGGTGCGAGTGCGCCCTTCGGATTCGCGCTTGTCGATGAGGAAGTGCTGGTCGGCGAAGGCGGCAATCTGCGGCAGGTGAGTGACGCACAAAACCTGCTGGCCGCGGCCCAGGCATTTGAGTTTGTGGCCCACGGCTTCGGCCGCTCGTCCGCCGATGCCGATGTCGATCTCATCGAAGACCAGCGTGCGCGGGGTAAGGTTTTTCGTTCTCGGCTTGGCGGAGCCTTCTTCCACGCTCACTTTCAGGGCCAGCATGACGCGGCTCATTTCCCCGCCGGAGGCGATTTCATCGAGGGCCTTCAGGGGCTCGCCGGGGTTGGTGGAGATGCGGTATTGCACCTGATCCCAGCCGTGCGTGGTCCAGTCCGACGGTCGCACGCTCTCGGTAACATCGACTTCAAATCGGACCTTCATGGCCAGGGAATTGATCTGGCTTTCGGCAAGCTTGGCCAGCTTTTGTGCGGCGGCTTTGCGCTCGGCGGTGAGGGAGCCGGCAGCTTTCCGATACGCAGCGGCCGCCTCCTCCAGATCCTTGCGCAGGACCTTGAGCAGCTCGTCGCGGTCTTCCACTTCGGCCAGTTTGCGGACCACATCCACTCCGAAGGCAATGACCTCCGCAACGGTGGGTCCGTATTTGCGCTTCAGGTGGTCCAGCAGAGCAAGCCGGTCTTCGATTTCGGCCAGACGTTCCGGGCTCGCGTCCAGTGTCTCCGTATAGTCGCGGAGGCTGGCGCTGATGTCGCCCACCGTGGCGCGGACCGATGCAAGCTGTTGCACAGCCTCAGCGAAGCGCGCGTCGTAGCGGGCCAGTTCCTCCACATTGCGCAGAGCGGCGCGCAGAGAGCCTTCGGCGGAGGATTCGCCCTCGTAGAGCTGCTCGAAGGCGCCCATCGCGGCCGTGTAGAGTTTTTCAGCATTGGCCAGCACGCGCTTTTCGGTTTCGTGGGCCTCGTCCTCGCCGGGAACCAAATGCGCCGCTTCGATCTCCTTGCGCTGGTAGTTCCACAGATCGACCATGCGCAGCCGGTCCTGCTCGCCCTGCAGAAGTTCGTCGAGCCTGGTTGCGGCCTGGCGCCAAAGGCTGTGCGCCTGGGCCACCGAGTCTGTCGAAATCCCGCCGAAGCGGTCGAGGAGGGTACGCTGCTGGGCCTGGTCGAAGCTGGAGACGGTCTCGCTCTGGGCATGGACCAGTGCGAGCTCAGGAGCAAGCTGGCGCAGAACGGCCACCGTGGCGGGCTGATTGTTGACGAAAACCCGGCCCTTGCCGGTCGAGAGGATTTCGCGGCGCAGAATCACTTCGGTGCCGCCGGGGTCGATCCCGTTCTCTTCGAGAATCGTCTCGGCGCCGGGAGTGGACTCGAAGACGCAGGAAACAACCGCCTTGTCGGCGCCGTGGCGCACCACGTCGGCAGAGGCTTTGCCGCCCATCAACAAAGCCAGCGCATCCACGAGGATGGATTTGCCCGCACCGGTTTCGCCGGTGAGCAGATTGAGGCCGGGACCAAAGACGGCAATGGCGTGATCGATGACGGCGTAGTTCTCAGCGCGCAACTCAACGAGCATGTTGGAGCAAACCTCGCGAAAATGGGACGGCGGTCTGGGTTTCGTGGTTTCCCACCCTCCCGAGAAAGTGGCGAGAGAACGGGGCGCGAAATTCCTGCAGGACTTCCGATCCCGGACTCGTTGCTGTTGCAACTTGCCACGGGAGTTACGGCGCTCACTGCCAGCAAAAAGCGCAACGGGAATCCGAGCGCAGCATAGCACGATTGGCCGCCCAATTGACCTCGGGATGAGGGCGGAAGGCCACAGATGGACCACATCGATAACTTGGAGCGCGTCTCGCCGTCTGTTACCGTTGATAGTGAGGTGAACACCGATTTTGACTGCTGTCATCGTCCTAATGCTGCAGGCCGATAGCGGCGCGGCCCAGGGGACGCCGTCGCTGGCCCAGGGTTCGAATGCGCTGCTTGAGATGGTCATGAACAACGGCCCAGTGGGGTTGGCCGTGCTGGTGGTGCTGCTCTGCGCCAGCCTCTACTCATGGACCGTGATTCTGGGCAAGATCTCCACTTTCCGCAAAGCGACCCAGGAGAGCCGGAAATTCATCCGGGCGTTCCGCAAAGCAAGCCGCCTGCAGGAGATTGCGGTGCTGGCTGCGGACTACAAGCTGAGCCCGCTCGCAGGCGTCTTTGAAGATGTATACGAAACCTACAAGCGGCAAACCGGTGGTTCTGGCCCGCCGCGCAACCTGGTTCCGCTGGAGCGCTCGGCACAAACGGCTGCCAGCGAAGCGGTAAACAACCTGGAGCGGCGCATGACCTGGCTGGCGACCATTGCCTCCGCCAGTCCGTTCGTCGGTCTCTTCGGCACTGTCATGGGCATCGTGAATGCCTTCCACGGACTCGGCGAGGCGGGAACGGCAACGCTCCGGGCTGTGGCCCCCGGCATCAGTGAAGCCCTGATCGCCACTGCGGCTGGCCTGTTTGTGGCCATCCCGGCACTGGTCGCGTACAACCAGTTCTCGGCGCGCATCCGCAACTTTGCCTCCGCGATCGACGACTTCTGCCGCGAGCTGCTGAACTCCCTTGAAGAGATTCCGGTGCGCGTGGCTCCTGCGGCGCGGACCGCAATTCCCGAACCCACCCGGGAGGTGGAGCGTGGCCTTTACAAGTAGCAACGGCCAGACCCGGAGTTCGCTGGCCGACATCAACATCACGCCGCTGGTGGACGTGGTGCTGGTGCTGCTGGTGATCTTCATGATTACCGCGCCGGTGCTGCAATCGGGAATCGAAGTGGCTGTGCCCAAGACGCGCACGGTGAAAGAGATTACCGAGCAACGGCTGGTGGTGACGATTGACCGCGACCAGGAGGTCTTTCTGGGCGACCAGGCGGTCAACGTCCACGAACTGGGGCAGAAGCTCCACCAGAGAGGCGCCGACCCCGCCAAACAGGTGATTTATCTGCGTGCCGACGAGCGGGTTCCCTTCGGTGTCTTCGCCAGCGTGATGGACGAAGTCAAGCAGGCCGGGATCACCAACATTTCCATTGTGACGCAGCCGCTCGACACCAAGAGCGCAGCGACGACCGGGAACTAGGGCCTTCAAGGGAGAGTCACAAACAAGCCATGGGCACTCTTGCGCAACGCGGCGAGCAACTTGAGCAGGAACTCACACCGGAGCCGGTAGCGGCGCCGGCCATGGGTTCGATTGCGCTCCATGGTGCGCTGGCCTTGGGCATCGTGCTCTACGGGATTCTCGGCGGCTATTTTCACGGCAGCATCTGGGGTAATCCGGGAAGCGGCGGGTCGATCCAGGTGAACCTGGTGAGCAGCGCCCTGCCGTTACCTGCCGATCAGCCTCGCAACGATAACGTGCTGGCCACCGATACGCCGAGCCAGGCGCCAGCTGCGCCCACTCCCAAGGAAAAACAGGCGGCCGATGAGACCGCCATTCCCATCTCCAGTAAACAGAAACAGGTCCAGATTCAGAAGCAGAGCGCGCCCAAGACGCCACCGCACCAGACTGTGTCGAAGATGGAGAACCGGGCACAGTACGGAGAGCAAGCGGGCTCGTCGATGCCGCGGTCCATGCAGTCGCAGGGCGGTTCAAACGGACCAACCTCCGTGGGCGACGGAGATTTCGCCAGCCGCTTTGGCTGGTACGTAGACGCCATCAACCGCAAGATGGCCACCAGTTGGAACAAGCTGGAAGTGGACTCGCGTACGCCCAAAGGCGCGCGGGTTTATCTGGTCTTCACCATTCGCAAGGATGGAACCCCGAAAGACCCACAGGTCGACCGGTCCAGCGGCAGCCCGACGCTCGATCGCTCCTGCATTCGCGGCGTACAGCGGGTGGATACCTTCGGGCAGCTCCCATCGTCTTATAATTCAAGTACGTTGAAGGTCTCCTATTTTTGCGAGTACTAGCATCGGTTCCACAGTGGGCAGAATGAAGGCTGTGGGATTCGATTCGACCGGTTGCAAGGTCCAGACGATTTCACCGGGCCGCACGACTGCCCCCGCCAGACAGTCCGGTCTTTACCAGGAAGGATTGCTCATCGCATGAAGGCATTTTCCCGGCTTCTGCCCTTTTCTCTTGTCGCCCTGCTCTCTTTTTCGGCTTCCTCCTTGCCGGCCCAGGACTGGGTTCACACCGGAACCAATCTCGGCAATGAACGCATCCGGCTGGCGGCCGCGGATCTCAAGCCGGTAGGCAGCGACCCACAGACGCCCGCACTGAAGGCGGCTTTCGACGCCACGCTTTACGGAGATCTGGCCAACGCCGGCATCTTCGATCTGGTGTCGAAGAGCCTCGCTCCGCAAGCCACCCCCGGCGCTCCGCAGGAGATCAACCTGGCGCAGTGGTCGGCCGCACCGTCGAGTGCGTCGATGGTTGCCTTTGGCGCGCTCTCGGCAACCAACGGGCGGCTGGTGGTCTACGGGTGGCTCTTCGATGTGCGCAACACGGTGAGTCCGCAGGTGCTGGGCAAGCAATACAATGAGGCCGCCAGCACGGACATGGCGCGCACCGTCGCCCATCGCTTTGCCGATGAAATCATCTACCGGCTGGGCGGAGGCATCAACGGCATCGCCGAAACCAAGATTTACTACATCAGCACGCGCACCGGAACCAAAGAAATCTGGGCGATGGACTACGACGGGCAAAACGAGCACCAGGTCACGCACCTGGGCAGCATTTCGCTCTCCCCGCGCATCTCGCCAGACAACACCCGCGTTGCCTTTGCTACGCTGGACCGCCAGGGTTGGTCCGTGCGCATGTATTCGCTGGAACTGGGGCGCATGGTGAGTTTCCCCGGCGGCACTGCCGGAGGAAGCAACCAGACTCCGGCCTGGTCCGGAGACGGAGCAAAGATCGCGTTTTCCTCGTCGCGCTCGGGCGATCCCGAAATCTACATCGCCGATGCGAGCGGATCGAATCTCCGCAAAATCACGTCATTCCGCGGTCCCGATGTCGCTCCAACGTGGAACCCGCGCACCAATGCGCAAATTGCCTGGGTCAGCGGGCGCACCGGCCTGCCACAGATTTACATCATGGATCAGGATGGAGCCAACATTCAGCGCATGACCGACGGCGGATATGCGGTCTCGCCCTCGTGGTCGCCAGACGGACAGCTTCTCACCTTCAGCTGGAATCGCAAATACGGGCCGGGAGCGCCAGGCGGGCAGGACATCTACATCATGGACATTGCCAGCAAGCGTTGGCTGCAGTTGACGCACGATGCGGGCAGCAACGATTACCCCAGTTGGGCGCCGGATACCCGGCACATCGTCTTTGAGCGCTCCATTGGTGGGCACGCTCAAATCTGGACGATGTTGTCCGACGGGACCGGTCAGCACCAGTTGACGCACACCGGCAACAACTTCATGCCGAACTGGAGCTGGAAGTAACGAAAGGGTGGGAAATGCCATTGGCGACATTGTTTGTCCATGGAATATCCCGCTCAACTGCACTATGATGGTTGCGATGCCATAAGCCTGCAGGCGCTCGCGCTGAAAGGTTGAGGCGAATTGGTAAGCCGGTGCGCATTCCGTCATCGAGCCGGATGCATAAGCGGCATTGACGACAACGTTTTCCGCAAGGTGAAAGGCCGGAGCCCTTGCCCTCGAGTTCATCGTAGGGATAACCGGGCGCTGAAAGATAACAGGCCCGACCAAGCGGAAGAGATGCTCGAATTCGCGGAAGGAGTAATCCCATTGAACCGACGTAATCGTATCCTTGCACCAGTTGTTCTGCTTGTCGCTTTGGTAGCCGTCGCAGGTTGCCACAAAAAGGCACCGTTGCCTCCGGCAGCACCGCCACCGCCACCCGTTGCAGCCGCGCCCACCGCGCAGATTACTGCAACTCCCACATCCGTCACCGCCGGCGACCAGGTGCAGCTGAGCTGGCGCACCACGGATGCCTCGACGGTTTCCATCGATGGCATCGGCGATGTGCCCACTTCGGGCGTCAAGACTGTAACCCCCACGGCGTCGACCACCTACCATTTGGTTGCCCGCGGCGAGGGTGGTACGGCCGAAGCCAGCGCGCGCGTCACCGTGAATGCGCCGCCCGCGGTAGTGGTTCCGACCAACACGATGAGCGCAGAAGAAGAGTTCAAGGCCAATGTTCAGGACGTCTTCTACGATTACGACACCTATGACATCCGTAGCGATGCGCAGGGCACGCTTGCTCACGACGCCAGCTACCTGGTGAGCCATCCGGACGTGAAGGTTGTCATCGGTGGATACTGCGACGAACGCGGCTCCAACGAATACAACCTGGCCCTGGGCCAGAACCGCGCCGACGCCGCCAAGAATGCTCTGATCACGGCCGGTATCGCGGCCACCCGCATCCGTGTGGTCAGCTACGGCAAGGAGAAGCCTTTCTGCTCCGAGTCGACTGAAGAGTGCTGGCAGCAGAATCGTCGTGCCGGCTTCACAATGGACCGGTAGAACCTGAGCTGACAGTAAACAGCTGACAGCCGATAGTTGACAGGCAAATGGATGGGAATACTCCCAAGCCAGCTGCCTGTCAACTGTCGGCTGTTAGCTGTAAGCTTCTTAATGGGTGAGCAATGCTGAAAACGAACACACTTCGCAATCGCCTTCTCGCGGCAGCCATGATGGCCGCGGTTCTGGCCTGCGCGCCGGCGCCGGCGCACGCCGCATCGAAAGAGATCATCGAGCTGCAGACGCAGGTGCAGCAACTGCTGGACATGGTGCAGCGGCTACAGTCCACGATGGATACGCGCTTTGGCGTGATCCAGCACCTCGTGGAGCAGACTGCGGACGACGCCAACCGAATGACGGCTACGGTGAACGGTCTGCAGCAGAAAATCAATGCCCAGAGCGAGACCGGCAGCGGCAAGCTGGACACCGTCTCAGGACAGGTGCAGTCGCTGAACGACTCCGTGGACGAGTTGAAGTCGCGGATTGCCAAGCTCGACAAATCGATCCAGGATCTGCAGACCCAGGCGCAGAGCTCCGCACCTACGGGCGCTCCATCAGGAGCCATGCCTGCTGCCAACGGCGCCGGTGCTCCCGGCCCGGCAGCAAATCAGGCTCCTCCCTTGCAGGAAACATTCCAGGCCGCCTATCGCGACTACAACGCCGCCAAGTACGAAGTGGCCACCGGCGAGTTCCAGGATGTGATTCATTACTACCCCATGGACGATCTGGCCGGTCAGGCGCAGTTCTATCTGGGTGAGATTGCCTACCGCCAGCAGAATTACGCCGATGCAGTCAAGGCCTACAACAACGTGCTCGAAGGGTTCCCCGGCAGCCCGAGAGCCTCGACGGCGCAGTTGCGCAAAGGATTCGCGTTGCTGCAGGAAGGCAAGAAGGATGCGGGCATTCGCGAGTTGCGGCTGCTCATCCAGCGTCACCCGCAGACCCCCGAAGCGGCGCAGGCGCGCACCAAGCTGAATGGCCTGGGCGCAAAGCCTTCGGCGCGGTAGGACCCGGTAAATGTTCCATGCAACAGAAAGGCCCCGCACTTGGCGGGGCCTTTCTGTTGCATGGAACGGTGATGGCTGGGCTACATCAG
>Ga0224529_1002007_pt1 | contig 10772 bp, 7 predicted proteins | sample CBST50metaG_FD_179893 | JGI IMG/M metagenome (GOLD analysis project Ga0224529, IMG submission 179893) | Peat soil microbial communities from Stordalen Mire, Sweden - C.B.S.T50 | ecosystem: Environmental > Terrestrial > Soil > Wetlands > Peat | place: Sweden: Norrbotten County, Stordalen Mire... | reverse complement strand
CAGGTATACTTCAACCGCCTGCCAGAATCCATGGCAGCCTAAAAACAAAAGCAAGAACTTCCACTTAAGGAAAAAGCAAAAACTGTCCGAACTACCGGGACAACCTCAATCGCCACTGGCTCTATCGCAAGACCATCTTCCATCTGCATCTGAAACAGGGCTTCACGCGTCCTTATACGCCGCGCACCAATGGCAAGGCGGAACGCTTCATCCAGACCGCGCTGCGCGAGTGGGCCTACGCACGAAGCTATCAGAACTCAACTGAATGAGAAGAACAACTCGAAAACTGGCTGCATGACTACAATTTCCATCGCCCCCATGCTAGCCTTAACCTCAACACGCCTGCTTCCCGCGCCGGTCTGAGTAGGAACAACCTCTTGAGCCTCCACAGCTAGCTTTTGCCCTTTAGCAGCAGCGATAGAAATCGATCGAGTTCGTTTTGGTCCACGCCATGCGCCAAAGGATGCTCCCCCTTGCTCGCGGCCGGCGCATCCTGAAGAATGAACTGGAAGCCGACACCGTCGCTGCCCCAGCGCACGGCCCTTGATTGCACCGCAATCGAGCACTCGACGCCCTCTTGCCCGCCACAGCCTTCGGGTTGAATCGTCATCAGAATCAGGGTGCCTGGATACCAGCGCTCCTCCGTCACCACGTACATACCGGTCAAACTTATATCCCTGACAGAATGAGCACTTGGAGTCGCGCCGGTCCAGTAATATACGGCTACGCCAGGCACGGTCTCCCTTGGAGATTTTCTCATATCTGGAGATATCTTCGGATATGGAGACCACCAGCGCTCCAGCCAGTTCTTCGACGGCTTGATGTCCTGCACGGCGGGTTCATCCAAGCCTGATTTATAGGGCCGCTCAGACTCGGAATATTCACCCTCCGAGCTATTATTCCCTTGCGTCACGCCGGAGACACCGCTCAAGAACGGCTTCGCCTTCCGCGCCGTATCCTCAATGCCGCTTGGGGTACAGAACCGCTCCAGTTTATTCTGCATCTCCTCCGCCGCACAAAGCACCAACTGGTCTCCCTGCTGAGTTTGGGACGAATAGATAGAGTGGGTTGGCAGCGCCAAGACACTCGCGGTCTGCGGACTGAATGGCGTGACGCAAAATGTGGGGAAGGACTCGACAACTTCAATGACGCGGCAATCCTCGTCCAGATAAATCAGATCGAGCGGCTCCAGCATATCGGTTTCGGGAATCCCTTTGAAAGGCTTTATCAAGAGACCCTCGCCAGACTTGAGTTCAAGCTTCGGCAGCATATCCTTGAGGCTCGCGTATGAAAAAAAATCGGCAGCAACGACCTCAAGTCCAAGAAAACACTCGCGCGTCTGGTTGTATGCACAAAGCCGTTGCAATTCCATTTAACCTCCGGCCTCAATCGAGCATCTGGCAATCGGTTGCTATTTCGTCATCCAGACCTAAACTTCAGTCTCTTCCGTCAGAAACACCCATCCTCATACCCTTTCTCTGTGTCCGCCGGCCTGAACTAGAAACCCCACATTGCCTGGCGCAGCAAAAGACAATTGTGACAACCGAATAAAAGCACAAATACACAAGAAGTTGCCCGCTGCCGACTGGAGATCAGAGACATTATCATCACTCAATACTCAAGGCCCGTCAGCGAGATGATCGAGATGATCAACAAAATATGTCCGGCTAACAGGCATCACTAGAGCAATTTCAGGAATTAAACCAGCGCAGCGAACACCTTGCAACGGTGCAACCCTGAAATTGCTCTGGCAGTATGAGGCACAGACTACTTGGTCTTGGTGCGGCGGCGCTGGATCAGCACGATGAGAACAACCACAAACAACACACCTGCAACTACTTGGATAATCGCCGTACTACTCATAGCAGCTCCCTTTCTTGCAACAGCATCCGTGATTCGCTCCCCGGCCTGAGCGGAACATGGCCGATGCCGGGCGCCAGTGCGGCGAGATATCCAGCCCGCAAATACGCGAGCTGGCCGGCGGCGCTGACAACGGAACAACGCCGCCAGAACACCTATGCAAACTACTTGGTTTTGGTGCGGCGGCGCTGAATCAGCACGATGAGAACAACCACAAACAACACACCTGCAACTACTTGGATAATCGCCGTACTACTCATAGCAACTCCTTTTCTTGCAACAGCATCCGTGATTCGCTCCCCGGCCTGAGCGGAACATGGCCGATGCCGGGCGCCATTGCGGCGAGATATCCAGCCCGCATATACGCGTGCTGGCCAGCAGCGCTGACAACGGAACAACGCCGCCAGAACACTTATGCAAACTACTTGGTTTTGGTGCGGCGGCGCTGAATCAGCACGATGAGAACAACCACAAACAACACACCTGCAACTACTTGGATAATCGCCGTACTACTCATAGCAGTTCCTCCTTCCCTCAATGACTAACAGACTTGAACGACGCCATAATGGAAATAAACGCCGGCCCCAGAGTAACGACGAAAAGCGACGGAAAGATAAAGAACACAAGCGGAAACAGTAGCTTGATCGTTGTCTTTGCCGCGGCCTCTTCCACTGCCTGCACTCTCTGGGTTCTAAGTGTATCGCTGTGAACACGCAAGGTCTTTGCTATGCTGGTTCCAAACTGTTCCGCCTGAACCAGCATGGTGGTGAGATTGCGCACGCAATCAACGCCGGTGCGTTCCGCCAAGTGTTTCCAGGCATCGGCGCGAGGGCGCCCGGCACGTTGCTCCAACACAACAATATATAACTCGTCGCACAGTTCCGGCTGGGCCTTTCTCAATTCCACTGACGTGCGCGCCGTCGCCTGATCCATGCTCAGTCCAGCCTCAATGCAGATAACCAGAAGGTCGAGCACATCCGGCAGGCCGCGCCGAATACGGCTTTGGCGCGTTTTGATCTGGCGATCCAGCCAGAAATCCGGCATCAGAAACCCCAGACCAAGGGCTAGAATATACACAAGGAACGGGGCGAATCTCCCTATTCCTGTCACCAGGCACAAAACACACAGCAGAAGCGGAACAACCACTTTGGAGCCAAAAAAGATTTTAGCTGACTGCTCACTGCGGTAGCCGGCATGTTGAAGCTTCTGCACGGTGACAGAAACCTCGGTTTGGCTCTTCGGCAGGACATTCTCAAAGTGCTCGACCACACCGCCGATCGAAATCCCCGTCTGCTGAATCGCGTTCAACAGGGATTTCGGTTTGGGACGCGGATTGATGACTTCCGATATCCGCTGAAACATGGCTTCGCGATAGAACAGCAACAAGCCGCCGCTCACGATCAGCAGAAATATGACAAAAAAGGCGATTACCGCATATCCCATAGGTCACCCTTAAACGTCCACGTTGACGATTTTGCGAATAAGCAAACCGCCAACTACAATCATGGAACCAGATATCCAAAGCAGCTTAACGCCAACTGGGGTGGTCCACAAAATGCTCATCATCGTGGGGTTGACGGCATACAATGCAACACCTAGCACCAACGGGAGAAGCGTCAGAACCCACCCTGTCATGCGCCCCTGAGCCGTGTGCGTTGCCACCTGCCGCTTAAGCCGGAACCTCTCCCGTATGACATGCGAAGTCTTGTCAAGGACCTCGGCCAGATTACCGCCGCTCTCCTTTTGGATCATGATCGCGGTAGAGACAATGCGGAGGTCCTGAAGCGGAACGCGATTGATCGTGTTGTCCAGAGCGGTCTTGAGTTCAAGGCCATAGTTCTGCTCCTCGAAGCACGTCTTGAATTCGCAGCCGACCGGATCGGCGCATTCGCGCGCCACCGAGCCCATGGCCGCAACCAGGCTATGGCCGGCACGCAGAGCGCTCACCATCAAATCGATGGCTTCCGGCAGCATTTCCTGAAATTTTTCAAGCCTCTTGCGGCGTTTAAACAACACAAAGACGAAAGGCGCTCCGCTGCAGGCCAGCCCAACCAGTAAAGCCAATAGAATGGAGCTTACGCGCCAGATAATCAGCGCGCCCCCCACAGCGAAGCAGACTCCGCATATCAGCAGAAGGCGTCCTGGCGTCCACGTCAGATCGGCTTGATAGAGCAGATTCTGAAGGCGTGGCGCCAAGTCAAACTGCAACAGTTTTCGGTTTAGCCATGGAATACTGCTGAACTCTTCGTTTTTGCGCAGATTGACGGTCTGACTGCGTTCTATCGGTGTGTCCGTGGCCAGAGCAGAGTCGAGCGTGTCATGTACCTGCTTCGCCTGTTGAGCGGATTTGCCTCCGAAGGCGATCATCAGCAGAGCAGCAACCGCAAAAACGCCCAGAAATACCAGACCTATGATCAGTACCATCTCTCAGCCCCCTTCCGCTCAGTTCACTAGCGTTTCGTGCTCGAAGATCGCCGGCGGCAGGACGATGCCCGAGACGCGAAGCTTTTCGAGAAACCGGGGGCGGATACGCGTTGGTTGAAAGACTCCGATAACTTTTCCATCGGGTCCGATTCCTTTTCTAGTGAAGTTGAATATCTCCTGCATGCTGATCACGTTCTCTTCCATGCCGGTGATCTCGGAAATGCTGGTTACTTTGCGCGAACCATCGCTCATGCGGGCAGCTTGAACAATAATAGTGATGGCTGAGGCTATCTGCTGGCGAAGGGACTTTTCCGACATATTCATATTACCCATCTGGACCATGGATTCAAGCCGAGAGATGGCATCGCGGGGCGTGTTGGCGTGAATCGTGGTCATTGATCCTTCGTGCCCGGTATTCATGGCCTGTAACATATCAAAGGCTTCTTCTCCACGCACCTCGCCCATGATGATGCGGTCGGGGCGCATACGGAGGCAGTTGACGAGCAGTTGGCGCTGCTTGATTGCGCCCAGCCCCTCGATGTTGGGCGGGCGGGTTTCCAGGCGCACGATGTTTTCCTGAGCCAGACGGAGTTCGGCCGCGTCTTCAATGGTGACCAGACGTTCATTGCGCGGAATGTACTGCGACAGAATGTTCAGAAAGGTGGTCTTGCCGGCGCCGGTGCCACCAGCGATGAGTATGCTGATGCGCGCCTTCACCGCCGAGGCCAGCACCTCCATCATCTCCGGGGAAACGCTCTTGAGTTGAACCAGTTGATTGGCCGCCAGGGGACCGGTGCCGAAACGCCGGATCGACAGCGATGGCCCATCGAGCGCCAGCGGTGGAATAATTGCATTGACGCGGGAGCCGTCGGCCAACCGGGCATCGACCATCGGCGACGACTCATCCACTCTGCGGCCCACGCGCGAGACGATGCGGTCAATAATCTGCAGCAAATGGCGGTCATCGCGAAAGGTCGTATCGACCCTCTGCAGCAGCCCGCCCTTTTCAATAAATACGTGATCCTTGTTATTGACCAGAATATCGGAAATCTTTGGATCCCTCAGCAGGGGCTCCAAGGGGCCAAGTCCAAAGACTTCGTCAAGCAGATCCGCCTGGATCTTCTCCTGCTCGTCGAAGTTCAGGGGCACGCGCTGCTCGGCAATGATCTCCTTGACGATGCCGGCCACAGCTTGGCGCGCCTGGCTGGAATTGGCTCGCGACAGCTTCTCCAAGTCCAGTTTGGAAATCAGAGTCCGGTGTATTTCCGCTTTGTACTTTTCCAGATTCGGCAGTTCCACGTTCTACCTTTCAACCGCAGAAGATATTTGTCAAATTGCCATCACTTTCCCTGCCAGCGCAAAACAAGAAAAGGCGAAAAAGTCGTCACTGAGCCAAAGCAAACGTCACGTTCACCGTGGTGTCAGTTTCCACCGGCTCGCCGTCAAGCAGATAGGGCCTGAAACGCCAGTTTCTCACCGCATCCAGAGCGGCCTGCTGCAACATCTTCGGTCCACTGACAGCCCGCAGATTCCCAACTCCTCCGGTTTTGGAAATCGTGGCTTGAATCACCACCGTGCCAGAAACATGAGCCGCCTTGGCGAGAGGCGGATATACGGGCGCCGTCTTCTGAACCAGCAATCCGACCGCAATGCCGGCCGATATACTCGCTTTCTTGGCCGCCAAAACCTTCACTTTGGGGCCGCCCTGCCCGCTAAGGAACTGCCCGCCACTGCCCAGGCCTTCCACACCGCCCGAGCCAAAACTGGCCGGAGGAGGCGCTTCCCTTCCGGTCAGCGCCTTGAGGTCGCTGGAAATTCGGGAGGGGGCATTCAGTTGCTTGTTCATCGCATCCGACTGCGCGCGCAGCGGGATTGTTGGCACCGCGGTCTCTGCTGCCGGAGTATTGGGCGATGCCGCCGTATTGGCCGTCTGCGCCGTATTGTCTACCGACGGCTTCTCCGCATTCGTCAATGCCGTCGTTTGCGCACTGGAGGCCTGATTCGGAACAACTGTCTTCGGCCGCATTTTCATATAGCCAAGCGTACCGGCAACCAGCAGCACGACCACCGCGCCGATGGCGCCCAACGTCGCCACCTTCTTGTGGCCATGGCTGCCCGCGTCCTCAATCTCCTCGTACCGCGAGCCACCCACCTTAGCCTGAGACGGCTGATAAACCGGCTCGGCATAGGTGTAGGCTGCTGCCTGGCCCCGCGCGGAGCCACTCGTTGAGCGGCCCGCCACGGGCAATGGCAATACAGCAACGCTCGCAACCGAGGCCTGGGCTGACGGCCTTGACGCACCGCCATTACCAGCAGCCCTCTCTCCTCCGCTGGGGACGGCTGGTTCTGCCGCAGAATCCTCTCCACTATCCCATTCGCCAAAATCCGCGGGTAGAGTAGTCGGCTGCTCATTATCTATTTTTTCTGGAGGTACCATTGGCCATCGGCTCCCTTCTCATAAGTAGCACCCTTGTACGTGCGCGTTTCGATTTTACTCTGCTGGATGGGGATACTGCCACCTTGCAGCGCCTCTTCCTTCGTGCTTTCTGGACTGACGCTGTCCGCATTCCCCTCGTCTCCCGCCGGCATCAGTGAATCGAGGTTCGGCAGTCCTTCCACCAAAAGCGAAACACTGCCTTGCGCCGTAGTGTAGTTCACCTTGTCGTCTGGTGCAAAGGTGACCGAAAGCGTCTGCTTTCCCGACGCCAGCACGGTGCCCGCGGCGGGAGTGTAAACGAAAGCGCCCTGAACCAGGGCCGAGGCATTAAGCTGCGCCGGGCCGAGCGGGCTGCCATAAGCAATAGCCTCCGGCTCCGCCCAGGTGATGATCGGCCTCGCCTTGGCGACAGACAAAGTAACTGTGGCCCTCGCCGACGCTTCATTGGCGGTGTTCTTCGGCGTGAATGTTACAGAAAGGGTGTGCGTGCCCGCCGCCAGCACCTCGCCCGCCGCCGGGCTGTAAACAAAGCTGCCCGGCGACAATGCCGTGGCGTTGAGTTGGGTCGACCTGAGTGCCGTGCCATAGGAAATCTCGGCCGGTTCCGGCCACTTAATAGCCGGCATCGCCTTCTCTACGATCAATTGCACGGAAGCCTGCGTCTCCGGAATGTTAGCGTCTGCCGGAGTAAAGGTGACGGAAAGCGTATGCGTGCCCGCCGCCAGCACCTCGCCGGCGTCTGGAGCATAGGCGAATTTTCCCTGAATGGGCGCCGTGGCATTCAACTGCGTGCTGTTGAGCGCCGTGCCATAGGAAATGGAAGCCGGAGTTGGCCAGTTGATCGCGCTGGGCTTTGCCTTGGCCACCGTCAGAGAAACCGTCGCCTGCACGGCGGAGCAGTCGTTAATATCGGCCGGCGTGAAAGTCACAGAAAGCGTATGCGTGCCCGCCGCCAGCACCTCGCCAGCGCCCGGTGTGTAAACGAATCTTCCCGGAACCGATGCCGTGGCATTCAGTTGCTCGGCGCTGAGAGCCGTGCCGTAGGCAATCGGAGCTGGCGCAGGCCAATTGATAATTGAAGCTGACTTGGTGACCGTCAGCGGCACGGCGGCTTGCACGGCCGTATAGTTCGTGCTGTCGGTTGGAGTGAAGATCACGGAAGGCGTGTGCGTGCCTGCCGAGAGCACCGCTCCTACCGGCGGAATATAAACGAATTTTCCCGGAACCGATGCCGTGGCATTCAACTGCGCCGCGCTGAGAGCCGTGCCATAAGCAATCGGCGCGGGCTTCCGCCATGTGAGGCTCGGTGTGGCTTTGGTGACCGTGAATTGCACCTTGGCCTCAGCCGAGGCGTAATCGGTGCTCTCCGATGGAGTAAAGGCCGCCGTGAGCGTATGGATCCCGGCTGAAAGCACCTCGCTTGCAGCCGGAGTGTAAACGAATCTCCCCGGAACCGATGCCGTGGCATTCAACTGCGCCGCGCCGAGCGGCGTGCCGTAGACAATTGGCGCGGGCTTCTGCCAAGTAATGCTTGACTCAGCCTTGGTGACCGTAAACGGCACACGGGTTTCCACCGTCGTGCAGCCCGCGGTGTCCGCAGGAGTAAAGGTTGCCGTCAGCGTTTGTATCCCGACTGAGAGCACCTCGCCCGCGGTCGGAGTGTAAACAAATCTCCCCGGAACCGATGCCGTGGCATTCAACTGCGCCGCGCCGAGCGGCGTGCCATAAACCACCGGAGCTGGCGTCGGCCATGTAACCCTGGGCTCAGCCTTGGTGACCGTCAGCAGCACGGTGGCCTCCGCCGCCATATAGCCCGCCTCATCCGCAGGAGTAAAGTCCACGGTGAGCGTATGGACTCCGGCCGGCAGCACTTCGCCTACGGAAGGAGTGTACGTGAAGTATCCCGGAACCGAGGCCATGGCCCGCAACTGCTTGGTGCTGAGCGCCGTGCCATAAGCAATCGGAGCTGGCGTCGACCAGGCAATGACCGGCGTCTCCCGCTCTACGGCTTTGGGCACAGCTCTTTCGACAGTCGCCTTGATCTCGGGTTGGAATCTCTCGATGGCTTTGGGCGCGGCTCTTTCGATTTTTGCCATGATCTCGGGCTGAAATCTCTCGGCGGCTTTGGGCGCATCCTGCTGCAGATGCCATTCGCCATCGAGGCCCTTCACATAGGTCGCCCCCTTGTAGCTGCGCGTTTCCAGCCCGCCCTGCCGTATAGGAGCGCTGACACTCGGCGTCGGTGCGGGCTTCTCGCTCTCCACGGGCCGCAATGGCTCCTGTGCTGCTTCCTCGGTCACGGTACGCTCGTAACGGGCAGGAACATCCCTGTCTTCCCTGGGGTCAGAACGAACCTTGTCCGTCACAGCCTCGTTCTCCGCGTCCTGCACCAGCCCGAGCTGCGTGAGCGCCGTCGTCTCGTCGGGCGTGGATATCTTTGACGAAAGGCTGCGACTGAGGCTCTTGAGACTGAAGCCCGAACGCTTTTCCTGAACGGGTGGCAGACCACAGGCGGAGCGGGCCATCTGCCGTATCAGGCGGGAAATGGCCGAATCCTCCAGCGCCAGCGGAATGGCGGTGGTCTGCATACGCCGCACGGCGGCGTAGTCGTTGGGAATCTTCCACTGCGCCGGCCGGGTCAGAGCCTTGGTAATCTGGTCCTCGGCCACGCCCAGCGTGCGATGCTCAAACCGGTTGAGTACAATTTCCAGCTTGGGAACCCCGGTGGTAAAGTACTGCGAGATCAAGCGGTTGGAATTGCGCAATCCGGCGATGCTCGCCTGGATCACCAGGTAGATCAAGGAACCATCCTTGAAGAGGCTCGTGCCCGTCAAATCGAGCCTGCACCCCATATCAATGACGACATTGTCGAAGTCCTGACGCGCCACCGCGATCAACCTGTCGACAGCTTCATCGGTGGCGTCAAAGGTGGGAAACTTGCCCGGAGCCGCCAGCACCGAGACTCCTGAGTCATGCTTGACCAGAAGTTTGGAGAGGAAGCTCGAATCCAGCCGGCTGGCATTCTGCAGCGCGTTGATGGTCGAGTATTCGGCCGTAATCCCGAGGTTGAGCGCGGCATCTCCCAGCGGAAGATTAAGATCGATCAGCAGCGTGCTTTCGCTCGATTCCTGGGCCAGCGAGACGGCGAAGTTGCTGGCCAGCGTAGTCACGCCGTCCCCGCCCTTGGCGCCCAGAAACGCCAGCAGACGGCCGCCCGTCTTCTTGGGCGCGCGCGGCGCCGGACGCCGGGCCGAAGCACGGACCAAAGCCTCGGCCATGGTGTTTTGGGCAAAGGGAAGAGTGAGGAACTCGCGGGCGCCGGCGCGCATACAGCGGACCAGCAGCTCCGAATCAGTCTTCATCGAGTAAACCATCACCGTCGCCGCGCCATTGGCGCAGATGCTCTCCACCAGTTCCAGCGCATATTCAGGCTGGGCATCCAAGTCAATGATGATGACGTCGTAATGCTGCTCCAGAAGCCGTGGGACATCATCCAGGCTGGGCGGATAGGAAGAAAACTCCCGCACTTCCCCGCTCTGGCATCCGGCCAGCGCGCTGGCGGCCGCCTTGCGGCGGTCCGTGTCCGGGCCGATCAGCGCAATCGACAGAACGTCGGCGCCGAGCGAGTCCGGATACTGATCATCGAGATACTGCGAAGGTCCTGAGTTCACTGGATTGCTGCCCCCTGCCGCATGCAACTTTCCCGGTGGATTAATCGAATATTCATACGTTGACTGCCAGTTGGACATGATATTACTCCAAATTACTCAACACGCGAAGAAGGACATAAGGGTTCCGATGGCGATGGCCGGAGCGTAGGACATCTTGCGCTTCATGGGGTTGGACAAAACCAACTCCGGATCACCGTGCATTCCGCGCCGCTTCCAGCCGAAGAGCAGATCACCAGCGCCGGTGAACAGCTCCTTCAAAAAACCGCCGCATACTGCCCAGCCAAGGGCCATGATTCCCCCGGCAATGGCCGTCACAACCAGTGCGATAAGCAACTGGGACGGGCCAATCCATGCCCCAACCCCCGCCATCAGCTTTACGT
>Ga0224529_1002003_pt1 | contig 10797 bp, 8 predicted proteins | sample CBST50metaG_FD_179893 | JGI IMG/M metagenome (GOLD analysis project Ga0224529, IMG submission 179893) | Peat soil microbial communities from Stordalen Mire, Sweden - C.B.S.T50 | ecosystem: Environmental > Terrestrial > Soil > Wetlands > Peat | place: Sweden: Norrbotten County, Stordalen Mire... | reverse complement strand
GGGTATAGGCGGCAGGGGGCTCAGGCGGGTGGCCCAAGTCTCGCCTTTGAGACCTGGGAGATGATGAACCCAAGCTAACGTTTATCAAAAATCCGCAATCTCTGACAACAGGCGGGTGGCCCACCCTTTGACTGAGCACAAATGAGTGGGTGCCCCATCCTTGGCACAGTTTCATCGTACCAAGGATGGGGCACCAGGCGTTTCCAGATCACGACATCTTGCAACCGGTGACTGCTGGGAAATCCGCTCTGCGACCGCGGCTTCTTCCATCTCACCTTGAGTTCCTCCTTCAGAGACCTGAGTTGCAAAGGTATCGGAAGAAGCCTTACTCGCTGTGTTAGTTCGCTTTAGTCTTCAAGTTGTAGCGGTTCGCGTACTGCTGGTCGATTTCCATGATGTGGCCTGTCAGCCATTCACGAAGGGTTTTGCTTACCGTCCCGCTTAAACCGATTTTTCCGGCTCTGTTATCCTCAATGAGGCCTTGGATCTGGGCCTGAAACTTGCGGTGTTGTTCTTTGTGTACTGCCAGATCCGGGTAGTTCTTGCTCGCAAGCCACTGTTCTTCACTGTCGAAATGCTGCTTTGTATACGCAAGGGTTTGTTCGAGAATCTCCCCGATCTTGTCCTGCGGTTTGTGGTCTTTCAATGCGCTGTAAAAATCATTGAAGCAAGTGAAGAGTTTCTGATGCGCTTTATCGAAAGCCAGTACACCAACGCTATAGGAATCCTGCCATCCGTACATTGAATCTACCTCTCATTCACGGACCATCCCTAGCTAGCAGCATGCATTTTCTAAGGTTCGCCCATATTTAGGTGCGTGATTAACTTATCGGCAAATCTACGGTAGGCGCTAGTCTAGGACATCCATTATGTGCTTGTGAGTAGATGTAGAACTTACTTTCACGACAGGATAGAAGTAGAGAGCCGGCGGGTGGCCCAGGTGCCTCGCGGCACTTGACACCCTCGCCTTTGGGGACCGAGGATGTCTCTCGGCAGGCGCTGTGTACCCCAGCTCCCGCTTTTGGGCCCTGGGAGACGATGAAACCCAAGGCGCGCAACGCGGCACGAATGAAGCCGAGCCCTGCGACAAAAGCGCATCTGCAAAGTCGGGCAACCGAGCGCATTTTGACCGTCCCGCCCTCATTTGTCCGGTCCTTACGCTTTATTTAGGAAACCTTTTTGATACTTATATCTAGAGTCCGTCACTATCAATTCAGCGTGGCGAACCCACGAAATTCATGAGGCCCGCAATGCAAGATCTGGCGATGTTGCTGTTTACGGTCGTTTTCTTCGCCCTGGCGTTTCTCTACGTCAAGGCCTGTCAGAAGCTGAGGTAGCCCGATGCATATCGATGTCATCACTGTCGTGGCGCTAGGCATTTCCATTTTGCTGCTAGGCTACCTGGCGCTCACCTTGTTGTTCCCGGAGAAATTCTAATCATGTCCGCTAACGGTTGGTTGCAGTTTTCCGTTTTCTGCTTGATTCTGCTGGCCTGTGTTCGTCCGGTGGGCATCTATCTGGCTCGCGTGCTCGAGGGCCAGCGCACTTGGCTTACGCCTTTGTTGCGCCCTATTGAGCGGCTCATCTACAAACTCAGCGGCATCCAAGCCGACCAGGAGATGAACTGGCGCGAGTATGCCTATGCGGTACTGGGTTTCTCGGCCGTAAGCCTGGTGGTGACGTATGCCATCGAGCGCTTGCAGGCGGCGTTGCCTTTGTGGAATCCGCAGGGGCTGCCCGCGGTGGGGCCGGATCTGGCCTGGAACACGGCGGCCAGCTTTACCACCAACACCAATTGGCAGTCGTACTCGCCCGAAACGACGATGAGCTATCTGACTCAGATGGCCGGCCTGGCCACACACAACTTTTTCTCGGCGGCGGTAGGCATTGCGGTGGCCGTGGCGCTGATTCGCGGCATCAAGCGCACGAGTTCAGGCACCATCGGCAACTTCTGGGTAGACACGACGCGCACCCTGCTTTATGTGTTGCTGCCTGGCTCGATTGTTTATGCGCTGCTACTGGTGGCGCAGGGAGTTCCGCAGAATCTGAAGGCCTACACCCAGGCGCACACGCTGGAGCATCAGACGCAAACCATTGCGCAGGGACCGGTGGCTTCGCAGGAAGCGATCAAGATGTTGGGCACCAACGGCGGCGGATTTTTCAACGCCAACAGCGCTCACCCTTTCGAGAATCCCACACCATTTTCCAATCTGCTGCAGATGCTTTCGATCTTCATGATTCCAGCGGGGCTGACCTATACGCTGGGGCGCATGACGGGCTCGCCAGGGCACGGATGGGCGGTGTTGGCGGCAATGTTTGTGCTGTTTGCCACCGGATTTACGGCTGTTTACTGGGCCGAGTCGCAGCCGCATCCGCTGCTGCATGGCGTGGCGCAGGTGGGCAGCGAGGCCGCACCGGCGGGCAACATGGAAGGCAAGGAGACGCGCTTCGGCGTTTCGCAGTCAGCGCTGTTTGCCACCATTACGACAGACGCCAGTTGCGGCGCGGTGAACTCCATGCACGACTCGCTGACACCGCTGGGCGGCATGGTGGTGTTGACCAACATCATGTTGGGCGAGGTGGTCTTTGGCGGAGTGGGCGCTGGGCTCTACGGCATTCTGATCTTCGTGGTGCTGGCGGTCTTCATTGCCGGGCTCATGGTGGGCCGCACGCCGGAGTATCTGGGCAAGAAGATTGAAGCCTACGACGTGAAGATGTCGATGCTCTACGTGCTGATTTTTCCGCTGATCATTTTGTCTCTGACTGCGGTTTTTGTGCTGTGGCCGACTGTGGGGCTTTCGGCGCTGACCAATCAAGGGCCGCATGGGCTGACGGAAATTCTTTACGCCTTCACCTCGGCGACGGGCAATAACGGCTCGGCATTTGCAGGGTTGAGCGCCAACGCTTGGTGGTGGAATGTGGCGCTGGGCTGGGCAATGCTAGCGGGTCGCTTCCTAATGCTGGTTCCAGTGCTGGCGCTGGCCGGAAACCTGGCGCAAAAGAAGAGCGTGCCGCCTTCGCCAGGAACTTTTCCGGTAAACTCGACGCTGTTTGCCGTGCTGCTGGTGGGCGTGATTGTGATTCTGGGCGCTCTGACCTTCTTCCCGGCATTAAGCCTGGGACCGATTCTGGAACATCTGCTGCTGAAATCCGGCCAGGTGTTTTAAGGGCAGCTAACAGTTGTTGGCCGACAGATTGGATGTTCAGCTTTTTCAGCATCAGCAACTCGTAGCTTGAAGTTACTCGCTGCGTCGCAATAAAGGACCATCATGCTTGAAAAGAAGAGTCTTTGGAATACCGAAATCATGGCCCAGGCGCTTGTGGACGCATTCCGCAAGCTCGATCCCCGCGGCATGGCCAAGAATCCGGTGATGTTCGTGGTCGAAGTGGGCAGCGTACTGGCCACGGCGATCCTGATTGACAACGTGATTCACCACGGCCCTGACTTCGGCTTCAACCTGCAAATCACGCTGTGGTTGTGGTTCACGGTGCTGTTTGCCAATTTCGCCGAAGCCATGGCCGAGGGCCGAGGCAAGGCTCAGGCCGACACCCTGCGCAAGGCCAAGGGCGAAACCATTGCCAAGCGCTACACCGACGCCAATAATTTGGAAGAGATTGCCAGCGGCCTGTTGCGCGCCGGCGACATCATCTACGTCGAGGCCGGCCACTACATTGCCGGCGACGGCGAAGTCATCGAAGGCGTAGCTTCGGTAGACGAGTCGGCAATTACCGGCGAATCGGCTCCGGTGATTCGCGAGGCGGGCGGCGACCGCTCGGCCGTAACCGGCGGCACCAAGGTTCTGTCGGATTGGATCAAGGTAAAAATCACCTCGAATCCCGGCGAGACATTTCTGGACCGCATGATTGCGTTGGTCGAAGGCGCCACCCGGCAGAAGACGCCCAACGAAATCGCGTTGAGCATTCTGCTTTCTGGCCTGACGATTGTCTTTCTGCTGGCCGTGGTCACGCTGCAACCCTTTGCCATCTATTCCAAGGCTCCGCAGACAGTCTTTGTGCTGGTTTCGCTGTTGGTTTGCCTGATTCCGACGACCATCGGCGGGCTGCTGTCAGCCATCGGCATCGCGGGCATGGATCGGCTCGTTCAGTACAACGTGCTGGCCATGAGCGGGCGCGCGGTGGAGGCAGCGGGCGACGTCAACACTCTACTGCTGGACAAGACAGGTACCATCACTCTTGGCAATCGGCAGGCAGTCGACTTTATCACCGCGCCCGACATTAGCGCCGAGCGGCTGGCTGATGCGGCGCAGCTCAGTTCGCTCTCCGACGAAACCCCCGAGGGCCGCTCAATTGTGGTCTTGGCTAAGGAGAAGTACAACCTGCGTGGCCGCGATCTTGGCGGCATTCACGCCGAGTTTGTGCCCTTCACGGCCCAGACCCGGATGAGCGGCGTCAACCTGCCCGGAGCGCGGATTCGCAAGGGATCTGTGGATGCAATTAGCCGCTTTCTGGAGGAGCAGGGCTCGTCGCTGCCCAAGAAGCTGCGCGAGGCCGTGGACGAAATTTCGCGGCTGGGTGGAACGCCCTTAGTGGTGGCCGAAAATGCCACCGCTCTGGGCGCGATCTATCTGAAAGACATTGTGAAGGGTGGCCTCAAGGAGCGGTTGGCGCGGCTGCGGGCCATGGGCATTCGCACCATCATGATTACCGGCGACAATCCGCTGACCGCTGCGGTGATCGCCCGCGAGGCCGGAGTAGACGACTTTTTGGCCGAGGCTAAACCCAAGGACAAGATGGACCTGATCAAACGCGAACAGGCCAAGGGCAAGCTGGTGGCGATGACCGGCGACGGCACCAACGATGCGCCGGCGCTGGCTCAGGCCGATGTGGGCGTGGCCATGAACTCTGGCACCCAGGCCGCCAAAGAAGCCGGCAACATGGTGGATTTGGACTCCAACCCCACCAAGCTAATCGAGATTGTCGAGATCGGCAAACAACTATTGATGACGCGGGGCGCTCTGACTACGTTCTCGATTTCCAACGACGTGGCTAAATATTTCGCCATTATTCCGGCCATGTTCGCGGGGGTTTTCCCAGTGCTGAACGCGTTGAATGTGATGCGTCTGGCAACGCCGCAGTCGGCGATTCTGTCGGCGGTCATCTTCAACGCCATCATCATTGTGGCTCTGATTCCGCTGGCGCTAAAGGGTGTCAAATATCAGCCCAAGCCTGCCGGTGTGCTGCTGCGCCGCAACTTGCTAATCTATGGCGTTGGCGGTCTCATTGTGCCCTTTATCGGCATCAAACTCATCGATCTGACCCTGGTGGCGCTGCATCTGGCCTAACCACCTGAGGTGGGGCTAACAGCCTTCGGCGAGTGGCTTGGCACTGTAACAGGGCACGACTTCAGTCGTGCCGCAAGTGCCGCAAAATCAGTGGGGCTTTAGCCCCTGAGGGAAGTTTCCCGGGAGCTAGCATTCCCTCAGCGGCTAAAGCCGGAAATCATGGCGGCTATATTTGTACGGGCTAAAGCCCGTACCCTTCAATACCGGTTTCGCAAGGAGATTCAACGTGCATTCCATCTGGAAGACATCGATTCGCTTCACTCTCATTACCGTGGTTCTGGTGGGACTGGGCTATCCGCTGCTGGTTACCGGCATCGCTGGACTGCTCTTTCCTCACAAGGCGGGCGGCAGCCTGATCCAACTCCAGGACGGCACTGTCATCGGCTCTGAACTGCTCGCGCAGAGCTTTACCTCGGATCGCTATTTCCATCCGCGCCCCTCGGTTAATAACTACGACGCCAGCAACTCCGGGGGCTCCAATCTGGCGCAATCTTCTAAGGCGCTGGTAGACCGCATTCAGGGCTCGGTGGATAAGCTGGCCAAGGAGAATCCTGGTAAGCCGGTACCCATCGACCTAGTGACCACCTCGGCCTCGGGTCTCGATCCGGACATTACCCCAGAGGCGGCTTCCTTCCAAGTGCCGCGCGTCGCCAAAGCGCGCGGCCTCAGCGAAGAGCAGCTCCACAAATTCATCGCACAACACATCACCAACCGCCAGCTTGGTCTATTGGGCGAAGCCAGAGTCAACGTTCTTGAGCTCAACTTGCAACTCGACAAGCTGGGTAAATAATTCTTCTCCTGATTCCCTTTCCCTGATCTGCGCTCCAAACGAAAACCCCTCCGGCAAAGACCGGAGGGGTTTTCGTTTGGAGCGCAAGGCCCAAGCTACGCCTTGCGCCGCTTGTGCCCGGAGATGCCGTAGTAGGAGATGTAGAGGTAGCAGAAGATCGGCACAATAAAGGCGTACTGAATGCCCACCTTGTCAGCCAGCGCGCCATAGATAGGAGGAACCACCGCGCCACCGAAGCAGGCCGTGGTGATCAGGCCCGAACCCTTGCTGGTCATCGGTCCCAATCCGGCAATGCCCAGGGCAAAGATGTTGGGGAACATGATGGAGTTGGCAAAGCCGCAGAAGATCAGTGTGGCAATAGCCACTGGCCCGGTCGAGAACATGGAGGTCAGCATCAAGGCCACGCCCAGGAAACCGAAGATGGTCAGCAGCGTCGCGGACTTGGTGAAGGTTAGCAGCCATGAACCTAGAAAGCGGCCCACTAGCGAACCCAGCCAGTAGAACGAAACCAGAACCCCGGCAATCTTTGGAGTGCTAACGCCCTGCGCCATAAAGTAGTTGATGCCGATACCCGCCAGGGTGACTTCAACGCCCACATAGCAGAAGATGCCCAGGGTAGCCAGCACCGTGTGGCGATAGCTCCAGATGCTGCGCTTCAGCAGAGGATCTTCGTCGGTGGCGGGGCGGAAAGCGCGGGTCGAGGAAATGGCCGGCAGGTGGGTAAACATCACCGCCAGGCCCAGCAGCAACATGCCTCCGGCAATGGCCATGAAGGGTACCTGCACCGTGTGGGCGATGGCTTCCTTGGTGGCAACCTTGGCCGGATCGGTGAGGATGAACCAGCCCACCACCAGCGGACCCGCTGCCTGGCCGAGTGCGTTAAAAGCCTGCGCCAGAGTCAACCGGATAGGAGCGCTGTGCTCCGGACCGAGAATCGAAACGTAGGGATTGGCCGCGGTTTGCAGGGCGGTGACGCCGGCCGCCAGAACGAAGATCGCGGTCAGAAACAGCGGGAAGCTGACCATCTTGGCCGCCGGGATGAACATCGCCGCGCCCACCACCTGGATGAACAGCGAGATAACGATGGTCCGCTTATAGCCAATGACTTCAATCAGCCTGGAAGTCGGAATGGAGAAAAGCAGATAAGCGAGAAAGAAGGCCGAGGTGGTCAGCATCGCCTTGCCGTAGCTGAGGTCGAAGATCGACTTCATCTGCGGCACCAGCGCGTTATTCAGGCAGGTGATAAAGCCGAAAATACAAAACAGAATGGTGATGGTGATAAACGGGCCCGTGTAATTGGGTGTGTTTGGAGCCGTCGGTGGAGTGGATCTTGTCGCCATGAGAGGTTGTCCCTGCTTCCTTTCGAACATGTCAAACATGAAAAACTGGTTTTGCACGAATTTCCTGGCGTTTTCCCAAAAAGCATTGCTTCCGCAAGGCTGGCAGATTGCGATTCCACCTTTTCGCAAGCCACCTGCGGTAGGGCTGGCGGCCTTCGGCTTGGAATGCACCAAACAACTACTCTACGCACCTGGGAGGCGGCGCGTCCAGTGCGCTTCATCCACACCGCGTTACTGCTTCTATTTGTTGCGTTCCTGAAGTTGTTCTTCTTCTGAAGACGCAAACCCCCTCCGGCATGATCCGGAGGGGGTTTGCGTCTTCAGAAGAGGAGAACGGCGTCAGCTTATGCCCTGCGCGGCTTGTGTCCCGTCAGGCCATAGTAGGCTACGTAGAGGTAGCAGATGATGGGCAGAATGAAGGCGTGCTGGTAGCCGAACTTGACGGCCAGATAGCCAAAGAGCGGCGGAATAATGCCTCCGCCCACGTTGCCAATCGTGATCACGCCTGATCCTTTGCTGGTCAAGGGGCCCAATTCGGCGATGCCCAGAGCGAAGATGGTCGGATACATGATGGAGTTAGCCAGACCGCAAAGCACCAGACTCCAGATGGCAATCGTTCCAGTGGTCGACATGGCCACCAGCATCAACGCCACGCCAAGAATGCCCAGCCCAACCAACAGAACCTGTGCCTTGATAAACTTCATCACCACCGTGCCGGCAAAGCGCCCAATCATGATGGCGAACATGTAGAACGAGGCCAGCAGAGCGGCAATCGACGTGGTGCTCAGCGGTCCGCTTACCTGATTGGCCAGCACCCCGATAAATCCGAGCGAGCCACTGTCCACACCCTGCGAAAAGAAGAACTGGATGGCGTTGGCCGCCAGCGCGATCTCCACGCCCACATAGAAAAAGATGCCCACCATGCCCAACACGGTGTGTTTGTAGCTCCAGATGTTGCGCGTGAGCAGTGCATCGCCATCGGTGGCGGGACGGAAGGTGCGCGTCGAGGTCACGGCGGGCAAGTGCATGAAGATGACCGCGAAGCCCAGCACAAACAAGGCTGCGGCGATCACAATATAAGGCCCTTGCACGGTGTGCGCAATCGCGGCCTTGTCGGTCACCTTGGTGCTGTCCGTCAGGATGAAGACGCCCACCACCAGCGGCGCTACCGCCGAACCCAGCGAGTTGAAGGCCTGCGCCAGGGTCAGCCGCGCCGGAGCGCTGTGCTCCGGCCCCAAAATCGAAACATAAGGATTGGCCGAGGTCTGCAAGGCGCAAACGCCCGTCGCCAGTACAAAGCTGGCAGTCAAAAATACCGGAAAGCTCACCATCCCCGCCGCCGGAATGAACAGTAACGCGCCAGCCACCATGATGAAGAGCGAAATCACCATGGTGCGCTTATAGCCTACCCGCTCAATCAACTTGGCCGAGGGCACTGAAAAGACTAGGTAAGCAAAAAACCAAGCCGAAGTCACCAAGTTGGACCAGGCGTGATTCAACTGGAAAATGTCTTCCAGTTCCTTTGAGAGGTTGCTGTTCAGGTTAGTCAAAAATCCGAAAATGCCGAACAACGCAGTAACAATAATGAAGGGCACAAGATAGCTGGATGCGCTTGCCGACGACGGTCGTGTGGATCGAGTAGCCATGTGAGAATTCTCCGCTTCCTTTCAATCGTAAAAAGGCTTTTCCGTGCAGCTTCATTGCCTCTTCTTGCCTGCAATCGTCGTTAATGCGCGGCTCCCAGACTGGGAAACGACGAAAAATACTTTAGAAAAGCACCAATGAAACACTCTACGCACTGAAGTGGATGTGCGTCCAGCAAAAACGTGGAAAGGTTTACAACCAGCCATCATGCCTGCCCGCGACTCCGGCAGTTTACACTGAATCTGCATGATTCCTACTCTAGCTTGGACCCCTAAAGGCGTCCGCTTCATCGATCAGACCCGGCTCCCCCTTGAGGAGAGCTATGTGCTTGCCGCTACTTACGAGCAAGTTGCCGATGTCATTGTCACCATGGTTGTGCGCGGCGCGCCAGCCATCGGCGTCTCCGCGGCTTATGGCGTCGCCCTCGGCGCGCTCCACACCAAAGCCGCTACAACTGCCGAATTCGTCCCGGAATTTGAAACCATCTGTGCCCGTCTGGCCTCCACCCGCCCCACGGCGGTGAATCTTTTCTGGGCCATCGACCACATGAAGAAGGTTTTTGCCACACTGGCCGCATCGGGCGCGACCTTGGCGGAGATCAAGGTGAAAATCCTCGACGAAGCCCACGCAATGTACGCCGAAGACATTGCCGCTTGTAAAGCGATGGGTGCATTTGGCGCGGCTCTGCTCCCCGATGAGGGCGGCGTGTTGACCCACTGCAACGCCGGTGCCCTAGCCACCTGCGGCTACGGAACCGCTCTGGGCGTCATTCGTTCCGCGGTCGAGCAGGGCAAGAAGATCAAGGTCTTTGCCGACGAAACCCGACCCTTTTTGCAAGGCGCGCGCCTCACTGCCTGGGAGCTGATGGCCGACCACATCCCCACCACGGTCATCTGCGACAACATGGCCGCCAGCATCATGCGCGCCGGGCAGATTCAGGCCGTCGTCGTGGGCGCGGACCGCATCGCTGCCAATGGCGACGTAGCCAACAAGATCGGCACCTACAACGTGGCGATTCTGGCCAAGGAGCACGGCATTCCGTTCTACGTCGCCGCCCCTTGGTCGACGATCGATCTCGCCACCGCAACCGGCGAAGCCATTCCCATTGAGGAGCGCCCTGCCGTCGAAGTCACCCACCACGGCGGCAAGCAACTCACCCCCAATGGCGTCGGCATTCGCAACCCGGCCTTCGACGTGACCCCGGCCAAATACGTCACGGCCATCATCACCGAGCGCGGCGTGCTGCGCACCCCATATCCCGCGTCGCTGAAGGCCATGGAAGCGACGGCCAAGTAAATTGTCCGCGGCTGGGATCAATCCCAGGTTTCAGAAACGAGACCTGGGCCACCTGCCCAGTGTGGTAGGCGCGCTCACGCAGCGCTAACAGCCGGTGGTACAAGTCCTGTTTTGATTCCAGACAATAGACGTTCAAATCGTTCAACGAGCATGGCGATGGTCTGGCGCAAAAACCAGCACGAGCAGGAGCCTTTATGGACTGCGCCCAGGAAATTAGCTGCGGCTCTGGGGCATTGGCTTGACCGAGAAGACTTCGCACCACTCGACGCTGGCGCGGCTTGATCGCAAGCTCAAGAAGCATACCTTGAGCGAAGAATGCAAGAGTTCTATCAACGCTTCTCGATCAGCCGACGAAGAACTGCTTCAAATGCCGGCTACCGCGTAACATCCGTTACAAACCCCAAAAAGCGCGGGTCGGAAGACC
>Ga0224529_1002001_pt1 | contig 10801 bp, 7 predicted proteins | sample CBST50metaG_FD_179893 | JGI IMG/M metagenome (GOLD analysis project Ga0224529, IMG submission 179893) | Peat soil microbial communities from Stordalen Mire, Sweden - C.B.S.T50 | ecosystem: Environmental > Terrestrial > Soil > Wetlands > Peat | place: Sweden: Norrbotten County, Stordalen Mire... | reverse complement strand
TTTACCACTTTTGGGGGCGTTTTTCAACTCGGCCTGGATGGCACGGCAAGCACACTCTATTCCTTTAGCGGCGGAACCGACGGCGCCATGCCCATGTACGGAGTGATTCAGGGGATCGATGGGAATCTGTATGGAGTGACCTATGGCAACGTTCTGGCGGGCAGTGCGGGCACGATCTTTCGGGTTTCGCCGAGCGACAAGTCGTTTGTCAATCTCAGCACCTTTACTGGGCTCAATGGCGAGTTTTACGGTTCGGGCGGCATGGTAGCCGATGCCAGCGGCAACCTGTACGGAGCCACACTGTACAGCGCTCAATACGAAACCGACGATATTCATGAAGCGGTCTTCAAGATTGATTCCTCGGGAGCCTTCAGCACGTTTGCGGAATTGCCGTCAACCAGCGGATCGTATAGCACTGCCCCCCTCATCCAGGGAAGCGACGGGAACTTCTATGGGACCACCCAGTTGGACGGCGCTTCGGGCATAGGGACAGCGATTCAAATTACGCCCACAGGAACGGTGAACGTTCTGCATACCTTTGCCGGGACCGGCGACGGCGGCCAGCCGGGAGGCGCCCTGGTGGAAGGGCCCGATGGAAACTTGTATGGAACCACCGACGGAGATGCCACCCTCACGGCCGAGAACGGGGCAAACGGTACATTTTTCCGGATCACCCCGGCGGGCGTGCTAACAACGCTGCATATCTTTAACGGCACAACCGATGGAGCCTATCCCAATGGTATTTATCTGGCCAGCGATGGAAATTTTTATGGAACAACAATGAGCGGCGGCACCAATAGCAATGGTGTGTTCTATCGGATTGGTTCCAGCGGGGATTTAACCGTGCTGTATAACTTCGGCGCAAGCGCGGGCGACGCCCAATCGGCGCAGGCCGGAGTGATCCAGGCGAGTGATGGCAATATCTATGGCACGTCAGTGTCGGGCGGTGAGAATTCGAATGGCGCGGTCTTCAAAATAGCCTTCTCACCATCCCTGGACGCGCCGGTGAAGGTGACGCCGAGCGCAGCCAAGATCGCACTGGGTGAATCGGTAACCCTGCAATGGAGTGTGTCGAACGCGTTCTCGAAATCGGCACAAGTTTGCGTGGCGAACATTACGCCGATCACGACAAAGGCCGGCGATTGGAAGGGAGTGCAGACAGGAAGTTACAGCGCTTCGACCAAGCTTTACAGCGGATCGGCAACCCTGACTCCAACCACATCGGGAACCTATACCTATGCGCTGACATGCGGCGGAGCCGAGTCCGGCTTTGCCACGGTCATCGTGGGAGATGCATCGGCGTTGCAGTTCACAACCACGGAGCTGGCCGCCGGTGTGAAGGGGAAGAATTATTCGCAAAGAGTGGGCGTAACCGGTGGCATCACGCCGTACACGTACAGCGTGACCGGCGGCGCTCTGCCTGCCGGACTGAGTTTGAATGCTTCGACCGGAACGATCTCTGGCACGCCCACCGTAGCTGGGGTGGCGGGCTTCACCGTGACGGCAACCGACTCCAATCCGGTTCAGAAGGTTTCCGCCAGCGAAAGTCTGAGTGTGAATGTGCTTGAGCAGTTGGCGATCGATACAACGTCGATTACACCGGCCTTCCTCGACAAAAGCTACTCGGCGCAAATGGCCGCCAGCGGTGGCGCGCCGCCGTACACCTGGGCGGTAACGTCGAGTGCATCCTTGAATGGTGGACTTCCCTCAGGACTTACGCTCTCCACATCTGGGGTTCTCAGCGGAACGCCGACCAAGACTGGAAGCTATACATTCACGGTCGCCGTGCAGGACTCCTCGTCCGTAACTCAGCAGACTACATCCCGGGCATACATCATGAAGGTGTGGTCGGGGGTTCCGACGACCGGTATCGTGACTCTGAATCCATCGTCAATCGGCGCTGGCGACAAGACCGTGGCGACGGTGAAGCTTGTTCTGCCGTCCGATATTCCCTCCGGGATTGCGGCCCCGACGGGTACCGTGCAGTTCCAGGCCAACGGCGTGAACGTTGGCTCACCGGTGACACTGACCAACGAATCGGTATCGGCGACATTGCCGGCCTTTACCGAGACGGGGTATATCCCCATCACTGCGGTGTACAGCGGTGATTCGTCCTATGCGGAAGAAACGTATGCGTCAGCAACGCTTACGGTAAGCAGCACTCCGGCTCCGGCCGTCATCGTGACGCCCGGGTCGGTGACCGTGGCATCAGGCTCATCCACCTCGCTGATTGTTAGCGTGGCGAACTTTTCCAGTCAGGATTTGAGCTTTGCCTGCTCGAATCTTCCCGCGGACATCTACTGCCAGTTCGGTACGTTCAGCAATAACTCGGTTTCCTTGAAGATTGGAACAAGTTCATCGGCGCGGAATCAGGAGACCGGTCGGCCTGAACGGGAAGACCTGGGCAAAACGCTAGTCGTGGGGTTGCCTCTGCTGTTTGCTTTCGGCTGGAAGCAGAGAAAGCGCTGGAACAGTATGTTGATGTTGTCTCTGCTTCTCGGAATGGGAGTGTTCATAACCGCTTGCGGCGGCACGAAACTGGCTAGCAAGGGCACCGATGTCATTACGATAACGGCGACCGCGGGCACGCAGACTGCTTCGACGGAGGTCACCCTCGTTGTCAAATAACACGAGCAAGGCCGCAATTTCTTTACTGGTCCGGTTTCGACCTGGTCAAGCATGCCGGCAATTGAGTAACTCAGCGCAGATGAGAATAGCCGGAAATCGAGGCTGCGCCCAGAACGCTGTTCTATCTCCAGAAGGAATCCCCACGATGCGTACTTGCTTTAGCGGTTCGGTTACTTCTCTCAGGTTGCATTCGTTCAAAATGGCCATAACTGCCTTCGGAATAGCGGTTCTTGGAATGCTGCTGTTTGCCTCTTCGGCGAGCGCGCAAGCCGTTGCCTCGCGGATAACGGCACAGGTTGACGAAAATATACGGACAACCCTGTACGGGAACACGCCGTTTCAAGTGGCAAAAGCCACAGACCTAGGTGTGGTGCCCGAATCGACAGCGGCAAGCCACCTGCTATTGGTGCTCAAGCGTACCGATGCGCAGCAAACACAGTTGCGTCGTACTGTGGATGCACTGCACGATCCTTCTTCAGCCAAGTATCACAAGTGGCTGACCCCGGAAGAATTTGCCCAGCGTTTCGGGCCCAGCGACGACGACATAAAGGCCGTTAGCACATGGCTCGCGGCGAAGGGCTTTATCGTAAATGGCGTCACGCGCGGAAAGACTGCGATTGATTTTTTAGGAACAACCGGGCAGATACAGACCGCCTTTCATACCGCCATTCATACATACAACAAAGACGGAAAGACCTTCCACTCGAATAATGCCAATCCTCAGGTTCCCACGGCATTAGCGTCTGTCGTTGCCGGCTTTGCCACGTTGAATGACATTCCACCCACGTTGTTCAGCAAGACTATGGGAAAGGCGTCGTTCAACCCCAAGACACATGAGGTAACGCCCGACTGGTCTTATCCGGTTTCCGGGGGCGTATATCTTGTGATGGCTCCGGGCGATCTGGCCGTGGAGTATGACATCAATCCGCTGTATACGAAAGGGCTGGACGGCAGCGGAGTCGCGATCGCGGTTGTAGGAGAATCAAGCATCGACAATACCGTGGTCGCCAATTACCGCACTCTTTTTGGGTTATCGTCCAATCTCCCGGAAGTGATTGTCGATGGAGAGGATCCCGGAGACTATGGAGAAGGGACGAGCGAGGAGTCCTACCTGGATGTCGAGGTGGCCGGCTCGACTGCGCCCAGCGCGAAGATCTACATGTATACAGGCTCCGATGCGAATAATACCTACGGATTCTTCTATGCTGCATTGCGCGCCGTCGACGATAACTTGGGCGACATCATCTCGATAAGTTATGGCATATGTGAGAAGCAACTCGGATATTCCGGCAACCTGTTTTTCAACCAGATCTGGTCGCAGGCAGCTGCGCAAGGACAATCGGTGTTTGTGTCTTCGGGCGACAGTGGCGCCGGTGGTTGCGATAACGGAGTGGGAACAACAGAGAACGGTCTGGCTGTCAGTGGTCTGGCATCCACGCCTTACAACGTTGCTGTAGGCGGCACCGACGCGTACTACAGCGATTATGACCAGGACAAGAGTGTACTCAAAGCGCAAGTCGCGGAATATTGGGATAAAACCGGGTCGGCCTCGCCCAAGGTCAGTCTGCTCAAACGGGTTCCAGAACAACCGTGGAACAATGCCTACGGTCTGAATGCGGCCGGAGATAGTCTGCTTACGAACTCCGCAGCCAGCGGAGGCTCGAGCAGTTGTGTACAAGGTGTGCAAGATTCGAATGGCGTGTTCGCCACCTGCACGGGTGGCTACGCCAAGCCGTCGTGGCAGGCAGGAACTGGTGTTCCCAGCGACGGCGCTCGCGATATTCCCGACGTGAGTCTGTTTGCCGCCAATGGCTACAATTACTCCTTTTACCCGATCTGCACTTCGCTTACCGAATGCAATCCGGACAATGTGAGCTCTACAACCGGTACGGAATCAATCACCGGTATAGGCGGAACGTCGGCTTCGACGCCTCTGATGGCGGGCGTCATGGCGTTGATCGTCCAGTCCCTGGGAGTACGGCAGGGGAATCCAAATTATGTGTTCTATCCGTTGGCCAAACAGACGACATCCGTCTTCCATGACATCACGGTGGGCAGCATCAACGTGCCATGTTACATCAATACCGCCGATTGCACGCCGGATGCAAATGAAGACTACTCACTGCATAAGTACGATGCCGGTGTGGGGTACGATCGTGCTACCGGGCTCGGCTCCATCGATGTCAGCGCGCTGCTGACCAACTGGAAGAATGCGAAATTTAACTCCACGACGACCACGCTGAAACTGTCGTCGAACAGTTTCGCGCACGGTACGGCGGTGACGGTGACCACCGACGTTCTGTCTTCCAGCAGCACACCGACGGGCAAGGTTTCGCTCGTGGCCAGTTCTGGCGTTGGCCAGCAGTTGAGCTACGGCACGATTACGCTGGTCGGCGGTACGGGGCAGGCTGTTTTCAACTCACTGCCTGGGGGAACGTATACCTTGACCGCGCAATATGGCGGCGATGGGACATATGCTGCCAGTACCTCGAATTCGCTTTCACTTACCGTAACTCCTGAGAACTCGAAACTCTCTGTGAGTGGAACTTACTATGGAGTAACTTCGACGGGCGATACTGCGGCAGAGACCGCTCCGATCACTGACGGGCTCTCGACGAAGTATGGATCCTGGTTCGATCTGCACTTCCAGGTCTACGGAGCTTCCTCAACTACGAGCGCTCCGGACGGCAACCCGACCGGGACGGTGACGGCTTACGACAACGGAACGGCTCTGACGACGCTTGCTCTCAACAGTGGCGGTCTTGCCGAGTTGCAAACCGGGTCGCTGGCTGTAGGGACACACGTGCTTACATTTGCCTATAGCGGCGACAGCAGCTTCAACGCTTACACTTCGCCGTCACTGACCTTTACGATCACCAAAGGGATTGCACAGTTGACTCTCACCACATCCGAGGGGATACAGGCAAACACTTCATTGAATATTCCGGTGATTGTTTTGGCATCGATGGGGCAGCTTCCTGTCACCGGCACGGTGACGGTGAAGGTTGCCGGACAGTCGCAAACGGTTCAGCTACAGCAGGGAAATTACGGCGGATCGGTTGCCTATGGTTATGGCAATGCAACTTTTACCATTCCGCAGGCGGGTACTTACACGATTGCTGGGAGTTATTCCGGCAACAGCTACCTTGCTGCCACAAGCAGCAGCAATTCAATCACGATCACCGCGGCAGGCACGCTAGCCACGACAACGACAGCTTTGACGTTGAGCAGCAGCACGCTGACGCCGGATGGCACGGTGGACGTAATTATCAAGGTGACCGGCAGCGGAAGCCATACGCCGACAGGCTACGTCAATCTGTATGTAGACAATGCTATTTGGATTGAGGGTCCGTCTACGGCCACTCTCGATGCAACGGGAAGCGTAACGGTGTCCTACTCGGACTCCCAGGCGATGACGAGCGGCAATCTGCAACTGACAGCTTATTATTTCGGCGACACCTACAACGCGGCCAGTTGGAGCCCGGCGGCAACCCTGAAGGCGGAAGCCCGCGCCTATGGCGATTATTCGTTCAAGGTATCCAAGGCGGCGATCGCAATTCAATCCGGCAGTTCGGGTACGGCGCTGGTTTTCACCGGGTCGCCATATACGCAGCGGTTTGCGGGTACGGTCTCGCTTTCCTGCACAACGTCGGATTCGGGACTAGGCTGCTCGCTGTCGCCAACGACCTTGACGCTGCCCTCCGATCCTTCTCTGGTGGCCACTTCTACCTTGACACTGACGACAATCTCCTCGAGCAGTTCGCAATCCAGTTCCGTTCGACCGAGCAACGGAGGAGGCAGGTTCGCGGCCGGCGCGGGTGCGGCTCTGGCGCTGGTCATCTTTGTGTGGCCTGTAAGCAGCAAGCGCTTCCGCTCGGCCTTTCTTTCGCTGGTCACGTTGGCTCTTCTGGCCATTTCGATGAATGCCTGCGGTGGAAGTGGTTCGCACTCCTCCTCCACAACATCGAAGTCTCTTGCCGCGGGGAATTATACGGTCACGCTGAATGCAGTTTGCCAAGGTATTACCCATACCCTGCACATTCGAGTAACCGTGAAATAGGGAAACTGCCGGGAGGCTAGAATTGGAATTGCCCCCTTGGGTGAGACAAACAGTTAAGACTCTATTCGCCGTTCGCAGCAAATATCTCGACCGGCATGACCACTTTGTCGCATTCTGAGCGCGGCTGGTGAAGGGCATTGTTGCATGGATCGAGTCTCGGCCGAGTTTCCCCATGGCCCAGTTGAATTACGCAGCGATCTTGAGACGGCGGACAGAGTCAGGGCGGCCTTCGTCGAGCATTCGATTGAGGACGGCCACGCCGATAGCCGCTTCAGCCTGCTGACCAGAGAAGCTGCGCGCCTGTAAGCGAGGCCCGATAATGGCCTTGTATCAGCCCATCGCGGTTGCAGCGTACATCGGCGTCAGATAGAGCGTCGTCTGTCCTGCATGCTTGGTGGCTCGGCCCACGGCGGCCAGCAGCAAAGCCCTGCTGGCAATGACCTCCATCCAGGCCTCCGGCTTGGCCGCGCGGCAGTACCAGCTCCACCAGCTGTAAACAAGCGCTACTCTGGCAGCGTTCTATGTCCTGGGTCGTAAAACCACCCCATCCCCACTGGTTCTTTAACTCGTCGAAGCCGTTCTCCGCATCGGCCCGGCCGCGATAGAGTTGTGCCGTGGACTCCAGCGGATAACCGCTGTTGGTCACAAGAACTGCATACTCCCACAGTTCCACATCCTGATCGGGAAGCAGTAACTCCATCTGCCCCTCTGTCGCTTTTCGAGTAAGTGCCATATAGGACTTGGCTGGCCGGCGCAGGATAACTACTCGCCGCGACTTATCCCACCCGGCAAGCCGCAAGGTATCTTCCACGGCGCTCCAGCCTTGATCCGAAGAACCGGAAGTTATCCAGTCCTTGCGGGCAAACTGACGCATCAGCATCTTCTTTACGCCGCTGGCCTGGCGCAGTTTGAAAAGATAAGGTTGGTCGCGATTTTCCAGCCCGACGATAAACGGCTCGTTGCCGAAGCCGCAGTCCCCACGCACCAAAGCGGGCAGTTGGTCTTTGTTCAGGCTATCCAGAATATCGCCCAGTCCAGGACGTGCGTGGGCAGCACTGTGCTGTTTCCCTGAACATGCGACGACATCAAGAACCATCCGCAAGTTGCTTACGAAATAAGTATGCAATGCGCGGTAGGGGCGGCCCGGCTTGTGTGGGTTATAGCTGACCTCTGCTTGCCGAACAGTGTCTTGACAGTCGTGTCGATGTCCAGTCTCTGCGGAGAGTCGAGCGCGGCTTGCACACTGGCCAGAAGCTGGGGTCTGAGCCAGTCCCGGCTCTGCTCCGCGCTCATCCGCCCCAGCGTCCTGCGCAGCGAGTCTTGGCTGACGATATTGCTCATTCCAAGAATCTGCGGACTGACACCATCACAACGCAGCGCAGTGATATGTACGTAGCGATGGTGACCGGCGAGAATAGACAAGAACCAGGTGCCAAGAACGTCCTGCTTGTGGGAGGCGTTGCCACTCGTGTAGCCCAGTGGGCAACTGTTCACCCAAGGCTCGTAGACGCCGGCTGTGGCAAGAAACTCGGCGAAAAATGTTAATTGCGCGCTTGGGGTGGCGCTGGCTTCGTAATCCCAGCGAATTTGCATCCGGCCACTCGGCGTCCCCACCGAAAACGCCTCCAACTCCGAACCATAAACCGAAATCTCTGCCCTTGGCCACTCACCCATCTGGTGACAACCCCAATGACGATTAGACCCGCTCTCAGTCTAGCGTTCGAGGCACTTTCAACTGCCGGAAAGAGGTTTATGCAACTTCTTTGTAAATCGACACTACTGTGCTCCTGCGCTGGGTTTGCTCCAAGAAATCCGCCCATTCCTGCATCATCTTGATACGTGGTCCCAGGTAGAGGGCGTGATTACGGCTTGTCGGCCGGCAGTAACTACTTGATTGCGGTATCGGAAAGCGGCATATTCCCTCCCTGGAGGGCAATATATACCCTTTTTGACTTTCCATATACCCAAACGTATACCCAAAAATCTCCGGCTTGCACTGGACGGCACCGGACGCTAAAAACGCAAACCCGAGATTTTATAGGGTTTAACTTCATCTACTGGATTGTATTGGAAGCCTTCGGAAGGGGTCCTGGCGGAGAGAGGGGGATTCGAACCCCCGGTAGGGGTTTACCCCCTACAACGGTTTAGCAAACCGCCGCCTTCAGCCACTCGGCCATCTCTCCGTGCCTCAGTGGATTATACCGGAAGTTGCGCACACGATGCGGCGAAACTACGGTTTGTCTTCAATTGCATGTCGCCAAAAGGAAAAATCCCCTGATGGCGCTGGAGAAAGTTATTGCCTAACAGTGCGAGACATCTCTGAGACCGGGATCAACCGACTCAAGGCCGCACCGATCGGGGTGCGGCCGCATCGGAATGCTGAACGCCAAAGCTTCTAGGCAGGCAGCTCTAGGTGGGGCTTGTTGTCTTCAAACTGCTTGGCCGCATGGATTACGCGGTCGCGTGCGTAGGCTGCATCGTGCCAGCCCTTGACCTCGACCCGTTTGCCTTCAAGATCCTTGTAGATGGAAAAGAAGTGGGTAATTTCTTTGATCAGGTGGGGGTAAACGTCGGTGTAGTTCCACACGTTGTTAAAGCGAGGGTTGTTTTTGCCGACGGCCAGGACTTTTTCGTCGAGCACGCCCTGGTCCATCATGACCAGCAGGCCGATGGGACGCACTTCCTGTACGCAGCCGGGAAAGCTGGGGCCGGGGACCAGAACCAAAACGTCGAGCGGGTCGCCATCATCGCTCAGGGTGGAAGGGATAAAGCCGTAATCGCCAGGATAGTGAACTGGAGAATGAAGATTGCGGTCCAGTTTGAAAACGTGCAACTGTTTGTCGTACTCAAATTTCTGTGTGCCATCGAGTGGAATTTCAATGACCGTGCGAAAAACCTCGGGGGCGTGATCGCCGATCGGCAACTCCAGATAATTGACCATTTTTCTTTGCCTCTCCTCAGGGGAATTGGCTCCGACACGGGAAAAACGGAGCGGTAAACCCGGTCGCTAATCCAAGAAGCGCCGGAGCTACTATAATCGTTGATGATGAAGGCACATGTCTATGTCACGTTGAAGACTTCGGTCCTGGATCCGCAGGGCCAGACCATCCACAACGCTCTGCGCAAGATCGGATTTGCGGACGTCGCCGCAGTGCGGCAGGGTAAATATTTCGCGCTGACTCTGGCTGACGGGCTCTCTGTCGAGGCGGCGCGGGCTCAGGTAGAACGCATCTCCAAAGAGGTGCTGACCAACCCGGTGATCGAAGAGTTTACTTATCGCATCGAGGAATAATAGGCTTAAACTTCACAGTTTCCCGGGATTTGCGTGTCTGGGAAACTGTGGAGTTTAAGCTGTTTTTTATGAATAATTTATGGGCTGCTCCACGGCTTCACAGGCTAACAGCTTTTGCGCTTCCGTAAAGTGGAACGGCGTAAATGTTTGATTCTAATTTGATTAAAAGCATTTCCACAGTATCACCGACATAAAAACGCTGAAAAATCATTGGGTTGGCGGGGTGGTGGATGAGGATGAAGCGTTGACATCGTTCGAGTTACGCGCGGGGAAGGCGAGGTTGGAACGCTTCATTCCGGGCATGGTTTCGAGCAGATACTTGACCACCGCGGAGAGGGATGTGTCGCGTTCGGCTGCCCAGATTCGCGCGCGGCGGTAGACATCGTCAGGGACGGTTACGGTGATATTGCGCATGGCTTCTCCTGGAGTGGGTTTCTAAAAGACACTTTTATTGTGAGCTGGAGGGGGACAATTATCTGCAAACCGGACTGGCCGTCCAGGCGGAGGCGCTTCGCGCTTTGGGTCAAATTCTGTCTTGGTCCAAGCTTGCGAGAAGGCGACTTCAGGAAGTAATCCTGGGAAGATCGCGACGAGCATGTCCGGTAGTGCACAAGTAGTAATTGCCGAATAGGCGGTCATACGGCCGGAGCGCACCAAGATCAAATCGGGATCTTACAATTTCGGTTCAACGAACAACGTGGAAAGTCCGTCTCCAGCGCGTGTCTGGGAAGAAATGCACCAGAACGTGGCCGATCCACGCGAGCTTGTGACCGAATCCTGTTTGTTCAAGTTGCCCGTCTGCGGCCTCGAACGACCAATAG
>Ga0224529_1001999_pt1 | contig 10805 bp, 4 predicted proteins | sample CBST50metaG_FD_179893 | JGI IMG/M metagenome (GOLD analysis project Ga0224529, IMG submission 179893) | Peat soil microbial communities from Stordalen Mire, Sweden - C.B.S.T50 | ecosystem: Environmental > Terrestrial > Soil > Wetlands > Peat | place: Sweden: Norrbotten County, Stordalen Mire... | reverse complement strand
CTTGCCACCATAGTCGTTCACGTACCAGCCCGAGCCTTTGAACTTGAAGGACGGAGCGGTCAGCACACGCTCGAGAGCCCCCTGGCACTTGGGGCACACCGTCTCCGGCTTGGACTTGAAATGTTGAATCTTTTCCAGGCGTTGCCCGCACTGTTTGCAGCGATACACATACAACGGCACGATCTTAACCTCTTGGTGGATAGAGTCGTCCACTGTCTCTATTGTATCGCGGAGGCGGCAATTGCCGGCAAAACGCCGCCCCCGGCTGCGAACTATCGTGCCCGGCGCTTCAGCGCACCTTAATCGGCGCAGAGCCGCATACATTCTCCCAGACCAGCAAGAGTTCCCCCTTGTCGCCGCCCAAATCCTTGATTGTGTACTTCAAATTTTCCACCAGCGCCGGCGGCTTCTCCGTCTTCAGCTTTACCCGGCCCAGGTCCTGCGCTTTGTCGTAGAGCGTTCCCCACTGGCCGGTCTGTTTGTTAACAATCAGCACCCACTGAGCGGGATTGGAAATATCCACGTAGAGCGTGTAGTCGCCCTTGGGAACAATCAATCCGCCCAGGTCAAGGTCGGCTTCGGTATGCAGTTTGGTGGCGGCGTTTGCGCCCGCGCGCCAGACCGGATAGGTCGGATCGTGGCTGATCAGCCCGTTCTTGGTAAAGATGTGTCCGGCGCGGCCCTTCACGCCGGGCGAGTTATAGCTGATGGTGATGGCTTTGCCGCCAATGACCGTGGTTTCCGTGGCTGGCGGGCTTTTCAGTTGTCCCATGTCCATCTGGGCGGAAAGTGTGGCGGCGGCGGCGATCAGACCCGCGCAGATCAAAAGACGCTTCATGGCGTTTATCTCCACAAGGAAGAAGCCTTTGAGCAGTTCTCCGATTCATGTTCTATTGCCAGCATTCTTCCGCATTGATTGTCGCACTAGCCAGCCCTAGAGGGGAAGCCGTGCGGGAAACCGGAACAATAGAAGCATTGAAGCCATGGGCGACGGTTTCCTATTTGCGCTTGGTTCTCAAAAAAGCTGCCATGACTTTTTGACAATTTGGCTTGATTGTTACTTTTATTGTCCACAAATATCTCCTAGCTCCTATACTTGTGTCACAAAAAATTTTCAGAAGGAGTCTTTCTGTGCCGATCCGTGTGCGCGCGTTTTCCGCCGTTCTCGCCCTTCTTCTTGTTCCTTGTTTTACGGCGCTGCAAGCCCAGCATTCCGCCAACAGCAACACCAGTTATCAGCAGTTGCGCGGCCTGCTGCCGGGCGGCGAAGTCATCAACGTCAACAACCTGGTGCTGCACCGGGATGCGGCCACGTTCACCTTCCGCCACGGCAGCTTCGCCTTGTATGGCGAGGTGAACGGCAAGGTAACAGGCGCGGTCTTTAAGGGCGACGGACACCTGCACATCACGCCACCTACCGCCCAGGAGCGGCATAACCTCTCCATTATTGCGCACAGCGAGGAGTTCGGCGATGACTTTGACTCCGTGGTGCTGCGCTTCACGGACGAAACTGCGGCGGAGTTGCGCAAAGGCGCCGCGGGCAAGGGAGAACCGGACCCGGCCTACGTTAAGGATGCGGAGGAACTAAACGGCTTTCTGCGGCATCATGCCGTGGGATCTTACTTGGAGTTGTCGCAGACGTTCTACTACAGAAAAATCAAGGGAAACCTTGATCTGCGCCTGCTCGAAGACGTCCTAAGCCCAGCTCCCGGCGGATTCTTCTACGCAGCCATTCACGGGCGCAAGGTTTCTCATCTCACCTTCCAGATCGACCCGCAGGGTGTGCCGGGGATCGAGCCTGAGGAGGTTGCGCTCGAAAGCTGGGATCCGCTCACGGAGACCATGACCTATCCGCTGGGGTTTCATCGCACCGCGGAATATGCCAAGGGAACCGCCAGCGGCAGCGAGCAAAACGAGGCCTACAGGATACTGAGCGAGGACATGGACGTTTCGATTGACGGGGGCGGCGCTCTCTCCAGCCTTGCGACGGTCGAAGTTCACGCGGAAAAGGATGGCGTCGCGGTCGTTCCTTTCAATCTGTATCCATCCTTGCGCGTTAGCGGCGTGGAGACGGACAAGGGCGAAGCGCTGGATTTCGTGCAGGAGAAGAAGAACGACGATCCGGACTTTGGCGTCGTGCTGGCAAAGCCGCTTAAAATGGGCGAGACCGCCATACTGAAAATCAACTATGGCGGCAAGGAAGTTGTTTACAAGGAAGGCGACGGGAACTACTACACCACGGCCCACGAGAATTGGTATCCAAGCGCAACCCCCGCCCTGGGCGATAGCGCGAATTACCGGATGCGCTTTCACGTTCCGAAGGGTTTGCAGTTGGTCGCCACGGGAACCAAGGTGAGCGAGAAAACCAGCGGCGGCGTCACCACCTCTGAGTGGAAGTCGGATGTGCCTTTGACCGTCGTTGGATTCAGCCTGGGCAGCTTCAAAAGCGCGCAGGCCAGCTTTAATTATCCTTGGGGAGGCGGACTGGCCATCGATGCCTACGCCAACGATGCGCCGCCTGATTACCTCTATGTTTTCTCGCACCGCAGCATGGGCACGATGGACACCACGCCAATGCTGCCCAATATCCTCAGCCAGGGAGAAGCCGCCACGCAGGTTTATACCAACTTCTTCGGGCAGTTGCCCTTCCAGCGCATTTCATTGACCCAGCAGACGGTCTGTGACTACGGCCAGAGCTGGCCGACGCTGGTTTACCTGCCCATCTGTGGCTTCCTGGATGGCACGCAACGGCATGAGCTTATTCACTGGCATATGAAACCGGATGATGCCGCGCTGTTCAATATGTACATATCGAGGGTCGTGCCTCACGAAGTCGCGCACCAGTGGTGGGGAAATACGGTTGAAATGCGCAGTTATCGAGACGAGTGGATGCGCGAAGGGTTTGCCGACGAGTCGGCCACCATCTATCTGCAAGCCACGCAGCAGATGGACCAGTTTTTTGAGTTTTGGAAGCTGCAGCACCGCCTGATCACGGAAAAGAACGCGTACGGCTTCCGCGCGATCGACGTTGGTCCCGTTACGATGGGCCGGCGGCTCAGCTCGCCCTCGGCTGGATGGAACGTCTATCAGCATCTGGTCTATCCCAAGGGCGCGTATATCCTGCACATGATCCGCATGATGATGTGGACACCACAAAATGGAGACAGCCAATTCAAGGCCACCATGCAGGATTTCGTGCAAAGCTACAAGCTGAAAGCCGCCACCACGGAGGACTTCAAGGCCATCGTGGAAAAGCACATGAGTCCGCAGATGGATCTGGACGGCAATCACCGCATGGATTGGTTCTTCAATCAGTATGTCTACGGCACGGCTCTGCCGGCCTATCACTTCGAGGGCCAGACTGCGCAGAACGGCGATGCGGTCAGCTTGCATATCAAACTGACGCAGTCCGGGGTGTCGCCAGAGTTCAAAATGCCTGTTCCCATCTACCTGGAACTAACCAGTGGTAAAATCATTCGCCTGGGCACAATTGGCTTGATCGGCAATAAGACGATTGAACGAACCGTGCAATTGCCCAAGCTCCCGGCCCCGGTAAAGCGGGTAGCCATCAACTATTATTATGACGTGCTATCCATTGAGAACTAGGTCTGCGACCGCTTGAAGTTATACCAAAGTCGGGTGATCGGATGCCCCAGGCCTTGAATGCAAATCTGGACCTGGGACATCCGCCAAAGCTACTGATACCGGGAATAGGACTTCGCTCGTCAGTAAAATAACTTAAGAGCAAACTGAATTTGCCTTGGAGATTGCAGCAGACTCGTAATCGACCCAAAGCCGGAGGTCGAAACTGTCAAATTCGACGGAGGGGCAAATTGCGGGTGGTTGAGAATGTTGAATAACTCCGCCCGGAGCTGAATTCTAAACCGCTCATTTTTTGTGGGCGTAATGTTTTTGAATAGCGAGTAGTTGATGTTGTCGGCCCTGGCCGACCGGATTCCGGGCGAGTTACCGCAGGTGCCGAATTCATAAGTGCTGGGGACCGCAAAGGCGCTCGTGTCAAACCACTCTGAGACCGAACCTCCGCTGAAGAACTTCGGCTTGGCGATGCAGTTTGCGCGAGTGACGCCGACCTTGAAGACTCCCGTTTGGCTGGTATCGCTGGGTGAGATGACGCCAAGGGTCTCGCCACTGGCCAGAAGATAGATTCCGTTCATTTGCCAGTTGCCAAAAATCTGACTGGCCAAGCCGGAACTAAACGCATGATGCCCCTTGCCGGCAGGCACCTCGTAGGTAAAGTTGAGCGATACACGCTGGGGTTGGTCATTTACAGTCAGTGCTTTGTCGGCTTTGCGGTTGTACCAGTTCTGGTTGAAAGTGTGTCCGTTGCCGGCACCGGCGCCCACTTCGAGGTTGGTAACGTAGTCGGATATGTTTTTGCTCCACGTGTAACTTAGAAGGAAGCTTAGGCCCTTCCATGGGCGCTCTTCAAGCTTTGCCTGCAAGGCATTGTAATTTGCATTGCCGATGGGGGATTTCCACTCGATTTGCGGAAAGTTCGGATAAGGGGCGGTAACGGTAGTCACTCCCCCCGTAGTTGTGATTCGCTTTTGGTTGAGGTTTCCAAGAGTCCATTCATGATGAGCAAAGTTACCCACCCACGCCACATCGGCCAGCAGGTCGGGCCGGACGGAGTATTCAAAACCAAAGCTGTAATTCTCGACATAGGCGGGGCGCAGATTCGGATCAACGGCGCGAAACATTGAGAGTTGCTTCAGGCGCGTGTAGTTGGTAAGTGGATAAGGAGTGAGCGTATTGGAGGAAAAACCATTTTGCAAGAAGAGCGTGGGCACGGCGGTGGAGGAGATCGCGGCCCGCGTATCCAGGTAGTAAGGGGGGTTTAACTCCAACAGACTTTCACTCCCTTGCCGGTCAATGGCCTGGTAGAAAAGGCCTCCTCCTGCTCGCAATACCAGCCTGTCCCCCATCTGGTAGGCAACTCCTACGCGTGGCGCAAAGGCTTTGTGCCACGGATTCACCAGCGAACACGCCTTTGCGCCAGATGCGCCCGCGGCAGGCACGACGATGCCGCCCTGGCCTCCATTCGCTGTTGCATCAAAGTTGGAGACCTGGCAGTTGTTATTGATTCTTGGTGTTGTGTATTCCCACCGGAGGCCGTAGTTAAGGGTCAGCTTGTGTGACAGCCGCCAGGTATCCTGGGCGAAAGCAGATGTCGAGTCATTGTAGGAATAAGGCTTGAGGCGCGTGGCGAGGCCAGCATTCTGCGGAAGGCCGAGCAGAAGATCGGTCGAAGCAGAGCCGGTATATTGCCCATTGAAGTTGAAGTAACCTCGGACGCAGCAGTCGTCGAACAGGCGATTGCCATCGCGGCGCCAGCCGCCGCCGAACCTGAGTGTGTGCGTGCCATAGATCAAGCTGAGCGAATCCTCCCCCTGATAAACATTCGAGTATTGGCTTCCGGGCAAAAACGTTGGGCTGCCTAGATTTGAAAAGCTGGTCAGCGTAAAGGATGCAAGTCCGCCGCCCTCTTCACCCGCCGGATAAGTGGGGATGCCCTGAAGGCCTAACTGGGAATTTACACTTGTCGAGTTGAAAGGCGCCTGCTCATCTTGGGATGCTACGCGATTGTAACCTCCCCGTGCCTCGTTTACGATCGCGGAGGTGATAATGCGCGTCCAGACCAGGGCAACAGTCGTCCCGCGCGTAAAGTTATATCCGAAGGTGCTGCCGCCAGCGCCGTCGATATAACTCGGTTTTACATCGTTAAAGATTCCGGGCGTAAACCGCCTTGAATCCATGACCGCATAATGTGCAAATATCTTGTTGTTCTCATGCCACTGTGTATCGACGCGCGCCACGGCCGTATCCATGTCTTCAGTGAGTATTGGACTGGCAATGTAGTTGTTTCCCGCGAAGCCTTTCGCCACGCCCTCCTTGGAACGATTCGTGTTGGGCAGCGGATATAAGCCAAATATTGTTGCCCCCACTGGGTCAATGCAACTTGTCAGCGTGGCGCCGGTAAAGCAGCCTGTAAACCCATCGCTGTTGAGGGCCGCAAGCGTGGGCGTATGCGGGGTAGTCTTCAGCTCGGAAAAGTTATACTGCCGCATGAGAGGAGTGGGGACCGAACCAACCAGGGGCGTTCCTTGCCGGATTGACAGGTGCTCCTCATTGATGAAGAAAAAAGTGCGATCTCGCTGGATCGGACCTCCCAGTGTGCCGCCGAACTGATTCTGCTGGTACTGAGCCTTTGGCTTGCCGGCCCTGTCAAGAAACCAATCATTAGCATCTAAAGTCTTGTTGCGGAGAAATTCCCAAACGTCGCCATGAAACGCATTGGATCCGGATTTAATTGTCGCATTGATGACTGAACCTGCATTCCTGCCGAAAGATACGTCGTAAGTGTGGGTCTGAATTTTAAACTCCGACAGGGCATCGACGGGCGGTACGACCACCTGCGAGCTTCGGGTTGACATATTTTCGTCATAGGAGTTGTTGTCAACGCCGTCCAGAATGAAATTGTTCTGCAAGCTTGTGTTTCCATCCACGCTGAATAGACCTTCACCGCGAACGGCCATCACAGGGGTTACTGTGTTGACTCCCGCCGTTAGAAATACCAAGTCGTCATACCGCCGGCCATTCAGAGGCAACTCCGCTATCGCTCGGTCTCCCACAACCTGACCGACGTTGGCGGACTGGGTATCGAGTAGGGGCGCGGTGGTTGTTACCTCCACCTTCTGCGTAACCGCACCTAACCGCAGGGTAAAATCGACCTGCAAGCGAGTCTGCACGTCCACTTTGATTCCGCTTTCGATGGATTTATCAAAACCGGCTTTTTCGACGCTTACCGAATAAGTTCCGACCTGAATCAGAAGAACGACATATTGTCCCTCGGAATTCGTCTGCGTGGCTTGGGTGACTTGAGTTGCCAGATTTGTTACTACGACCCTTGCATCTGGCACCACGGCGCCAGTCGGGTCGCGCACTGTGCCAACGATATTGCCTGTGTCAACCTGGGCCGTGGCGCCTGTAACCAAAAACGAGGTTAAGCACGCTATTTGGAAAACCGTGCCTGCACGTTTCCTCAGTAAGTCCATAATTGGTTCATGCATGATTTGATCCTCGCTGATTATGGGATATACTCCCGGCCATGCCAAAGGATTCAATCATTTGCGGGCCGGCCGGTTGGGGGGCGCAGTATATACCATGTTTTGGCTATGCCAAAAAACGACAGACTCGCCAGCCGCAAGTTATCCAGGAAATTTATTAACAGTGTGTGGTTGGTTTGTTTCAATATCGTTTCAATACAATAAACAAATGGATAATACCGCGGTGCGAGATATAGCCTGCCTAAGGAATCTCTGATTAAGTTACTGAAAATACCAGCATTCCCTCGGGGGCTAAAGCCCGCATTGCTTTTGCTGGTTTTATGTACGGGCTGAAGCCCGTACCCTTCAAAACATCGACTTATTCAGAGCTTCCCTAATGAATCTCTGCACAAACTCAAAATCCACAGCCAGTTTAAATAAAGTAGAAGGTGGATGGAGAACGCGATGCGTCAGATGACATTGGCAAGCCCGGCGCGTTTTGGTATTCCTTGAGAGAAAGAAAAACACGTCGGGAAGCACTATGTTAATTCTGTTCTATTCTCTCGGTTCGTCCGGCCGCAGATGCTTGGCCAGGGACCACTTCAGCTCTTCGATGCCTTCGCCGGTGACGGCGGAGATGGCGTGAAACTCCAGCTTCCTACGCTTGACGTGCGCCGCCAGCTTTTTCAACTTATCCGGATTGGCGCTGTCAATCTTGGTGGCGCAGACGATCATCGTTTTGCCGGCGAGCGGGTGGCTTGGCTCGGCAGGCTTGCCGTCGTCCTCGGCAAAGGGATCGGCCTCGCTAGTGGCCGGAGTTCCAGTAAAGCTCGCCAGCTCCTTGTTGATGACTTTGAAGTCCTCGACCGGGTCCAGACGACCGGAAGCATCCGACACATCGACCAGATGAAGCAGCAGGCGGGTGCGCTCGATGTGGCGCAGGAACTGCACGCCGAGGCCGGAACCTAGATGCGCGCCCTCGATCAGTCCGGGCATATCGGCGACAACGAAGGACTCCAGCTCCGGCTCCTGGCCGACGGTGACCACACCGAGGTTGGGTTCGAGCGTGGTGAAAGGGTAGTCGGCGATTTTGGGCCGCGCTGCGGAGATGCGCGAGATCAGCGTGGACTTGCCGGCGTTGGGGTAGCCGACCAAGCCGACATCGGCCAGCAGCTTCAGTTCGAGGCGATAGAGGCGCTCCTCGCCGGGACGCCCCAGTTCGTACTCGCGCGGAGCCTGGTGGACGCTCGTGGCGAAGTGCTGGTTGCCGCGGCCGCCGCGGCCACCCTTGGCGATGATGAACTGCTCGTCAGGCTCGGAAAAATCGTGGACCAGCTCGCCGGTTTCCTGGTCGTAAAGGCTGGTGCCGACAGGAACCTGCAAGATGATCGAGTGGCCGTCGAGGCCGGAGCAGTTGGAACCCATGCCGTGCTCGCCGCGCTGCGCCTTGTGCTCGGGGTTGTAGCGGAAATGGATCAGCGTGTTGTGGCGCTGCGAGGCTTCCATGATGACGTCGCCGCCATGGCCGCCGTCACCGCCCGAGGGACCGCCGCGCGGCACAAACTTCTCTCGCCGGAAGGCCATGCAGCCATTGCCGCCGTCGCCAGCCTTGACACGAATTTTTGCTTGATCGATAAACATGGACAACCAGGGAACAGGGATTAGGGAACAGGGAATAGAACCCAATCGCCAGGACGGGGCAAAATTCAAGGGCCGCTCTTCTTAGTTTACTGGAAGAGGCTTACAATCGCTGGAAATGTAGTTATTATGGTAGGAAGAATGGCCAGATGCGAGTGTTTCTTTGTCTCGCAATGGCTTTTGAGGTCTTTCCCATCCGGACCCGCCGGTAGAGCGGGATGGAGCCACAGAACAAAGCAATTTTTCCCAGAGTCCGCCGCGAGCAGGAATCTCGATGGCAGAGGCAAAGCGCAGAGGCATGAAAGCGCTGGCGATGGCCGTGCTCCTTATGGGAGCTTGGTTGGGGGTGCTCGCCCAATCGCCGGGAACGGCCTCGCTGAGCGGCCGGCTGACGGACCTCTACGCGAAACCGCTGGAAGGCGTCAGCCTGGTGGCGCGCAACCAGGCCACCGGCGCGGAAACGCGCACCATCACAGGAAAGAACGGAGCGTATCGCTTCGACGGACTGGAGCCGGGCGAGTATTCGCTGGAGGCTGAAAGCCCCGCGCTGGGACACGGCCATCTGGAAGGCATTCAGATCAGCGCGGGCTACGAGGCGCGGGTGCTGGCGGCGATGGCGTTTGAGCCGCTGCCGCAGAACCCCGTGCTGGAGGTCGCGCAGGAGCCGCGGCGGCCGGAGTTCCATCCGCCCCATCCGGAGATTGCCCTTCTGCCGCAGAACGAGGTCACCTGGAAGGCTGAACCGTTACCCTTGCTGACTTTGCCTGTGCGACCGCTGGTGGAAGCCGCTGCCAAAGTTGCGGTTATCGCGACGATTGCGCCAGCTTCTGTGGTTTCCCAGGTCCCAAAAGCGGGACCTGGGGCACCCACCGCCTTGAACATCCGGCAATCCCCGGTCTCAAAGGCGAGACCGGAGCCACCCGACGCCGTTTCAGGAACAACAAGCACAATCAGTGCCGCCGAGTTGCAGGCGCTGCCGGTGAGCGGGCGGCACTGGCAGGATTTCGTGCTGGACAATTCGCCCACCTCCGCCACTCCGGCGGGCGGCGAGGCGGAGACCACGCTGCGCGGCGCGGGGCAGTCTCCGCCGGGAATCGCGGTGGATGGGGCGAACCGGACGCTGGCCTTTGGCTCGAAGGGCGGATCGGGGCACGGATCGTCCGGACGGGGAGCGCTGGGAGAAAGCGGCGCTGATCCGGCTGGAATGGCGCGCATCGGGGTTGGCGGTCACGGACTGGCCGTGAGCGAGGCGGCCATCCGCGAGGTGCAGACGGCGGCGGGCAACGTGGAGGCCGCGGCGGCCCGCGCGGCGGGCGGGCGCATGAGCGTGGAAACCGCGAGCGGCTCGAACAAGCTGCACGGGCAGGGATTTCTGTTTGACCGCCAGAATGCGTGGGGCGCGCACAATCCCTATTCCCAGTGGACGAAGGAGACGGCGGCGGCCACCACAACCTGGCCGTTAGGCTCCGTCCCGGTGTTTACGCCCGAGCCCTACACGCCGGCGGACCGCGAAACAACCTGGGGAATCGGCATGGGCAGCCGCATCCGGCGCGACAAGCTCTTCTGGTTCGCGGCTCTTGATGGCTCGGACCGCAACGATCCGGGAGTTTCGATGGTGAAGCATCCCTATATTTGCGCGAACGCCACCTGTACGGAACAAGGCGGGTTCTTTGCTCAACCCAGCGATGACAAGTTGCAGGTGCTCGCCGAGCGGTTGGGGTTGAGCCAGACCAATGAGGTGGTCGAGGGGCTGGCAGCCTATTCGCCTGTGCTGGAAACGCTCGCCGGCCTGCTAGGCCCTGCGCCGCGCACGGCCACGCAGTGGACCGGCTTTGGGCGGCTCGACTGGCAGGCGGCTGAACGGCACCGCTTTACGCTGGAAGGCATTGGCGCGCGCTGGAATGCGCCGGGCGGAGGATTAAGCCGCGTGACGGAAAACTACGGCAATCACAGCTTTGGCTCGACCAAAGCCAATGAGGAGTGGCTGCTGGGCCGCTGGGAGGCCTTTGTGACGCCCAACCTGCTGGCCGTGACGCAGGTCTCGTTCGGCCACACGGCGGAGCAGGCGCGGCCGGAGACGCCCTCGGCTTATGAAAAAGC
>Ga0224529_1001996_pt1 | contig 10828 bp, 7 predicted proteins | sample CBST50metaG_FD_179893 | JGI IMG/M metagenome (GOLD analysis project Ga0224529, IMG submission 179893) | Peat soil microbial communities from Stordalen Mire, Sweden - C.B.S.T50 | ecosystem: Environmental > Terrestrial > Soil > Wetlands > Peat | place: Sweden: Norrbotten County, Stordalen Mire... | reverse complement strand
AGGCATCGATCCCGCAAGGAATGACGCTCACGTTTACCCTCGATGAGACCACGACGATCCGCGCCTCTCTGCACGATGTCGAGCGCACCCTGATCATCTCCATTGTTCTGGTCATCCTGGTGGTTTTTGTGTTTCTGCGCAACTGGCGCGCCACCATCATTCCCGGCATTGCCGTTCCTGTTTCGTTGATAGGAACCTTTGCCGCGATGTACCTGCTTAACTACTCGCTGGACAACCTGTCTCTGATGGCGCTGACCATTTCCACCGGATTTGTCATCGACGATGCCATTGTCGTCATGGAAAATATTGCACGCTATATCGAACTGGGCGTGCCACCGCGGGAAGCCGTGTTCAAGGGCGCGGAGGAGATTGGCTTCACGGTGATCTCCATGAGCGTCTCGCTGATCGCTGTTTTTATTCCCATTCTGATGATGGGCGGCGTGGTCGGCCGGCTCTTCCGGGAGTTTGCTGTCACCCTATCGGTGGCGATTATCATTTCCATGGTGCTTTCGCTGACTACGACGCCGATGCTGTGCTCACTGCTTTTCAAAAAAGATATGGTGCATGAGGAACACGGCCGCCTGTATCGGTTCACCGAGAACATTTTCAATAGCATGCTTGCCATTTACGAACGCAGCCTGCGCTGGGTGATTCGCGACCACTCAGCTCTTGTATTGCTGCTGTTCTTCGTGACCATGGGGCTGAACTTTCTTTACTTGACGCGGATTCCAACGGGCTTCTTCCCGCAGCAGGACACAGGGACCATCATGGGCGGTGTTGAGGGCACGCAGGATGCATCCTTCCAGAAGATGGACGGCGCTCTTCAGCGCGCGAGCTCTATTGTCAGAGCCGATCCAGGCGTAAAGAATGTGGTTGGTTTTGTCGGCGGAAGGGGAGTCAGCACCACAGGCATGATGTTCATCTCGCTGAAGCCTCTGGAGGAACGCAAGGCGAGCGCAACCGATATCGTCAATCGCCTGCGTCCCCGGCTTTCCGTGATCAAGGAGGGCCAGACCTTCCTGATGGCGAACCAGGATTTGCGCGTCGGCGGCCGTCAGTCCAATTCACAATATCAATATAGTATGCAGGCGGATTCAACCAGCGACCTGAAGAAGTGGGTGCCGCAATTGACGCGCGAGATGAAGAAGCTGCCCACCGTTACCGATGTTGACAGCGACCTTCAAGCCGGTGGACTGCAGGCTTATCTCACTTATGATCGCGCAACCGCCGCACGGCTCGGCATTACACCTACCGACATCGACAATAACCTGAACTACTCGTTTTCGCAGGCGCAGGCTTCCACCATCTACAAAACTCTGAATCAGTATCATGTGGTGCTGGAAGCGGCACCGCAATTTACGCAGGGGCCGGATACGCTTGCGAATACCTATATCCAGAACGACAACGGATCAATTCCGCTGAGCGCAGTAAGTACCTACCAGATGCGGACCGGGCCGCTCTCGGTCAATCACACCGGACTTTATCCGTCCTCCACTATTTCCTTCAACCTCGCTCCCGGCGCCACCTTGGGCAAGGCGACGGAGGAAATCCACGACACTGAGAATCGGCTCCATATCCCCAAATCCGTGCATGGCACATTTGCTGGGACCGCGGAGGTGTTTCAAAAATCGCTGAGCAGCGAGCCGTTGCTGGTTCTGACCGCCATCTTCACGGTGTATATCGTTCTTGGAATGCTGTACGAGAGTTACATTCATCCCATTACGATTCTCACCACGCTGCCTTCGGCCACGCTGGGCGCCACAATCACGCTGATTCTCTTCAATTCCGATCTGAATATTATTTCGATGATCGGCATGGTCCTGCTCGTTGGCCTGGTCATGAAAAACGCCATCATGATGATTGACTTCGCGCTGCAGCTGGAGCGGGAACGGGGCATGACAACCGAGGAATCGATCTTCCAGGCGTGCATCTTCCGTTTCAGGCCGATTCTGATGACTTCAGCCTCGGCGTTTTTCGGAGCCATGCCACTCGCTTTCGGCACCGGCATTGGTTCGGAGCTGCGCCGCCCGCTGGGACTCACCATCATGGGCGGCCTGGCTGTTAGCCAGGTTCTTACGCTTTATACCACTCCCGTTGTGTATCTCGTTCTCGATCGGATCAGGTTGCGCCTTGGCGGGAGGCGCGCGAACTCCACCTTGCCTGTTCAGACCCAGGAGGCCCTATGATTCATGCGCCATTCCTATCTTCCTCGCACGCCGGACGCTTGGCCTTTTCCACGGCCATCAGTGTCCGCTGGTTCGTACCATGTCTCGCTTTGGTTGTGGGGCTCACAGGCTGCCGGGTCGGGCCGAAATATGTGCGCCCGGCCGCAGCCTATCCGCCAGCCTACAAAGAAAACCAGCCCGGTGATAAGCTGGCCCAGGCAGAGGGCTGGAAACAGGCCAATCCGCAGGATACAATGCTGCACGGCAAATGGTGGGAGATATTCAAGGACCCGGAGTTGAACGCGCTTGAGGAAAAGCTCGACATCAACAATCAGAATGTCGCCCAGTATTTTCAGAACTACATGGCCGCGCGGGCGCAGGTGGCACAGGCGCGCGCCAGTTACTGGCCTACGGTGACAATTGGCGGTTCAGGCACGCGGAGCCGTACGCCTGCCCTGCAATCGACGACCACGGCATCGGGGATTGCAACCACTACGAGCACGATGGAATTGCCCCTGAGTATTTCCTGGGAGCCGGATCTTTTCGGGCGCATTCGCAATACGGTCAAAGAATATTCGGCCGCGGCGCAGGTGAGCGCGGCGGACCTGGAAAACGAGCGGCTCAGCGAGCAGTCGAGCTTGGCGCAGTATTACTTTGAACTGCGTGGTCAGGATGCCTTGCAACAGATATACGACTCGACAACGGCCAACTACAAGCAGACGCTCGAACTGACGCAGGCGCTTTTCAAGGCGGGAATCGACTCGCAGGAGGATGTGGCTTCCGCAGAGACAAACCTGCGCACAGCCGAGGCAAATGCGGTTTCGGTTGGCACCACTCGCGCGCAATACGAACATGCCATTGCGTTGCTTACCGGCGAACTGGCCAGTACGTTTTCGATTCCGGTGAAGCCGCTGTTGGCGGCGGCGCCAGCCGTTCCAACGGGCGTTGCGTCGCAACTGCTGGAGCGTCGCCCCGACATTGCCGCTGCGGAACGAACCATGGCGGAAGAGAACGCACTTATCGGCGTTGGCAAAGCCGCCTACTACCCGACGATTTCCATTTCTGCAGGGGGAGGCGTGGAGAGCCCGACGTGGTCCAATCTGCTGAACTGGAACAATCGCTACTGGTCTTTGGGGCCTTCAGTGAGCGAGACGGTTTTCGACGGTGGAGCGCGCAAGGCCAGTATGGTGCAGTACCGCGCAGAATATGATGCCAGCGTGGCCAAGTACCGCCAGACAGTTCTGAACGCATTCAAAGAGGTGGAAGACTATCTGGTGTCCAGCCGCAGATTAGCTGAGCAAATCGGGCGGCAGAAACTCGCGGTGCAGTCGTCTCAAAATTACGAGACACTGGCCACTGTACGGTACAAGACGGGCATGGATACTTATTTGAACGTTCTGACTGCGCAAACCAGCCTGCTGAACAACCAATTGACGCTTCAAACCCTGCAAACCCAGCAGATGACGGCTGCGGTCGAACTTATTGCGGCATTAGGCGGGGGATGGGATTCCTCCAAGCTTCCCACGGAAGCAGAGATGCAGCACAAACACTAGAGCGTGCCGGGGTATTGCTTGACGTGGATTCAAAGAAGATGGCGGCTGCACGCATGTGCAGCCGCCATCGTATGTTAGATGGAAAGATTCAGAATGCGATTGAGGCGTTGGACAAAGGTAACTGGATCCTTCAGCGGAATGCCTTCCAGAAGCAAAGCCTGGTCCAGCAGCATCCATGCCGCATCCGCTGAGACAGTATCATCCGTGTGTGCAAGCAGCTTCTTGATGATCTCGTGATCGGGATTGATTTCCAGGGTTGGCAGCAGTTCGGGAATGTCTGCTTGGCCCATGGCGCTCATCATCTGCTGCATCTGTATGGAAGGCTCCCCGTCATCCCTGACGATGCAGGAGGGACTATCGGCAAGCCGCACGGAGACGCGTACATCCTTCACGCGATCGCCGAGTGTGGCTTTCAGCTTATCGAGCAGGGGCTTGATGGCTTCCGCACGGTCCGGTTCGGACTCATCCTTCAGATCTTCGCTTGTTGAGGTTCTGTTGATGGGCTTGAGCTCGATCTCTCCATACTTGTCGATACGGGAGAAAACGATCTCGTCGATGTCGTCATCGAGAATGAGAACCTCAATGTCCTTCTTCTTGTAAATCTCCAGCAGCGGCGAGTTGCGCAGCAAGGACTCGGCGCCGCCGGTGATGTAGTAGATGCCCTTTTGCCCATCTTTCATGCGCGACTTTACGTCGGCAAGGCTGGTGAGCCCGTCTGCTTTGGTGGACTTCAAACGCAGCAGATCAAGCAGCATTTCACGATTGGCATAGTCGTCGTAAATGCCTTCTTTTATCTGCCGGTTGAACTCGGTGATGAACTTCAGATACTGCTCGGGCTGGTTGGCGGCGATGTCCGTCAGTTCAGAGAGAATCTTCTTGACGCTGGCGGCGCGTATGCTTGCGAGCACGCGATTCTGCTGTAGAATTTCGCGGCTGACGTTGAGCGGGAGGTCTTCGCTGTCGATGATGCCGCGCACGAAACGCAGATACTGCGGCAGCAATTCCTTGGAGTCGTCCATGATGAAGACGCGCTTCACATAGAGCTTGATGCCCTCATGGCATTCAGCCTGATAAAGATCGAGCGGCGCTTTCGAGGGTATGTAGAAGAGCGTGGTGTACTCCAGGCTTCCTTCAGCCTTGGTGTGGAACCAGAAGAGAGGATCTTCCGAATCGCCGGAGATGGCCTTGTAGAGTTCCTTGTAATCCTCGTCCTTGAGTTCGTTCTTGGGACGACGCCAGAGAGCGCTGGCCAAATTGACCTGCTCCGTGACGCGGCTTTTCACGGACTTCTTTTCAGATTCGTTCCACTGACTCTTGTCGTAGGTGAGGAAGATGGGGAAGGCGATGTGATTGGAGTACTTTTTCACAAGCTCCTGCAACTGCCAATTGTTGCAGTACTTTTTACCCTCTTCGTTGAAATGGATGAGTATGCTTGTCCCGGCAGCGGCACGCTCAGCGGGCTCAACATCAAAGCCGGTTTTGCCATCGCTTACCCAGCGCGAGGCCTGGGTTTCGCCCGCCTTGCGCGAGACAACTTCGACGCTGTCGGCAACCATGAAAACGCTATAGAATCCCACGCCGAACTGGCCGATGAGATTGGAGTCCCGCTTGGCGTCGCCGGAGAGTTTTGCGAGGAAATCCTTGGTCCCGGAGTGGGCAATCGTGCCCAGGTGCGAAACCAGATCCTCTTCATTCATTCCGATGCCCGTGTCGGCAATCGTGAGAGTCTGCTTCTCCTCGTCCAGTTCCAAATCAATCCGGGGATTGAAAGGAAGATCCTTGTAGGCATCCTGGGTAAGCGTCAGGTAGCGCAGTTTGTCCAGCGCATCGGAGGAGTTGGAGATGAGTTCACGCAGAAATATCTCCGGGTGCGAATAGAGCGAATGAATGATCAGTTGCAACAGTTGATTGACTTCGGTTTGAAATTCACGTTTTGGCATAAAATATGATCCTCTGTACGGTCAAATTATAAAGCGCGGACCAGTGCCCTTCAGTCTGCTCAACGGACACTGCGACTTTGCGCTTCTTGCTTATCCTGATAACTCCATTTACCTTGGATGGCATATTGCTTAGGCAGGAGAGGCCTTGTCTATCTTCTTTTCCCGCGCCAATTTCATCTTTTTGTTTTGCGCTGCGTGCGCATTGCCTACGGTTTGCCGTGCCCGGTAGGCTGCGGAACCCTGGACGGCGCCGCTGCGTCAAACTCCGGGATACTTTCCGCTACTTATATCCAGTGCGGCTTGCTGGATGCTCTCCGGGCGGCCGAGATCGCGCCAATAGTACCCATCGGCGCGAAAGGCGAGGACCTTTTCTCCATGGGCTGCCAGATGCAAATAGGTGGTGATGATGGAAAAGACGCCATCTTCCTCAATTTTTGAAAAAAGACGGGGAGAAATGATGTGGATGCCGGAAAAGGCTAATTCTTCTGCTTGTGCGACAGGTCTTGCTATTTCGTCCTTGCAGTTTGGGGCGCTTCCTGTACGACGGCCGCAGAGCCGGGCCTGCGCGTCGAAGAGGAGAGGCCGAGAAGTCTCGCGGTGCTGAACGGCCAAGGTGGCGAGGGCGTTCTGTTCCGTGTGAAACCGCACCATTTGCGCGAGATCGATGGTGCTGAGGACATCAACGTTATGAACGATGAACGGCTCATTCGAACTTCCGCCGGAATCAAGAAAGAAGTGAGCGGCTTTTTTCAAACCGCCGCCGGTGTCGAGCAGTACTTCTTCGCGAGAGACTTCAATCCTCATGCCGAAGTTGCTGTTGGCCTTCAAATACTCGACGATCATCTCCGCGTAATGATGCGTGTTGACAATCACGTCGCGCACGCCAAAGGAACGCAAGCGGGAGAGAGCGATCTCCAGCAGCGTGCGGCTGCCAATGGTTACCAGCGCTTTCGGGCGGTCGTCGGTGAGCGGCCGCAAACGCGAGCCCAGGCCGGCGGCCAGAATCATAGCCTTCATTTGGTTCGCTTCTCCAACTCGATATGCCGGACGACGACTTCTGCACCATTGCTGGCACGCAAATGCTTTGCCAACTGTTCCGCCAAGTACACCGAACGGTGCTGGCCGCCGGTGCAGCCGAACGAGACCATAAGGCTTTTGAAGCCGCGGCTCTGATATCTGTTCACGCTGGCATCCACAAGCGACAAAACGCTGGCCAGATACTGGTGGACGCTCTCCTGCTGATTGAGATAGTCGATGACCGGCGTGTCCCTGCCGGTCAATGAGCGGTATTGTTCCAGGCGTGCTGGATTTGGCAGGCAGCGGGCATCGAAGACAAATCCGCCGCCGTTGCCGGTTTCATCGGCAGGCATTTTGTGGTGGAAGGAGAAGCTGAAAATTCGCACCGTCAGGCCTTCCGCGCTGGAAGCCAGAGACTGTAGCTTCTCCGATGCCAACATGCCCTGGAGTGCATCGAGCAGCGCGGGCAGAGCGATGGGCAGCTTGACGTTATGAGCCAGCCAGCGCAGGCTCTTCAGGGCATAGGGGACGCTCTTCAGGAAATGGACCTTGCGCTCATAGAATCCGCGGAAGCCATAGGCCCCCATGGCCTGCAGGAGGCGGATGTAAACGAACGCGTAATAGTGCTCCATGAAGGCTTCGCGATCGACCGGGATGTGATCAGCGAGGCAATCGAGATAGTAATCGAGCAGCTCCTGGCGCAACTGCGGCGGCAGATCGGCCTTGCCGTCGTAGAGCAGGGAAGCGATGTCGTATTGCAGAGCGCCCTTGCGGCCCCCCTGATAGTCCAGGAAAAACGGCTTGCCGTCGCGCAGCATCACGTTGCGCGACTGGAAATCCCGATAGAGGAAATAGTCGTGGCTGGCGCTCAGCAGAAATTTTGTCAGGCGGCTGAAATCATTTTCCAGCGCCTGTTCATTGAAGGGGATACCGGCGAGCCGCAAAAAATAGTACTTGAAGTAGTTCAGATCCCAGGAGATGGACTGGCGATCGAAGCTCGCGCGCGGATAGCACACCTTGTAATTCAGGTCGCGGCCTGCTTCGACCTGAAAGCGCGGCAGTTCGGCCACCGTCTTGCGATAAGCATCAATTGCCTGCGGGGAGAGAACGTCGCCGGCACGATTTGCGCAAAGAAATTCAAAGAGAGTGGTGTCGCCCAGGTCTTCTTCAATGTAGGCGCCCTGGCTCAAATCTTCTTCGTAAATTTCCGGCACCGGCAATCCATGGCGGCGAAAATGCCGGGAGAAATCGAGGAAGGCGACATTTTCTTCGCGTACGGGATAGAGAATGCCGATGGCGCTGAATTTGCCGCCGGTGAGCCGGACGATGTTACGCCCCGAGCCGCCGAGTTGGCCCTGAAGCGGCTGCATCTGTTCAGCTGGTAACTTGTAATGCTGCTCGAAAAGTCGTTTCAAAACATCCATCAGTGTTTTTCCTGGAATTACTCAAGCTGCTTCACAAAGATACCTGCACTTGGGAAGCGCGCACAAGGCGCTAGGATCATTTTCCCACGTGATAGGGCTGGCACCGGACGATGGGCAGGAAAGGACGGAAAAGTAACCTGCTGAAAGCTGCTTCGATGGGACAAAACTAATTGCTGGTCCGGGCAAAAGCAGTTGTTGACGCCGCCAGGGTCCTGGGATACATTGATTGCGTACGGGGAAGGAGGGCGACCCAAACGATGCAGGGAGATACTTCCAGTAGTACCTCACACGAGGTGATTGATACCTAGGGCATCGCGCCCAGACCCCCAGGTAGCCCCGGCGGAAAAGATTTAACCGCATGGGACGCTACCGCATCCTTTCACGTAGTGATGCATCCCTCGACCCGTGGCGCGGGGTGGCGATTTTTCCAATGGAGCGACGATGCTGTCGCCCAAGGAGCCCGGTTGACCGGGTGATGCCAGCGAGCGGACACGGCTGGGATGCATGAGTGAAAATGCTCGGGCACTCGCGATGGTGCGATGGCCTTAGTGCAATTCTTACAGTTCAACGCGGCGGCTCAGGCTGGGTGCCTGGGCCGTCGTTGTATTTTGGAACAATATTCTGCACTGTCTTCAGTCCTGGCACGCGATGCGATAGAACGTATTCTGATAGTGGTGATTTCTGTTGACAACTTTTGATATTCGTAACGGACAAGATGCGCCGGGCGGAGCTTCGAGCCGGAACTGGCCGCGGGTGATGTGGAATCTTCTTCGTCCGCATACGCTGACGGCTTCTTTCATCCCTGTCCTGATCGGGAGCGCATTGGCGTGGAGAACGACCGGGCATCTGCGCGTCCTGCTTCTTCTGGCCATGCTGACAGCGTCGATTCTGATTCAAGCCGCTACGAATATGTTCAACGAGTATTTCGACTACGTCAGGGGTCTAGACACGGCGGAGTCGGTGGGGATTGCCGGAGCGATTACGCAGGATGGCGTTCCGCCGAAGACAATTTTGCGGGCGGCGGTGGCGGCACTGGTTTTGGCCACGCTGCTCGGCGTTTACATCTGCACGCAGAGCAGTTGGTGGCTGGCGGCAATCGGCGCGCTCTCCATGCTGGTCGGCTATCTCTATACAGGAGGATCCTGCCCGATTGCAGGCACGCCTTTTGGGGAGGTTTTTGCCGGCGGGTTCATGGGCAGCGGAATCGTTCTTTTGTCTTGCTTTATCCAGCAGAAGTTTGTGAATGGGTACGACGTGCTGGTTTCAATCCCATCGGCGATTCTGATTGGCGCGATTCTGACTTCAAACAATATTCGCGATCGGGAAGGCGACAGAAAGAATGGCAGGCACACGCTGGCCATTCTGCTCGGGCATGAGAGTGCCGTGCTGTTTCTGGCCGGTTGCCTGGTCGCGGCGAACCTTTGGATTGTTGCGCTGGTGGCAGCGCGAACGCTGCCGCCGTGGACGCTGCTGGTTCTGGGAAGCCTCTGGCCGTCCATGGCCGCGATCCGAGTTTTCCGCGAGGGCGGAAGTCCGGTGCAGATGATGCTGGGAATGAAGCGCGTCGCGCAGACCAATACGCTGTTCGGAATCCTGCTTTTGACTGGCTTGCTGGTGAGCTAGAACTTTGAACGTGTGATCTCGTGCATGGTGATCGAAGATCATGCTTTCCCAGGTCTCAGAATCGAAACCTGGGAAAGCATGATCTGTTGATACAAAGACAAGTGGCCAAAGCGTTAGCGCTTGTAGCCGATTTTGCGCAGAAGGTCATGACGCCACGCGATGTCATCCTGCTCTTCGACGCCCTTGGGCGATGCGCCGTCAACCACGCCCAGCACTCCCCGCCCCTGCTCGGTGCAGGCCACGATGATTTCAACGGGATTCGCGGTGGCGCAGAAAATCGAACAGACTTCTGGCACGTTGCGAAGGGCATTGAGAATGTTGATGGGGTAAGCCTCGGTGAGAACGAGCACGAAAGTATGTCCGCTGGCCAGCGCCTGGGCATTCTTTACGGCAATCTCCTTGAGCGCCTCGTCGTTTCCGTCGAACCGCGTGAGGCAAGCGCCGGAACTCTCATTGAAGGCGAGGCCGAACTTGGCCTGCGGAGCCGTTGTGGCAACCGCTTCATACAAATCTTCCACGGTCTTGATGAAATGCGATTGGCCAACGACGATGTTGGCATCGGCCGGAAATTCCATGCGAACCGACTTGATTTCGATCATAGAGGGGCCTCCGCCCGTGCCAACAGGATAACGCCAAGCTCCGGCATGGCGCAGAGATGGGTGCGGAGCGGGGGTGTCACTCGGAGCTCGCCATCAACATGAAACTCATGCCGTTTCGTGCTGCCCCATCCCAGCCAGAAAGACGTGGCGGGGCTGGGATGCACGTACGGGTGGATTCGGGAATATCCGTTATTTACTTTTTGGTACCTCCCCCACCCGTATTCCTGGAATAAAATATCTACTTTCAATGGTTTACGGGGTGGGTGTCGCTGCAAAATATTCATTTCAAAGGAGTTCGCCGCAGAATCTAGGCAGCAAAGGACTTACGGGAGTTTTTTGGCTTATTTCTTCTTTTTCGTACCGCATTATGGGATTGAGCAACAACGGACCTCTGCATTTTTCCTCGATTTTCTCCTCGAAAAGTAATGGGTAGCGCCTGCCGCGTTGCGCATTTTTCACGCTTGCTCCTCTACTACGATTGTGCGCCGGGGGAGGGAAATGATCCGC
>Ga0224529_1001994_pt1 | contig 10832 bp, 10 predicted proteins | sample CBST50metaG_FD_179893 | JGI IMG/M metagenome (GOLD analysis project Ga0224529, IMG submission 179893) | Peat soil microbial communities from Stordalen Mire, Sweden - C.B.S.T50 | ecosystem: Environmental > Terrestrial > Soil > Wetlands > Peat | place: Sweden: Norrbotten County, Stordalen Mire... | reverse complement strand
ATCTTAGCGCTTATGGGGGGGGGGTCGATGGTCCAGCTTTGCCGTTCTATCAAGACCAACAGACAGCCGGGCGCCCAGGGTTCTTTGCACTTGGGAACCCTGGGAGACCAACGTATAGCGAAGTCAGCCAGGGTGGGAAACCACGAACTCGCGTAGAATGAGAGCTACCGGGACCGCGCACGCCGCGGCCCCGAGCACGATGATCCTCTTCGACCAAGATTTGGACCCCGACCCCGCGCTGGCATCAACTTCAGCGAAGAAGACGGCTGCGTCCGGCAAACCAACTCCCCAAAAGAATCTTCGTCTGCCTTCCGCGCGCACGCTGGCCCGTTTTCTGGCCGAGGCGCAAGCCGCCGTTCGCCTCAAGGGCGAAGTCACTGTGCTGCTCACTACTGACGCAGCCATTCGCAAACTCAATCGCGAGTTTCGTCATAAGGACAAAGCCACCGACGTGCTCTCGTTTCCGGCCGAAGGGCTCGGCGCCGAAGAGATTGCGGGCGACCTGGCCATCAGCGCGCCGACCGCGCTGCGGCAAGCCGTCGAGCTGAATCACGCGCTTTCGACTGAACTCAAGGTTCTGATTCTGCACGGGCTGTTGCATCTGGCCGGATACGATCACGAAACCGATGAGGGCAAAATGGCCCGCCGCGAGCGGCTGCTTCGCGAACGGCTCGGCCTGCCGCAGGGATTGATCGAGCGTGCGACGACCCCGAAAAAGGTTAGCCCCACCGCAGGTGGCCGATGACAGCGCCCTTCATCCTCCTTATTGTCTTTCTCGCGCTGGTGGAGACGCTGGCCTCTTACATCTGCCGCGTCCACGCGGAGTATGGCAAGATTCTCAGCCGCGAAGAGCAGGATAACCTTGACGCGTGGGAGGAGCTGGTCGAGCCGAAGCTGGGCCTGACCCGCGAGCACGCCGGCCTCTGCGCGACGGTCTTGCAGCAGCTTACCCTGGGCTACATTGCGCTGGAGCTTGGCGCGGTTCTCTTCGACCGCGCTCCGCTTCTGGCCCCGGCCGCCCCCGGCGAGATCGCGCAGGCCGTTCTCGTTCTGGTGCTGGTGGTGATCTTCTGCAATCAGATTCTGCCCTCGCTGCTCTTCGACCGCACACGGGGCCGCTGGGCTGCAAGGCTGATCTGGCCCATCCGCCTGCTTCTGTGGCTCGTCACGCCCATCACTGTTTTCGTCCGCTTTTTCTTTTCCGTGGCTTCGCTGGCCGAGAAGCAAGCCACTCCCGAGGAAGAAACCGCCGGCGATGTCGAGGCTCTGCTCGAAGCCGGGCAGGAGGAAGGCATCCTCGATGACAGCGACCGCGACCTGGTCCGTTCCGCCGTCGAGTTCGGCGACAAGGTGGTGCGCGAGGTGATGACGCCGCGGCCTGATGTTTTTGCCGTGCCTGAGACCACCACTCTCGTAGAGTTTCTCGAACTGCTGCGCGAGCACAACTTCTCTCGCGTCCCGGTTTACGCCGACTCCATCGACAACATCACAGGCATCGCCTTCGCCCACGACCTGCTGCAAATCACCGACGAAGAGGCCCGCACGCGCACCGTGGCCAGCATCCAGCATTCGGCGGCTTTCGTGCCGGAAACCAAGCGCGGCTACGAACTGCTGCGCGAGATGCAGCGCGAAAAGCAGCACATGCGCATCGTCATCGATGAGTACGGCGGCGTCTCCGGCCTGGTGACCATCGAAGACCTGCTGGAGCAGATCGTGGGCAACATCCGCGACGAGCACGAGGAGGAAACGCCCATCGAAACGCCGCAGCGCGAGGCGGGCGGCATTTGGCTGGTGCCCGGCAGCTTTCCCGTCGATCAGTTGCCGGAACTCTTCGGCGAACAGACCGGCCTGGCCGATCTGGGCGAAACCTACGAAGCCACCACGCTCGGCGGCCTGGTCAGCGAAATCGAAGGCCGCATTCCGCTGTCCGGCGAAGTCGTCCTGCTCGAATCCCTCGGCATGAGGATGGAGATTCTCGCCTCGACCGACCGCCTCGTCGAGCGGCTGAGGATTTTTCCGCCGGCGGAAGAATCAAGCGAATATTCCAATGAATAACTTCCTTGATCCGAAGATATAGCAAATATTTTCCTATATTTACGCAAATATTTGCACATATCTGAACGTAATACCCATAGGAATGCTGCGGAGTCCGGCGTTTTTCGCATTGCGTACGGCCTTAAAATTGCTGACTGTTAATAAAAAGCCGCGATGACCTCCCGATTCAATTGCCTCGCCGGAGGCCTTCATTCGTTGCGTTTTCTTAAGGGGATTCCATGCACCTTCGGACTCTGGTTTTGTTCACGGCCTTCCTCCTGCCGCTGCCGATGATGGCAGACACCACCTACAACTACACGGGCACCAACTTCACTTCCGCCAACGGCCTTTATTCCACCAGCGATTCAGTCAGTCTCTGGTTTACGGTTGCCAGCCCCCTGCAAAATGATTTGGGCAATGGGGGAGGGCTTGTCATTTTTTCGCCGGATGTCACCGCGTTCAGCTTCTCGGACGGAGTGCAAACAATCTCCTACTCCGGCGGATCGATGACCTATTCCAACGGAACATCCTCCTACACTGGAACTGCCGATTTGGGGAAAAACGCGATCGATCAATTTGAAGCATCGACCGACGCGAATGGCAACATCGATGCCTGGAATATGGCTATCTTGCTGTCTGAGTTTGCTGCTATCGGAACCAAAGGCGTTGCGGGTGAAGTGGGCCAGGGACAAGATATTGGCGCCTATGCCGATCTCGATAGCAACAATGACTACCAGGGATCTACCGATGTTTCTGGAACATGGTCCTCGGCATCCTCGGCGGCGACTCCCGAGCCCTCCAGCTTCCTCCTGCTCCTCACTGGCCTCGCCTGCATGGCTGGCCTCACCCGTCGCCGGCTCGCGCGATAATCGGTCGGCTCTTTCATAAAAGCCTCCAGTCCGCGGACTGGAGGCTTTCTCTTTGCCGCACTTTTGTGCAAAGCGCTTCAACGCGCCAAGCATAAATCCGCGATAATAGAGGTCAGGAGTTTGAAAACCCTTTGAAATCTGGATTTGTCGCCATTCTGGGCCGGCCGAACGCCGGTAAAAGCACGCTGCTGAACGCCCTTACCGGTGAAAAGGTGGCTATTGTCTCGGCCAAGCCGCAAACCACGCGCAACCGCATCGAAGGCGTGGTCGAGGTCCCGGCGCGCAAGGGCCAGCACCCGGCGGCGCAGATTGTCTTCGTCGATACGCCCGGCGTTCACAAGCCCGGCTCGCACCTGGACCGCCGCATGTTGCAGGAGGTCTACCAGGCGCTGGAAACCCGCGACCTGGTGCTTTTGCTGATGGACGCGACGCGCAAGGTGCAACTGGAAGAGGCCGCGGAATCCCAGATCCGACAATCCGGACCTGAGGCATTCAGCGACGTTGAGAACGAGACTGCACCCAGTCTTTCGACAACTCAAGAGGCCACGCCTCCACCGTCGCCCAGGCACGAGCGCACCAACTGGGCCAGCGAAGACGAATTCCTTTTCGGCCTGATCCGCAAGGTGGACTGCCCGGTCTTTCTGCTGCTCACCAAAATCGATCTGGTCGCCAAGGACCATCTGCTGCCGCTGATCGACACGCTCACGCGGCACTTCAGCTTTGCGCAGGTCATCCCTATCAGCGCGCGCAAGCGCGACGGCATGGACGTTCTGGTCAACAAGATCGTCGAGGCTCTGCCCGTCGGCGAGCGTTACTACCCCAAGGACCAATACACCGACCAGCCGCAGCGCTTCATGGTGGCCGAGTTGATTCGCGAGAGCATCTTGCAGGCGACCGGCGAAGAGGTTCCTTACGCTTCCGCCGTGGTCATCGAGCGCTTCGAGGAGGCCGAACCACCAGCTCCTCCGCGCAAGAAAGGCCAGGCACCAGCCCGCAGCCCGCTCACACGGATCGCAGCGGCAATTTATTGCGAGCGCAACGGGCAGAAGGCAATTCTGATCGGCAAGGGCGGGTCGAAGCTGAAAGAAATCGGCACCGCCGCCCGCCGCCAGATTGAGTCGCTGATTGGCACGCGCGTCTATCTGGAGTTGCACGTCATCGTCGAGCCTGGCTGGCGCGAGTCGAAAGCCTTTGTCGAGTCGCTCGACTGGCACAACCAGATCGAACGCCTGGCCGGAGAGCAGATCACCGAAAAGACGTCGGACGAAGCCGAGTAGGAATGCGCGCTCTGATTTTGTTCCCGGCATCCGCGAAGCTGTTCCGAGCAACAGAGACGCGAATTACGCTCCCTTGACCCCGCCGCGCCCATTGGCTTTTACCCAGTACATGCGCGTGTCGGCCGAGCCGATGATGGCGTGAACGGCGGCGCCATCCACGGGAGCGGTAGCCACGCCCACGCTGGCGCTCACGCGCAGCTCCGGTCCGTTTTTCATTTGAAATTTGGTTTTCATCAGCGCGCGGTTCAGCGCGGTGGCTTGCGCCAGCGCGGCTTCCACGCCGGTTTCCGGCATCAGGATGACAAACTCATCGCCGCCGTAGCGGAAGCACCAGTCCTGCTTGCGGCTCAGCTCCTGAAGGCGCTTTCCGGCGCGCGAAAGCAGTTCGCTGCCCACCAGATGGCCATGCTTGTCGTTCACCAGCTTGAAGTGGTCCAGGTCGAGAAACGCCACGCTCACCGGCAGCTTCAGGCCTTTGCAGCGCTCCAGCTCACGGCCCAGCACCTCGTAGAGATAGCGCACGTTGTAGAGGCCGGTGGTGTCGTCGGTGATGGTCAACTGCTGAATGCGGGCCACGTCGCGCGCGTTCTCAATTGCGATGGCCGCATGGTCGGCCAGAATGTGCAGAAAGGCGATGGAGTAGTCGGTGAGCTGGTCCGGGCGCGGGTTGAAGATCTCGATGACGCCGTGCGTTCCCTTGCGTCCGCGCAAGGGAAGGGCGATGACCGAGCGCACCGTATTCAGCTTGGCGCCGTGCTCCTGCTTGACCCGCGGATCGTTCTCTGCCTCGGGAACCAGCAGCGTTTCGCCGTGCTGAACCACCCAGCCGGCCACGCCCTCGCCGACCTTCACGCGCAGATTTTTCAGTGAGGATTGCTTGCCGCCCGCGGCAATCGCGTAGTAAAGCTCCTGCCGCGCTTCGTCCAGCATCAGCAGCGTCCACAAGTCCGCCTCAATGAAGCGCTCCATGTGTCCGACGATGGTGCGCAGGATCGTGTCCAGGTCGAAGCTCGAGGTGAGCGAACGCGCGACCTGATGAAAAACCAGAAGGTCGTCGAGTGGGATGCGGCTTTCTGCTTTTTTAGTCATCCGGGGGCCCAGTGTGGAGGAGTCTTTCCGTTATTCTTGCATACCGCGCCTGCCGGGCGGGAGGCCCGGGCTCAGTCGAGCCGCGGCGCAAACCACTCTACTGAGGCGGGTAGCCGATTGACTGCTCGTACAGGGGCTGGCGTCCTTCGGGCAGTTTCAAACCCGCGGCCACATCCTGCCCGTGGATCGAATAGAACCAGGCATTCAGCCCTTCAGAAGCCGCGAACAGATACACGTTCTGGCCGATGAAGCCCGTATCCACCTGCGCAGCGCCGTCCTTGGCATCGGCCACATAAATAATCGTAACGGCGGCGTGCGCAGCGGCTGGCTGGCTGAGCTGCGCGCGCAGGTCGCCGGCAAGGACCGGGCGCAGAAGGTTCGCCTCAGCCTCGTAGACGTAGACTCCGCTGGCCAGGACGACATCGAGCTCGACGTCCTGTTTGTTCATGGCCGAGGGAGCGGTGCGGCCCAATCCCGACTTGACCTCGCGCGGACGGTTGACGCCAAAGGCAGCCCACAGCAGATTCGAAAGGGTTTGCGGCGGGAGCGGCTTGTCCTGAAAGGCGCGGGTGGTCTGGCGCCTGGCCAGAGCCTGCATCAGGGGCATGCCGCCGGTGATCTCGGGCTTCGGAAGCTGGAGGGGTTTCAGTTCCCCTGCCTGGACCGGCGTGCTGCCCTGATTCTGACCGGCCGCAAGCGAGGCGCCACACGCGAGGGCGAAGAGGGCGAGCAGGACGGCTGACTGGCGGCGAGCGAAACGGATGGAAATGTGCATAGTTCCTCCTCGAAGAACGCGAGTTATGTACGTCTGGGGCCGATGACAGGGAAGATGCGCCTCTCAAGCCGATAACGGCCCGCAGCTTGGAGCGTGTGCGGCCCCGCTCAGTCGTTCAGAAAGGCCACCGACTGGAGCATGCTGATTTCAAATGCCTTACGGCAGCGCATGTTGACGCAGGACAGTTTTTCATCGCGTCTTACCATGTAAGACTGCGCCTTGGCGAATTTGGCGCGGTCGCGCTCGTCGGCCCCACGGGGCAACTGAGCCCGCTTGCGCCGGACCACCCACGTAACCTTGTACTCGCCCGTCTGCCCGCACCTGGGGCAGGTCAGCGTGTGGGTGCGTTGTTCTGTCGTTTCGTTGAAATAATCGCGCTCTTCCATGGCTTCCAGCTCTCCATCCCGGCAACAAAACCTGCCGCCGAAAGCCCTGGGGCTTCTCACCCCTGCGGCCAAAATCCCCCGCCGGGGGTCCCGGACTTTCCACCCCATCGGCCAAAATCAGCCGCTGGGGACCCCGGACTTTCCACCCCATCGGCTAAAATCAGCCGCTGGGGACCCCGGACTTCCGTTCCGGCGGCTTCTATTCCATACTCGTACTTGCCATGACGAAACGCAAGCCAGGGAAGTTTTCAGCCACCAAGGCCGTGAAGGCCAACGCACGAGAGCGCGTAGGCCAGCCCAAGCCAGTGCATGTGATTGACACGGAGCCGCGCACGGGCCGCGCAGCCAAACACAAACCGAAGCTCGAAGAGATCATCCGGCAAGAGGAATCCTGATTCCTCGCGTTGGACACTGGGAGCCGATTTCCCCCCCGCCCGGCAGGACTGCGAGCGGCGGGATGAGGCGTTTTTCTAGGCGTAAGACAGTAAGACAAGGCGCAGGACGGAGATTCTGCGGGAGAGCGGGCTTTGTCTTACGCTGTCTTACACTTGCCGGACGGCCGGAAGACATTTGTAAGACAGCCGCCCTACCGGCGTTGGACGCGCGCCCGGCTCCGGTCTGGCTGTAAGACACGCCTCAAACGATCTTGGTGACTCCAGGTGAATTGGAGAACTGCTCTATACTGTTCCCTGATTCCCTCGCTTATGCCTTTCGGCCGCAAATCCGCGAAACCCCGGCCTTTCCTGAACGAAGCCGGCCTTTATGAGTACGCTGTCAGGGCGCTGGGGCGTCAGATGCGCACGGAGGCCGAGTTGCGGCGGCTGATGAGGAACCGCATCGAGCCGGGCGAGCCGGGCGAGGCCGCCATCGAGGCCGCCCTGACCCGCCTGCGCGGCCACGGCTACCTGAACGACGCCGCCTTTGCCGAGACTTACGCCCGTTTGCGCCAGAAAAACGAGAAATTCGGCGTTCGTCGCGTCCGCCAGGACATGGAACGGAAGGGCTTGGACTCCAAGCTGATCGCCGATACCCTGGAAGCCCGTTATGGGCAGACCAGCGAGGAGGCTCTGGCCCGCGAGCATCTTGAGCGCAAGCGCATCCGCAAGCCGGAGAACGAGAAGGAGACCGCGCGCGTCATGCGCCGCCTGCTTGCGGCCGGTTTTTCGACCGGCGTGATTTACAAGATCCTCCGCCAGTGGGAAGTTCCCGACGAAACCCTGGCCGTGCTTGACAGCCTGGACGACGAGCCGCGCGAGGAGTAGAAGCTGGCCGCAAGCCGTGGGACGGCCTGTTTTTTCCGGAAGAATCCAAAATGCGGTATGCTGATAATGCGCGCCCGTAGCTCAGTTGGATAGAGCGAACGCCTCCGGAGCGTTAGGTCGGGAGTTCGAATCCCCCCGGGCGCACCAGCAATCTTCTCCATTACACCCTCAGTTCAATTCCCTTTGAAGTTCGCATTCCCGGTTAAATCCGCAATTATGGCAAGCTGGAATGCCGCACCCAGGAAGGCGCGCGTCCAAAAACAGCAACGCAAGACAGACAGAGCTGCGGCGGATGGGAAGGCGATCGTCTACGTTTCGACCGGTCCGAGGGCGGTTAGACTGGAAAGGGACCGGAGATTTTTTCTATAAACGGCCCGGATAAGGTTGAAATGCATTTTAATGCTGATTTTTTTACGCACCAGTTTCTTTGGACGCTGACCTTTGCGGCACAACTGGTTTTGCTGATGATTCTGCTGGGCCGTGACCGCGCGCAACGCTACCCGTGGTTTACCACCGGCATTGTGCTGGCTGCCTTGCAACTGATGGCCGGAGTCTTGCTGTCGGGACGCATGGCGATGCTTCCGCTGCAGGAAACGATGCTGGCGATGGCTGACACCGCGGTGATTGTGGGCCTGCTGGTGCTGGTCGAAGTGGCTCGCCGCGCCTTTCCCGGGTTGCAGCGCTCGCTGTGGATTGTGAACGCCGCGGGGCTGGTGATCGCAGCCGGCGGGGTGCTGGCGGTATGGGGCCCCTGGCCGGTGTGGTCGAGTCTGGCCGTAAACACACTGATGGGGAAACTGCGGCTGATGCAACTGGTGGCGCAGAAGGGCGACACGCTGGTGGACCTGCTGACCGTGGGGCTGGGGCTGCTGGTGGTTGTGTTCGGCCGCCGCTTCAAGGCCGCCTGGCGCAGCCACACGCAGATGATTGCCATCGGTCTCGCCGCGGTGGCCGTCACTTGGCTGACGGTCCAGCAAACATGGATCATCCTTCTCCGGACAAAGTATTTTCAGAGCGAACAGCAGATGGTGGACCTGGGCAACAAGCTGATGACCACGAATAAGCTGGTGAATCTGGCCGCGCTGATTTGGTGGATCGTGTGGCTATGGCTCGACGAACCGGGAACGAAGAAGACTCCGGCGGTTGAACCAAAGCAGGAACTGACAGAATCGTCACCCCAGCAGTAGCGAGTCAGTTGCTTGAACGCGCAGCCAATACATTGAAGCAATTCAAAAAGAATAAGGCCCCGAAGTGGAATATCCTTCGGGGCCTTATTAATTCACTGAGCCGCTAACTAACTCCACTGCTCTTAGGCCATCATCTCCCGGCTCATCGGCTCGAACCGCAACTGGCCGGTCTTGCTGTCCACGCCGATGCGCACGTGCGAGCCGTTCAGCACTTCGCCATCAAGAATCTTGACGGCCAGCGGGTCCTGAATCATGTGCTGCAAGGCTCTCTTCAAAGGCCGCGCTCCGTAGGCCGCATCCGACCCGGCAGCCAGAATCAGTTGCCGCGCAGGCTCGGTCACCTCGAACGAAATCTGCCGGTCTTCCAGCAGCTTGGTCATCTCGTCCAGCCGCAGGTCCAGAATCCTGTCCATCTGCGCCGCTCCCAGCGGACGGAAGATCACGATGTCGTCGACGCGGTTGAGAAACTCCGGCCGGAAGTGTTCGCGCAGCTCGCGCAGAACGGATTCACGCGCCATCTCGAAGCCGTGCTCGCTCTTGAGCGCATCGACGGTGAGCAGGCTTGCGCCCAGGTTCGAAGTCATGATCAGCACCGTGTTCTTGAAGTCCACCGTGCGGCCCTGCGAATCGGTCAGCCGCCCATCGTCCATCACCTGCAACAGAATGTTGAAGACATCCGGGTGCGCCTTTTCAATCTCGTCGAACAGAACCACCGCGTAGGGCCTGCGCCGCACCGCTTCAGTCAACTGGCCGCCTTCGTCGTAGCCGACGTAGCCCGGAGGCGCGCCGATCAGCCGCGACACGGAAAACTTCTCCATGTACTCGCTCATGTCGATGCGCACCATGGCCTGCTCGTCGTCGAACAGAAACTCCGCCAGCGCCCGCGCGGTTTCGGTTTTGCCCACGCCCGTCGGACCCAGAAAAATAAAGCTGCCGATGGGGCGGCGGGGATCGCTCAGGCCAGCGCGCGAGCGGCGGATGGCGTTGGCTACGGTGACCAGCGCCGCATCCTGGCCGATGACCCGCTCACCGAGCCGCTTCTCCATGCCGATCAGCTTTCGGACTTCCCCTTCCAGCATTCGTGAAACCGGAATGCCCGTCCACTTGCTGACGACGTTGGCAATGTCTTCTTCATCCACTTCTTCTTTCAACATGCGCGCGACGCCTGACTTGCCATCCTGCTGGGCGTTCAGCTTCTTCAACTCCGCTTCCAGCCGGGGCAGTTCGCCATACTGGATCTGAGCGGCGCGGTCGAGCTGGCCCTTGCGCGTCTGCTCTTCACCTTCGAAGCGCAGCGCTTCGATCTTCTTTTTCAACTCGCTCATGTGAGTGATGGCCTCGCGCTCCTTGCTCCAGCGCGCGCGCAGGGCTGTGCTCTTTTCCTTCAATTGGGCCAACTGGCGCTCCACCTCTTCCCGCCGCTGAACGCTGTTGGGGTCGGTTTCGCGCTTGAGAGCGGCGTGCTCGATTTCGAGAGACGTGGCTTCGCGCTCCAGTTGATCGATCTCCGTGGGGACGGAGCCGATCTGAATGGCCAGCGAGGCCGCAGCTTCATCCACCAGGTCGATAGCCTTATCAGGCAGAAAGCGGTCGCTGATGTAGCGATGCGAAAGGGTTGCCGCGGCCACAATCGCCGAGTCCTTGATGCGCACTTTGTGGTGCGCCTCGTACTTGCCCTTGAGCCCGCGCAGAATGGCGATCGTATCTTCCACGTTGGGCTCGCCGACGTAGACGATCTGGAAGCGCCGCGCCAGAGCCTTGTCCTTTTCGATGTACTTGCGGTATTCGTTCAGCGTGGTTGCGCCGATAGCCCGCAGTTCGCCGCGCGCCAGAGCCGGCTTCAGCATGTTGCTGGCGTCGATGGCGCCCTCGGCCGCGCCCGCGCCCACCAGCGTATGCAGCTCGTCAATGAAGAGCACAACCTCGCCGCTGGCTTCCTTGATCTCTTTCAGC
>Ga0224529_1001989_pt1 | contig 10848 bp, 5 predicted proteins | sample CBST50metaG_FD_179893 | JGI IMG/M metagenome (GOLD analysis project Ga0224529, IMG submission 179893) | Peat soil microbial communities from Stordalen Mire, Sweden - C.B.S.T50 | ecosystem: Environmental > Terrestrial > Soil > Wetlands > Peat | place: Sweden: Norrbotten County, Stordalen Mire... | reverse complement strand
GCAAGGCCATCGATGGGGTGCTATCCATCGATACCGCTTCCGCCGGAGCGCCGGTTGCCACCTATGCTGCTCAATCTTCCGGCGATTACACGACCATCAGCCGGCTGAAATACGCCTTGAACCATGGCTTGCTGCAGGAGCGATTGGCCGGGAAGGGAATTGGATCGGCAGAAGCCGATGCTTTGCTGAAGTCTGTTTCCATTGAAACCTTGCAGGTGGACAAGAATGGAAAGTCGTCCAAAAGCAACCGTATGGCGGCTTTCTCAAAGACCATGATCATGGCCTTTCTTCTCACCATGCCCATTCTGCTCTACGGCATGGACATGGCCCGTTCGGTGATCGAGGAAAAATCCTCGCGCATCTTTGAAGTCATGCTGTCCATTTCCAGACCGGACGAACTGCTGACCGGCAAGCTGATCGGCGTGGGGGCCGTGGGGCTGACTCAGATTGCCATATGGGTGGCAGCGGCGGTGCTGATTACCGGCTCCGCGCTGGCTGCTCCATTGCTCAGCGGCGATTTTGCTCTCCATTTTTCATGGGCTGAGGGCATCTTCTTTCCGCTCTACTTCGTGCTGGGCTTCTTCCTTTACAGCGCTCTGTTTTCCGGACTGGCCGCCACCTGCGAGACTGCACAGGAGTTGCAGATGTACATGCCGCTGGCCGTGATTCCCGTCTGGGTCAGCTTCGGCATCCTTCCGTTCCTCATCAGCGATCCGGGCTCGGTCTGGGCCGTTGCCGCATCGCTGTTTCCGTTTACCGCGCCGTTTGTCATGATTCCGCGCATGGGGCTGGAGATGCCGCCGGTGTGGCAGTTTGCAGCTTCCATCGGCCTGCTGCTGGTGACTATCTGGGCCACGCTCTGGTTCTCTTCGCGCCTCTATCGCGTGGGAATCCTGATGTATGGCAAGCGCGCCACGCTGCCGGAGCTTTTGCGCTGGCTGCGTTACAGCTAAAATCAAAGGTGTGACAGCCAAAGCCAGATCAAGATTTACCTTGGGCCAGAGACTTGTGCTGGCCGTGGTTCCCCGTGTGGTGTGGGCGCTGTTGTGGCTTGTGGGCCGCACTTGGCGCTTTGAGGTGATTGCCGAGGAAGGCGTTACGCCCACTCTTTTTGGGGAGAAGTCTCCGGCGAAGGTCTTCTGCTTCTGGCACCAGTGCACACTGCCCTGCACGGTCTATTTTCGCCATTCTCTAGCCGTGATTCTCGTCAGCCGGAGCTTCGACGGCGAACTGATCACCCGCATTCTCAAGCGGTTCAGCTTCGGCGCGGTGCGCGGCTCCAGTTCACACGGCGCGCGCGAGGGGCTGCTGGGACTGGCGCATATCATCAAGAGCGGCCATACAGCTATCTTCACCGCCGACGGACCGCTTGGGCCGATCTACAAGACCAAGATGGGCCCCATCAAGCTGGCGCAGATGACCGGCGTGCCAATCGGCGCTTTCCACCTGGAACCGGAACATGCCTGGACTATCGGCTCCTGGGATCACTTCCTGGTGCCCAAACCCTTCACGCGCATCTGCGTAAGTTGGGCACAGTGGACACACGTTCCCACCGATCTTCCCAGCGAAATGTTCGAGTCCAAGCGACAGGAACTCAACGCGGCAATTGAACGCGCCCGGTTGCGGGCCTTGGCTCACTTCGGAAAGGTTGCGCAATGAGCGACCTTGAACAGCCAGAGAAAACAGGCGAAGTCCAGCAGGGGCTCCGCGTTGACGACTTCGATTTCGACCTGCCCGCGGAGCTGATTGCACAGCAGCCTCCCGAGGTGCGTGGCCAGGACCGTATGTTGCTGGTGGATCGCGCTACGGGCGCATTTCAGGATGCCAATTTCGCAGATTTTTCCGCGCAACTCAAGGCAGGTGACCTGCTCGTCCTGAACGACAGCCGTGTCATTCCGGCACGGCTCTATGCCCGCCGCACCCTGCTGCGCGACCATGAGAAGCCAACGGGCCGCATTGAAGTGCTGCTCACGGAGCCTGCCGGCGACAACCTCTGGAGTGTCCTTGTCCGGCCGGGCCGGAAGGTTGCCATCGGCGAGCGCCTCGTCTTTCCCGATTCCACTGGCGCGATTGTTCTTGAAGCAGAAGTTCTCGAACGCGGAAAATTCGGTGAGCGGCTGGTGCGCTTCGAGCCGGTCGATGATTTCTTCGGCGTGCTGGATCGCATCGGCCACATGCCCCTTCCACCCTATATCCGCCGCGACGACGCGGATGCGGATCGCGAGCGCTACCAAACCGTCTATTCGCGCGAACGCGGCTCTGTGGCCGCTCCCACGGCGGGCCTGCACTTTACCTCGCAAATGCTGGAGGCGCTGACAGCCAGGGGCGTCGAGATCGCGCGCGTCACGCTGCATGTGGGCCTGGGCACCTTTGCTCCGCTGCGCGTGGACCGCGTGGATGAGGTCCACCTGCACCGCGAGCGCTATACGCTTTCTCCATCGGCAGCAAACGCCATTAACAACGCCGCACGCAGTGCCCGCCGCATTGTTGCCGTCGGCACAACGGTGGTACGCACGCTGGAAGCCGCTGCGGCAGCCGCGCATCGGGCCGGATCGGCTACGCTGGAGCCGCATTCTGGTGTTACGGATATTTTTATCTCGCCCGGCTTTGAGTTTCGCCTCGTCAGCGCGCTGCTCACCAACTTCCACCTGCCTAAATCAAGTCTTTTGATGCTGGTAAGCGCCTTTGCAGGCCGTGAGCGCGTGCTGGCTGCTTATCGCCACGCTGTCGAAGCCCACTACCGCTTCTTCAGTTACGGTGATTGCATGTTCCTTTCCTGAGCAGGCTGATAGACTCTGAACCGTGCCTACCGAAGCCAAGTCGCCCGTTTTCCTGCTCGACACCATGTCGTTCATTTTTCGCGCCTACCACGCGATGCAGCGCAGCCGCCCCATGTCCACCCGCAATGGGCTGCCCACAGCGGCTGTCTACGTCTTCGTCAACATGATCAAGAAGCTGCGCCAGGACTTTGAGCCGCAATACTTTGCCGCAGTCTTCGATGTCAGTGGCGAGGTCTTTCGCGACGAGCGCGCGCGCACCATGGGGCCGCTGCGCAAGTGGAATGGCAAGACGCAGAGCTTCGACGAGGTGGACTACGAGGGCTACAAGGCCAATCGCGCGGCCATGCCCGAGGATCTGCGCCGCCAGATTCCCTATATCCGCCGGGCGTTGGAAGCGTTGAGAATTCCCATCCTGGAAGCTGAGGGATTCGAGGCCGACGATGTGATCGGAACCCTGGCCCGTCAGGCCGCCGAGCAGGAACACCCGGTCTTCATCGTCTCCGGCGACAAGGACATGATGCAGCTTGTGACGCCGCAGGTGAAGGTTCTCAACCCGCAGAAGGACAACCTGATTCTCGACCCAGCCAAGGTGACGGAAACCCTGGGCGTGCCGCCGGAAAAGGTCATTGATGTAATGGCTCTGCGCGGCGACGCCGTGGACAATATTCCCGGCGCACCCGGCATCGGTGACAAGGGAAGCGTGGAACTGATTCGCGAATTTGGCAGCGTCGAGGCCGTCCTCGACCACGCCGCCGAGGTCAAGCGTAAAACCTATCGCGAGTCGCTCGAACAGAATCGGGACTCCGTTCTCTTATCCAAGGAACTTGTCACCATTGATTGCCATGTGCCGCTGGACTTGGATCTGGCCGCGATGGAAACGCAGTTGCCGGATACGGAAGCCTGCCGCGAGCTTTTTACGGAGCTGGAGTTCACGTCGATGCTTCGCGACCTTGCGCCTTCTGAGCAAAGGGTCGTCGTTGACCTGATCGAAGAGCCAACTGAAGAGCAGGCATCTGCGTTTTACGCGGTGGCTCGGGAACATGGCTTCGCGTTCGCGCTCGATGCGGCTGCGCCCGCGCCGGAGGCGGAAGACGCTCTTCCACCAATGCAAACGCTTCTGGACATGGCTGAGGCCGCGGACAGGCAAGCCAGCTTCTCTGTGGGTGTATGCGCGGAGCCAACGGTGGCGCTGCGCCTCGCGCTTACGCCTGAACTGCGCGCCCTGCTTGAAGACACCAACGTTCCAAAGTGCATGCATGACTTGAAGTCTGCGCTGCATATCTTAGACGTGCGGGGAGTTACGCTGTGTGGACAGACAGACGATACCCTGCTGCTCTCCTATGCGCTGAATCCGACCCACACGGCGCAATCGCTGGCCGATGTGGCGGCGCGCGATGGGCAGCCGCAGCCCGCCACGCTGGCTGCCGGAGCCGCGGCCATTCATGCGCTGGTTCCGGTGCTTCAGAGTGAAACCGAGAAGGCCGGTGTGGCCCGCGTCTACTCCGAGATTGACCTGCCACTGGTTCCCGTACTCTTCCGCATGGAGCAGGCCGGAGTCCGCATCGATCAGGCTGTCCTCGACGAACTTTCCACGCGCCTCGGTGTGGAAATCAACCAGTTGGGCGAGCACATCTATGAATTGGCCGGAGAGCGGTTCAATATCAACTCACCCAAAAAACTGGGTGTAGTGCTTTTTACCAAATTAGGCCTGCCGGCACCGGCCAGCCGCGGGAAGGGAAAGGCCGTTTCCACCGCGCAGGACGTGCTGGAACACTTGGCGGAACATCATGAAGTGCCGAAACTCGTCCTTGAATACCGGCATCTGACCAAGCTGAAATCCAACTACATTGACGCCTTGCCGTTGTTGGCCGATTCGGCTTCGCGCGTACACACCACATTCCAGGAGGCGGCTACGGCGACGGGCCGGCTTTCGTCCACCAATCCGAACTTGCAGAACATTCCGGTGCGTACGGAGTTGGGGCGTGAGATTCGGGCTGCGTTTACAGCCGCGGAAGGGACGTGGCTGCTTTCCGCCGACTATTCGCAGATCGAACTGCGGCTGCTGGCGCACTACAGCGGCGACCCGCTGCTCCGCAAAGCGTACGCGGAAGACATCGACATCCATGCGCTGACGGCGAGCGAAGTTTTCGGCGTACCGATCGAGGGCATGGACAAGGAAATGAGACGCCGCGCCAAGGCGGTCAATTTCGGAATTGTCTACGGCATTTCGGCCTTCGGTCTGGCTGCGCAACTCGGGATTCCGCAGGCGGAAGCCAAGGCCTACATCGACCGCTATTTTGCCCGCTACGAGGGCGTCAAGGAATTCATCGAGAAAACACTGGAGCAGGTGAGAAAAGAGGGATGCGTACGCACGCTGTTCGGGCGGGTGCGGCCCATTCCCGACATCGAAAGCCGCAACGCGAACCAGCGCGGCTTTGCCGAGCGGACGGCCATCAACACGCCGCTGCAAGGCACGGCAGCCGACCTGATCAAGCTGGCCATGATCTCTATTGATCGTCAGTTGACGGAGCGCAAGCTGAAAACTCGCATGGTCTTGCAGGTACACGACGAATTGCTCTTTGAGGTTCCGCTGGACGAGACCGCGGAGGTGGAAACGCTGGTCCGGACGGAGATGGAAGGGGTCAGGAAGCTGGACGTGCCGCTGGTGGCCGACTTGGTATTCGGGCCGAACTGGAGAGACATGAAGTAACGACAAGTACAGACAGAAGTTGAAGAGCGTCCATTCTTCCGTGATGAGATTGCGGAAGAATGGACGCTCTTCAACTTTCAGATATTAGAGCATTTTTGCATTTGCTGTAGACTTCCGTGCCCCATCCTTTCCGCTTTTTTCTGCGGAAAGGGTGGGGCACCAATGAAATTTGGGTCTACACCATTTCCGAAAATGCTCTATTACTTGGGTTGCGCGGCCAGCCACTTTTGCAGATTGGGTTCCTGCTGCGTGCGGAGTTCAATGCAGCCGTCGATGTGCTCGATGGCATGTTTCAACGCGCGGTCCGAGGACGGAACCTTGTGAGTCGCAAAGAAGGCTTTCACGTCGTCGCGATCCGTGACGGAGCAGAAGCCGCCGGTCGAACCGACGAGCACGCCGCCCATCTCCGTGGTCAATTGCGCCTGAACCTTGTCCCAGTTGCTCTTGATGTAGTTCCAGGCCAGCGGACGAGAGTCGCGGGTCTGGAGCGCGATGGCGAACTCGACGGCGGCGTCCTGATTGCGAACCTTTCCGGAAACAGCGTAGTCCAGGGCGCGGCGCACGAGCGACGGATCCTTGAACTCGGCCAGCAGATGGAGCGCGCTCATTTGCAGTTCGGGATTTGTGGAGGTTTCAAAGACCTTTTGTAACTTGTCAAAGAGGGATACATCGCCGTTCAGGGCCGCGATGGCAAGGGCGGTCTGGCCAAACGTGGGATCGACCGAGGCCGGGTCGGCAAGGTATTTTTCCGCAATCTGGCGGGACTGGGCAAGGACCGCCGGGTCTTTGCCTTGGTAACCGAGGAGTCCGAAGAACAGGGCGCGCATCTCGGTGGTATTGGGCGAGTCAGCAGGGGACGGCGGTCCCAGCTTGGCGTACTCGGATGCGAAGGTGCGGCAAATCCAGGCGCTCAGCGCATCGCGCTCCTCCGGCGTCGCAGCCACTTGCGAGTAGATGGAGCTCAAGCTGCCGAGCGCGTTGGACAGAACCGAAGCGTTGGAATCGGTCCGGAGGGCCGTCACCAAGTCGAGATAATCGCCGACTGCGGCTTTGCCGGAGCGGACCTGAGCCCATTCGTCGCCGGTCAGGCTGATGCGTTCCGTGGGTGTGAGGCTGGTTTCAACAGTGGCAACCAGGGCCTTGTAGACGCTGGAGGGATAGGCGCTGCGGTAGTAGCCCTTGCCGCCGGCATTGGCGAAGAAGAGGCTGGCGGCGGGAACCTTCAAGGTGGCGTCGGCGGGCGTCAGAAGCTGGCAATCCTCTGCGCCGGTTTTAGTTTTGAAGCAGACTGGCAAGGTCCACTTCTGCGCGGGATCAGGCTGGATTGCTGGGCTCAGGAAAAAGCGCTTCTGCGCAACGGAAACCTTGCCATTGGTTGGCTTGCCAAAGGTCAGGATGGGTGCGCCGGGCTGAGCCACAAGCGATTCCATGATCTTGTCGACCGGCTTGTGGCTGGCCGCGGTCTGTGCTCCCCAGAAGTCTTCGGCTGTGGCGTTGGAATAGAGATGAGCCTTGAGATAGGCTTGCACGCCCTTGCGGAAGGCTTCCTCGCCGACGTAATTCTCCACGCTGAGCAGCACGTCACTGGCCTTGCCGTAGGCAATGCCGTCGAACATCTGGTTGATCTCTTCGGGTGTGTCGGCCTTGGCGCGGATGGCGCGTGTGGTGGGCTGGGCGTCCATATTCAGTGTGCCGTTTTCGCCGCTCGCGACGGATTGGCCGATGTTCCACTCGGGATGCTTGGCGGCGACGGGCTTGTTTTCCATCCATGTGGCGAAGCCCTCGTTGAGCCAGAGGTTATTCCACCACTGCATGGTGACCAGATCGCCAAACCACTGATGAGCCATCTCGTGAGCGATGGTAAGGTCCACCCCTTCCTTGGCGCCGAGTGAGGCCGTTTTCGGGTCGATCAGCAGGGCGGTTTCGCGGTAAGTGATGGCGCCGAAGTTCTCCATGGCGCCAGCCTCGAAGTCGGGCAGGGCTATCAGGTCGAGCTTCTTCAGCGGATAGGGAATGCCGAAGTAGTCGTTGTAGTAGTGCAGCACGTACTTTGCGACGTCGACCCCGTAGGGGGTGAGCGTTACCTTGTCTGGGGTGGAGCAGACGCGAATGTCAACGCCGTCCTGCTGGCCAGCCGTGCATTGGAAGTCACCGACCAGGAAGGCAACCAGATAGCTGGACATCTTAGGAGTGGTGAGGAACTTGAGGGTGTGTTTGCCGTCAGCGGGGCCGGGAGTGTCAGAGGCGACGGGACTGTTCGAGATGGCGGTATCCGTGGCGTCCACCACGAGCGAGACATCATAGGTGGCCTTGAAAGCCGGCTCATCAAACGAGGGGAATGCGCGGCGCGCGTCGGTGGACTCGAACTGCGTTACGGCGTAGTTACGGCGTGCCGTTTTCGAAAGATAAAAGCCGCGCAGTTCGTTGTTCAGGATGCCGGTGAAGTGGATGGCGAGCGAGGCCTTGCCGGTTGGGAGCTGTTCCGGGAAGGTGAAGGTGGCCTGTTGCTTTTGCTCGTCGAGGGTGACAGTAGCAGCCTGCTCCTTGCCTGCCGCAGTCACAGTGACGGACTGGAAGGCGATCTCGATGGCATTCAAGGTAATGGCGTTTGCCGGCTCGGCGAGGGTGACATCAATGGTTTCAACGCCGGTGAAGGTGGCTGCTTTCAGGTCGGGCGTAAGCGTAAGCGCGTAGTGCTCTGGGAGGACCGTTGAAGCGAGACGCTGGGCGCTTGCGGGGCTGGCTGGAGCTAAAAGAAAAAAAGCAAGCACTGTGGCGGATGCAGAAGCGACAAAAGCAGAAAGATGGATCTTCATAAAGTCCTCGTATGGTTGAGCGGTCAAAGCGCGGAATCTGTTTTATCCGGCAGTAGCGAGCCGAGAAACATCAGGCAGGCTCCGATGACGATGGAGCTGTCTGCCACGTTGAAGTCAGGCCAATGGTAGGCGAAGATGTGCACTTCGATGAAGTCGATGACCGCGCCGTAGCAGATGCGGTCGTGAACATTGCCGAGTGCTCCGCCCAGAATGAGGGCCAGCGCGACGGAGGTACAGGTAAAGCGGTTGCCGAGGCGAACCACGAAGCCGAGCGCGACCACGGCGGCCAGAAGCGTGAAGGCAACCAGTCCCCAGCGGACGGCGCTGGGCGAGGCGGAGTCGGCAAACATGGAGAAAGCCGCGCCCTCGTTTGTCCAGTGTGTGATGCGCAGGACGCGGGGGATGACCGGAATGGCATCCCCAAACATAACGTGCGCATCGACCCACATTTTGGTCAGCCGGTCGGCAGCGAAGACGCCGACAGACAGCAACAGCAGCCAGGGTAGACGGCGAGGCATGGTGAATCGCACTTAGACGGCCTCCGTAGGCTGCGGCGGTTCAATGCCCATCTCGTGGAGCGCGTCCTGGCAGCGTGTGCAGACGTTCTTCCAGATGCCGTAATCGGAGACTTCTGGCATGTAGTTCCAGCAGCGGGCGCACTTGGTGCCGCTTGCGGGCAGCGCCTTGACGCTCAGGGCCTCGCCCGGAACCACGCGGACGGCAGAGACGTTGACGATCTCCTTGAGTCCGGCTGCATGGCGCTGAAGCAGAGCAAGCTGGTCGTCGGAAGCAGTAATTTCCAGCTCGGCTTCGAGCCCCTTGCCGATGTGCTTCGCCTTGCGTTCTTCTTCAAGAACGCGGAGCGCTTCGTCGCGTACCTGGAAGATCTGCTTCCACTCGTCCAGCAACTTCGCCGGATCTTCGGAGAAGATTTCTTCCGGCTTGGGGAACAGGGCGAGGTGGACCGAGGCTTCGCGGCCTTCGACGGCGGGGAGATATTCCCAGACTTCGTCGGCGGTAAAGCTGAGGATGGGCGCGACCAGGCGGACCAGCGCTTCGGTAATCTGCCAAAGCACGGTCTGCGCGGAGCGGCGTTCGTGGCTCGTGGGCGCAAAGGTGTACATGCGGTCCTTGAGCACGTCCAGATAGAAGGAGCTGAGGTCGACGATGGCGAAGTCGTTGACGGCCTGATAAACGCGGTGGAACTCGAATGCCTCGTATGAGGCAAGAATCTTTTCGGCGAGGTCGCGGGTCCGGGCCAGCATATAGCGGTCAAGAGGCAGCAACTCGCTCTCGGGAACGCGATCACGTGTGGGCTCAAAGCCGTGCAGATTGCCCAGCAGAAAGCGGAAGGTGTTGCGCAGCTTGCGATAGAGATCGGCGCAGCGCTGCATCAGGTTTTCGCTGGCTGCCGTGTCTTCGCGGAAGTCGACCGAGGCCACCCACAGGCGGACGATTTCTCCGCCCATGCGCTTGGCGATGTCGATCGGATCGACGCCGTTGCCGAGCGACTTCGACATGGCGCGGCCCTGTTCGTCGAGTGTCCATCCGGCCGTGGCCACGTGCGAGTAGGGAGCGCGCCCGCGCAGTGCGACTGAAGTGAGCAGGGAAGAGTGGAACCAGCCGCGATGCTGGTCGCCGCCTTCTAGATACAGGACTTCCGTGCCCTTGTTGTCTTGGAAGGATTTATAGGCGGCTTTCAAGTCGGGGTCGGATTCGCAGACAGCAAACCAGCTTGTGCCGGAGTCGAACCAGACGTCGAGAATGTCGTTTTCCTTGCGAAAGTGTGTGCCGCCGCAGTGTGCGCAGACGGTGCCCGCAGGCAGCAGCGCCGATACTTCGGTGGTGTGCCAGGCTTCTGCGCCTTCGCGCTCGAACAGGTCCACGATGGAGCGGTTAAGCTGCGGATTGACGATGGGCTGGTTGCACGACTCGCACATAAAGACCGCGATAGGAACGCCCCAGATGCGCTGGCGGCTGATGCACCAGTCGGGGCGTGTGGCGATCATGTTGGTGATGCGCTCCTTGCCCCAGGCCGGGTCCCATATGACCTTGTCGATTTCATCGATGGCGAGTTGGCGGAATATCTTTTCTTCGCCCGAGGCCGACTTGACAGGCGTATCCATCTTGATGAACCACTGCTCGGTGGCTCGAAAGATGACCGGCTTGTGGCAGCGCCAGCAATGCGGGTAGGAGTGCTTCAGGTCGGCCGTGCCCAGCAACGCGCCGCGCTCCTGGAGCAGGGCAATAACGACCGGGTTGGCCTCCCAGACACGCATTCCGTCGAAGGCTGGCGGCGTGGCCAGGGGCCAGGCTTCCTCGTCCACGTGGATGTGGCCGCTGGCGTCAACGCGGCAGGTCGTATCGATGCCGTAGCGAACGCCTGTGTAGAAGTCGTCGGCACCGTGCGAGGGAGCGGTGTGAACCACGCCGGTGCCGGTGTCGGCGGTGACGTAGTCGGCCAGTACGCCCAGGATCGAGCGTTCTAGAAATGGGTGCTGGAAGGTTGCGCGCTCGAGCGCCGCGCCCTTGAAGCAGGCAA
>Ga0224529_1001987_pt1 | contig 10867 bp, 14 predicted proteins | sample CBST50metaG_FD_179893 | JGI IMG/M metagenome (GOLD analysis project Ga0224529, IMG submission 179893) | Peat soil microbial communities from Stordalen Mire, Sweden - C.B.S.T50 | ecosystem: Environmental > Terrestrial > Soil > Wetlands > Peat | place: Sweden: Norrbotten County, Stordalen Mire... | reverse complement strand
TCCACCATGGTGGACAAGCCCGTGGCCGTGGCGGCGCCAAATGTGCTCAGCAAATAGTCCGTGTACAAGTCCAGATCAGACATCTTCATCCGTGAAGCGTAGCAAGGCCAGGCCTGCGCTTGAACGGGCCGAACCAAAATCAGCAACGGTTTCTAACCGTCGGCTGATTGCCGCGCAGGCTTCCACCTCGGTAGCAGATCAGGACCGCGTAACATCAGTGAATAAAATCGCCCACTGACCGTACTGCCTATTATAATGACCACATGGTCATTTACAAGAAAACGATGCGGCACACCGGAAGTATGCCCTTAACCGTGAGGCCGTACATCGGAACAGGGCCTTCGCTGCCTGCGGAGTGATAGGTTCACAACCAACACATTTCAATTATAGATAGCGCCACTTACGTTATGATCCGCAATGGCAGAGGTATGGAGCTCCAAACTGCCACCACCACTCACCTCTGGGAACAATATCAACCAAGAACCGGATGGGTACGCTGAGCACCACATTACAGATTTCGGAGGTAGAGCAGGCTGAGTGGAGTCCTTCAGTGAATCCGTGGATGATCGCCGTATCGGTGATGATTGCGACTTTCATGACCGTGCTCAGCACTTCGATCGCAAACGTCGCTTTGCCGCATATCGCTGGTGATCTCTCGGCTTCTACAGATGAATCGACCTGGGTCCTGACAAGCTACCTGGTCGCAAACGCAATCATGATTCCCGCCGCCGGGTGGATTGCCCGGCGCATCGGGCGCAAACGGCTGTTGATGCTTTCAATCGCCCTGTTTACAGGTTCTTCCCTGCTGTGCGGGATGGCAATCAACCTGCCCATGCTGATCATCGCCCGGATTCTCCAGGGCATGGGTGGCGGCGGCATGCAACCCCTCGCCCAATCCATTCTGCTGGAAAGCTTTCCGCGCCGCCTGCAAGGCACAGCAATGGCTGTCTATGGAACGGGAATTGTGGTTGCCCCAGTGATCGGCCCGACCCTGGGAGGATGGGTTACTGACAGCTATTCCTGGCGCTGGATCTTTTACATCAACCTTCCGGTGGGCTTGGTGGCCCTCATTATGGCCAAGGTGTTCATCGAAGACCCTCCCTATCTTCGGCAGGCGCTTCGCGGGGCTATCGATTATCTCGGATTTGGCATGATGGCCATTTGGCTGAGCACAATGCAGGTGGTGCTGGACAAGGGGCAGGACGCAGACTGGTTCGGAGCCATATGGATACGATGGTTTACTGCAATTTCCGTGATCGCATTGATAGCCTTCGTTTTTCGCGAATTGACGAATCGAGATCCGATTGTGCAGTTGTGCATTCTCGCCGACCGCAATTTTCGCGTTGGAACGCTGATCAACGTCATCTACGGCTTTGTTCTTTTCGGCGCCACGGCTCTGTTGCCGTTATTCTTGCAGACCCTCATGGGCTATTCGGCGATGGACAGCGGCTTGGCGGTCAGTCCGCGCGGCTTTGGCACCATCAGCGCCATGATTCTGGTTGGGGTGTTGGTGAATTATATCGACGGCCGTCTCGTGATGGTCTGTGGCTTCGGACTGCTCGCCTACTCAATTTTTCTGCTGAGTCACATCAATCTTGGCATTTCCATGGCTGCTATTATCCTGCCGAATATTCTCAATGGCTTCGCCACCGGCCTTATCTTTGTTCCCCTTACCACCTTGACCATGGGCCACCTGCGCAAAGAAGAAATAGGCAATGCTGCCGGTGTCTACAACTTGATGCGCAACCTCGGAGGCGGCATCGGCATTGCAAGCGTTACTGCCCTTTTGCAGCGCGGCGCGCAGACCCATCAGAATTACCTGGCCGCCAACGTCACGGCGGGTAGCCCAACCACGATGGCGTTCCTCCAGGGCCTGCAGGCAAAGTTTTCTATCGGTGGAGCAAGCGCCTACAATGCGCATGAACAGGCCCTCGGCGCGCTTTACCGAAGTATCCGCCAGCAAGCGTCTCTCCTCGCGTATGCTGATAACTTCCGGCTAATGGGGTATCTCGCTTTGATCTGCGCATCGCTGGCTATGCTTTTTCGTCGCGCACAACGGCATTAACTTTGCAGTTGTAGCGTAAGCAACACATAATGTTTTCAACGCGCCATAACATTCACAAGGGTCACGCACGAGGACCAAACTCCAGATCGAAACCAGAGGGCATCATTACGATCGTGCAGTAATGCCCCAGGAGATTGTAGCTATGTCAGGAAAATACGACATCCTCTTCACATCAATGAAGATCGCGAAAACCGAAATCAAAAACAGGATTGTGATGTGTGCGATGGGAGGGCCCAATTTCATACGTCCCGATGGCACGTTTAGTGAGGAAACCGCCACGTATTTTATTGAGCGTGCGAAGGGCGGCACGGGCTTGCTGATCCCGGGCATCACCACTGTGCAGGATATGTACGGCGCCGGGATGTGGTTCCACAATAATCGAGAGGCCTTTGTTGCTCCAGCCAGGCACATGATGGATCGAATTCACGCTTACGGCGCAAAAATGTTCATTCAGCTTGGAGCGGGTATGGGGCGTGTTTTAGCAATCAATTCCGGAATGTTCGATAAACATGGACCCTATGGCCATCTGAAATTCAATCCAGACAGGGCGATGGTCGCTCCTTCCGATGGCTTGCCCAATGTATGGATTCCGGAAAAGAAACACAGAGCCCTGACCAGAGATGAAATTCATGAAATCATCGACGGATTCGCCAAGTCAGCCAAGATGGCGCAAGACGCCAATATCGATGGTATTGAAATCCATGCAATCCACGAAGGCTACCTGCTGGACCAGTTTTCAGTGGAAGCCACCAATCACCGCACAGATGAATATGGTGGCAGCCTGGAGAATCGGCTGCGCTTCGTTTGTGAAATCATCCATACGATCAAACAGACTTGCGGCGAAGATTATCCCGTTATTGTCCGCTATAGCGTTGCCAGCAAGATGAAGGGTTTCAATTCCGGAGCGCTGCCGGCTGAACCTTATAAGGAGTTTGGCCGCAGCCTTGAAGAAAGCCCAAGAGTGGCTCAGATATTGGAGGAAGCCGGCTGCGACGCGCTGAATGCCGACAACGGCTCTTACGATTCATGGTACTGGGCGCATCCGCCCATGTACATGCCAATGGCCTGCAACCTGCCGGAAGCAACATATATCAAGAATTTTGTGCATATTCCGGTATTTTGTGCCGGACGCATGGAAGACCCGAACACCGCCGCCAAAGCGGTCAGTAGCGGCGCAATTGATGGAGTGGGTTTGGCGCGGCAGTTGTTGGCCGACCCTGAGTGGCCCAATAAGGTACAAGGGGAAGACCTGGATGACATTCGTCCCTGTATAGCCTGTCATAACGGATGTTTTGGCCGGCTATTCCAGGGAAAGCCCCTGTGCTGTGCTATTAACCCTGCGGTCCTGCGTGAAGACTCCTATCGAATCCTATCCGCTAAGGTCAAGAAGCGAATTGCCGTGGTCGGCGGCGGCATCGGCGGGATGGAAGCAGCACGCCTGTGTGCCATGCGGGGGCATGAAGTTACCTTATATGAAAAGAGCGGCGAACTTGGGGGCGTATTTGTTGCTGCGGCAGCTCCCGACTTCAAAGAAGCCGATAAGAAGTTAGTGCAGTGGTATAGGAGGCAAATCAGAGACAACAAGATCGATATTCGGATGAATACCGAGGTGACCCCAGAGGTACTCAAGAAGACCGCACCGCAGGTCGTGATTGTTGCTACCGGCTCGAAGCCGAAGAGGCTGCCTGTCCCAGGTATTGATGGGGACAACGTCATTGAATCTGTGGACTTCTTACTCGGGAAAAAGCAGGTCGGCGCCAAGGTCGTTGTGGTTGGCGGTGGCCTCACGGGATGTGAAATCGCCTACGATCTTGCGAAGAAGGGCAAGGCGGTAACGCTGGTTGAGATGTTGGATGATATTTTGAAGATCCCAGGGCTCAGCGCCGCCAATTCCAATATGCTTCGCGAACTGCTGACCTACTATAAGGTCGAGGTTCTCAAATCGACCAGGCTTCGAGAGATAACGGCAACGGACGTGAAAGTCGTCTCAAACGGAGTAGATAGGACACTTGCCACCGACACTGTTGTGATTGCTGCCGGATACGATCCCTGTTTAGAAGTCGCGGAAAGGCTGAAGGACTGCGGCGAGGTGCATGTGATTGGCGATGCCCGCCACGTAGGCAATCTTATGACAGTTGTCTGGGATGCCTACGATCTTGCCTTGAAGGTTTAAATTTCCTCGGAGGACATGTGAGATTCCAGGCATACAGAGGCTGAGTGGGGGGGGGGCTTGATGGCCTTGTCGGCCGTGAAGTCCGGCAAGGCCGCGCCACCAGAAGCATGCAAAGAAATGAGACGCTCCATGAATTCATAGCGGCGGCTACAAGGTCACTAAGACTACGCCTGCCGACACAGATGATCATTACATCACCAATAACAATTAGTATTTCGAGGAAAGTCACATATGAACAATCTTGAGCGGCGCAAACTTGGGCACATCGGCCTGTCCGTTACCACTCTCGGCTTTGGAGCGATGAATCTAGGGCGTGTTGACGTTCAGACAGGCCGACGCGTTAGATTTGATACATGAGTTTGAATCGACTTGTATTGACGGACGTACAGTGGAAGGCGATGGCGCCCCATAGCCTTGGGAAATTTGGTGATCCTGGTCAGACGGGTGGGGATGCTCGTTTATTTCTGGAAGCAGTTTTATGGATTGCTCGAACGGGCTCACCTTGGCGCGACTTGCCAGCAGATTTCGGCTACTGGAATTCTGTTTTCAAGCGGTTTCGGCGCTGGGTCAAGCGCGGAGCGTTTGAGCGCATTTTCACTGCTCTGTCGGTGGATCCAGATTTTGAATATGTGATGGTGGATGGAACGATCGTTCGCGTTCATCGCCACGGACAAGGAGCAAAAGGGGGACCAAAAATCAGTCGATTGGCAAGAGCCGAGGCGGATTGACGACCAAGATTCTGGCGTTGGTCGATGCGTTGGGCAACCTGGTGGATTTCCGGCTCATGCCCGGACAACGCGGCGAAACTACGGGCGTGGCTGCGTTGATCGAAGGAATCAACTTCAGTGCTTTCCTGGGAGACAGGGCTTACGACGCCGATTGGCTTCGCAACTACTTGCGACAGCGCGGCATCGAAGCCGTGATCCCGCCAAGAGCCAAACGACGCAACCCGGCAAGCTACGATGCCGAAAAATACAAGTGGCGACACTTGATCGAAAACTTCTTTCAAAAGCTCAAGGAATTCAGAGGCATCGCCATGAGAAGTTGTAAAACAGACTTGAGCTTCGCTGCCATGATCTATCTCGCCGCCACCGTCATCCGTACCAGATGAACGTCAACACACCCTAGGTAGTCTGAGAGAATCCGGTCCATGTTGTGATCGCCAAGATTCACCCAGGCACCACCGTCAAAGCCAGTCTTGACTTCAACAATCGGCCAACCATGCTCCTTGCAGACGGTCTCAACAGCCTTGGTCAACGCTTCAACTGAATGTTGGCGTTGCTCGTTGACGTACTTTGCCGAACCAAACACCGCGGTCCACGGTGAACTCGTGTACTCGTAGATGTCGTTCATGCCGTCGAAGTAGCCTCTCTGATACTTCTGGACGATGGACCGAACCTCAGCACCGGTTGGTCCATCCATCCAAACGACACGCACTGCCTCGCAATCGTTCGTGCGAACGGAAAATTTCACACCGGGGAATTCCGCCTTGAGTTGGCGACGGATGTTGATGGCGGCTAGCTTGGTGCAATAAATACTTTTGCCTTGACCTGTCTGCTGAAGAGCCCCGTACGCCGGATTGGCGCGGAGGGCCTCAACAGCAGCAGAGAATTTCTGGAACTTCTCTTTGGCCTCGGCAGCCTTCCGGACGATTTCGCTGGCGGCAAGCTCACGCATCTGCTTAATCTCGTCTGCGCTCACTACCTCGTCGAAAATCTGCCACTGTACGCCGTGGAGAATACTCTCCGGCAGCATCTTCGTCTCCGTTCCATTCTTAAACACGATGTCGAAGGTGGCATTTCCGCCATAACTGACGATGCCGCTGGGGCGTTGTTCACCGTGGATGGCATACACTACACCGTAGCGCCCTCCGTAGAGGATGCTGTAAATCTTCTGTCCAATCTGAATCATGGAAATCTCCAATTATTGATGGTCGATCTCAACGCGAACGACGTTCTTTGCAACCTGCCTTAACCCATCATGAATATGGTCCATCTTCACGCAAGGAAAGTTTTCATCCTGAATCGCGAGGTCAAACCAATTGGCAAAGCGTTCTGCAACATACTTGACGTAGGGGAACCCCACAAGAAAGAAGCTCTTCTGTGACCGATCCTGTTTGAACTCCCAATCATGGACACTGGTAAGATAGTCGAACGTGTACGCCAGTCCCGGCTTTGGCTTGATCTGCGTGAAAGAACGGTACTTCGCCTTCCCATCCTCCGACACTCCATAAAGGAATACCGAAGCTGAAGGGAACATCGCGTGAGTGTGGGTGCTCCACTGGTTCACCATCGCGAGAGGAGTAGCAATCAGAATTGTTTCGTTCGGATCGCCGCCTCGTATGCTAGCGGCCAGCATAATGTCTGTTTTTCCAATTCCAAGATTTGGAATTTGAGCCACAGAGTCAATGGACGCGGTAATTCCATGGAAGATTTTGGCCGCAAGTGTTTCTTGCTGCGGAAAAAGCTGTGTTTTGCTCATCTGGCTGGAGCCTCCTACCTTTGGTAATTGTTGCGTCTATAACGCTTACGCTGCAAGTGCGTATTCACCAGGTCCGGTACGTGTGAAGTAGGTTTGGAGCTGCTGTCGTAATTTCTCACGCCAAAAAGCTGTGGCAGTGGGCCCCTTCGGTTCAATCGCACTGTAGATGGCTGGCAGGTTATTTATCATCCAGTGACCTCGTTGCTAAACAAATGGCCGCATCCTTTCACCGCCGATTATTCAGTTCGAAGTCTTTCTCGCCCCAAACTTCGAGATAGAAATCCTGCCCGCCGTATTCCAAGACCAGGAATGGGTCGGAAACTGATTCATGCAAACGAAGTTCTTCGATAAAGAACTTCGCCTCTGGCAGTCGCGATGCTACACGGACAGCAGTATCGACGACAAAAGCAGTTTTCGACAAGTCTTCTTTGTATGTCGCGTCAAACGGAAGCCTGATCCACTCATAGTTGCGGCTTTCGCCGAACGCAAGACACGAAAATGCAATGGTCAAGAAACCGATCCCGACCCCCCACGTGAGATACGTGTTAATAAAATGGTTCTCGAAGGTAAATGATAAGACTCCTCCGAATCCGAAAAGCAGTAAAGCACCTAGAAGGACTCCTCCTAGGCACATGCTTTCATGCATATCTACCGGATGATTGATCTCTTCCAACTTCTTGGTTTTGTATTGTTCAACCGTCGTCTTGGAGTAGGGAACGATCTCCAAATCCGCAAGCACCTCCGCGGCTTCCCTAAGATGCCGGTCCTTCTGAATACGGTCTGCAATGGCAGAATAGCCAAAGAGCGCGGCTGCGTTTCGAGCCGTTTCTTGATAAAATTCAGTACTCAAGTCCCGTTCAGGCAACTGAATTTCTTCACGAACTAAAATTCCCGCTAACACTTCCATAGCTTTTCCTCCGGTACAAATTCACGTCAGACGATTACGTCTGTAGGAACCAAACAAAATAACTGCTTTGCTTCATGCGTTCCCGTCGGCTACTCTTACTTGAGGTGCGTCACAATGGCTAATACCTTTCCGTCGCGAAAGTATATCTGCGCTTTAGGGTAGCTGTAGACGGTCAATTCGCCTTTCTGTGACGTGTTCTGTGGCAGACCCATCAGATGCGCGAAAGAACAAAGGATTACATCGCGGTCGCGCCATCCCCGCTGCCACACTTTGGGTTTGGTAGCATCGAATAGATCATCCATGCGCGAATAGTCTTTTTCTCGTCGTTCAATTCAATTCTCCTGGTACAGGTTTTTGGGCATGTAGTAGGGTGAGTCAAGCAGATACCGATTCAGGCCGATCCTCGCCAGCGACATGGAACTCGTACCATAGTCACATTGTTAGAACTGTAGACTGAGAAGACCAGTCATATTAGGCAGCCTTTTGCAAGGGCCGCTCACGCTCGATCACATCGAGGAGGGGCTGGATGTTTTCAGGATTGAGCAAGGGCCAGTCGAGCTTGTTCCACCGGCCGTTCTCAGCACAGGAAATGGCCTGCTTGAGCCGAGGGATGAGAACTTCCGGTTCCATTGCTTGACGCGGTTGCCTGCGCTAATAGCCGGTATCCAGCTCAACCTTCTTGATCGCCCAAACCTTTTTGGTACCGCGATAGTCCGAAGCGCGGTTTCCGGCCGGCTGTGCCCACAGTCTTACTAATGAGCTCACGCAAGAATACTTGAGTCCGTTATGGATCACCAGCCGCCAGCCAGGCTTCGAGAAAACGACTCTCGCTGTCTTTGCCTCGATCGCAGCTTCAAGCTCTTCGTTCGCGAGGTGCTTTATGGTTTCTTCTGCCACGGCGATGCCCTTTCTGCGCACAAAAAATGGGTGCCGAAGCCCCCATTTAGGTGAATTGCCATATTCAGGTTCAACTTCTGAACCTGGTCATTTCTCAGCTTTTTTGAGCTCTGCCCAGCGCTTTTTTTGCGCCTCAGCAATTCTCTTGCGGCCCATGGCTGAGATCTTGCGTTTGTTTTTGGGAGGTTTCACTGCTGCGGTGGGTGCCGGCGCTGAAGAGAGCAGATTGCGCGCACTCTTGAGGCGTTCAATCTCATCATCGATGGACTTCAGAATAAGTTCGATACTCATGCCACAAGTTATAGACCACGACTATTTACTTTCGGGCACCTATCCTGCGGCCACTGCGGTCTGCGGTGCTCCTAGCAGTTCTTCGATAGTCTTCATTGCCATCATGAGGCGTTTGCCGTCGAGCCTGCGAAACCCGTATTTCTCGTAGAACGGAATCACCTGTTCTGTTTTCGCGTCGACCACGACCGCAAAGGAACTAACGTGTTTCGTAGACTTCCATGCCTCGTACAGAGCGGCAAAGAGAACAAATCGGCCCAGTTTCTGTTTTTGGAACTCCTTGGCAACGGCTAATCTTCCTAACAGCGTGACCCCCACGATCTTGTAGCGACCGGTCTTTTTGCGAAGCTCTTCCGGAAGTATGTCGCAAGGCATTTGCTGGCTTGACAGCGTGAAGAAGCCAACGATTGTCTCGGGGATGTTCTCTGAAACCACGATGAACACAGCGGAAAGCCTGTTCGCCATATCCCGTGAAGACCGCTCATGGAAGTACTTGTCGAGAGATTCATCACCGCTTTGAAAAGCCGCTCGATCTTCGTTCTCGAGCGGCTTCACGATGTACTTCGGTTGGTCTGTCAATTTAGCTTGCAACCCTCTCAAAAAAGTCTCGTGCGGCGGCGTGCAGGGCGTCATTCGGCTTCGGCGGGTTCATGAGCATGCTGACAAAAATCTGCTGTTCATTGGCCGATAGAACCAACTCATGCTCCTGAATCGTTCTGACTGCCGCCTCCCGCATGGAGTTGACCATGAACTCTTTCAGGGTGACGCCGCGGAGAATGGCGGCTCTCTGGAAGAAGGTCTTCTGTTCGGAATCAATGCGCGCTTCGAGTCGTTCGGTCAGGGCTCGGGGCGTAGATCGAATGCTACGCGCTGGGGATGCCATAGGGAACCTCCGTTGGTTACATGGTACGGCTGTTGGCCGTACCATGTCAACATGTACGGCTTTTCACCGTACAGACTTCTATATCCGCTTTCCTTCGTACACCAAACTGACGGACTGATTCGCCACCTGGCTAGACTGCGGGAATTGGGCCGGGTATGTTTTTGTGCTCCTCTGCCCATTGACGAAGGAAAATGCGGAGTTCGGAATACCAGAGCCAGACATCCTGTTCATCTGCTCCCTTGTTGCGAAAGCCATTCAAAGAGCCCTCTTTCTGCGCTGTATATACAAGGTGCTCGCTCCGCTCGGTCTGAACTCGCCCGCTCCGCGCGGCGCTGCCGTCGGCGGTGGAATTCCGTGCAGCGCCGCGCTCCGCTCCCTCCCGGCTGCTTCGGCCCCCTCGGCTGGGTCTCCTCCGCTGCGCTACGTCGCCCTGCGGCCTCGCAAAGAACGCTCGGCTCCCCTCGCCCGCCTCGCCCTCCGTCGTCGCCGCTGGCGCGGCTCCTCGGTCGGGTTGGGCGCGGGGATTGCTGGGTATGCGACACCATGCCACGGTCCGAAGTGCAAAAGCAAAAGCCTTGCTTCCCCGCGCCCAACAGCCGGACAAACCATAGATAAACCAAACCCATAAAAGGCACGTGCGCAAGAACGAAGCGCACGCCGGGCCGCTCACGCGGCCCCGCTGCAAGCATCGTGCAGTGTGCGCGTTCAGATAAATTGTGTAGCACACGGGTAAAGGGCGCTGCGCTCTCGCTCCGCGCGGCTGCGCCGCTCCCTTCGGTCGCCCTTGACTCCGTGTGCGCAAGGGGAATCATGAACACGCACACCCCTCTCCCAACCTGCTGGTCGCCGCTCGCGCGGAAATTGACCGGAAAGAACTTGGCGAGATAGGCTTCTAACCTGGGTTGACCCAGTGTCGCCTGACAGTTTGCAGAGAATTCAGAAGGCGGTTCTGTAGGCCGCTTTTCTTGCGTTTGGAGGACTACAGCATGCCGCTGGTACAAGTCACAGTCGAACTCGAAGACAATGAGGCCTGGGAGCTGGCGCCGCCCTCTGTGCCAACAAGAGTGAGACAAGAAACCCCTCAACAATTGCTGTATGGGCGGGGAAAGAAATCTCACATTGATGATCACCAACAAGACAAGCAGTACTTCCGCTGCCAACGCAGCGGGCGTC
>Ga0224529_1001986_pt1 | contig 10873 bp, 10 predicted proteins | sample CBST50metaG_FD_179893 | JGI IMG/M metagenome (GOLD analysis project Ga0224529, IMG submission 179893) | Peat soil microbial communities from Stordalen Mire, Sweden - C.B.S.T50 | ecosystem: Environmental > Terrestrial > Soil > Wetlands > Peat | place: Sweden: Norrbotten County, Stordalen Mire... | reverse complement strand
CTCTATGCGTTGAATCAGGCGTATGGTGGCGGCCTTCGAACGAATGGATCTCCCGCACTGCCTGGTATCGCGTGATCTGCCCAGGACCGTATTTCTGCGGCTTCACGCGTGGCATGAAGCAGGGGGAGTATATCGAGGTTGATGGGCAGCTCGTGATTCACCATTACGCCTCGCTGAATCTTACCAATCCGATCATCGAGATCCATGCAACACAGATTCGCAGGCTGGAGATTCCGGTCGTCGGAGTCATTGAAAAGTACAACGGCTGATGTCGTCCGTGCTTTTCCTCGCGGAGGGGTTAGCGCCTCTCCGCATTTGTTCTGATCTTGCTTCGCGCTTCATCTCTACGAGTAGCCAGCCGGACCAATCTCTTTCGAGGTGGATTCATGAGTCAGATCGCAGTCAACTTTCTCACTCGCAGTTTCTCATCGAGCGAAACGATTGCGCTTTTGCTGCGGCGGGAAGATACGCCCCGGCCACAGCAGCGCATTGTCACTCTTGAACAAGTCCTCACGCCTCGTTATGTGGCCTGGTTAGCCTATGAAAACGACAACGGCGCGAACATCTATGTCTCTGCCAATCCATTGCGCCCCGGCAGCCGCAAACGGACCAAGGAGTGCATCGCTTCCGTCCGGCACATCTATATAGATATTGACGAGGATGGTGGCGCCCAGCTCGCTGCGCTGCGGGCGTCGAATCGAGTGCCCACGCCGACCGCGGTTCTCTCGACTTCACCAGGCAAATATCAGGCGCTTTGGCGAGTCGCTGGTTTCGACTTCGAGCATCAGGAACAGACCCTCAAGGTGATCGCCCATGCCTTCGGTGGCGATCCCGCTTGCACCGACCGAAACCGGGTGCTTCGCATCCCCGGTTTTTACAACCGGAAGTATTCTCCCGCGCACCTTGTCACGGTCGAATACCCGGCGGATGCGACTTATGGTCCCCCAGACTTCCGGCTTGATGAAGTCGCCGGATATTCCGTGCTGCCGCTGCGCAGGAACGCACGGAAGTCGCTCTCCGGCAAGCACTCCCATTCCGAAGACGATTGGGCCTGGGTTTGCGACCAGCTCGCACACGGCCGGGACGCCGCAAAGCTGACGCTCGAGCTTGCTGCGCGCCGATCCGACAAGGTCGATCCACGGTATTACGCACAGCGTACCGTCGATGTTGCCTCGGCCCGCCTTTGGTTGGCCGATGGCATCCGCATCGACAACGTAATCACCATGCTCGAAGTCCGCCGTCGCTTGGAGCTTTTCCCCGCACTAAACTCTGCTCGTGCGCGAGAGATTGCGGCCACGGCCCAACGCATGATTACCCGTCGGAAGACGGCCTGAATCCACAGCCCAAAGGAGGCTCGATATGCCACTACTTGAAGTTGTCCAAACCCATTACGTCAGCGCGTCCGTTCGGTTGACGGATGCGACTGCAATCCAACTCGATCAGTATGCCGCATTCATCCACGCAACGGCGGATGAAGTGATCGACCAAGCGCTCGCCTATGTCTTCTCGAAAGACCGCGACTTTCAGGAGTTCCTGAAGTCGCCTGAAGCCCAGCGCATTACGCCCACATTGCGTGTGCGTCGGCCATCCGCCAATGAGTCAGCCGAATTGTCTCGAAGAAGGCCGTTTTCAGTGGCTCAATCGGCGTCCCAAACGGCAGCAATTGCGGCGGGATCGAAAGCATGATCCCGCGCCTACAGGGGTGGCAATGTCACTACGGTGCTACGCACCGGAAGAATTTAGACACTCCACCCCTGAAAGGTTCATGCAGGTATACCAACGTAAACCTGCACAAATCTATTGACTTACGCAAACGCCGGTATACCCAGGTATACCGGCTCGGAGACATCACAACATGCCCTTACTTGGCTCACAGAATAGTTCTAAGAAAGCGACCAGCAAGACCGTCTTTCGGAACACGACACGCTGCCTCAAGCTCACTCAAGAGGAAGCGCGACTGCTCGATAAGTTCGCTGCTACAGAGGGCGTTCCACGCAGTGAATGGATGCGCAATGCAATTCTGCGCGAATTGCGCCCCACACCGAATGGCGATCCGTCATTGGCCGAGATTCTGGGTGTGCGCCTGCTCTTGGTGAATGTACTTCGTCCATTGGCCGCAGGACAAAGACTGACACCGGAAACGTTCGACAAACTGCTCGACGAGATTGGTACGGCCAAGTACGAGCTGGCCGAAAAACTCACGTCCGAGCGCAGGAGGTAGTTGTATGCAGAACACCACATGGGGACGCAAGGAATCGATTGTCTGGCCTTACCAGATCCCGATTTATGCTTACAGCGCGGCGTTCCTTTCCGCCGTACTGATCTTCTTCCTTGTATGCGGCTGGATTCGCTTTGGCATGACGCCATTGCAGCGATACTACCTGCCGCTCTATGAGCGTACTTCGGTGATTGGCGCGATCAGCAAAACTCACCGGAGCAACTACCGTGTACTCTTCGTTACGGGTCACGGACTTCCGCCGCGGCCCGCGCAGAACGCCGACGTGACGCTGGGCAGGACTCCAGAACCGGATGGTAAAACCATTCCGCTCCAACTCTCGGCAGATGCTCCGCTGCATGGATACACGCTCCTTTTCCGTGGTCCGCTACGCAGTTTTTCCGACGTTCGTCTGAACAATTACATGAAGGATGTTGTCTATAGCGGAACCAGTTTGCCCGCCTTCTTCCGGCCACCGCTGATCGGCGGCTTGGTGGTCTTTCTGATTCTTCTGCCGCTTGCGGTCCTGAAGGATGTGAAACGACAGAAACAGCTCCGCTACGGGCGGCGTCTCAAAGGCCCGGAGATGCTGACGCCACGCCAGTTCAACCGTGTCGTCAAGGGGGACGGGATCGGCTTCAAGATCGATGGGATGCACAAGATGCTACGCATCCCGGCTCGCGCCGAAGCCCAGCATATGCAGATCATCGGCGACACGGGTGCCGGCAAATCTGCTCTGATGTTTCAGCTCTTACGGCAGGTACAGAGCCGGGGTGATTCAGCCATTGTCTATGATCCGGCACGCGAGTATGTGAAGCGCTTCTATGACCCGGCGCGCGGCGACATTCTCCTCAATCCCCTTGACCGGCGCTGCCCGTATTGGGGACCGGCGGAAGAGTTGCGCAGCCGCTCGGAAGCCAAGGCCCTGGCTGTCTCGCTCTTCCAGCCGCCGCAGGACAAAAAGGGCGAGTTCTTCATCGAATCGCCGCAGAAAATCTTTGCTTTCCTGATGGCCTATGGGCCAACGCCCGATCAACTTGTCCAGTGGATGTCGAACCCGGAGGAGATTGACCGCAGAGTCCAGGGCACCGAGCACGCGCACCTGATCGACCCGCAGGCGCACCAGCAGCGCGCCGGTGTTCTCGCGTCGCTGGGTCTCGTTGCAGACAGTCTCCGGCTACTGCCGAAAAAGAGTGAAGCCAATGGTGTATGGACGGCAACCGAGTGGGCCGAAAAACGTCAGGGGTGGATCTTTCTGACCTCGCTTCCGGCAGAGCGGGAAGCGCTTCGGCCCTTGCAGAGTTTGTGGATCGATTGGCTCGTTTTGCGCCTGCTCAATGAGCCAACCGCTGCGCAGAAACGTGTCTGGTTTGTCATCGACGAGTTGGCGAGCTTGCAGAAACTTCCGCAACTCCACACGGCCATCACCGAGGCCCGCAAGAGCAATAACCCTGTGGTCCTCGGCTTCCAGGGCAAGGCCCAGCTTGAATACCTGTACGGACATCTGGCCGAGGTCATGCTCTCGCAGCCGGCGACCAGCGTTTGGCTCACGACCAAGGAACCGAATGCCGGGGAATGGGTCTCGAAGTTCATCGGCAAGGTCGAAATCGAGCGGCTGCGCGAGACCCACTTCGACGGCACCCGCGCAGGCCGGAACTTCGCGCTTGACCGGCAGGTTGAACAGTTGGTCCTGGAATCTGAAATTGCCGGTCTCGCCGATCTTCATGCCTATATGAAGTACCAGAACTACGTGACGCGGTTTTCCTTTCCGTACTTCAATATGCCGGAAGTGGCAAAGGGATTTCAATTGCGCGAGCGGCTCGACGACAAGTTGCCTTACGACCCAGCGCGCGTAAATGGCAGCGAGCCGAATCCGGAGTTGAAACAGGTGCCGGAAGACTCTCCCTCGTCGCAGCCCAACACGCTGCCCGTTGTGCAGCAGATCGAGCCGGAGCCAACTGTTACTCCCGATACGGAAGAGCAACAGAATCTCATTCTGAGAGGTTGAGGTGTAATCATGCTGACCATCTCCAAACCACTTTCCGCGAGCCAGGCACAGACCTATCACTCCAAAGAGTTCACCTCTCCCGACCAGAGCTACTGGAGCCGTGGAGAGACTGTGACCGGCGAATGGCAGGGCCAACTCGCCGAAGAGTTCGGCCTCACTGGCGCTGTCGGAGCCGAGGATTTTGCTCGGCTCTCTGAGGGCCAACACCCGGCGACCGGAGACCAGCTCGTGCGTCACCGCCAGTCGCATCAATATCAAACCACCGATGGCAAAGCCGTAAAAGCGGTCGGACATCGTGCCGGATGGGACGCAACCTTTTCTGCGCCGAAATCCGTATCGCTGACCGCCCTTGTCGGCGGCGATGAACGGGTGCGCTTTGCTCACAGCGAGGCTGTTACCGTCGCGCTCACGGAGCTTGAGCACTACACCCAAGCGCGCATTGGCGGCAATCATCCGCCCGAAACCACCGGAAAATTTGCAGCCGCCAAATTCGAGCATGACACTGCCCGGCCCGTCAACGGCTATGCCGCGCCGCAACTTCATACCCATGCTGTCATCTTCAATATGACCGAGCGCGCCGATGGCACAGCGCGGGCGCTCCAGCCGCAGAGTCTTTTCGCTTCTCAGCAGTACGCCACAGCGATTTACCAGTCGGAGCTGATGTACCGGCTCCGTAATCTTGGCTACGAAATTGAACCGGGCAAAAGCGGAGCGCCGGAAATCAAAGGCTACTCGCAGGAGTACCTTGACGCCTCCAGTCCGCGCAGCCAGCAAATCCACGAGTACATGGAACGCAACGGAGTAGAGGGCCACGAAGCTGCGCAGATTGCCGCTCATTCCACACGGGACAAAAAGAAGATTCTGTCGCCCAAGGAAGTGCTCGATGCCCACAGGAATCTGGCCGCACAGTTTGGCAATCAGCCGGAAGCGGTCGTCCGCGCGGCGCGGAAGCGGTTGCAGAATAAGGTCCAACCAACGATTCCGGACAATCGTGCGCAGGAGTCTCTGACATTCGCCCGCGACAAGAACTTCGAGCGCGAAGCGGTCATCGACGAACGCGTGTTGATGCGCGACGGACTCCGGCGCGGCATGGGCGAGGTCACCTATGCTCAGGTCCGCACCAATCTCAACGCCCGGTTTGCTTCCGGGGAATTCAGGGTCGTAGAGCGTGGCGGGAATACACCGGCACGCCAGTTCACGACCGCCAAAACCATCGCCGTCGAGCAGGAGATCGTGCGCCGTGTTGGCGAGGGACAGAACCAGATCGAGCCAGTTCTCTCCCGGCAACAGGCAATCGCCGTTTCCGATGAGCACGCGCACCTGAATCGTGCCCAGAAACGCGTTGTCGAGGATGTTTTGAGTTCGCCTGACCGCATCCAGGGCCTTCAAGGATTCGCGGGCAGTGGCAAGACGGCATCGCTTTCTGTGGTCCGTGATGCAGCGGAGTCCCAGGGCTACACAGTGCGCGGTTTTGCCCCGACCTCGCGCGCCGCGCGCCAACTCAATGACGCAGGCGTCGTGTCTGAGACGCTGCAAAAGTTTCTTGCGCGTTCCGTAGATTCCAATGCGCCAGCCCAACGGCACTTCTACTTTGTTGATGAGTCGAGTCTGGCAAGCACCAATCAGATGCGGGACTTTCTTGCCCGGCTCGGGCCGCAGGACCGGGTGTTGCTCATCGGCGACATTCGCCAGCACCAGGGCGTCGAGGCTGGCCGTCCCTTCGAGCAGTTGCAGGAAGCCGGAATGCGCACGGCCAAGCTTGACGAGATTGTCCGCCAGAAAGACCCTGCGTTGAAATCTGCCGTCGAGCAGCTTGCCAAGGGCGACGTTTCCGCCGCTCTCGAATCGCTCCAGCAGCAGGGCCGTATTCGGGAGATACCGGATGCCAAGGAGCGCATCCGCGCTATTGCCCACGCCTATGTCGAATCGCCCGAAAAGACGCTCATCGTTTCGCCCGACAACGCTTCGCGCCGTGCGTTGAATGTCGCCGTGCGCGAGGAGTTGAAGGCCAAAGGAACCCTCGCGCCGGATGACCGGAATTTCCGTGTGCTCGCTCCGCGCCAGGAGATGACTGGCGCGGAACGTACCTGGGCAAACCTCTATGAAGTTGGGGATATTGTTCGCTACGCCCGTGGCAGCAAGGCGGTCGGTATTGATGCAGGCAGCTACGGCACGGTTGTCGGCATCAACCCTGCCGACAACCTGCTTTCCGTCAAAAAGGGCGACGGTAAGCTCGCTACCTACGATCCGCGCCGCCTCTCTGGCGTCAGCGTCTACCGTGAGATTGATCGTGAGTTTTCCGTTGGCGATAGAATCCAGTTCTCGGTTCCCGACAAGGCGCTCGGTGTCGCCAACCGCGACTTGGCCGTCATCGATTCCATTGCACACGACGGCCGCGGCAATACTCGAATCAAGGCCCGTCTCGACTCAGGCCGCGAGATCGATTTCGATCCAGCCGATCATCGTCATTTCGACCACGGCTACGCCGTCACCAGTCACAGTTCCCAAGGGCTTACCGCCGAGCGTGTGCTCGTGAACGCTGACACCGGCGTTCACCCAGACCTCATCAACTCACGCTTCGGCTACGTTTCCGTCTCTCGCGCCAGCCACGAGGCGACCATCTTTACCGACGACTTTGCCAAACTCGCTCAGCAACTCAGCACTGATGTCTCCAAGACTTCTGCGCTGAAGATTGGACAGACGGTTTCTATGGGACAGGGACTCGGAATCAGCATTGGGTAAATGTCATTTGTAATCAACGTGATACATCCATTATCTCCGGAGGAGGAATTCTTGCGCTACTATTGCGACACCTTGACGATACCTTTTCGATCCTGTATCATCGAAAGCAGTAGAGGTGTCCCATGCCTGCCACGCTTGTAGCCCAAGAAGTCGAAGCAGCGCTCTTTAATCCCCACTCCGGCCGCCTTGATGCGGCGCGCATTGCCAAGGAGATGGGAGTTCCCGTGGCCACGATTGCCGGCGCAATTGGCCGCAAAGCTCCCGGCGTGCGCAAAAGCCCGGACGCCAGCAGTCTCCAACAGAGTCTTCGCACGCTCTATCGCGTATGGGTCACTTTGGTGGAACTCTATGCTGGCGACCGGCTCCACGCGCGCATCTTTCTGAACGCTCCCAACCGGCATCTGGAGAATCGCGCCCCGATCGAATTCATTGAGAATGGGAATCTGGCGCCGCTGGAGATGTATGTGGACGCAATGAGCGCGCGGCAACCTGTATAGAGAGTAGCCATTGTTTTCGATTGAACGCCTCAACACGATCTTGAACGCCGCGCCGCTCGTTTCCTATTCCGGTTACAGCTATCGTGTCATCGAAGATCGCTGGCGAAGCGATCCGCTCTCTGCTATGGGCGCATTGCAGAACGGAGGCCGCTACAACGCGCCGGGTACCTTTCCTGTTCTCTATACGGCGAACAGCCGCATCACCGCCTTCAGAGAAGTACAGGCTCTCTTCGATACGCCGGACGGCCAGCTCGCGGATGCTCCCCGCAATCCCGAACTGGTTTTGACGCTCGAAGTGACGTTGCTCTGCGTTCTCGATCTGACCGATGCAAGCATTTGTGCCAGCCTTGGAATATCCCATGAGGAGCTGGTCAGCCTGACGCCTTCGCGTTTCATTCTCAATGCTCAAGGGAAAAACACTCCGACACAGGAACTCGGCTCTGCCTGCTGCGCAAGTGATCGAATCTCCGCCGTGAAGGTTCCAAGTGCTGCGCACTCCGATGGATTCTGCCTCAACATATTTCTCGACCGTCTCTTCAAGGGAGAGCACATCGCCATCCGCGATGACTATCACCGACTCCGGGACGAAGTCCACGGACGAATACCATTACAAATGAAGAGCTAAACGTCCCGAACGATCTCAAGAATTAGTCGTTTATTGCTGCGTACAGGCGTCGCAAGGCGGCTGCGGATTCAGGTAAATCCTGAGATTCGAGCGATGCCAGGTATTCAGCGATTGTCTTCGGCGGCTTTTTCAAGCTCTTACGGTGCTCCTCCGCTGCCTGCAATACGATGCTCGGGGCTTGCGCGATGAGATTGAGAATGAACTTGTCCGGATGCTGGGCTTTGATCTTGAACTTCTGAAGGCTCTTTGCCGGAAAGTCCTTGAGATTCTTCGTGATGATTATGTGCGCACCGCCGTGAATGGCGGCTGCAAGCACATGACGATCGTTCTTGTCTGGCAAACTGAGAGTTGGAATGAGCGCCTCGTAGCCTTCGACGAGTGCATCAAGCGCAGCTTTGTCCATCAACTGACGTGTGCGTTCCAGCTTCTCCCGCGTAAGATCCGGCCTGTTTTTGAGGAGGTTGGAAATCCATTCTTCGTGGACGGCGTTCGACCACCTGGCCCGAAACAGGCCGGTGGTCGCCAGATACATCAGGAAATTCCGGAGTTCCGCCGGGTATAGGACATTGGCGTCATAGAACGCAACAAGCGCGGCCATTTTCAGATTCCCAACTCCTGGTCATAAGCGACCAGTTCCGCCAGGGCCGCCTTGCGCTCTTTGTCGATCTGTTTCTTGTAGGCCAGAGCGCTTTTGAATGGAACACGGCGATGCGTGCCGACTTTGTGAAACTCCATCTTGCCCTCATTGAGCAGCCGGATCAGCGTCGGACGTGAGACATTCAGAAGATCGGCTGTTTCCTGCGTCGTCAGCTCGGCGTGAATGGGAAGTAGCTTGACGGCGTTGCCGTGGCTCATCTCGTCCAATATCTGAACGAGCAAATATGCAGCGGGAGCAGGAATCCTGATCGGAGGCTCCTTGGGCGTGCTCATCTCGCGTAAGTCAAGCGGCAAATTGGAACTCAAGCGCAGCGCAAGAAGCTTCTTGGTCTCTTTCGCCAATTTGACGTCGTCTTCGGAGGGAATAGTCGGAGCGGGAAAAGCGGCGGCAGACATAGGCATTACCTCTTCGATTATTATATATCCGAAGCAGTCGCATGTAACCGAAATAAACGAACAAGATAAAGGCGGTGCACCAGACGGGCGTTTCTGCCTGAAAGATAAGCAATATAAAAGTACGGTTGAAGACGCCACCACGAGGTGCTGGACGAGGATGGTTAGCTTTTCTTGCCTGGCCGCTGAGATTCTGGGATTGTTACATCAACTTTGCGATTATGCACTAGAAGCACGCTTGGCTGTCTACCAGCACGCCATTTCATTCCACCGCTCTTTACGAAGGCTTCGTTCTCGGAGTAGTCGAAGAGTTTCTGATGGTCGTTGCCCATTCCTAATGCGGCAGCAAGCATGGCTATGGTTGTTTCGCTCGCAAAGTTCTTGCCGCGCTCGATGTTGGCAATCTGATCCACGGACAGCTCGCAAAGCTCTGCGAGTTCCTGCTGGCTCAGATTCGCGTCAAATCGCAGTTTCTTGATACGGATGCCGAAATTGGGCTGAACAGGCTCTACCCGTTTCACATATTCGAGTGTGCTCAACTCCAGTTCTTAATGACACCGAGCAATACTACGGGTTATAGTGTTGGTAGATTGGGTGGCAACTACGCTTTGGAGGGCTTTTCGGGGGCAAAGTCAAAAAAGTCCCGGATCGGCACTCCCAATGTGATAGAGAATGCCTCAATCGACTCAAAGGAAGGGGCGCTCAAGCCACGTTCCACCATGCTTAGGAAGTCCACGGAGATACCGAGGAGTTCAGCAAAAGCCTCTTGCGTCATGCCGCGTTCTTTGCGGATGGAACGCAATTTCTTGCCGAACAATTTCCGTAATGTGACCACGTTCCAAGTGTGGCGAAGCGAACGAGATAAGAACACCGAGTATCACTACGGATTTTGGCGGATTTACGGTGTCCCTTACAGCATTGAAATGCGCCTTCAGTTCGCCAAGCGTACTCAACCGGCAAGGGGTTCTCTATGAGTTCCGAGGCTGCGCTCTACTTGTCCCGCACTTTGCGCGAGGGCGGGACTGAACCTGGTTCTTCCTCCCTGCTGCTGAAGATGGCGGCGGAACAGGGGGCGCTCGCTCAAAGAGCGGCAGTTCAGGAACCAAGCAAAGGCACATCATGCTCAGAGGCGGAGGCCGTTGTCACAGCCACAGTGCCGGAAGCACGGCGAAATCTCACCATCACCACCCAGCTCCTGGAACCATCCGACGACCTGCTGCTGAACCGTGTCGCTCAGGGAGATAAGGAAGCCCTGTCCGTCCTTTTCCGGCGACATGCGCGTGTTGTCTTCTCCGTTGCGTGCCGCATCCTCCGGGACGAAAGCGAGGCCGAGGACCTTCTCCAGGAACTTTTTCTCTTCCTCTTCCAGAAGGCGGGGCTTTTTGACGCCAAGAAGAGTTCGGGCGCATCGTGGATCATTCAAATGACGTACCAGCGAGCCATCGACCGCAGAAGATACCTGGATGTGCGTCACCACTACAACGTTCAGGAACTCGACGAAGAGCGGTCGCCAGCGGCCAGGGGGCAAGTATCCATAGACCAGATTGCGGGCAGAGCCTTGCTGGACAGGCTGCGAGGAGAAATATCCACGGAACAGCGGCAGGTCCTTGAACTTCATCTCTTTGAGGGGTATAGTTTCCGCGAGATAGCCGTCAAGACCAGCCAGACGCTGGGAAACATCAGAAATCACTATTACCGGGGCATTGAACGGCTACGTTCCTATGTTTTCCCAACAA
>Ga0224529_1001983_pt1 | contig 10902 bp, 9 predicted proteins | sample CBST50metaG_FD_179893 | JGI IMG/M metagenome (GOLD analysis project Ga0224529, IMG submission 179893) | Peat soil microbial communities from Stordalen Mire, Sweden - C.B.S.T50 | ecosystem: Environmental > Terrestrial > Soil > Wetlands > Peat | place: Sweden: Norrbotten County, Stordalen Mire... | reverse complement strand
CCTTCAAGCACCTCGAGTGCGTTGCGGAAAGCCTAGCTCTCCGCGAGGCCAGCCGTCTCATCCCATCTAAAGCCGCACTGATTCTGCTGGCTTTATGCGGGGGTTGAAACCCCCGCCTCCCTCCGGATCGAGTTTTTCCGCAGCCTGTGAAGCCCCCTGCTCCCTCCGGAACTCTCGATCTACAACTGTGGGACTAAAGACATCATGCGCTCATGGGGCTTAATTCTACGCAAGGGAATTCGTCCTCTGCCTAACCGAAGAGAAACTCCTTTTCGCGCAGATCCTTGATGGTGTCGCGCAGACGGGCGGCCTGCTCGAACTCGAACTTCTTGGCGGCCGCGCGCATTTGGGTTTCGAGTTTTTCGATGTAGGCTTCCAGTTCGGCCTGCGAGGCGAACTCCGGAATACCGGCCGTCTCCTCCTCGGAGACATCGCCGTACTCGGCCTTGAGAATCTGGGCCAGCCCCATGTCCACATGGCTGACGATGGATTGCGGCGTGATGCCGTGTTCTTCGTTATAGGCGCGCTGGATGGTGCGGCGGCGGTCGGTCTCGTCCATGGCGCGGCGCATGGAGTCGGTGATGCGGTCGGCGTAGAGGATCGCCTTGCCTTCGAGGTGGCGGGCGGCGCGGCCCATGGTCTGGATCAGCGAGCCGGCAGAGCGCAGAAAGCCTTCCTTGTCCGCGTCCAGAATGGCTACCAGAGAGACCTCCGGGAGGTCGAGACCTTCGCGCAGGAGGTTGATGCCGATGAGGGCGTCGTACTCGCCCTTGCGCAGGCCGGCGAGGAGCTTGACGCGCTCCAGGGTTTCAATTTCGGAGTGCAGGTAGCGGCAGCGGACGCCGACTTCGGTATAGTAACCGGCCAGGTCTTCGGACATGCGCTTGGTGAGGGTGGTGACGAGGACGCGCTCGTTGCGCTGGGCGCGGTCGCGAATTTCGGCGAGCAGGTCGTCGATCTGGCCCTTGACGGGGCGAATCTCGACTTCCGGGTCGATGAGGCCGGTGGGGCGGATCACCTGCTCGACCACTACGCCGGCAGAACGCGTGAGCTCATAGGGCCCCGGCGTGGCGGAGACATAGATCGCCTGCTGCACCCGGTTTTCGAACTCGTCGAACTTGAGCGGGCGGTTGTCCATGGCGGAGGGTAGACGGAAGCCGTAGTCCACCAGGTTCTGCTTGCGGCTGCGGTCGCCGAACCACATGCCATGGACCTGGGGAATGGTGGCGTGGCTCTCGTCGACAAAGAGCAGAAAGTCGCGGGGGAAGTAGTCGAGCAGGGTGGGCGGAGCCTCGCCGGGCAGGCGGCCGGAGAAGTGGCGAGAATAGTTCTCGATGCCGTGGCAGTAGCCCATGGATTTGATCATTTCCAGGTCGAAGCGGGTGCGCTGATGGATTCTTTGCGCCTCGACCATGCGGCCCTGGGACTCGAGCTCGGCGACCCAGGAGTTCAATTCGGAAACAATCGAATCGACGGCCTCGGCCTTGCGCTCGGGCTGCACGACGTAGTGGCTCTTGGGGTAGATGGGCAGGCGCGCGTACTTCTGCTTGACGGTGCCGAAGAGGGGATCGATCTGCGAGAGTGACTCGATCTCGTCGCCGAACATCTCGATACGGTAAGCCAGTTCGTCGTAGGTGGGGAAGATCTCGATCACGTCGCCGCGAACGCGGAAGGTGCCGCGGCGGAAGTCGGCGTCATTGCGCTCGTAGAGAATTTCGACCAGGCGCCGGGTAATGTCTTTGCGGCTGATGTGCTGGCCCTTCTCGAGCAGCAGCAACATGCCGTAATAGGCCTCAGGGGAACCGAGGCCGTAGATGCAACTGACGGAGCTGACGATGATGGAGTCGCGGCGCTCAAAGAGGGAGCGGGTGGCGGAGAGGCGCAGCTTGTCCAGCTCCTCGTTGATGGTGGCTTCCTTCTCGATGTAAAGGTCGCCGGCGGGGATGTAGGCTTCGGGCTGGTAGTAGTCGTAGTAGCTGACGAAGTATTCGACCGCATTGGAGGGGAAGAACTGTTTGAACTCGTGATAAAGCTGGGCGGCGAGGGTCTTGTTGTGCGCCAGGATGAGGGCGGGGCGGTTGGAAGCCTCGATGACCTTGGCCATGGTGAAGGTCTTACCGGAGCCGGTGACGCCGAGGAGCACCTGGTGCTTTTCACCGGCGGCCAGGCCCTGGAGCAGCTCGTCGATGGCCCGCGGTTGGTCGCCCTTCGGCTTGTAGCTCGAGACCAGTTGAAAGTCCATGGATCGATTATAGCCGGAAGGCGAATAAAAAGAGAATACATGAAATGAATTGGCTGGGAGGGGCCAAGTCCCAGCCTTGTTCTTGGAAGCAGGTTGTTGTGGGAAGCTATGTGCTTACCAGGGCAGGGGCTGGCCGAGGTGGAAGAAGCCGCCGGTGGGGCCGTCGTCGGGGAGAAGGGCCAGGGCGGCGCTGGTTTTGCCTCCCTCGCTGAGATCCATGGGCGCCTGTTCGCCGCCCATGTCGGTCTTGACCCAGCCGGGATGGGCGGAGTTGACCTTGATCTTGGTGTCGCGCAACTCATGGGCCAGATGGATGGTGAAGGCGTTGAGAGCGGTCTTGGAGGCGTCGTAGGCGAAGGATTTTGCGTGGTAGATGGGGGAGGCGGGGTCGGCGTGGAGGGTGAGAGAGGCGAGGATGCTGGAGAGGTTGACGATACGGCCGGCCGGGCTCTTCTTCAAGAGTGGCAGGAGAGCCTGCGTGAGCGCCACCTGGGCGAAGAAGTTGGTCTCGAAGACCTTGTGCAACAGGTCAGCCGGGACCTGGGCGACAGAGTGCTCGGGACCGGCGCCGGGGAAGACGCCGGCGGCGATTCCGGCGTTGTTGACCAGAATGTCGAGACGGCTGTAATGGGAGTTGAAGTAGTCGTAAGCGACCAGGTAGTCGGCCGGCTTGGTGATGTCGAATTCGAGCACATCGGCATCGACGCCGGCGGCGCGGAGCTTTTCGAGAGCCTTTTCGCCCTTGGCGAGGTCGCGGGAACCGATGACGACTTTTACGCCGGCATTTTTAAGTTGGAGGGCTGTCTGGAAACCGAGACCGCGGTTTCCGCCGGTAATGAAGGCAATTTTCTGAGGCATGGGGGGAAGATTCTCCTGTGCAGCTTTGGATTCACGCGGGGGCGGCGGGGGTGCAGGAGTTTTCTGGGAGCGTTGGAGCGAGTCAGCAGGTCAGCCAGTCAGCCAGACGGCGAGTCAGCAAACCGGCGATGGTGTGCGGGAAGGGAAGTCAGCGGACTTTGAGGACAATGATGGTTTCGTCGTCGAAGCGGTCGTGGTTGCCCTGGAAGCGGGAGACGTCGGAAAGAATGGCGTCGGCGATCTCTTTCGCGGGCGCGTCCCGATGGCGGCAGAGGAGGCCGGCAAGGCGTTCCTGGCCGTACATCTCTTCTGCGGCGTTCTCGGCGTCGAGGATGCCGTCGGAGACGAAGACAATGGCGTCGCCGGGCTGGGTGGCCAGGGAGAGTTCCTCATAGGTGACGTTGGGAAAGAGGCCCAGGGGGAAGCCCTCGGCGCGCACGGTGACCGATTCGCCGGCGCGGCAGAAGATGGGCTGCACGGCGCCGGAGTTGGCGACCTGGAGGGTGCGGCTCTGGTCGTTCCACAAGGCGAAGAGCATGGTGACATACTGCGACTCGAGCTTGCGCTCCTGGAGGGCGTCGTTGAGCGAGGCGAGCAACTCGGCGGGTTGCGGGCGCTGTTGCGCGGCGGAGCGCATGATGCCGCTGACCAGGGCCGCAAAAAGCGCCGCGGGCGCGGCCTTGCCGCTGACATCGCCCAGCACGATGGCGGTGCGGCCGGGACCGTAGTCGACAAAGTCGTAGAGGTCGCCGCCGACGCCGCGGGCGGGCAGGAAGCGCACGGCCATCTCGGCGTTGGCCATTTCAGGCGCGGTGGGCGGCAACAGGCGGAGCTGGACTTCGCGGGCCATGGCGATGTCGCGTTCCAGTTGCCGCTCCTGGGTGCGGACGGCCTGGTAGAGACGCGCATTCTCAATGGAGATGGCTACCTGGGCGGCGAGGGTGGTCAACATGCGCTCGTGCTCTTGATTGAAGAAGTTGGCGCGGGTGTGTTCGAGGTCGAGGACGCCGATGATGCGGCCCTTATGGAAGAGGGGCACAATCATCTCCGAGCGGGTTTCGGGATTCAAGGGAATGTAGCGCGGGTCCTTGCGCACATCGGGGACGTTGATGAGACGCCACTCGCGCACCGCGGCGCCGACCAGGCCGCTGGAGATGGAGATGCGGCGCATGGGCGCCTCTGAAGAGCCGAATCGCCAGGAATAGCGGGTGATGAGCGTCTCGCCCTTCTCGTCGAGCAGCAGGATGGAGAACATCTGGTAGTCGATGAGACGGCGGAGGAGTTGGCCGACGCGCTCGAGGAGCGGATTGAGGTCAAGAATCGAGATCAGCTCGGTGGCGATTTCGTTGAGCACCGCGAGCGTCTGGGCCTGGCGGGAGACGCGGGCGTAGAGGCGGGCGTTCTCAATGGCCTGGGCGATGCGGGAGGCGGTGAGGGTGAGCAGGCGGAGGTGATCGGGACGGAAGTAGCCGGCCTGCTCGCTCTCGATGTCCATGACGCCGATGAGTCGGTTTTTCGCGATCAAGGGCACCGCCAGCTCGGAGCGGACGTCGGGGTTGACCTCGACGTAGGTCTCCGAGGTGGTGACGTCGTTGAGCAGCACCGGCAGGCGGGTAAGGGCCACCTGGCCGACCACGCCGCGGCCCATGGGAATGTGCAAATGCTCGACGTGGGAGGTGTGGCCGATCTGAAAGCGCACGCGCAACTCATGGGTGCGGTCGTTGAGCAGCAGAATGGCGAAGATGCGATAGGGAATGACCGCGCGGACGAGGTCGGAGGTGCGGCGAAGCAGGGTTTCAAGGTCGAGCGTGGTGTTGAGGGCTTCGGCCAACTGCATCAGGTAGGAGACATCCGCCAGTTCGACGCGAATGTTCATGGGGTCAAGATGGGCCCCGGGGGTCGCGGGATCTGCGGGGCGGTAGTCGCCCTCGAGTTCGTGCGGTTCCGGCGGAGATGGAGGAGTGAAGGGCATGGGTGTCGAATAGGAATGATAACTGAAGGCAGGGAATAGGGAATAGGGAGTAGAGAGTTCAGTGGCATTGCATACGTCTAGGCCAACGAGGCCGGGCCAGGCTGGACTCCGTAAAGCTGCTCGCCCTGCAACCCCTCTTGCAGTTGGCGGACCTGGGTTCCAGATGCAGCCTTCTCTGCCTCAAAGCTGTCTCTACTCCCTATTCCCTATTCCCTTGCCTTACTCCGCTCCGAGTTCGCGGACGATGGAGACGGAGGCGGAGGCGCCGATGCGGTTGGCGCCGGCTTCGAGGAGGGATTTCACATTGGCCAGGGTGCGGATTCCGCCGGCGGCCTTGACGCCGCAGCGCGCGCCGGCCACGCCGCGCATCAGGGCCACATCGGCGGCGGTGGCGCCGCTGGAAGCGAATCCGGTGGAGGTCTTGATGAAGTCTGCGCCGGCGCGGATGGCGATTTCAGAAGCGCGCAGTTTCTCCTCCACCGTCAGAAGGCAGTTCTCCAGAATCACCTTGAGCAGGGCGTCGTGGTCGTGGGCAATGAGGGCCGAGGTGTGGATGGAGTTATATACACCCTCATGGTTGCCGCTCTTCAGCAGGCCGATGGGGAGGACCATGTCCAGTTCGCGGGCGCCCAGGCGCACCAGGGTCGTAGCCTCCTGGCGGAGCGTGGAGACGAGCGAAGCGCCGAGGGGAAAGCCGATGACCACGCCGACCGGAATGCCGGTGCCGCTGAGCACGGAAACCGCGGTGGAAACCCAAATGGGGTTGACCATGGCGCAGGCAAAGCGGTAACGGATGACTTCGTCGCAAAGTATCTCGACCTGGTCGCGCGTGGCGTCGGGCTTGAGCAGGGTGTGGTCGATGACGCTGGCCAGCATCTGCCAATTATCCAGGGTTTGCGCGGCGAAGGCGGCAGAATCAAAATAGCCGTTGTCGAAGTCCAGATCCTGGTCCAGAAGAGGGACGGTCCCAGTCATGTGTGGTGCTCCTTGCCGGTCGAATGCCGTTCGTCAGTCCACGGTTCGCCGGTCACGCTACCGGAGGTGAGTATAGAGCCAGCCGGAGCGCAGTTCCAAATGAATGGACGCAGGGGAGTGCGGTCCGGTTGCATGGGGGACCAGATTGGACCCGATGACCCGGTTTGGTTCCCACACCGTGGTTGCACATGCCCTTTGGTTTGATGGAGCTGCGCAGACATTATTCCGGATGGTCGGGAGTCATGAGGCAAATGTCGGGCAAATTGCGATAGCGCTCGGCGTAGTCCATTCCGTAGCCGATGACGAAGAGGTTGGGAATGGAGAAGCCCACGTAGTCGGCGTCAATTTTCTCCAGGCGGCGGGAGGGCTTGTCGAGGAGCGTGGCAATGCGGAGGGACTTGGGCTTCTGCTGCAGAAAGAGCTTGCGCAGGTAGGCGAGGGTAAGGCCGGTGTCGAGGATATCCTCAACGATCAGAACATTTTTGCCCTCGATGGGCTCGTCGAGGTCCTTGATCATCTTGACGGCGCCGGAGGAGCGCTGTCCGCGTCCATAGCTGGAGACGGCGACAAAGTCGAAGGTGGCGTCGGCCTGCACGGAGCGGGCCAGATCGGCGAGGAAGGGGGCAGCGCCCTTGAGCACGCCGACCATCACCAGCTTTTCGCCTTTCAGGTCACGGGTAATCTGAGCGCCCATTTCAGCGACGCGCTCGGCAATCTGTTGGCGGGTATAGAGGACTTCGAGTCCCTGGTAGGTGACGGTAGCCATAGGAACAGTATCGCGCGAAGACCTTGCGGTAAGGCAAGCGCGTCTGTGCAAATTTCGATTCTTTCAAGCCCACGGATGCCGTGAATCGAAGGCAGGCGTCCCAGGCGGGAGGCACGATTTCTTGTCGTCCCCCGTCTATACTTGAAAGAGATGATTCCTTATCTGCACCTTTGGCACCTGAGTGTACCGACCTTCGGCCTGATGCTTTGGCTGGCCGCCGTAGCCGCAGCTTTTGTCATGGACCGCGGATTCCGCCGCTCCGGCATCACGGCGGACGCGGTGGGGATGGTGGCGGTGGCGGTGGTGGCGGGCATTGTGGGCGCCAAGCTGTGGCACGTGATCGATACGCCGATGGAGTTTCGCGAGCAGGGCTGGAGCGTGCTGTGGGATACGGCCGGGTTCGCGTGGTTTGGCGGGCTGGTTTTCGGCATTTCGGCGCTGGCGTTTCAAGGCTGGTGGGCGAAGATCGGCGGGCTGCGGACGCTGGACCTGGCCGCACCGGCGGCGGCGATCGGCTATGGGATCGGCCGCATCGGCTGTTTCCTGTCGGGCGACGGCTGCTATGGAATTGCGACCAATTTGCCCTGGGGCATGAGCTTTCCCAACGGCATCGAGCCGACGCCGTTCGGGGTTCGGGTGCATCCCACGCCGCTCTATGAGTTCGCGGCCGGCCTGCTGATCGGCGCTTGGCTATGGTGGCGCGGCGGCAAGCAGAGAGGCACGGGCGCGATGGTGGGCGAGTACCTGATCCTGAGCGGGCTGGCTCGTTTTCTGGTGGAATTCATACGGCGCAACCCGAAGATTTTGTGGGGCTTGTCGAACGCTCAACTGGCCAGCCTGGGCTCGGTAGTGGTGGGCGTGGCGCTGGTGGCGTGGGCAGCCTGGCGGCCGGTCAGCGGGCCGAACGCGGCTGTTGCGGTGGGGAAGGCAGCGTAAGTGCTGCCGATGCAGATAGTTTTGCTTTCACCTACAGCCGTTTAATAAACGCCATGGCTTCAGTCAGTTGTGGGAATTGTGCTTCATCCTGCTTGAACTCTCTTGAGTGTACGCAGCGCCGCATCCCGCGCATTCTTACCGGGTGTTTCAGGTGCAGCATCTCGTGGTAGAGCAGGTACTCGACAGCGTAGCGGGGGCTGGAGGGGCGGTCAAAGACGCGGCTGACGACGATGGTGTTGTGGGCGGCATCGTAATGGCCGAGGGAGCGCTTGGCCATGCCTTCGCTCCAGGTGAGCTCCGGGCGGCCGAGCATTCCGCCGAAAAATCGGACGTTGAGTGAATCAAAGACTTCTTCCAGGTGGTAAAAGTGGCCCTCGGGGCCGAAGAAGCGCTTGCTGCCGCGAGCGCCGCGAATCAGTTCGGTTTGGCGGGTGACGGCGGCGCTGGAGGCAAAGCGCTTGTAGCGCATGTTGTGCGCCGGGTCGATGGGCTTTTTGTAGAGCTTGGCCAGTAAAATGTGGGCGATGGCGCGGATGACGGACTCCGGTGCGCCCTCGAGCAGGTCGGAAAGGCTGACAAAAAGCTGGCCTTCGCGCAGCCGGATGGTGGTATTCAGAGAGGTAAAGCGCCGGAAACGGACCGCGATGGGCGGCATCGGCGCGCGAGGGCGCAACGCCCGGTACTCCTCTTGAAAAATTGGACTGAAATCTGCGGCCACCATGAACAGCTTACAGCTTGCAGCCGGCAGCTCAGGGCTGGTGGGGGTCGGCAGTTCCATTTCAAACGGGGAAACTCCCGGCTCTGCCGGGGCGACAGTCGGAGTTTGACATTTACAGAAGTCGTCCCCGGTTTGTGTTTTTCCTTTCTGTTTTGCGAAGGAGCTGAAAGGATGCGTGCGACGAGCATGCGCCGTCCCTCCGGGACTCCGGCACAATCATGGTGGGGACGCTTACCCCACGCTGAAGCGCGGGGCTAACAAACATTGCGCCTACGGCGCGGATTTCAGGTTGGCGCGAGCAATGCGTTTTTTCTGGCATTGCGCGCAGCCGGGCCCCTTTGAGAGGCCTGGCTGCCATAAAGCCTCCAGCTGCCGGGGGATGTTTACTTTGGCTCGACGCGCTCCTGGCCCTTTTCGTCTTTGTGGACTTTGAAATATTCGGTTTGTTCGGTGAGGAGGCGCGTCGCCTGGTCGGCGAGTTCCTCGCCGCTCTCGATGGCTTCCTTGCGGGCCAGATCGAAGCCGGGTTCTCCGGCCAGGACGCGCAAGATCTCAAGCCAGTGCGGGGTGGCCTCGGTGAGGGACTTGAGGGAGGGGCGAAGGTCGGCCTTGCGGTCGGAGTAGAGGTCGAGATTGGAGCCCAGTTCGTCCATGAGGGCGGTGAAGTCCTGCAACTCGTCGTCGAGGCGGCGGCTGCGCTGGGCATTTCGTGCGCGGTTGGTGAGGCTCTTGATGACTTCGGCGTGCTCGCCGAGGAATTTGGCGTAGAGCTTGATGCGGGCGTCCGGGTCGATGCCGGCCTCGCGAATCTGGTCGATCTGGGCCTCGGTGAGGGGCTCGCGCTTCTGCTTCTGCGCGGGAAGCGACAGAGAACCAAGCAGACAGAGCGCGATGAGGGCGCTCCGCTTGAGGAAGATCGGATTCGGACGCATCGCTCAGGGCCCTCCCGGCGCCTCTCATTGAACCACACCGGCAGAGGTCGGCGAAAGAGCGGAATGCTCCCGATGAGGAGGAAAAATCGCGCGGAAGGGCAGGGCGGGAGCTATTTTCGGAAGACCTGCATCATGGCTTCGGTCTGCGCCTGATTCACTTCCGCCAGGGTCTTCTCGACCAGGGGCCGGTCCTCGAAGCTGCTGGAGTGAAGCATTCCATCGAGCCGGAAGGCGGTGTGGCGGAGCAGGATCTGGGCATCCTTGAGGCGTTTGTTGTCGTCGGCCACGGTGAGGTGAATCTTGTGGGTCAGGGCCTGGATGCGCACCAACAGGCTGGAGGCCTTCTGGACATCGCCTGCGGCGTACTGGCGCACGCTGTACTCGGTCATCTGATGCAGGAGCTGGGCGTACAGGAAAAATTGCTCGCGGGGCAGGGCCTGGCCGGCCCTGAGTTCCAGCGCATCGATGGTCTGCTGATCGGGGATCTTGTCGTCCGGGCCGGAGGCACAGGCGGGGACCACGGTCACAGTGAGGAGGACGAGGAGTGCCGGAGCCACGAGCCGCATGAGGAACCTCCACTGCTGCGGTCTTGCCCAGGCCGTGATTATGGGAGTATCGGCAAATTTTCGCAAGGGGAAAGTTTGCGCATTCGCCGACACATCCGCCGCGGAACTTGCATCCCAGGGCTACCACACGTCTTGGTGGCATGATCCCCCGCTATTTAGCTATTTACTGAGCAAAAGGAGACGTTGGCGAGCCTGCCATTCCTGATCTGGGAATTTTCCAGCGGAAGAATCCAGGAAGTGGTGGTAGTAGGCTGCGGCGGATTTCTTGTCGTGGAGGGAATCGTAGGCCGTAGCCCAAAGGAAATAAGTGGAAGGGACTTCCGGAAGATATTTTGACCGCATGGTAAGAGCATGCAATGTGATGGCAGGCTGGTTGGTCTTGGAGGCGGCAAAAGCCAGGCCGCTCCACCCCTCGGGGCTGGCGGGGTCAAGGCGGGTGGCTTTGTCGAAGGCAGCGAAGGCGGCGGCGTATTTGAGCTGGCGAATCAGGTTCTGGCCATGGGCGATGAGCAAGGCGGGATCGTCGGGGGTGGCCGCCAGCAGGGCGATGTCGTAGTGGTCGGAGCCGGTGGAGTCTTCGGCCTCGGCGAGCATCTCGGCCAACATGCGGGTGATGGCGTTGTTGGCGGGGTGGGCGTCGTGCAATTTCTGGATGAGGGGAAGGGCTTCCGCCTTGTTCTGGACGGCCAGCACGGTGGCGAGCTGCGCGGTAAGAGCCGGGTCGTCGGGGGATTGGGCGAGGGCCGCGCGCAAGAAGGTCTCGGCCTCGGGATACTGTTTGCGGGCGATCAGCAGGTGGGCGAGGCCGGCGTTTGCGGGCGCGGATTTGGGATCGGTGGCGAGGACGCGGCGATAGGCGGTTTCGGCGGCGTCGAATTGGCCGGCCTGGTCGGCGAGAGTGGCAGCCAAAAGGGTGTCGGAGGGGGTCTCGGGGGAG
>Ga0224529_1001982_pt1 | contig 10902 bp, 6 predicted proteins | sample CBST50metaG_FD_179893 | JGI IMG/M metagenome (GOLD analysis project Ga0224529, IMG submission 179893) | Peat soil microbial communities from Stordalen Mire, Sweden - C.B.S.T50 | ecosystem: Environmental > Terrestrial > Soil > Wetlands > Peat | place: Sweden: Norrbotten County, Stordalen Mire... | reverse complement strand
GTGAGCGTCAGGTTCGTGGTGGCGGTGAGACTGGAACTCGAGCTGTCATCGCCCTCGACGGTCATGCTGTAACTGCCCGTGGGAATGCCTGATGTGCCGGCTGAAACCGTCACTGTGCTTGGTGAAACGGAGAGCGCAAAGCTCTTGGTCGCGGTCGTGGTGCTGGAGCTTGATCCACCGCCGCAACTGGAGAGCGCGAAGCTCATAACCATCAATGCCAGAACGCAGCAGAAGGCACGAGCCTTGCGGAAGCGCCAACCGATGAAACCGGCCAGCAGAAGACCCAGAGAAGTGAAGGCAGCTTCAGTGATTGGCGCAGTCGGGTTGGATGCAATCTTGACGGTTTTGGCTTGCTTGAAGGCGTGAACCTTGCCGCTCTGGATGGAGTTGCTGGAGCAGTTAGCTGTGCCGGTATAGAGAGTCAGTGTCTCGCTGACCGCGCTCGTACCACTGACAGTGGCGTTCGAAATGTCATAACACGCGTAATTGATCAGATATGTGCTGCTGGTATAGAGAGAAAAGTCCACCGTTCCGGTGTAGCCGCCGGAGGGAGTTACGGTGATGGTGGTTGTGCCTGTGCCGCCGGAGCCGGAACCGCCGGAGGTAGAAGAAGAACTCACGGTGACGGTAACAGAGTCGGAGGTGGAGGAAGCGTAAGTGGTATTGCCTGCATAGGTAGCGGTGATGGTGTTGGTGGCAATTGGAAGGGCCGTGGTGGTGTATGTTGCGGTGCCAGAGCTAAGCGTGCCGGTGCCAAGTTGAGTGGAACCGTTATAGAAGATCACGGTTCCGGCAGCCGCGGCTGGAGAAACCGAAGCGGTGAGCGTGACGCTGGTTCCATAAGTGGGTGCGGTGGACGAAGCCGAGAGCGTCGTCGTAGTGGCGGTAAGGGTTGAGGTGGTGACTGTTACTGAGGCGGTGCCGGTCGCTGAGGAATAGACGCCATCGCCGGAGTAAGTGGCAGTGAGATTATAAGAGCCGGTTGAAAGCGCGCCAGCGGCGATTGTGAAACTGGCCGAGCCGTTGTCGAGGTTGACGGTGGAAGAGGTATAGCCGCCACCGGAGAGGACAACCGCGCCGGAAGGCGTGTTCGAGGAGCCTGTGACCGTGACGGTGAGGTTGAGAGAGTTGGCGGTGGTAATCGAGGAACTGCTCGGAGACACAGAGACGGCTGCGGCAGTCGAGCCCAGACCGCTGCTCCAATAGGTGATGAGCTTGGTGGCGTCGACGCTGCCGAGTCCGGTGGCGAGGTCGTAACCGGTGCTGGTGTCGTAGCCGGTCATGAAGTAATTACCGGCGGTATTTGCGGAGCAGCCGCCGTAGCCTGCGGACGTGGAGCAGGGAACAGAGATATTGCCCGTGGTAGTGTCGTGGAAGATCGAACTGGCGTAGGCGCTGTTGTTGTAGATGTTGTAGAGGTTGGCAGCGGCCTGTCCGAGCCTTCCGCCGCCCTGACTCTGCTGGACCAGCGCGAGAATGCCCGCGAAGGCGGGGGTGGCGGCGGAGGTGCCGCCGTAACCGGCGAAGTAGAAATAGCCGCTGGATGTTGAACAATTTTCGGTGTAGCCGCTGCTGTTTGTGTCAGTGGAGCAAACGAGCCAGGACGCGTAATTTCCTCCGGCGGCAGACATGAGCGAGACGTCGGGCAGGTCGCGAACACCATCAGTGGTTGACACGCCGGTGCCGCGCTGCCAAGCGGGTTTCGGCCATCCGGCGGTGCAGGTTGTGCTAGATGAGGTGGAGGTGCTAGTGGCGCAGTTGCTCTTGCCGCCGCTGCCCGCCCAGATGCTGGTATCGCCGGTAGAACTACTGGTGGACGGAACGTTCTTGCTGAGGGTGGTGTTGGTGGAAGTGGACTCATTCCAAGTGGTTTCTGGAATATAACTTTTCGCAGAGCGGTAATAGGTGGAGGAGCTGTCCGAGGTGCTGACGTAGGTCGAGAAATTGCTCTGGGTAAGGGCAAAGTCGGTGCCACCGACGGAGATGTTGTACGGGGTGGATCCTAGGCCGTTGACCTGCAGGCCGTATTCGGCCTTGGTCTCGGAGTTGGGGTCGTCGCATCCCGCGGAGCCGCTGTCGCCGCTGGAGACAGCGACGGCAATGCCTTGTGCGGCAGCCTGTTTCCACCAGCCTTCTACCTGTGCGTTTTCACTCGTGGTGTAGCCGAGTTCGCACTCGCCGTAACTGAGGCTGAAAATGTCGATCTTGTTTTCGTTGATGGCCTGCTCGATGCCGGAGTCGAGGTCGCTGGAAGGATAGTAGTGGATGGTGGCGCCGGGAGCCAGTCCGCCAGCGATTTCGATGTCAATATAGGCTTCGCTGGCATCGGTGGTATCGGTAACGCCGTCTACATTGGTAATGGTGGGGGCAGTGGAATCGCCCAGAAACTTTGTGCGGTAGTTGACGATTGGAGTTGTGGAGATGGCCGCATCGCCGCCGATGCCGATGGTGACACCGCTGCCAGTGTAGTTGGTGCCGGAGTAGTTGGCGTTGAAGGTGCTGTTGGGGGTGTTGTAGATCGTCGCAGCATCGCCCGGAACCATATAGAGGTAATAGTTGCCGCTGGTTGAAGTATAGGTCAGTTGCGAACGAACCGAAGAAGGGGAAGAACTGGAGCTGACGGGCACAAGGCGGTGGCTGTCTGGGTCCATCATGCCCGGCTGGCCTTGCACTGCATTTGACCTGGGCTTGAATGTGCTCAGGTGGGCAACGCCTTTCACCACACTGCTGAGCGCTGCGGGAATCTTGGGGTTTGTGGTGTTCGAATAGAACGTCTCTCCGTTGAAGGCAAACGAGTGGATGGGCGTGTGAAACGCTTCTTCCACCTGGCTCGCCGTTCCGGAGAAGGAGATGTTGGTGCGCCCGGCTGAAACCGCTTCCAGCTTGAGCCCGTGCGACTGCAGCCAAGCCACCAGGGCGGCCACATCGGAGTCCGCCGGTCCGTACAGCGCGCCGAACTGTGCCGGTGTCAGCCATTTGTGGTAGTTCGACGACGACTTGTCCTGCAATTCAGCCAGATATGTGTCCAGAGCCGCTTCCTGCTCACTGGAGCGCGACAGCACCAGGCGCATGTGGGTCAACTGTGTTGAGGACGAAGCTTCGCCCTGGTCATACTTTGCCTGCGCCCGCATAGGCACATTGCCCTTCAAGGTTGTCAGCGAGGACTCATTAACCGCCGCAGTAATCCGGGGAGCAATGTTGGAGCTCTGGGCCGTCAAAACTGAGCCGCAAAACAATATCCCGGCCAGTATGCAGATGGGGAGCGAACGCAAATTGGACATAGTGGTTTTCCTGGACCCTTTCATCGGAGACAACCACCCGAAAAGCGGAAAAGTTGTCGTTGCAAGTGGAAAAGCGCCGAAAAAGCCGGCCCGACACCGGTGCGTAACCGTTTTGCAGGTCAATGCCATCATACCCCCGCTTGTGTGCCCCGCTTGTGTGCATTGATACGGAAGAACAGACTCCCCCCATCTCAATGCAGATCATGATTTTCCGAAGATCGGACCTCGGCGTTATACCTGTCTGTTCATTTCGCATCACTCGAAGAAAAGAAAAGTCTCACGTCGTTGTTGTGAGAAATCGCGTGGAAAAATCAACCCCTGCCCATAGAACCATAGAATTGGAAGACATCATTTAAAAGTTAGACGGACGTTGCGGAGAAAATGATGACAGGCAATGGGAAAAAACGATAAGGACTTGAGGAACGCTGTCTGCCACTGGTGGCTGGTTCTGCAGTTTGCTCCCCAAAAATGGGTTGCTCCAGGGCTGGATGATCTGAGATGCTTCAGGCGTAAAGTAAGGCCGGGGATGCGCGTTTTTTTCTGTCGATTAAAATTGCAATAGACAATTGTTTTCGCATCGTATATTATTCGGTCTTTCCGGGAGTTGAACATCAAAGCTGGTGTCAGTCATGCGCGCTTCACTCTTTATTACCTGCTATAACGACACGCTCTATCCAGAGACAGGACGTGCGGTGGTTTCGCTGCTGGAACGGTTGGGCGTGGAACTGGAGTTCCATCCGAAGCAGACCTGTTGCGGCCAGATGCACGCCAACACAGGCTTCCGCGGCGAGGCATTCTCGCAAGCCAAGCGTTTTGTCCGCCTCTACCAGGATGCCGAGAACGTCGTCATTCCTTCCTCATCCTGTGTCTCCATGATTCGCGAGCAATATCCGCGGCTCTTCGAAGAGATGGGCAACGAGGAGTTGCGGCAGCAGTTCGCCGCACTGTCGCCCAGAGTCTACGAGTTGAGCGAGTTCATTATCGACCGGCTCGGCGTGGAGGACGTGGGGGCGTATTTTCCGCATCGCGTCACGTATCACGCCAGTTGCCACAGCCTGCGCGGCATCCACTTGGGCGATCGGCCTTTCCGCCTGTTGGGCAAGGTTCGCGGCATGAAGCTGATTCCGCTGCCCCATCTGGATAGATGTTGCGGCTTCGGCGGCACATTTTCCGTGAAAAATGGCGAGGTTTCGTCGGCCATGCTCACCGTCAAGCTTCAGGATGTGCTTGCGACCGGGGCTGAGTACTGCACCGGTCCCGACAACAGTTGCCTGATGCACATGGGTGGGGCGATGCACCGGCTGTATGCGGATATGAAGACCATTCACATGGCTGAAATTCTGGCCAGCACGCAAGAGTCTCCTGCGGAGGCAACCCTATGAGCCACGCAGCCACCAATCAGCCCGTGCTGGACCCCAAGCTGGCGTTGCCTTTTCCACAGGCGGTTTTGCCGGTCCTGCGTAACCCTCAACTACGCAAGAACGTGGCCCACGCCATCGACGTGATCCAGGCCAAGCGCGCACGTTTGGTGGAGGAGAAGCCCGACTGGCAGGAACTGCGTTCGGCTGCTGCCGCGATTCGGATGCACACGCTGGAAAACCTAGGCAGCTACCTGGAACAATTCGAGGCCAACTGCACGGCCAGGGGCGGCATTGTTCACTGGGCCGCAGATGCCGAGGAGGCGCGCCGAATCATTCTGGAGTTATTGCGCGAGGAGAACGCCAGCGAGGTCATCAAGATCAAGACCATGACCTCGGCCGAGATTCAGTTGAATCCCTTCCTCCAAGCCTCCGGCATCAACGCCTATGAGACCGATCTGGCGGAAATCATCCTGCAGCTTGGCGAGGGAGAGCCTTCGCACATCGTTGTCCCCGCGCTGCACGTGAATCGCAGCCAGGTGCGCGAAATTTTTGCCCGGCGCATGGGGCTCAAGGATCTTTCCGACGATCCGAAGGAACTGACCAACGCCGCGCGCAACTATCTTCGCCAGAAGTTTTTGAAGATTCCCACGGCTATCAGTGGCGCCAATTTTCTCATCGCTGAAACGGGCTCGATTGGCGTGGTGGAGTCGGAGGGCAACGGCCGCATGTGCCTCACGCTGCCCCGTACCATGATTACGCTGGCGGGAGTCGAGAAGGTTCTGCCGCGTTTCCAGGATCTGGAGGTAATGCTCCAGTTGCTGGCTCGCAATGCCACCGGCGAGCGCATGAACCCCTACACCTCGCTGTGGACAGGCGTGACGCCCGGCGACGGGCCGCAGCGTTTTCATGTGGTACTGCTCGACAACGAGCGCTCGTCGATTCTGGCCCGGAACAAGGAACGGCAGACGCTGAAGTGCATCCGCTGCGGTGCCTGCATGAATGCCTGCCCGGTGTATCGCCAGGTTGGCGGCCACGCGTACGGCTCGGTCTACCCAGGGCCTATCGGCTCGATTCTTACACCGCAACTGATGCAGATGCATTATGCCAAGACACTGCCCTACGCCTCTTCGCTTTGTGGCGCATGTTACGAAGCCTGCCCGACGAAGATCAATATTCCCGAGGTGCTGCTGGATCTGCGCGCACAGGTGACCAACATCGAGCGCAAGCAATTCAGCCGCGTCCTTGACCCCATGTATCTGGGCTTGAGAATTGCCAATCTCATTTTTTCAAGGGCTTGGATGTTCCATGCGGCGCAGTTCTTCGGCCGCTTCGGCCTGGGCATCTTTACACGCAAGGATGGATGGGTTCACTCGTTGCCCAGCGTGGGCGGCGAATGGACCCAGACCCGCGATTTGCGCGGCTTTCCCAGCCAGACCTTCCATGGCTGGTGGGCGGCGCGCGGTGCGAAGCCGAACAAGGAGGCAAAATGAGCGCGCCTGTTTCATCCCGGCAACGAATTCTTGACCGTGTTCGCGCCGCCACCCAATCCGTCGCCAAAGCTCCTGCGGAACTTGCGGAGGCTTATGCCGCCTTGCCGCGTACGTATGTACATGCTGGCCAGCTTAGCGCCGAAGCGCGCGTCGAGTTGCTGATCAAGCGTCTGCGGGAGTACGACGCCGAAGTGGTCGAGTCCACGCCGGAAGAGCTTCCTGCTGCCATCGCCGCCCAGCTTGCATCGAGCGGCAAACATACGTTTGTTGTTCCCGCCGGACTGCCCACCGAGTGGCTGGCTGCAGGTTACGACTGGAAGGTCGACAATGGTTTGACTTCCGCGGAGATTGAAAAGGTGGAAGGTGTGGTTACCGCGTCCTTCTGCGGTGTCGCCGATTCGGGAACCATCGTGCTTCATCACTCCGCCACAGAGGGTCGCCGGGTGATTACCCTGCTGCCCGACTGGCATCTTTGCATCCTGCGCTCAAGCCAGGTGGTGGAAACGCTGCCCGAATACTTCAGCCGCTGTGTACAGCCGCCCCTGCTTGCCACATACATTTCCGGCCCCAGCGCCACGGCAGACATTGAAATGACGCGCATCAAGGGCGTTCACGGCCCACGTTTTCTTCACGTGATCCTGGTTCATGACCAGGACGCGCAACCCATATTGAACTGAGACCGGGGTAAACAGGCCCGGCAAGGAGTAATCCGCATGGCAGTTTCGGAATCCGCATCTTTTGACTTGGCAGCCAAGGCTCTGGATTCTTTCCGCATTGAGATTCCTTCCTGGGGATTCGCCAATACCGGCACGCGCTTCGGCAAGTTTACGCAGGCCGCGGCCGCAACCAGCATCGAGGAGAAGTTTGCCGACGGTGCTGAAGTGAACCGCCTGACCGGCGTCACGCCCACGCTGGCTCTCCATGTGCTTTGGGATCTGCCCAACGGCGTGAAGGATGTGCCTGTGGTGCAGGCATTGGAGAAGAAGTTCGGCATTCGCTCCGGTTCCATCAACCCCAACCTCTTCCAGGACCAGGAGTACAAGTACGGCTCACTCTGCAATCCTTCGGAACCCATCCGCGAGCGGGCGCTGAAGCACATGCTGGATTCGATCGAGATCGGCAAGGCGCTTGGCTCGCGTGATATCTCTCTGTGGGTGGCCGACGGCTCGAACTATCCTGGCACGCAAAGCATTCGCAAGCGCATTGGCTGGCTGGAAGAAGCCTTGCGCATCTCGCATGAGCATCTGGCGCCGAATCAGCGCATACTGGTCGAATACAAGCCCTTCGAGCCGGCCTTTTACCACACCGACGTTGCCGACTGGGGCATGTCTTACCACTTTGCGCAATACGCTGGACCGCAGGCGCGTGTGCTGGTCGATACCGGACACCACTATACTTCGCAGAACATCGAGCAGATTGTTGCCTGGCTCATGCATACCGGTATGTTGGGTGGATTCCACTTCAACGACCGCCGCTATGCCGACGACGATCTGACGCTGGGCTCCATTGATCCCTACCAGATTTTCCGCATCTTCCACGAAATTCACGCTGCTGCCGCTGACGGCCTGAAGCTGGATATCGCTTACATGATCGACCAGAGCCACAACCTGAAAGGCAAGATGGAAGCCATGGTGCAGACCGTGGTTACCGCTCAGGAACTGTATCTGAAGGCAGCGCTTGTCGATCGCGAAAAGTTGGCTGAATATCAGCAATCCTGCGATCTGGTGGCCGCCGAGCAATTGTTCCGCGGTGCGTTTTGGCAGGATGTGCGCCCGCTCGCCGCGGCATGGCGCGAAGCACGCGGACTGCCCGCCGATCCTCTGGCTGCCCTGCGCTCGAGCGACTACGTCGAGCGCACCAGCAATGAGCGGAGAAGCCGCAATACGGCGGTCAGCAGCTACGCATAGCGAATCGTCTATTATGGTTGCAAGCTTAGTAACCGATTACAGCGTTTTCGATTCTGCTCTTAACAGAAACCTGGAAGCCAAGTGGCTTTTTCCTTAAAAAAGCCACCTTGCACGCTGCCACAATGTCTGCATGTGAATCGAAAACGCTCTAATGTGCAGGGAGATGAGCGGTTGACCAAGGCAAAGATCAAGCGGCTTTACCTGATTCCGATTCTGTCCAAGGCGCTCGACGTGCTCGAACTTCTGGAGAACGATCATGTTCCACTGACCTTGGAGGATGTTTACCAGAGGACCCATATCTCGAAGACCAGCGTCTATCGCATTCTGAAGACGCTGGCTCATCGTGGCTACTTGGCACAGGCCCAGAACGGCCGGTACCGGCTGGTTTCACGACCGCGCCGCTTGCACTTTGGTTTTGCGGTGCAGAGCGGCGACATGCCCTTTTCCGTGGCGATTGCACAAAGTGTCACGGACGCAGCGGCTGCGGCCGGCGTCGAATTGCTGTTGCTCGACAATCACTACGATGCCGATATTGCAATTCAAAATGCCGAGGATTTTGTCGCCAAGCGGGTTGACTTGGTGCTGGAGTTCCAGGTCGAAGAGGCTGTAGCGCCGCGTGTTTCTCACATCTTCAAGAAAGCCGATATTCCACTGGTCGCCATTGATGTGCCTCACCCCAACGCCACCTACTTCGGCGTGGACAACTTCGAGGTGGGTTGCGAGGCCGGCGCTTTGTTGGCTTCGCACGCGCAGCGTAAGTGGAAAGGTAAGCTTGATCGCGTGATCGGCGTGGGATTCAGTGAGGCCGGCAGCTTTGTCCAGAGTCGTATCCTCGGCGCCTTCGATGGCATTCGAGTACGGTTTGAGAATTTGGCTCCAGATTGCTTTGTCAAGATTGAAGGACGGGGCATGAGGGAGCCAAGCCGCATGGCGATGAAAAAATTCCTGGATGCCCATTCCGCCGGCGAACACGTACTGGTGGCTGCTGCAACCGATTCCAGCGCTCTGGGCGTTCTGGACGCGATTCGCGAGTCGGGCCGCGAGCAAAACTATGCCATCGTCGGCGTGGATTGCATCCCGGATGTGGTTAAGGAAATCCGCTCAGAGACAAGCGCTATCATCGGCTCCATTTCTCACGAGGCGGAAACCTACGGCCCTCGCTTGGTTCAGCTTGGCATTGCCCTTCTGCGCGGCTACACCGTTCCTCCCTACAACTATGTCCATCACCGCGTGGTGACGGCGGAGACGCTGGACGCGGAAGCAAAGCAGACCCCGGCGCAGAATGCCGCGATACGGGCCGGCGAAGAAGCGGAGCCAGCCTGAAGAAGAGATCCTTCATGGTTTTGCTGCGAGCGATTTTGTTCGTGCTCGCTTATTTTTCCCGCTTCGTTCCACTGAGGAGATTGAACTGCTGTCATGCAAGAACCCGCACGTGTTGCCATCGATCTTGGTGCTCAAAGTTGCCGCGTATCGTTGCTCCGCTGGATAAACGGCAGAGCTGAAATTAAAGTCATTCATCGTATTCCGAACGGTCCGGTGCATCAAGGCGGCTCGTTGCATTGGGCGCTCGCTACCATCCTTGCCGGACTTGAAGATGGACTTCGCAAGGCTGCGGAAGCGGCTCCAGAAGGCATCGCCTCCATTGCCGTCGACTGCTGGGGTGTTGACTACGTGCGCCTTGCCCCCGATGGCCGCCCGCTGCGCGATCCTTTCTGTTATCGAGATGAGCGCACGATCGCCACCAAGGAGGCTGCGGACCTGCTGATTCCGCCCTTCGATCTTTACCAACTTACCGGCGCAATGCCCCTGCGCATCAATACCGTTTACCAACTGCTCGCGGACCCCGCGGCCGGTGTTGATCCACATGCACCCTGGGTCATGATGCCCGAGTACATCCTGTACTGGTTCGGCGCGTACCGCGTCTCCGAATACACACACGCCACGCACACCGGCCTCGTCGATCTCAAGACCGGCAACTGGTGCGCGGACGTCTTTCGTCTGCTCGATATTCCTATCGACGCGGCTCCGCCCATCGTGCGTGCTGGAACGGTTGTTGGCCGCCTCAAAGGGCCGCTGGCCGCGCTTGATGCTTTCCGCGAGACCCAGCTCATCGTGCCTGCATGTCACGATACGGCTTCGGCCATCGCCGGTATTCCTACCAGCCTCAACTCCACCGCCTATATCAGTTCCGGCACCTGGTCGCTGGTCGGTACGTGCACCTCCGTGCCTGTGACAACCAGACAGGCTTTCGACTCTGGCTACACCAACCTCGGCGCGGCCACCGGCGACCTTCTCTTCCACACCATCATCAATAGCATGTGGGTTCTCAAGCAGTGCATGGATGCCTGGGCCGCTCAAGGCCGCGAGTGGAAGATTGAAGACATCGTTGCGCAAGCCACGGCATGTAACACATCCACGGGGCTGCTCGACATGGACGCCGAGACGTTGATGCTCGATACGGAAATGCCCCAGCGCATCAACAGCGAGTTGATCCGGCTTGGTTACGATCCGATTCCCGATGTGGCTGGGAATGAGCCGTTGTTCGCACGGACGATTTTCGAGAGCCTGTCGGTGCGCTATGCCGCAGCGGTTGCCAGTCTCGAACAGATGTTGGGCCGCAAGCTGGAGCGCATCCACATGCTGGGCGGGGCCAACCGCAATAAGCTGCTTGTGCGTCTTACGGAAGAGCGCACCGGCCTGCCCGTCGAGATTGGGCAGACCGAAAGCACCACCATCGGCAACCTGGCCGTGCAACTGGCTTCGAGCGAAGCCAACGGCCAGCCCATCAGTCCTGAAGCCGTGCGCCAATGCGCCGCGCGCCTCTGCGAGCAGTAGCTGAGTCTTTCCTTCATCACACGTTGGG